>JADMIO010941403.1_pt1 | contig 51642 bp, 25 predicted proteins | sample 8958161 | NCBI WGS metagenome assembly JADMIO01 (sample SAMN16585339, study PRJNA669376) | soil metagenome | isolation source: Crop rotation soil | place: USA: Cullars Rotation, Alabama | collected 2011
GCCGCGACTTCAAGTCACGTGAATTCCAAGCTTCGGATCCCACTGTGCTGGAAAGCTGATCGAGAAGATTGAAATGTGATGGAATGAGACGCCGGATGCGATCCGAGACTACATATGTCCAATGTCGCGTCTGGATCAACTTCGCCGGCGTCTTATTGAAGGAAATGTGAGGATCGCGCGGCGGATGCCGGTGGAACTACATGGTCCTCAAGGTTCCCGGTTCAAGTCCGGGCGGAGCATTGGAGCTCCGTAGCTCAACGGGTAGAGCGTGAGAAAGTTTCACCAACCCTTGCCGCGGCGCGATTCTCTTTCGTATCCTCAGGGACGACATGCAGAGGCTGAAGATCGACGGCTCGATGGGCGAGGGCGGCGGCCAGATCCTCCGCTCGTCGCTGGCGCTCTCGCTCATCACCGGCCGGCCGGTGGAGATCGAGAACATCCGCGCCGGCCGCGAGAAGCCCGGTCTCCTCCGCCAGCACCTGACGGCGGTGAACGCCGCCGCCGAGGTCGGCGGGGCGCGGGTCGAGGGGGCGGCCCTGAGGTCGACCCATCTCTCTTTCCATCCCGGCAAGGTCCGGCCCGGCGAGCACCGGTTCGCGGTGGGCACCGCGGGCAGCACCACCCTGGTCCTCCAGACGGTCCTGCCGGCGCTCCTCACCGCGCCGGGGCCCTCGACGCTCGTCCTCGAGGGCGGCACCCACAACCCGTTCGCGCCGCCGTTCGATTTCCTCGACAAGGCGTTCCTGCCGCTCCTCCGGCGCATGGGCCCGCGGGTGGAGGCGACCCTCGAGCGGGCGGGCTTCTACCCCGCCGGCGGCGGGCGGTTCGAGGTCCGGATCGAGCCGGTCGCGAAGCTCGGGCGGCTCGACCTGCCCGAGCGCGGGGAGATCAAGCGGCGGCTGGCCCGGGCGCTGGTGGCCGGCCTTCCGGCCAGCATCGGCCATCGCGAGGTGAAGGCGGTGCGCGACCTCTTGTCCTGGGAGCGGGAATCGCTCGCCGTCGAGGAGGTCCGGGGGTCGCCGGGCATGGGGAACATCCTCTGCCTGGAGGTCGAGAGCGAGCACGTGACCGAGGTGTTCACCGCGTTCGGCCAGCGCGGCGTGCCGGCGGAGAGTGTGGCGGCCCGGGCGGTGGAGGAGGCGAGGGCTTACCTGGCGAGCGGCGCCCCGGTGGGCGTCCACCTCGCCGATCAGCTGCTCCTCCCGATGGCGCTCGCCGGCGGCGGATCGTTCCGCACCCAGGCGCCGTCGCGGCACACGCTCACCAACATCGAAGTCTTGAAGATGTTCCTCGACGTGGAGATCGAGGTGAAGAAGGTGGGGCGGGATGACTGGTCGATCGAGATCGGCGGTCGCCCGGGCGGGGATTCTGCCCGAGGGACATTTTGAACGCGTTCAAAATGTGCGGTAAAATGCCGCCATGCTCTCTGTCTGCCCCCACTGTCTCTCACGAGTCCTGGTCAAGGCCGACGGCACTTGCCCGTCCTGCGGCAGTGCCATCACCCCCGAGGACGCCGCCCGGCTCGAAGGCTTCACCATCCAACAGGTGGACGAGGGGACTGCGCTGCCCGGAACTTGCTTCCTCTGCGACGGGCCCGGCACGCGGGCGGTGAGATATCACGTCGCGCCGAACGGCTCGAAGGTGGAGGCGACCGACGCCCATTCCCGCGCCAAGGAGCGGAAGCGCGCGCTGGCCAAGTTCGCCCTGTTCGTCACCGGGGGGATCTTCGGCCGCATGATGTTCTCCTTGGTCGATCCACGGAAGGACTCCGGCCTCGACGTCATCCTCCCCGCCTGCGACCGCTGCTTCTCGCGCGCCCGATCGCTGAAGCCGGTGGACGTCAATTACGGCAACCGGTCGATGGCCTTCCTGGTGCACCGGGACTTCCCGCGGCGCCTCGTGGAGGCGCGGGGATCCGGGGGGGCGCCCGGAGACTGATTCGGTGGGAGTAAGATCCTGACGAAGTGAGCCGGATGAAGCGGCATGATCGATGGAGCACAACATGCAACTCGACGACATCGCGATTCCCATCTTGCCCAGCCGGTCGGTGAACGACGCGCTGGCCTTTTATCGTCGACTGGGCTTTGACGGCAAGATCTGGGGCGATCCTCACTCCTACGCCATCCTGAGTCGGGGGACGGTGGAGATCCACTTCTTCACGCACAAGGAGCTTCGTCCCGCCGAGTCGAGCGCGGGTTGCTACATCCGGGTTTCGGATGTGGAAGGCGTTTTCAGGGCGTTTTCAGCCGCGGGGCTGCCCGGGAGGGGGATCCCCCGTGTCGATGCCCTCGAAGACAAGCCGTGGGGGATGAGGGAGTTCGCCATGGTCGATCCGGACGGCAATCTGATCCGCATCGGTCAGAGGCGCTGACGGCGCCGGCTCCCGCCCGGGGACAGGATGGCCGGAACTCAAAATATGCTTTATTCGATGTGAATTTTACCGCATATTTGCTGGTGATATGCGCAAGGTGCGCGCGCTCGGCGTCTATGGCGGGAGCCGTCCACTCACCGAGAACGGCGTGCCGGTCCTGCCGGTGGAGAACTTCCTCCGACTCCGCTGGGATGACGAGGTCTTCTGATCCAGGAAAGCCGAGAGGGACCCTCCTCGGCGTCACTTCCGATCATCGGGCTCCGTCCCCGGCCTCAACGGCAGCCGGCGGTGCCCGCCTCGCAGCCAAGCGCCTCGTCGCCGGGCGAAAGCCCCGAGCCGCAGCCGGGGTAGGGCGGCGGGGGCGCCGCGCCGCCGAGGAAGAGGAACTCGAGGATGGAGATGGCATCCGACACCTGGCCCCCGGACTGACCGTCCCCGTTCGCGTCGCAGGCGGCGAGGCAGACAGGCTCGGCGCCGCCCGCGAAGAGATAAAAGAGGATGAACACGGCATCGGAGAGGTCGATGCCCTCCCCGTCCGCGTTGCAGTCGCCACGCTGGAAGCTCCGCCCGCCCGTTGCGCCCGGGAGGGTGTAGGTGAGGGTGAGGACCGGTCCGCCCGCGCGCTGCTCGGACTCGCTCCGCTGGAACTTCATCTCGCCCGCCGCGCCGGGGGTGAGCCGGAGGGCATAGCCGCGGTCGAGCGAAGGGTTTTCGAGCCAGAAACGGAATGCTTCGGTGACCCTCTCGCCGGAGAAGGACACCGCGCCGTTCGAGGACCCCGCCGCCGCGACGGCATCGACCACCCCCGCGAGATCGAAGCCGCCGTCGTAATCGGAGGCCGCCTCTCCGCTCGATCCCAGGGCGCCGGCGCCGGCGATGTTCCAGCGGCCCGAGGGATGGGCGTGGTCGCGCCAGGTGGGGCCGCCGGCGGGATTCTGGTTATAGTCGCCGCCGGTGGCGGGGTCGCTCCACGCCTGGAGCGCGCGATGGATCTGGATGCCGTGCGCATCGCCGAACTGCGCCGTCAGGGAGACACTGGCGGCGATGATCTGGTCGCCCGATTCCAGCTTCGTCGCTTCGAGGAACGGGTCCCGCCAGCCGAAGCGCACGAAGCCGGTGTTGACGCCCGGGCCGCCGTTCACCGGGAACAGCCACACCGCGTCGTGCTCCCACGTCGAGAGGTTCGGCCCGACCATGGAGACGTCGTGGACCGGCACGGTGAGGTTCTCGTACCCCGAGGCGCCGAGGGTGATGGTGAGGGAGCTCCCCACCGCGATGGCCCGCCGGTTCATCGGGTCGCCGGGGTCGAGCGCGTTGGCGGCGCCGCCGGAGGCGGAGCCGGCGACATCGCGGATGGTCCCCTGGGCCGAGAGGAGGTAGCGGGAGCGGGCCTCGAGGCCGACGCTCAAGGTGACCCGGTCGCCGTTCTGTCCGTCCCACGCCGCGCGGATGATGGGGACCTCTCCACCATCCTCGAGCTCGAGCCGGAAGCTCCCCGCGGCCTCCACGGTGGTCCGGTCCACCGTCTCGTTGAACCACACGTCGATCCGGCCGAGGGACGTCGCCTCCGCGCGGACGATCCGCGGCGGCCGGGTGTCCCGCGCGCCCCGGACCTCCGCGGCGGTCATGTCGCCGTCGATCGACAGCACGAACTCGGCCAGGTCGGCGATCTGCCGGCCGGTGAGCCCGTCCGGAGTCCCGTGGGGCGTGGCGCTCCGGGCGCGCGCCGCCGTTATAAGGCGGCGTGGTCCATACCCCCACCAGGGTCGGGGTGTTCACCTGCCAGGCCGGCGTCCGGGCGTTGAGCTCCCTTTCGCTCGCCGGATGGGTCTGGCCGACGTCGTGGAACTTGAAGTCGACGAATCCCGTCTCGGGAACGTGACAGCTCGCGCAGCCGGCATCGGCGGGGCGCGCCGGGCGATTGTTCCCGGCGAAGAACGTCGCCCCCCGCACCGCCGCCTCGCTCAGCGTGCCGTCGGCCTGGCGATGGGGGCTCCGCCGCACCGGCTCGAGCGACCTGAGGAACTCCGCCAGCGCATCGAGGTCCGGGCTGCGCCCGGCGTTCGGCGGACCCAGCTCCGGCTGCGCCCCGGCCCCCAGGAAACCGGCGCCGCCCATGTTCGGCCCCTGGAAGGTGTGCTCGAAGTCCTGGAGCTCGTCGCGGTCGCCCGAGAGGTGGAGCTGCCCCAGGCCGGTGAGCGGGTCGCGGGCGCCCAGCGTCCGGCCGATCCCCAGGAGGCTCGGCACCTCGCGCGGGCCGTGCGCTCCGGGGAGGTTCTGGAACGCCCAGCTCCGCCCGTCGTGCTCCCCGCCGGGGTGGCAGGAGGCGCAGGCCACCTTGGAGTTCGCCGAGATGCGCGGGTCATCGCTCGAGGAGAAGACCTTCGCGCCCCGCAGGACTTCCGGCGAGAACGGCTCTCCGGTGAGCGGCGTCACGGGGATTCTCCGGAGCTCGGTCGCCGCCACGACGTCCACCACCGAGACATCGCGGGACAGCTGGTTGTAGACGTAGGCGAGTCCCGATGCCGGCGAGGCGGCGAGGCCCGTCGGCCGGCTCCCCACGCGGACCTCCTGAAGCGGCGGCGCGCCCGCCGGCTTCACGTTGCGCGTGGAGGACGGGAGGATCACCAGGTCTCCCGAGAGCTCGTGGAGGAGATAGGTCATCGCGCCGTCCGCCGAGAAGGCGATGTCGATGGGCCCCGAGACGTGGGCGTCCCAGCCGGGGCCGACGTACGCGTTCGGAGAGCTGGTGTTGTGGACGTGCACCGCGGTGAGGATCACCTTGTGATCGTTGTCGTTGGGGATGGCCAGCGTGTCCAGGTCCAGACGCCGGATGACGCTCTGGACGGTCGAGTCGGGGCTGAAGGTGTCATCGGAGATGTCGTTGTACTGGGTGGGAAGCCAGACCTCGCGGCGGCCGGAGACGGTGGGGATCTGCGCCGGGTGGCCGCGGGTGGTGAGGTACCCGCCCTCGGCGATCTGGTACGGCGCGGCCAGGGCGCTCGATTTTCGGGGATCGGTCGCGAACACCTGCATCTGCGTCCTCACCCGAGGCTCCGGCTCGAGGTCCACCCGGGTCAGGAACGGGTGCTCGCCATCGGCGAAGATGTGGGTGACCCACGCGGTGTGGCCGTCCTCGGTCCACGCGATCCCCATCGGCGATCGGTAGACCGGCGCGAGGAGGTGGACCGCTCGGGTGGCGGTGTCGACGAGGGCCAGCGCCTCGCCGCGGTAGAGGGTGACCAGCGCGCGGGACTGGTCCCTCGAGAGGGCGACGGAGTACGGCCCGCTGCCCCACGGCAGGTCGACGCGTCCGCGGAGCGCGCCGCCCCCGTCGAAGATGTAGACCCGGTCCGAGTCGTGGCAGGCCACCCAGACCTCGGAGCCGTCCTCCCGCACCGACAGACCCCGCGGGGAGTCCTTCACCCCCGGCTCGGGAAGGACCACCTCGAGGACCGCGTCGCTTGCGGCATCGATGCGGCTCACCGAGTCGTTGTCCTGGTTGGCGACCCAGATCCACCTCCCGTCGGCGGTGATCTGGATCGGTCCGCTCTTGTAGAGCCGCGCGCCGGCGGCATGGGCGGAGGAAGACGCGAGGAGCGCGATGGCGAGGACAATTCGTGACCGGAGCACCGGAACCCTCCTCTCGAGCGTGACGGAAACGCAGACCCGCCGCCATTCTATCGGGGCTGGCGCGTGGGGGCGAGGAGAGTTGGGCCGCGAAGAGCGCTCGAGGGGAATGAATGCGGACCGGCGCGGTGCGTTCCGGCACCGGTCCGCCGTCGCCGGCCGGTCAGGGGTGCTCGAACGCCCCCAGGTCGGTGACCGCCGCGCCGTCCCCGTTCCCGTCCACCGGCCGCGAGTCCCCCTCCAGATCCACGGCCGGCGCGCTGGCGTTCGAGCCGGCGTCGATGCACGGCGAGGAAGAGACGGGGCGGTAAGTGGCCGCGTAGAAGAGAGGATCGGCGTCGATGTTCCCGGTGCCGGAATAGCCGCCCTCGACATCCGAGTAGCTGATCGTCGGGTCGATCACGCCGGCGCCCTTCGCCAGCTCGTCGGGCGTGTCGCCCCACAGGATGCAGTTCTTCAGCCCGGGGTGGGATACGTTCAGGTAGACCGCGCCTCCGGAGGTCGCGGCGATGTTGTCGGCCAGGGTGCAGTTGGTGATCACCGGGTGGGAGATGTGGAGCGAGATGGCGCCGCCCGTCGAGGCGGAGACGTTGCCGGCGAAGAGGCAGTTGGTGATGGTGCCGTACGAGTAGGCATCGCCGAGGATCGCGCCGCCTCCCCAGCTCGACTTGGACGTCGTCTCGTTCGCATGGAAGGAGCATTCCTCGATGTCCGGCTTGGACCCCCAGGCGAAGATCGCGCCTCCGCGGTCCGCGGTGTTCCGGCTGAAGCGGCAGCCCTCGATCAGGGGGCTGGAGGAGTCATCGTAGATGCCGCCGCCGGCCCCGGTGGTGGCGTTCGCGACGATGGTAGAGTTGCGGATGATGACCCTCGCCGTCAAGACGTACGCAGGACCCATCCGGCAGGTGGCCGGGGGGCTCTGGATCTTGATGCCCGCTCCCGACGATTCCTTGCCATTCTTCACCGTGAAGCCGTCCACGGTGCAGTTGGCGGTGAGCGAGAGGCAGCGGACGGCGTTGTTTCCATCGATGGTGGTGAGGTTCGTTTCCCAGTTTCGGGTCTCGAGCGCGGTCTCGCTGCCATCGAAGCCGCCGTAGAGGGCCACCCGCTTCCCGATGGCGATCTCCTTCGAGAGGACGTAGGTCCCTGCCTTGACCCAGATGCTGTCGGCGATCAAGCAGTCGGGCCAGCCGCTGGCGGCATCGACGGCCTCCTGGATGGTCTTGAAGGGCGAGCCCCAGCTCGCTCCGGTCCCGCTGGTGGCGACGCCGCCATCCACGAACCAGGTCTTGCCATCCAGGGTTGTCGCGGCCAGGAGTGTTGCGAGGAGAACGACGAAGAAGCTGCCGGTCTTGACCATGGGGTCACCCTCCTTCCCGAGGTTAGTGAAACGGTGTCGATTCACGTCATCAGGAAGAACACCCCCAAGCGGCCGGTTGTGACGGAGGGCGATCGGCGGTTCAGTTCCTCCGCCCCCGGACCTTGTCGATCCACAGCCGGAACCGGTCCATGTACAGGTACATGACCGGGGTGGTGTAGAGGGTCAGGATCTGGCTCACGATCAGCCCGCCGACGATGGTGATCCCCAGGGGCCGGCGGAGCTCCGAGCCCACGCCCCGGCCGATGGCCAGCGGCAGCGCGCCGAGGAGCGCGGCGAGCGTCGTCATGAGGATGGGCCGGAACCGGAGCAGCGAGGCCTTGTAGATCGCCTCCTCCGGCCCCAGCCCGTGCTCCCGCTCCGCCTGGAGGGCGAAGTCGACGATCAGGATGCCGTTCTTCTTCACGATCCCGATCAGGAGCACCAGGCCGATGAGGGCGATGATGCTGAGGTCGTTCCGGAAGGCGAGGAGCGCGAGGACCGCCCCCACTCCCGCCGATGGCAGGGTGGAGAGGATGGTGATGGGGTGGATGTAGCTCTCGTAGAGGATTCCCAGGACGATGTACATCGTCACCAGCGCGGCGAGGATGAGGAACGGCTCGTTGGCGAGCGATGACTGGAACGCCTGGGCGGTCCCCAGGAAGCTGCCCCGCACGCTGCCCGGCAGCCCCATTTCCCGGGTCGCGCCCCGGATGCCCTCCACCGCCTCGCCCAGCGACACGCCGGGCGGCAGGTTGAAGGACAGGGTGACCGACGGGACCTGTCCCTGGTGGTTCACCGACAGCGAGGTGGTGGTGCGCTCGAACCGGGCGAAGGCGCTGAGCGGCACCTGGGTGCCGGTGTCCGACGTCACGTAGATGCTGCGGAGCGTCTCGGGGTGCTGCCAGAACCGCGGCTCGACCTCCATCACCACGTGGTACTGGTTGAGGAGGGTGTAGTTGATCGACACCTGCCGCTGGCCGAACGCGTCGTAGAGGGTGTTGTCGATTTGCTGGGGGGTGATGCCCAGCCGGGCGGCGGTGTCGCGGTCGATCTCCACCGACACCTGGAGCCCCTTGTTCTGCTGGTCGCTGTTGACATCCACCAGCTGGGGCAGCGACCGGAGCTTCTCCAGCACCCGGGGCGCCCAGTGGTTCAGCTCCTCGAGGTTGTCCCCCTGGAGGGTGAACTGGTAGAGGGCGCTCGAGCCCCGCCCGCCGATCTTCAGCTCCTGGACCGGCTGGAGGATGGTCAGCACGCCGGGGACCTGGGCCAGCGCCCGCCTGAGCCGCACGATCACCTCGGCCAGCGTCGCCCGGCGGTCGTCGAACGGCTTGAGGGAGATGTAGAGGCTGGCGGTGTTGGCGTCGCCGCCGCCCGAGCCGCCCAGGAACGCCGAGACGTAGGTCACCTCCGGGTCGGCCCGGACGATGTCCGCCACCGCCGTCAGCTTGGCCTTCATGGCCGGGAACGAGATGTCCTGGTCGGCGGTGAGCCGGCCGCCGATGCGCCCGGTGTCCTGCTCGGGGAAGAACCCCTTGGGGACCACCGCCAGCAGGAACACGTTGACCCCGATGGTGAACACCGCCAGGGCGAGGATGAGGCGCGGATGGCGCAGGGACCACCGCAGGCCGCGGTCGTAGAAGCGGCGGAGGCCCTCGAAGATGACCTCGCTGGCCCGGTAGGCGGCGTTGTGGCGGCGGGCGCTCTTCGGCCGGAGGAGGGCGGCGCACATCATCGGCGTGGTGGTCAGGGACACCACCAGGGAGATGGTCACCGCCGCGGAGAGGGTCACCGCGAACTCCCGGAACAGGCGGCCGACGATCCCGCCCATGAGGAGGATGGGGATGAACACCGCGATGAGCGAGGCGCTCATCGACAGCACGGTGAAGGCGATCTCCCCCGAGCCCTTGAGGGCCGCCTCGCGCGGGCTCATGCCCTCCTCGATGTAGCGGGTGATGTTCTCCAGCACCACGATGGCGTCGTCGACCACGAACCCGGTGGCGATGGTCAGGGCCATCAGCGACAGGTTGTCGAGGATGTACCCGGTGAGGTACATGGCGCCGAACGTGCCGACCAAGGACACCGCCACCGCCGCCCCGGGGATGATGGTGGAGCGGACGTTCCGGAGGAACGCGAACACCACCAGGATCACCAGGCACGCCGAGATCACCAGCGCCAGCTCGACCTCGTGGAGCGAGCCGCGGATCGGCGGGGTCCGGTCGCTGACCACCGTGAGGTCCACCCCGCCGGGCAGGGCGGCCATCAGCTGGGGGAGGATCTCCCGGATCCGGTCGACGGTCTCGATGATGTTGGCCCCCGGCTGGCGGAACACCGGCACCGTCACCGCCGGCTTGCCGTTGACCATGCCGGATGAGCGCAGGTCCTCGACGGAGTCCTGGACGTCGGCCACCTGGGCCAATCGCACCGCGGCGCCGTTCCGGTAGGTCACCACCAGCGATCGGTACTGCTCGGCCCGGCGGAGCTGGTCGTTGGTCTGGATCTCCCAGATCCGGTCGCCATCGGTCAGCTGGCCCTTCGGCCGGTTGACGTTGGTCGAGGCCAGCACGCCGCGCACCGCGTCCAGGCCGATGCCGTACTGGTTCAGGGCCAGCGGGTTCAGCTCCACCCGCACCGCCGGCAGCGAGCTCCCCCACACGAACACCTGGCCGACCCCGCTCACCTGGGACAGCTTCTGCTGGAGGATGGTCGCCGCCGCATCGTAGATGCGGGGCACCGACACCGAGTCGGAGGTCAGCGCGAGGATGAGGATGGGCGCGTCGGCCGGGTTGTTCTTCCGGTAGTTGGGGTTGGTGGGCAGGCCGGCGGGCAGGAAGCTCCGGGCGGCGTTGATCGCCGCCTGGACGTCGCGGGCCGCCCCGTCGATGTCCCGGTCCAGCTCGAATTGCAGGGTGATGTTGGTCGAGCCGCGGGAGTTGCCGGAGGTCATCTCGGTGACCCCCGCGATGCGGGCGAACTGCCGCTCGAGGGGCGCGGCGACCGAGGTGGCCATCGTCTCCGGGTCGGCGCCGGGCAGCCCGGCCGAGACCTGGAGGGTCGGGAAATCGACCTGCGGCAGCGGGGCCACCGGCAGGAACCGGAACGCCACCGCGCCGGAGAGGAACAGCCCGGCGGTGAGGAGGGTGGTGGCCACCGGACGGCGGATGAACCCCGCGGAGATGTTCACGCCGCCCCCGAGTCGCCGGCGCTCTTTCGTCGTGACAGGCGGGCCAGCCCATCGAACCACAGGTAGATGACCGGGGTGGTGTAGAGGGTCAGCACCTGGCTGATGATGAGGCCGCCGACGATGGTGATCCCCAGCGGATGGCGCAGCTCCGAGCCGACCCCCCGGCCGAGGGCCAGCGGCAGCGCGCCGAGGAGCGCGGCCATGGTGGTCATGAGGATCGGCCGCAACCGGAGGAGCGAGGCCTGGTAGATCGCCTCCTCCGGCGTCTTGCCCTCCTCCCGCTCGGCGGCGAGGGCGAAGTCGACCATCATGATGCCGTTCTTCTTGACGATCCCGATCAACAGCACCAGGCCGATCACCGCGATCACCCCCAGGTCGGTGCGGGCGGCGAGGAGCGCCAGCACCGCGCCCAGTCCGGCGGAGGGCAGGGTGGAGAGGATGGTCAGGGGGTGGATGAAGCTCTCGTAGAGGACGCCGAGGACGATGTACACCGTCACCAGGGCGGCGAGGATGAGGAGCGGCTCGTTGACCAGCGAGGCCTGGAACGCCTGGGCGGTCCCCTGGAAGCCGCCGCGGATGCTCGGCGGGAGCCCCAGCTGGCGGGCGGTCCGGTCGATCGCCTCCACCGCCTTGCCCAGCGAGACGCCGGGGGTGAGGTCGAACGACACGGTGACGGCCGGGAACTGCGCCTGGCGGCTGATCATCAACGGCCCGGTGGTCTCGGTGGTCCGGGCGATCGCCGACAGCGGCACCGGCCCGCCGGTCGGGCCGCGGAGGTACACCGTGTCGAGCCCCTTCGGACCGCGCTGGAACCGGGGGTCGACGGTGAGCACCACCCGGTACTGGTTCAGCTGGGTGAAGATGGTCGACACCTGCCGCTGGCCGAAGGCGTTGTACAGGGCATCGTCGATCGACTGCGGGTTGATGCCGAGCCGCGAGGCGGTCGGCCGGTCGATGTCCACCGCCATCCTGAGTCCGTGGTCCTGCTGGTCGCTGCCCACGTCGCGCAGCTCGGGCAGCCGGCGCATCGCCTCCACCATCCGCGGCGCCCACCGGTAGAGCTCCTCGGCATCGGGGTCCTCGAGGGTGTAGTCGTACTGGGTGCGGCTCACCCGGGCATCGACGGTGAGGTCCTGGACCGGCTGCAGGAACAGGCGGAGGCCATCGACCTTCGCCGCCGCGGCGTGGAGCCGCAGCGAGACCTCGGTGGCATCGGCGTCCCGCGCCTCGAGGGGCTTCAGGTTGATGAGGATCCGGCCGGTGTTGAGGGTGGTGTTCGTGCCATCGATGCCGATGAACGACGAGAGGCTCTCCACCGCCGGGTCGGCGAGGATGACCCGGGCCAGCTCCCGCTGCCGCTCGGCCATCGCCGCGAAGGACACCGCGGGCGGCCCCTCGGTGATCCCCTGGATGACCCCGGTGTCCTGGACGGGGAAGAACCCCTTCGGCACGTAGGAGTACGCCGCCACGGTGAGGACGAGGGTGATCACCGCCACCGCCAGCGTCAGGCCCCGGTGGCGCAGCACCCAGCGCAGTGAATCCCCGTACCGGGCGATGACCCAATCGAACGACGCCTGGGACGCCCGGTAGATCCGGCTCTGGCTCTCCGCCGGCCGGGCCTTCAGGATCCGGGCGCACATCATCGGGGTGAGGGTCAGGGACACCACCGCGGAGAGGATGATGGTCACCCCGAGGGTGATGGCGAATTCGCGGAACAGCCGGCCCACCACATCACCCATGAACACCAGCGGGATGAGGACGGCGATGAGCGAGACGGTGAGCGACAGGATGGTGAAGCCGATCTGGCGGGAGCCGTTGAGCGCGGCCTCGAGCGGCGAGTCGCCCCGCTCGATGAACCGGGAGATGTTCTCGATCATCACGATCGCGTCGTCGACCACGAAGCCGGTGGAGATGGTCAGGGCCATCAGCGTGAGGTTGTTGAGGCTGAAGCCGAGGAGGTACATCGCCGCCAGGCTGCCGACCAGCGACAGCGGCACGGCGATGCTGGGGATGGTGGTGGCGGCGAGGTTCCGCAGGAACAGGAAGATCACCAGCACCACCAGCCCCACCGCCAGCGCCAGCTCGATCTCCACGTCCCGCACCGAGGCGCGGATGGTCGCGGTGCGGTCGGTGAGCATCGACACCTCCACCGCCTGCGGCAGGGCGGACTGGAGCTGGGGCAAGACCTTCTTGATGCGGTCCACCACCTCGATGACGTTGGCGCCCGGCTGGCGCTGGATGTTGACCACCACCGCCGGGGTGTCGTTCATCCACGCCGCCTGCATCGAGTTCTCCACGTCGTCGATGGCGTCGGCCACGTCCGCGAGGCGCACCGGGGCCCCGTCGCGGTACGCGACGATCAGCGGCTCGAACTCCGCCGCCGTCTGGAGCTGGTCGTTGGCCCCGATGTTGTACGACTGCCGGGGGCCGTCGAAGGTGCCCTTGGCGAGGTTCACCGAGCCGCTGGTGATGGCCGCCCGCAGGTCCTCGAGGGTCAGGCCGTACGCCGCCAGCGCGGTGGGGTTGGCGTGGATCCGGACCGCCGGTCGCTGGCCGCCGCTCAGGCTCACCAGCCCGACCCCCGGGAGCTGGGAGATCTTCTGGGCGAAGCGGGTGTCGGCGAGGTCCTCTACCTGGCGGAGCGGCAGGGTGGCCGATGACAGGGCGAGGGTCAGGATCGGGGCATCGGCCGGGTTCACCTTGCTGTACACCGGCGGGTTGGGGAGGTCCTTGGGCAGGAAGGTGAACGAGGTGTTGATCGCCGCCTGGACCTCCTGCTCGGCCACGTCGAGGCTGAGGTCGAGGGAAAACATCAGGGTGATGATGGAGCTGCCGGTGGAGCTGGCGGAAGTCATCTGCGTCAGGCCGGGCATCTGGCCGAACTGGCGCTCGAGCGGCGCGGTCACCGACGAGGCCATCACCTCCGGCCCGGCCCCCGGATAGAAGGTGCGGACCTGGATGGTCGGATAGTCGACCTGCGGCAGCGCCGACACCGGCAGCTCGCGGTACGCCACCGCGCCGGCGAGGAAGATGGCGGCCATGAGCAGGGTGGTGCCCACCGGGCGCCGGATGAACGGCCGGGAGATGTTCATGGCCCGCCGGGCGGCGACGGCGCCTCCGCCGGAGTCCGGGCCGGAGCGGCCGGCGCCCGCGGCGGAGCGGGAGGGCCGGCGGCCTGCGGACCGGCTTCGCCGGCCGGCGACCTCGGCGCCGCCGGAGCAGCCTCCCGCCGCGGAGGACCCCCGCGGGCGGCCGGCTTCGGCTCGACCGGCGCGCCTTCCCGCAACCGGTCCGCGCCATCCACCACCACCAGCTCGCCGCTCGCCAGGCCGGAGGCGATCGCCGCCTCGCCGCCCTGGATCTCGCCCACCGTCACCACCCGCACGGTGACCGTCCGGTCGGCCTTGACCACGAAGACGTAGGTCCCCTGCGGCCCGCGCTGGAGGGCCGCCGCCGGGACCACCACCGCCTGGTGGCGCACGTCGACCAGGAGGCGGGCGTTGACGAACTGGTTGGGGAACAGCTGCTGGTCCTGGTTGGGGAACACCGCCTTGAGGCGGAAGGTCCCGGTGGTGGGATCGACCTGGTTGTCGATCGCGAGGAGCGACCCGTCGGCCAGCTTGCGGGACAGGGCCCGGTCCCACGCCTCGACGACCATCGGCTGCCCGCTCCGCTGGCGGGCCAGCACCCGGGGGATGTCGTCCTCCGGCAGGGTGAAGACCACGGTGATGGGCTGGAGCTGGGTGACGACCACCAGTCCGCCGGGGTCGGCGGCGTGGACGATGTTGCCGGGATCGACCTGCCGGAGGCCCACCCGGCCGTCGACCGGGGACAGGACCTTCGAGTAGGTGAGCTGGAGGCGGGCGTTGTCGATGGCCCCCTGGTCGGCCTTGACCGCCCCCTCGTACTGGTGGACGAGCGCCTGCTGGGTGTCGAGGTCCTGCTTGGGGATGTCGCCCGACTTGAAGAGCTTCTGGTTCCGCTCCAGGTCGATCCGGGCGTTCTCGAGCAGCGCCTGGTCGCGGGCCATCTGCCCCTCGGCCTGGGTGAGCTGGACCTCGAACGGCCGCGGGTCGATGGTCGCCAGCAGATCGTCTTTCTTCACCAGCTGGCCCTCCTCGAAGCGGACGTCCATCAACTGCCCGTCGACCCGCGACTTCACCGTCACGGTGTGGAGCGGGGTGACCGAGCCCAGCCCCTCGATGTACACCGGGAGGTCGGAGGTCTTCGCCTCCGCCACCACCACCGGGGCGGGGGCGCGGGTGAGCGCCTTCTTGCCGCCCTCCGCGCCGGCGCCGTTCGGCGGGCCGCACCCCGCCGCGATCAGCAAGAAGCAAACCGCCGCCCACCGTCGCGAGGCGGGGGGGGCGGGAGTGGGCTCGTAACGCTCACGGTCCGGCCGTTCCATGCGCATCCTTGAAAGGCGCTCGCCTTCCCACCCCGCCGCCGGTTTCCGTTCACCGGCGAGGCGGCAACCCCCCAGGACTTCCTTTATAGCGGAGGACTTAAGCGAGGGGAAACTTTCGTCAATCCGGGCATGGATCGTGCTGGGAGGCGAGCGCCGGGGGGGTGGCTGGTTGTCCACCCCCGGGGGATCGAGGTAGATTCAGTCGGTGGGAGAGGTTGGATTTGATCTTGACCGCTCCCGAGGTCCAGGTAACATTATCGACTACGGTTCCGGTAACTAATTGACAGGGTTGAATTTCAGGCAAGCACAGGCCGGTAATTCAATGCTCCGGCATCGGGGATTTCACAAGGTCAACGAGGATACGCCTCCACCATCATCTTGATGATGGTTCGGAGTGAATAAGAGGGTGGAAACCATGCGCCGTGTGTTCCTCCAGTTCGAGCATTGGCTGAAGAGCCGCAGGTCTCGTCAACTCCTCGCTCGCTCTCTGGCGATGGCCCTCGCCGTGATCGGCCTCGTTTCCCCCTGCGCGGGCGGCGAGGTGTTCCAGGATCCTGGATTCGCCTCGGAGCTGGTGACCACCTTGCCCACCTTCGGTCCGGTGGGAGTGGCCTGGGCGCCCGATGGGCGGATGTTCATCTGGACCAAGGACGGGAAGGTGAGGATCTTCAAGAACGGAGCACTCCTCTCGACGCCGTTCCTCGATTTCAGCGCGAAGATCAACACCTTCAACGACAACGGGATGATCTCGTTCGCCTTCCATCCCAATTTCTCGACCAACGGCCAGATCTTCATCGGCTACGTCTTCGAGCCGAACGGCAATCCCAACGACTCCCACTCCAAGGTCTCGCGGCTGGTGAGAGTCACCGCCAGCTCCGCCAATCCCGACCTCATGCTGGCGGGGAGCGAGGTCACGATCCTCGACAACCTGCCGGTGGACTACGGGACCCATGCTATCGGCTGCATCCGTTTCGCCGATGACGGCACGATCTTCGTCGCCAGCGGCGAAGGGGCGGACCCCGGCGCCGTCGATGTCAACGCCTGGGGCTCCCAGGACCTCAACAGCGTCCGGGGGAAGATCTTCCGCATCAACCCCGATGGCACCGCGCCGGGGGACAACCCGTTCGATGACGGGACCAACTCCGTTCGCTCGAAGGTCTGGTGCTACGGGGTCCGCAACCCCTATCGATTCAGCCTCCATCCCGTCACCCGGGTCCCGTACTGGGGTGAACTGGGCTGGAACAGCTGGGAAGAGGTGAATCGAGGCGTCGCGGGCGGGAACTTCGGCTGGCCGTGCTACGAGGGCGTGGGGGTGAACACCCAGTACCAGAGCCTCTTCAGCCAGTGCGCCCAGGTCACCGCGGTGATCCCGCCCATCATCTCCTACAACCACTCGAGCGGCGACCTGAACGGCGGGGGGACCTGCGTCATCGGCGGCGACTTCTACACCGGCACCCTGTACCCGGTGGCGTACCGCAACAACTATTTCTATGCCGACTATAGCGGGAACTGGATCCACCGGGCAGTGCTCGATGCGCAGGGCAATCCGGTGAGCACCGCCGTCTTCTTGACCGGCGTTCAGTCACCGACCTGCATCGAGCAGGGCCCCGATGGCTACCTGTACTACGTCTCGATCCTTACCGGCCAGATCCGGCGGATCAAGTACAACGGCCCGGTGGCGGTGGCCTCGGCGACCCCCACCTCCGGCTACTCGCCGCTCCAGGTCGCGTTCTCGAGCGCGGGGTCCACGAACTTCGGCGGAGGGACCATGACCTTCTCGTGGAACTTCGGAGATGGCACGACCTCCACGCAGGCGAACCCCAGCCACACCTACACCCATGCCGGGGTCATCACCTACACCGCCACCCTCACCGCCTCCAACGGCTCCCAGCAGTCGACGGCGCAGGTGAAGGTCACGGTGGGGAGCCTGCCTCCCAGCCCCTCGATCTCCACCCCCCTCGAAGGGACCAACGTCTATCCCGGACAGACGGTGACGTACCAGGGATCGGCCACCGATCCGGAAGACGGTCCGCTGGGCGCCGCGGCCCTGAAGTGGAACGTCCTCCTGCACCACAACACGCACGTGCACAACTTCATCGGGTCCACCGGCTCGCAAGGGAGCTTCGTGGCCCAGAACCACGGGGCGATCGGCACCTTCTCCTACGAGACGGTGTTGACGGCCACCGATTCGAGCGGCCTGGAGGCCTCCACCAGCGTCCACCTCAACGTCCTGCAAGATGTCTCGCCGCCCGGCGCGCCGGCGAACTTGACGGCGCAGGCCGCCGGCCAGCAGATCAACCTGAACTGGGGAGCCGCGACGGACAACGCGGCGGTCGAGCAGTACCTCATCGAACGATGCCAGGGCGGCGGGTGCTCGAACTTCACCCAGATCGGCACCTCGACCGGCCCCGCGTACGCCGACGCGTCCCTGACCTTTTCCACCACCTACCGCTACCGGGTGCGGGCGGTGGACTACAGCGGGAACACCGGTGGATACTCGAACGTGGTCAGCGCGACCACTCCGGCCTCCATCCCCTATCTGGTGGCGGCGTACTCGTTCGATGAGGGCACCGGGTCGACGGTGGGCGATGCCTCGGGCAACGGGAACTCCGGCACGATCAGCCAGGCGGTGTGGACGGCGACCGGGAAGTTCGGCCAGGCCCTGTCGTTCAACGGGAGCACCTCCAAGGTGACGGTGAACGACGCGGCGTCGCTCCGATTGACCACCGGGATGACCCTCGAGGCGTGGGTCAGCCCCACCACCGTGACCAACGTCTGGCGGGATGTGGTCTACAAGGGCAACGACAACTACTACTTGATGGGCAGCACCGTTTCGAACCGTCAGGCCGCGGGGGGCGCCATCTTCTCCGGGACGAGCACCACGGTCTACAGTCCCACCGCGCTGACCGCCGGGACCTGGAGCCACCTGGCGGTGACGTACGACGGCGCCATGTTCCGGCTGTACGTCAACGGGACCCAGGTGGCCACCGTCGCCCAGACCGGCAACCTGACCACCTCCGCCAACCCCCTCCAGATCGGCGGGGACAACATCTGGGGACAGTACTTCCATGGGCTCATCGACGAGGTGCGTGTCTACAAGGCGGCGCTCAGCGCGGCGCAGATCCAGGCGGACATGAACACGCCGGTCGGCGTCCCGGTGGTGGACAGCCAGCCGCCCACCGCCCCGACCGGCCTCCTCCTGTCGGCGGTCAGTGTCAGCCAGATCAACCTGAGCTGGACGGCCTCCACCGACGACGTCGGGGTGGCGCAGTACATGGTCGAGCGTCAGGGCGGCGGAGTGGCGAGCTTCACCCAGATCGGGACCACCGCGGGGACCGCCTACAGCGATGGCGGCCTCGCCCCCGACACCACCTACAGCTACCGGGTGCGGGCCAGCGACCCCACCGGCAACCTGAGCCAGTACTCGAGCGTCTCGACCCTCTCCACGCCGCAGCCGGACGGCCAGGCGCCGACCGCGCCGGGCGGTCTTGCGGCGACGGCGGTGAGCGGGAGCCAGATCAACTTGAGCTGGACGGCCGCGACCGACAACGTGGCGGTCACCAGCTACCTGGTGGAGCGGCAGGGGGGCGGGGTGGCGAGCTTCACCCAGGTGGGAACCGCCACCGGGACGACCTACAACGACAGCGGCCTCGGGGTGAACACCGCGTACAGCTACCGGGTCCGGGCCACCGATGCGGCGGGCAACCTCGGTCCGTATTCCGGCGCCGCGGGCGCCACCACGCTGGCCACCACCCCCGGGCTGGTGGCGGCGTACTCCTTCGATGAGGGTTCGGGGACTGCGGTGGCCGATGCCTCCGGCAACGGGAATGGGGGGACGGTTGGCGCCGCCGCCTGGACGACGGCGGGGAAATACAACAAGGCCCTGGTGTTCAACGGGACCAGCTCGCTGGTGTCGATCAACGATTCGGCGTCGCTCCATCTCCAGGCCGCGATGACGCTGGAGGCGTGGGTGAATCCGACGGCGGTGACGGCTTCCTGGCGGGATGTCATTTACAAGGGCAACGACAACTACTATCTGATGGCGACGACCCACCTGAACTCCGTCCCGGCTTCTGGCGGGACCATCGCCGGGGCGGGGACCGATGTGTTCGGCACCGGCGCGCTGGCGTTGAACACCTGGGCGCATCTGGCGGTGACCTACGATGGGGCGGCCCTGCGGCTGTACGTGAACGGAACGCAGGTGGCCACCAAGGCCCAGACCGGACAGATCCAGGTTTCGGTGAATCCGCTCCAGATCGGCGGCGATCAATTCTATGGCCAGTACTTCAAGGGGACCATCGACGAGGTGCGGGTCTACAACCTGGCGCTGACCGCGGCCCAGGTCCAATCGGACATGAATACGCCGATCGGCGCCGGCACTCCCGACGGCCAGGCGCCGACCGCGCCGGGCGGTCTTGCGGCGACGGCGGTGAGCGCGAGCCAGATCAACCTGAGCTGGACGGCGTCGACGGACAACGTGGGGGTGACGCAGTACCTGATCGAGCGTCAGGGAGGCGGAGTGGCGACGTTCACCCAGGTCGCCACCGCGGCGGGGACGACCTACAGCAACACCGGGCTTGCGGCCTCGACGGCCTACACCTACCGGGTGCGGGCGAGCGACGCGGCGGGGAACCTGAGCGGGTACTCGTCGACGGCTACCGCCACCACCCAGGCGGCCCCCGACGGCCAGGCGCCGACGGCGCCGAGCGGTCTTGCGGCGACGGCGGTGAGCGCGAGCCAGATCAACCTGAGCTGGACGGCGTCGACGGACAACGTGGGGGTGACGCAGTACCTGATCGAGCGTCAGGGAGGCGGAGTGGCGACGTTCACCCAGGTCGCCACCGCGGCGGGGACGACCTACAGCAACACCGGGCTTGCGGCCTCGACGGCCTACACCTACCGGGTGCGGGCGAGCGACGCGGCGGGGAACCTGAGCGGCTACTCGTCGACGGCCACCGCCACCACCCAGTCAATCTCCACCGGGCTGGTGGCGGCGTACTCCTTCGACGAAGGCACGGGCACCGCGCTGAATGACAAGTCGGGCAATGGAAACAACGGAGTGATCGCCGCGGGGACGTGGGCGACGACCGGAAAATACGGCAAGGCGCTGGTGTTCAACGGGACCAGCACGAAAGTGACGATCAACGACTCGCCGTCCCTCCGACTTCAGACCGGAATGACCTTGGAGGCGTGGATCAACCCGACGGCGGTGTCTTCCGCGTGGCGCGACGTCATCTACAAGGGGAACGACAACTACTACCTGATGGCCACCACCCACCTTGGCAGCGTCCCGGACGGGGGAGGGATCTTCGCGGGGGCCGGCTCCGACCTGTTCGGGACCACCGCGATTGCGCTGAACACCTGGGTGCACCTGGCGACTACCTACGACGGCACGACGCTGCGGCTTTTCGTGAACGGCGTGCAGGTGGCGAGCAAGGCCCAGACGGGATCGATCATGACGTCGGCGAATCCGCTCCAGATCGGCGGCGACGACATCTTCGGGCAGTTCTTCAAAGGAACCATCGACGAGGTGCGGGTCTACAACGTGGCGCTGACCGCCGCGCAGATCCAGTCGGACATGAGCGCCCCCCTCCCCTGACGGCCGTTCGACCATCGGGACCTCGGAGTACTTCCCGCTCCGCGGGGGCGATCCCCACCGCCGGCTTCGGCCGGCGAACCGACCGGCGAAGAACTAATCGACCACCGGGGTGACCATGTCGGTTTGAATTTGCGCCGCGGTCAAGGCGCGGTTGTAGAGGCGCACCTCATCGATACGGCCGTTGAAGTACTCGCCGTAGACGCTGGTGCCGCCGAGGCGCAGCGGATTGGAGTTCACCTCCAGCGTTCCGGCCTGGGTCCGGGTCGCGACCTGCCCGCCGTTCACATACAGGCGGATGGTCGAGCCATCGAAGGTCATGGCCAGGTGGGTCCACACCCCCACGGCGATGGCGCTGGGCGAGGAGGTGAAGACGTTGGCGCCGCTGATGGTGCCGCCGGCCGCCGGCCGCAGGGCGCCGGAGCCGTTGCCGGCGTGGAGCAAGTAGGCATCGACCTGCTTCTGGACGATGGTCCGCCAGCCCGACTGCGCGGCGCTGGGCATCACCCAGGCCTCGATGGTCAGCCCGCCGGTCGCGTGAAGCGAGATCGAGTCGTTGACGGTGACCCAGTCGTTCACGCCATCGAAGGACAGCGCCCCGCCGAACTTCCCCTGGGTCGTCCAGGTGGGTCCGGAGAGCGTGCCGTTGTTGGATTTTCCCGAGCGGTCGATGAGCGTCGTGCTGTTTCCCTCGTTGAAGGAGTATGCGGCGAACGGGCCCAGGTCGGCGGGAGTGGCGGCGGTGGCCGGAAGCGAAGGATCCGAGACGTTGCCCGCGGCATCGAACGCCGCCACCGTGTAGGTGTAGGAGGTGGAGGGGGTGAGCCCGCCGTCGAGGAACGGCGAGGAGGGGGAATCGCCGGCCGGGAGCCCGTTCCTGAAGACCCGGTATCCGGTCACGCCGACGGCGTCCGTCGAAGGGCTCCACGAGACGCTGATCTGGCCGGAAGACATGGGGATGGCCGTCACGTCGAGCGGAACCGTCGGTGGCACCGAGTCGCGGATGGGATCGGCGCTCGCTTCCACGGACGGGCCCCCGATGTTCTGGGCCGCGTCCTCGGCGGTGACGATGTAGTAGTACGTCCCGGAGGCCGGGATGTTCGAGTCGGTGAAACTGGTGGAGGCCGTCTGGCCGATGCGGTTCGAGAACAACGGCGAGAACCCGGAGAGCGTCGAGCGGTGGATGTGATAGAGAACCACGCCGACGTTGTCGGTGGCGGCGGTCCACGTGAGGCCGACGGTGCCGATCGAGGCGGTGGTGACGAGGCCGGTGGGCGCGGCGGGGGCGGTGATGTCCTCGCCGGGCCCCGGGAGACGGACCATGACCCCGATCGAGGGCACTCCGCTGGTGTCGATGATGAACAGCAGGTAGTATCCGGGCGGGGCGAGGCGGGCATTGGCCGGCGCCTGGACGTTGAACCCGCCGGCGGCCGGCAAGTAGCTCAGCTCCAGGAATCGCTGGTCCTCGTTGAAGGCATGGGTGACCGAGCTCAGCCGGATGAGCGAGATCTTGGCGATTCTCCCCGCGTCCGGCGTCCCCACCAGGAACGTGGAGGCATAGGGAATGAGACCGGGCGCAGCGTCGATCACCGGTCGGGGGCCCTTGAACAGGTACGGCGGAGAATAGATCTCGGCATTGAATTGATCGACGCCGTGGCCCGTCGGGCGCCCGCTCCCCGCTTCCAGGACCCGGCCATCGGGCAGGAGCAGCGCCGTGCCGTGGTACAGGCGGGCGATCTGCATGGCGGCCAGCGTCGACCATGATTCGGTGGCCGGCGACCACAGCTCGGCTTCATGGACCGCCTCGGAGATGTCGTTGGCGTTGGAGGATCGGCCGCCGCCGGTCACCAGGATGGTCCCGTCGGGGAGCAGCGTCAGGTTGTGGTGGCTGCGCGGGAAGGCCATGGGGGCGGTGAGCCGCCAGTGCGGCGAAGCGAGGTTCATGTCGATCACTTGCGTGGTGGCGAGGGCCTGGATGGTGGTGTTCGGATTCCCCGACGTGCCGCACCGGAGGATCTTCCCCGGCAGGTACATCGCCGCGCTGCCGCCGCTGTCCTGGGCGGTGTCGATGGTCGCCCACGAAAGGGTGGTCAGGTTGAGGGCTCGAGTCGGGAGCGGCAATTCGGAGGAGCCGGTGTTGAGCACCCGCCCGTCCGGCAGGACGAAGAGGTGCGGGTAATAGGGGATGTTCAGCCTCGCCGCGGTGAGCTCCGTCCAGGTGTTGGTGTCGGGGTGGTAGATCTCGGGGAATTCCTGAACGCATGTCGCGCAGCCGTCGGTTCCGGAGACCACCAGATCGGTGCCGTCCGGGAGGCCGATGAGCGTCGGATAGTAGCGGGCGTACTTCATGGGCGCCATGGCGAGGAACGTCCGGGCCGTCGTGTCGTAGATGGTCGTATTGCGGATGCCGATGTCGAAGGTCGTGCCGGTTCCGCCGCAGATCAGGGTCTTGCCGTTGGGCAGGGCGGTGTGGCCCGAGCAGAACAGGTTGCTGGGGCTCTGCGGAAAGGTGGTGAAGGTGTTGGCGGTCGGGTTCCAGAGGTACATGCCCTGGTTTTCGGTGTGGTCATCCCAGCCGAGGACCTCACCGGTGTGGAGGAGGGTCAAGTGGATGGCGACGAACGGCCAGTCGTAGGGTCCCGACCACGACCCGATGACCGCCGGGTCATTGGGGTTGATGTTGGAAACGGTGATGGACACCGACTGCGACGCCGCCAGGTGATTGACGAGGTCTCGGGCCACCGCCGACACGCCGTGCGGACCGTTGGCGAGGGTGGTGGTGTTGAGGGGGATCGAGTAGGGGTACGAGATGTCTTCCGCTCCGAACGCGGCGCCATCGATCTTGAACTGGACGCCGGCGATGCCGCTGTCGTCCTGCGCATCGGCGGCGAGGAGGATCGTGCCGGTCACCGTCGCGCCCCCCGCCGGCGCGGTGAGGCTGATCGAGGGCGGCAAGAGATCGGGCACGGTGGTCGTGAAATTCACGCTGTCGTCGGTGCCGGGGATCTTCGCGTGGTCGGATCGCACCAGGTACCCGGACAGGAGGTGGGGTCCGGCCGAAACGCCGGTGAACTGGTAGGCGCCATCGAAGTCGACGTCCATGACCTCCGAGCGGGCATCGAGCTTGAAGTGGACATGGCTGACGCCGGTCAAGTCGCCGATGGCGGTGTAGGACACGTCCACCACCGAGGTGCCGTTGAGGGCTTGTCCTTCCACCGGGGCGAGGATCACCAGGACCGGCGGGTTGTTCACCGTGACGTCGACCAGGATGCTGGAGGCGGTGGTCCCCGCCAGGTCCCGCGCCCTGGCGGCCAGGGTATGGGGACCGTTGGCGGCGGTGGTGGTGTCCCACGCCACCGAATAGGGGGCGACGGTGTCTTCGGCGCCGAGGCCGATCCCATCGAGGAGGAACAGCACGCCGGCGACCCCGGCGTTGTCCGATGCCGTGGCGCTGACGGTGATCGTCCCCGAGACGGTGGCCAGCTGCGCCGGCGAGGTCACGGTGGCGGTTGGCGGCGTGATGTCTGGCGCGTTGGTGGTGGTGAAGGTGTTGTTCCCGCTGACTCGCGAGTTGCCGGCGGCGTCCAGCGACCGGACCCTGAAGTTGTACTTGGTTTGCGGCGCGAGCCCGGTCAACGGGACGACGTGCGACAGCAACAGGGCGCCGTTCAATGGCGTCGTCTGCCCATAACCGGTGGTCAGGCCGTAGTCGACTTGCGACGTCGCCGTCTCGTTGGTGGTCCAGTTGATGGTCGCGCCCGACCCGGTGATGGCCGTCGCGAGGATGCCGGAGATCGTGGGGGCGGTGGTGTCGAGCACGATGGTGTCGGTGAAGGCCAGCGACCACAGTCCGGCGGCGTTCTTGAACTGCGCGTAGACGGTCTTCGTTCCGGCGCCGCTCGACAGCGCCCAGGTCTTGGTGGTGGCGTACGTCTCGGCCGCCGAGTAGCTGGAGCCGTTGTTGGAGAAGCGCATCTGCGTCACCGCGCCGGTCGGATCGCTGGCCGAGAGCATGAGCGTGACGTTCTGGAGATTGGTCGCCGCCGCGCCGGCGTTGATCACGATCGTGCCGACCGGCCCGCTGGAATTCACCGTGACGTTGACCACCGCGATCGCCGGATTGCCGGCGAAGTCGTGGGCGATTGCGGTGAGGCTGTGAGGCCCGTTGATGACCCCCGAGCTGTTCCAGGAGACCGAGTAGGGCGCGACGGTGTCCTCCGCGCCGAAGTTCTGGCCATCGATTTGGAACTGGACGCCGGCCACCCCGATGTCGTCCGAGGCATTGGCGGTGATGTTGATCGTGCCGGCGACGATGGCCCCGCTGGCCGGCGCGGTGATCGAAACGGTGGGCGGCGTCGCGTCGGCCGGGGGATTGCCCACCGGGGCGGCCATGTCGGCCTGGATCTCGCTCGCGGCCAGCGATCGGTTGTAGATCCTCACCTCGTCGATACGGCCGTTGAAGTACTCGCCGTAGACGCTGGTGCCGCCGAGGCGCAGCGGATTGGAGTTCACCTCCAGCGTTCCGGCCTGGGTCCGGGTCGCGACCTGCCCGCCGTTCACATACAGGCGGATGGTCGAGCCATCGAAGGTCATGGCCAGGTGGGTCCACACCCCCACGGCGATGGCGCTGGGCGAGGAGGTGAAGACGTTGGCGCCGCTGATGGTGCCGCCGGCCGCCGGCCGCAGGGCGCCGGAGCCGTTGCCGGCGTGGAGCAAGTAGGCATCGACCTGCTTCTGGACGATGGTCCGCCAGCCCGACTGCGCGGCGCTGGGCATCACCCAGGCCTCGATGGTCAGCCCGCCGGTCGCGTGAAGCGAGATCGAGTCGTTGACGGTGACCCAGTCGTTCACGCCATCGAAGGACAGCGCCCCGCCGAACTTCCCCTGGGTCGTCCAGGTGGGTCCGGAGAGCGTGCCGTTGTTGCCGTTTCCCGAACGGTCGATGAGCGACGCGCCGCTTCCTTCGTCGAAGGAGTATGCCGCGATCAAGCCGCTGGCCTGGGCCGCGAAGGACGGAGCGGCGGCCAGGAATGTGACCATGCCGACTACAAGTCCGCCGCGGAGCGATCGACCCATGGATGGGGAATGAACCGGAATGAAAATAGGGACTGCCACCGTAACCTCCCCTGAAGATTTTCCAAACTGCTCTTGCCACTTCGACAGAGGCACAAAAATAACGCGACTCCCCAATCCGTCAAGATCGAAGTCTGAAATCTCGGCAATTTTGGCGGCGGCCTCGATTTCCTGGACGATGGAGAAAGGTTGGCGGCGGTCAGCCGGCGGCCGGTGCGCTTCCCGGAGGAGGCGCCGACTCCTTCAGCGTCCTCTCGAGGATGGAGATCTTCTGCCAGATCTTCCGGGACAGGCCGTTGGTGAGGTCTTCCAGCTGGTCGACCGCCTCCAGGACCACCGGGTCGTGGAACCGCTGGACGTAGAGGACACCGATCTTGCTGGTCAGGGACAGGAGCTCGGAGCAGTAGTCCAGGTAGCGGGCCAGCTCGAAGGCGCTCATGTGACGTCGCGGCGATGACGCGGTGGCGGCGAAGCTCCGGGAGACGCGCTCGGGGTCCTTGGTGAGCTGGTGCATGTCGACGATGTGCGCCAGCGACCTGAGCTCGTAGATCGCGCCGAGCGCCCGGCGGCGCTTCAAGCGGGACTCGATGGTGGCGAGGAACAGCGCCCCCGCCCCGGTGAACACCATCGTCTCCAACGCCGCATCCACCGACTGGATCAGGCTCGAGAGATCGGTGAACTCCACCCGGATGCGCAGCTGGATCACCAGCCGGAAGAGCACCGCCGGCACGACGAGGAGCAACGCCACGATCCCGACCCGCAGCGGGACGTTGGCGCGGTGGATGGTGACCGCCCGGGCGGCGGACTGCCGGCCGATGGCCAGGAGCTCGGCGGCCACTCCGCTCAGCCCGGAGTCGGGGAACCTCTCGAAGATCCGCTGCTTCAAGAGATCCAGCGTCTCCACGATCTTGCCGGCATCGAGCGACCGGTCCATCGGCGAACCCCTACCCGGCCTTCCGGGCGGCGAGGATGGCGATCGGGTAGGCGAAGCGGATCTCCCCGTTCTCGAGACGGGTCCCGAGCCCCAGGCCATCGCCCTCGATCGATGCGCGGTAGATCCGCCGGATCTCCTCCTTCCCCCCCGCCTCGGGGAACGACCGCTCGAGCACGCCCTCGAGGGCGCATTCCATGCGGTAGAAATCGGCGCGGGGCGCCGGCAGCCCGGCGGCGGGGAACAGCCCCTCCAGCTCGGCGAGCGTCAGCGCCCGGGCATGCGAGGGGTCCCGGATCTTCTCCATGCGGTTGTAGGCCGCGGCTTTTCCGGGATCGGGGGACGCCATCACGTCGATCACCGCCACCGTCCCGCCCCCGCGGCAGACCCGCGTCATCTCCGCGAAGGCGGCCACCGGATCGGTCAGGTGATGGAGGGCGAAGCGGGAGAGGACGATGGAGAACGACTGATCGGGGTACGGCAGGGGAACCACATCGCCCACCCGCCAGTCGATGTTGTGGAGGCCCCGCTCGCGGGCCAGGCTCCTCGCCTGGTCGATCATCGCCGGGGTGAGGTCGATGGCCGTGACCTGGCGGACCGAGCGGGCGAAGGCGCAGGCCACGATCCCCGGGCCGCAGGCGACATCGAGGACGGTGTCCTCGGCGCCGGCGCCGGTGTGCGCCACCACCCGCCGCAGCGCCTCCTCGTCGCGGATGGCCGGCGCGCCGGCGAACGCCGCCGCCTGGCGAGTGAACTGATCGACGATGACGTCTCGGTGGTCCTTCATGGTCCTCGCGGCCGGCGACATTCTACCGGATCAGCGAGCCGGGAGGGAGGCGGGCCGGAAATAGATTCCCTTCAGCTCCCTCTTCCACCACCCGCCGGTCGCGCTCCGCGCCGCGGGGTCGGTGAAGTGGTACTCGTAGAGGAGCGCCCGCACGTAGCGGGGCGGCTGGTCGGGGAACGGGTTCTTCTCGAGGAGCCCGAGGACCGGCGGAGAGCCCTCGAGGAGCCTCACCAGGAAGTACTGAAACCACGGGTTCTGTCGCGCGCTCCCCAGCGCGGCGAACCACATCTGCCAGTCGAGACGCGGCTGGTGGGGGGCCACGAATCCCGGGCGGCGGTTCGGGTCGCCCGGCTTCCACTTGAACCCGTACTCCTTCCAGTCCCGGCCGTCGTTCGAGCCCTCGACCACGATCTCGTTCCGGGTGGTGGTCATGACCCGGAACAGGCCGTAGCTGTTGACCAGGTCGAGCGGCGAGAGCCACCGCGGAACGGCGCCCATCCATTCGGGAAGCCCCGGGGGGTGGAACACCTCGACCAGCTGTACGGTGCCGATCCCGAGCACCACCGTCGCGAAGGCCAGGGTCAACCACCGCTTGGCGAGGGGGTCCCGGCGAGGCGGCGCGAGGGGGCCGGCGAGCGCTCCCTCGGCCGGCTCGGGCGGCGGCTTCCGGCGCAGGACCCGGTTGATGAACCGATCGTCGAGGAGCGGGATGCAGAGCGCGATGGCCAGCGCGTTGAAATAGCAGTAGTTGCCGGTGAGGAGGATGAGGACCTGGAACCCGGCCAGCGCGAAGAACGCCGCCAGCCGGAACGGCTGGGTCAAGAACATGAGGAACGGGACCCCGATCTCGATCGCGTACATGACGGCCACCGAGGCCTTCTTGATCCACTCCGGGAGCTGGTGGGCGTACCAGCCGATCCAGGTGGGGAGCGGCTGGGACTCGAAGTGGTAGTTGAGGGCCGTCAGGTTCAGCCAGGTCTCATCGTGCCAGAGGAGCTTCACGACCCCCGACTCGAACATCAGCCGGAAGAGGAGCCAGCGCACCAGCCACACGCTGAGCGGCGAGGGCGGCGTCTCCCGCGCTCGACCGGGGCGGAGCTGCCAGGGGGCCAGGAACACCGCCAGGAAGCCGGTTTCGAGGAGCAGGATGTCCCACTGGAAGTGGTAGAAAGTCCCGCCGACCTGGATCAGCGAGAGGTAGACGGCATAGAGGAGGAGGAAGATGAGTGGCGGCGCGACGCCGGTCAGGGACAGGACCGACAGCGCCACACCCGCCGCGCAGAGGAGGTGCACGGCGCCGTCGGTGGGGTGGAGCCAGAGGAGGGTGGGACACGCCCAGTACTTCTCCGCGCCCGGCTCGCGGCCGACGGCTTCGAGGAACCTCTCGGCGGGGAAGATCCCCCGCGCGCCCGACAGCCCGTCCACCTGGACCCAGTAGGAGATCATGGCTACCAGGTAGAGGCATCCCAGACAGCGGAGGAAGAGGCGGCGGGTGATGAGGACGTCCCCCACGCCGAGCGAGCGGGGCTGGCGTTCGACCCGCGCGGCGATGGCGCCGGGGACGGTCTCGGCGGGGGCGTTCAAGATCGGTGTCCTCCCGGTGGATCGCGGTCCATTCGAGTAGAGGAATTCCCCGCCCCGGACGTAGATGTTCGACCCGGTGAAGGCCGCGGATGCGCCGGAGCCGTGCGGCAGCCCGTTCCGGCGGATCTCCTTGAATTCTCGCGACGGCTCCAGCACCAGCGTATCGCCCTTGTCGTTCATGATATAGAGATGGTTCCCGGCCAGCGCCAGGCTCGGGTAGAGATTGGCCGAAATCCCCAGCTCCCGCTCCAGGAGGACCTCGCCGGACCGCTCATCCAGCACCCGGTACTCGCCCGATCCATGGGTGACGGCGAACAGCATGCCGTCCTTCCTGACCGGGGAGGCGATGACGTCCCCTGGAAGCTCCTGCTCCCAGAGGACCCGGTGATCGATCTTCCCATCCCTGTAGGTGAGCCCGACCGCGCTCGATCGCTTGTACATGAAATACACCGCGCCATCCCCGGCGATCGGCGAGGGCGCCTGATCGCCTCCGAGGCCCGGCGCGATGCGGTCGGCGAGGACCGCGCCATCGGAGACCCGGACCACCGCGCCCTTCGATGTGACGGCGAACGCGGCGCCATCGAGCCGGATGGCCGCCGGAGTCCCGTAGTGCGATCCGCCCTCGTTGGCCTTCCACAGGATTCGCCCCGTTCCGGGATCGAGCGCGTTCAGGTGCCGCGATTCGATGAGCAGCTTGTCCCCGGCGAGCACCGGCGAGGCGCTGGGCCCGTATGTCAGCGCCGCCGGCTCGACGAACTGGACCCACTGGCGCTTTCCGTCGAGGGAATAACGAGCCACGATCCCGGTGCACAGGGCCACGTAGAGATCGGTTCCGTCGGTCACCGGCGTGGCGCGGGCGCGCTCGAAGATCCGGCGCGGGCTCCGGGCCCGGCTCTTGATCTCGGCGGGCAAATCGGCGTCGATCTCCGCTTTCCAGACCACCTTGCCGTCGCCGCGGTCGAGCGAGAGGAGGATCCCCGGCTCGGAGACGAGGATCACCCGGTCCCTCAGGATGATGGGGCTCGCATACCCGGCGCCCACCGCCGCCCGCCATTTGATGTTCCGCTGCTCGCTCCATTCGACCGGCGGCGAGGCGTCGGGGAACGTGCCGGAGCCTTCCCGGCGCCATCCGTACAGAGCCCCTGCGCCGGAGGCCTGCTCCGCCTCCGGCGGGGAGGCGTGGACCGTCGGGGCGCCCGGCCGGGGAGCCGAATTCGCCGCCTTCGAAGCGATCGCCGTCGAGGGCTCGCGGAATGGCCTGGCCGATGGGCCGATGGCGTACAGGTTCCCTTCCCCGCGGATGTAGAGTCGCCGGCCATCGAACACCGGGTTGGCCACGAACCGCTCCTGCCGCTCGCCCCAGTGGCCGATCGCGACGATGTTCTCGATCTTGTTCTTCCGGACCTGCTTGAACCCGCGGCCCGGCTCGAGCACCACCGCGCCCCCGTTGTTTCCGAGGATGAAGAGGTACTTCCCGGCGAGGGTGGGGCTGATGCCGACCCCTCGCGCCGGACCCTCGTTGGAGGTCTGGAAGTGGTCCACATCGAGCATCCGCTGGTCGATCACCCGGCCATCCTTCACGTCCACCACCGTCAGCACGCCGGAGTTGTTCACCAGGTACGCCAGGCCGTCATGAACGAGCGGGGAGGCGATGTACCACGGCAGGTAATAGCGGGGAAATCCCGGCGTGTCGATGGAGACCGTTCGCGTCGAGATCGAAAGCGGCTCGCCGATCGCGGCGGGGAGCCTCTCGATGAAGAGCTGCATGCCCCAGGTATTGGTCTGGAGGAGGAGATCGTTTTCGAGGACTGGAGATCCGATCGCCTGGTTGCCGACCTGCGGCCGGGTGACCAGGACCTTGCCATCGCTCGCCCGCACGATGGTCCCGTTCCCCAGGATCACCAGCGGGACCCCGCCGATCGCCGCGGCGGCGGGCGTGCCGTGAAAGAACCCGCCGGGATTGGCGCCTTGGTGGCTGACCACCGGGATCCTCCACGCGAGCGCACCGGTCGCGGCCTCGATCGCCAGCAGGTCGCGCATGAAGACCACGATCTTTCCGTCCACCAGGATCGGCGAGGATGAGAATCCGTGCTCCACCGCCGGCAGGATGTCGGCGCGGATCCACCGCCGGTTGCCATCGAGGTCGTACGCCGCGGTGATCCCCGACCCGAGCCACAGGTACACGGATGTTCCGTCGGTGATCGGGGTGAAGCCGGAGTAGCCCACATCCGGCGTCTCCGACTTCGCGTAGCGGTCGGCATCGACCTTCTCCATGGCCTTCGAGAGCTGCTTCTCGAGAGCGATCTTCTCCTCGAGAGGCTGCTGCCAGGGGCCGCCGGCGAGGAGCGAGGCGTTGAACAGGTCGAGCTTCGCGGCGATGGCCGCGGCCTCGGCGTAGGCGGGCTTCTGTCGGTCCTCGACGGTGGCGGCGTCGAAGTAGCTGTTGGTCTTGATCCACAGGAGTTTCCCGTCCTCCTTCTCGAGGCAGATCAGATCGTGGGGCTCGCTGAGGAGGTACATGCGGTCCCCCACGATCACCGGCGAGCCGCAGCCGGTTCCACCCCCGTAGTACCCGCCGTTGATTCCGGGCAGCGGGGCGATCCACGCGATGTTCGTGCTCTCGAATTCCGCCGGCCACCGCGCGTGGAACACCAGCCCGCATGCCCAATCGGCATCGCGGGGCGCGGTCTTCACCAGGAGGCGGTTCCACCCTTTCGCCAGGTCGATGGGATAGCGGCCATAGCGGTTGGGGAGGGGGACCCCGTTGAGAACCATGCGAAATCCCCCCAGGTGCGTGACGTTGACCAGGAACTTGCCCCCGGTGTCCGAGTGGAAGTGGGTGAGCGCGCAGGCGATTCGCCGGCCGGGATTCTCGAGGAGCCGGTTGAAGTCGAGCCACCCCGTCTCGACGCGCATCGGCTTCCAGACCGCCTCGCCGATCTTGTCGCCGGCCAGAGGCGAGAGCGCCGCCTCGCCGGGCAGGGTCTCCTCCTCGACCTTGTCGCCCTCCGGGGCGGGGCTCAGCACCAGCCACTCGCGGATGACGCCGTCGGCCATCGACGCGCCGGCATCGGATTCCCCCGGGCGGGCGGCCTGAAATCGGAGGCCGCGCATCGCCTTCGCGACCCGGCCCCAGGTCGTCGGCGGCTCGGCGGCGGGATACTTGCCGGTGCCATCGCCGCGCCAGCCGGCGATCGGTTCGGCGGCGTCGGCGGGTCCCCCTGTCTTGAGGGCCGCCAGGACGAACACCAGGAGCAGGGAGAGGATTTTCATCGAAGGTCCGCCTCGTGAACAGCGACAATGGTACCCCATGATAGCCAGATTGAGACCAGATCCGCTCATGGTGATGAAATCAACCCTGCCCATCTTCGCCCTCTCGTTGCTTCCGATCGCCGCGCGCGCGGACTTCCTCCAGGAGGACCGCATCCGCGATCCGGCGCTGGAGGTGTTCGACGGAGCCCGGGTGGAGGGGGTGGCGATCGACCCCCAGGGCCGGGCGGTGGCCGGCGGGGCGAAGGGACTCTTCCGCGAGGAGGGCGGCCGGTGGAGGAAGCTCGCCGATGATCCGTTCTCGAAGGTCAAGCTGGGGCGCGATGGAAGGCTCTACGCCGCATCGCAGGAGCGGCTGTTCCTGGTCGAGGAGACGGGCGTGCTCAAGCCGGTCTTCCAGCATGCTCTGGGGCCCATCGGCGATTTCGCGGTGGGCGACGACGGAAGCACGCTGGTGGCCGGGCCGATCTTCGCGCAGGACACCGTCACCTGGCAAAAGAACGGGAAGTTTCAGCCGCGGGAGAACGCGGTGCTCGAGGTCCACCACCTTCCCGGGGCTGGCCAGCCGCCGCTGCCCGGCCTTTACGCCTGGTCGGTGACCTGCGATGCCGCCGGCGCGTTCTGGCTGGCGGCCAAGCAGGGCCTCTTCATCCTCGAGGAGGGCAAGCCGCGCCGGATCCCCCAGCCCGGCGAGGACCTGTGGATCCTCGGAGAGAAGATGGACGCCCTCTCGGTATCCCGGGCGGGCGGCCTGTGGTGGGGCCACGACACCGGCCTCTCGACGTACGATCCGGCGAGCGGCGTCTTCACCGGCCTCCGGCCCGACACCCACGGCGTCCCATTCACCTACGTGCGGGCGATGGCCGAGGAGCCGGATGGCGCGCTGTGGATCGGCGGCGAGATCGGGGCCGCCCGCCGGGCGTCCGACGGCCGCTGGACCTACTACCAGGGGCCGGCCTGGCTGCCCCACGACGGCGTCCTGGCCATCGCCTGCGCCCCGGGCGGACGGGTGCTCCTCGGCACCGAGTCGGGCCTGTCGGCCATCGGCCGGACGAAGCGGACCCTGGCCGGGAAGGCCGAGCACTTCGCGGAGGTCGCCGCCAAGCACCACTGGAGCCGTCAGGACTGCCTGTGGCAGGTGAGCTGCCAGACGCCGGGGGACATCGCCACCGCCGGCGAGTCGGGATCCACCGACAACGACGGCTCGTGGGCCGCCGATTACCTCGCCGGCGAGTGCCTGCGCTTCGCGGTGACGAAGAGCGAGGACGCGCGGAAGAGCGCCCGGCGGGCGATGGACGGGATCCTCATGCTCGAGACGGTCACCGGAATCCCCGGCTACCCGGCCCGGGCCTACGTCCCCGCCGACCGCGAGGAGAAGAACCTCCAGTACGCCGACTGGCACCGGAGCAAGGACGGGAAGTACCTCTACAAGGGCGACACCTCGAGCGATGAGATCGTCGGCCACTTCCTCGCCCACTCTATGTACTTCGACTTCGTGGCCGAGGACTCCGAGAAGCCGCGGCTCCGCGAGCAGGTGAGGGCCCTCGCCGACCACATCATCCGCCACGGCCTGCTCCTCGTCGAGCGCGAGGATGGCGAGCCGACCCGGTGGGGGATCTGGAGCCCCGACCGCTGCTGGAAGTGGGGCCACTACTGGTACTCGAGCGGCCTGTGGTCCTTGTGCATCCTTTCCCACCTGAAGGTCGCGCACCACATAACCGGCGACGCCAAGTACGACGCCGAGTACCGCCGGCTCATCGAGAAGCACGACTACGCCCGGCGGACAATCAAGCAGAAGATCACCATCGGGGAGATCAACCACTCCGACGACCAGATGGCGATCATGACCTACTACCCGCTGCTTCGCTACGAGGTCGACCCCGCGCTGCGCGCGATCTACCTCGAGAGCCTCAAGCGGAGCTGGGAGATCGAGCGGCCGGAGCACAGCCCGCTGTGGAACTTCATCTACAACTGGGCGGCCGGGAACCGCGAAGACCTGCGCGCCTCGATCGAGCACCTCCAGGAGATGCCGTGGATGCTCTTCAAGTGGTCACACGACAACTCCCGTCGCCACGACCTGCCGCTCAAGCCGTTCCTCGCCGGCGAGGCGGAGTCATCGCGCGCGCTGGGGATGAAGGAGCGCGGCCCGTACTACTTCACCGACAATCCGTACACCCTCCGCTCGGGCGATGGCGGCCGGACGGTGGAGACGCCGGCGATCTACCTATTGCCGTACTGGCTGGGGCGGCACTACGGACTGATCGGCGCGGGGGAGTAGGGATAACCGGCCGACCCCCGCTCACGCCCCCTCGGCCGACATCTTCTGCGGGCGCCCGGCGCCTTGTGCCGGCTCGGGCGCCTCGCCGGCCCCCGGCTCCTCCAGCGCCAGCTCGAGGGCCTGGTCGACGGTCTCGAGGAAGTCGAACTTCATCGCCTCGCGCACGTGGGCCGGAATGTCGTCGAGGTCCTTCCGGTTCAGCTGCGGGAGCAGCACGTGGTTGAGCCCCGCCCGCCGGGCGGCCAGCACCTTCTCCTTGATGCCGCCGACCGGCAGCACCAGGCCGCGCAGGCTGATCTCGCCGGTCATCGCCACGTCGTGGCGCACGCGGCGGTCGAGGAGCAGCGACACCAGGGCGGTGAAGAGAGTCACCCCCGCGCTCGGCCCGTCCTTGGGGATCGCGCCGGCGGGGATGTGGATGTGGATGTCGCTGGACTTGAAGAGCTTCTCGTCGATCTTCAGCTTCGCGGCCCGCGACTTGGCGAGGCTCAGCGCCGCCTGGGCGCTCTCCTTCATGACATCGCCGAGCTGGCCGGTGAGGATCAGCCGCCCATCGCCCGGCATGCGGGTCGCCTCGATGAACAGGATGTCGCCGCCGGCCGGCGTCCAGGCGAGGCCGGTGGCCACGCCGGCGAGGCTGGTGCGGAGCGCGACCTCGTTGTAGAACCTCGGCTGCCCGAGGATGGCCCGCACCTCGTCCACGTCGATGGTCACCGGCCCCGCCGCGCCCTCGGCGAACCGGGTGGCCACCGCCCGGCAGATGGCCCCCAGCTCGCGCTCGAGCTGGCGCACGCCGGCCTCCCGGGTGTAGCCGTGGATGACCTCGCGGATGGCGGCGTCCTCGAAGGCGATCCGGTCGGGGTCGAGACCGTTCACCTTCACCTGGCGGGCGACCAGGTAGTTCCGGGCGATCGCCAGCTTGTCCTCCCCGGTGTAGCCGGAGAGCTCCATGACCTCCATCCGGTCGCGAAGCGGCCCGGGGATATTCTCGAGGACGTTGGCGGTGGCGATGAACAGCACCTGGCTCAGGTCGAACGGGACATCGAGGTAGTGGTCCTCGAAGGTCGCGTTCTGCTCGGGGTCGAGCACCTCGAGGAGCGCGGCGGCGGGGTCGCCCTGGAAGCTGGCGTTCAGCTTGTCGACCTCGTCGAGCATCAGCACCGGGTTCCGGGTGCCGGCCTTGCGGATCCCCTGGATGATCCGGCCGGGCAGCGCGCCGATGTACGTGCGGCGGTGGCCGCGGATCTCCGCTTCATCGTGCACCCCGCCGAGGCTCTGGCGGACGAACTTCCGGTTGGTGGCCCGGGCGATGGACTGGCCGAGGGACGTCTTGCCGACCCCCGGCGGGCCCACGAAGCAGAGGATGGGGCTCTTGCCCTCGGGGTTGAGCTTGCGGACGGCGAGGAACTCGATGATACGCTTCTTCACCTTCTCGAGGTCGTGGTGGTCGGCGTCGAGGACCTCCCGGGCCCGGGCGATGTCGATCTTCTCCTCGCTGAGCGAGCTCCACGGCATGGCCACCAGCCAGTCGAGGTACGTGCGGACGATGTTGTACTCCGCGGCGCCCTCCGGCATGCGGGTCAGCCGATCGAGCTCCGACCGGGCCTGCCGGTCGGCCTCGGGGGGCATGCCGGCGTCATCGAGCTTCTTCTTCAGCTCGGCCAGCTCGGCCTGCTTCGGCTCGTCCTCGCCCAGCTCCTTCTGGATCGCCTTCAGCTGCTGGCGGAGGAAGTACTCCCGCTGGGTCTTGTCAATGGCTTCCCGGGTCTCGGTGCCGATCTTCTTGGTGATCGACAGCACCTCGATGTGGTGGGCCAGCTTCTCGGCCACCTTCCGCACCCGCTCCTCGAGGTCGAGGGTCTCGAGCAGCTCCTGCTTCTCGGCCACCGTGATCCCCAGCGAGGAGGCCACCAGGTCGATGAGGAGAGACGGGCCTTCGGCGTTCTCGATCGCCGCCGCCAGCTCGGGGATGTTCTGCGGCAGGAGGGCGATGGCCCGCAGCGCCTCCTGGCGGAGGTTGAGGACCCGGGCCTCGAACTCCGGCGATTGGGGCGCCCGCTCCTCGAGGTAGAGCGGCCGCACCTCCACGTACGGCTCGGTGTGGAGGAACTCCACCACCTTGAACCGCTGCTTGCCGCGCAGGAGCACCACCCGCTCCCCGTCGGGGGTGGCGATCATCCGCAGGACCTCGGCGGTGACCCCCGTCTGGTAGAGGTCCGCCGCGCCGGGGCTCTCGACCTGGGCGTCCTTCTGGGTCAGGAGGCCGACCGGCGACTCGCGCCGCGCCGCCTCCTCGATCGCCTTGATGCTGGACTCGCGGCCGACGCCGAACGAGGTGATGATGCCGGGGAACAGCACCGCGTTGCGCATCGGGACGACCGGCAGCGCGCCCTCCGGCGGCGAAGTGGCGCCGGCGTCCTTCGCGGCCTTCAAGTTTTTCGGGTCTTTCGGGCTCATGAGACCGCCTTCCGGAGCTCGAGGGTCAAGATCCCGTTGGCGAGGGACTTCTCGCCGAGCAAGAATCGGTGGCCCGCCAAACGGATGCGCCGTTCGAACGGTCCGCTGGGGATCTCCAGGATCCGCAGCGCGCCGGACCGGAGGTCATCGCGGAGCGCGCGATGGCCGTGGATCACCAGCCAGCAGTCGTCCTCGATCCGGATCTCCACCTCGCCGGCCTCGACGCCGGGCAGCGCGGCGAGGATCCAGAACGCCTCGGCGGTCTCGATCACGTTGACCGGCGGACCCCAGCTCGATTGCCCGACCAGCGGGTCCCCGCGGAGGGCGGCGGCCGAGCTGAGGAAGCTCCAGCGGATCTTCTCCGCCTCGCGGAGGAGGTCCTCCGCCTGCTGCCACATCCAGTTGTCCCAGAATTCGCGAGCCATTTTTGGAAGTAGAAAGTTCCAAGTTGAACGTGGAAGAGATCCAACGGCTACAAGCATTGACAGTATAACGGGACTGTCAAATGTTGTCGTTTTTAAAGGGCTTGGGCCATCGGTCCTTGAGCGCCAAGCCCCAAGCCCCGAGCCCCCGAGCCGATTCCTCACTCCAGCGCGACGGTGGTCTCCGACGTCCGCCCCTCGGTCACGGCGATCTTCTCTTCCTTCGATCGCAGCTTTCCCTTGAGGGCGGTGATGCGGTAGGTGCCGGGGGCCAGCTGATCGAACGCCATGATGCCGTTCTTGGCGGTGGCCATCGCCATCTGGCTGCGCATTGCGGCGAGCGACAGGTCATCGGCGACGCTCTCCCCGTTCTCGTCGATGACCTCCACCTCGGCGCCCTCGACCGGCTGGCCCTTCGCGCCGACCACCTGAACGCTCACCTTCCCTCCGGGGCGAAGGACGACGGTCGAAAGCGCCACTCCGGCGGCGGCGCGCAGGCTGGCCCGGGCCGGCGCGAACTGCGGATGGACGGTGCTGAGCTTGTAGTTCCCGGGCAGGAGGCCCTGGAACAGCACCACGCCATCGGGGCCTGACGTCCACGGGCGGTTGAAGATCACGAAGTTCCCGTCCTGGTCGCGGAGGAACGCCATGGCCCCCGACACCGGGTTGCCCCTCTGATCCGTCACCCGCACCTGGAAGTCGATGCCCCTCTCGAGCGCCACCTGGAGGTCGCGCGATCGGCGGCCTTCCTGGACCTCCACACCGTCGAGGCGGCCGGAGGCGAAGCCTTCGGCCATGACCAGGAGGCTGTACGACCCGCCGCCGACGCGGGGGATCGAGAACCGCCCCTGGTTATCGGTCTGCCCCATGCCTTGCATGGACCGGAACAGGTTCATGACCGAGCGGAACACCGTCCCGCTCGAGAAGGCGATGACCTGGGCCTGGGCGACCGCCCCCCCGCCGGCGGCATCGACCACCACCCCGGTGATCTCCCCCGAGGGGAGGATGAGGTCGCGGTTGAGCTCGGTGACCCCTTCGGGGACCTCGACCATCAGCTTGGCGCCGCCCCGGCCCTCATCCCCGACCATGAAGTGATAGACGCCCGGGCCGGGCACTTCGATGCTGTAGTTCCCCGAGTCGTCCAGGTCCGTGGAACGGCCGTTCCACGACCGCTCCGGCTGCATGGCCTCGATCCGCCGGACCCTGACCGCTTCGCCGTTCGAGATCACCCGGCCGCTCACCCGGATGCCCGCCTCCTGGCCGAGGTCCACCTCGGCCACCTGGCCCTCGAGCACCGTGGCATCGCGGTGCATCGAGGAGGTGCCGTTGAACTGCCCTCCGCGATTGGCGTTGACCATGTAGTCCCCCTCGGGGAGGCCGGAGATCTCGTAGCGGCCCTCCGCGTCGGTGGTGGCGTTCTTGGCGATGTTCTCCATCGGCCCGGGGTTCTTCTTCATGGCGTAGACCGATGCCCCGGCCTGCGGCTTCCCGGCGTAGGTCACCGTGCCGCGGATCCCGCCGCCGGCGCCCATCTCGATGCGCGTCTCGGATGTCTGGCCGACGCGGACCGAAATCCCCCGCGCGAACGCCTGGGCGAACTGGCCGTGGGTGGCGGTCAGGTCGATGCTGCCCGACGGGACCCCCTCCAGGGTGAACGCCCCGTCGGCATCGGTGGTCGCGTTCGACTGGTTGCCGTACCACGAGCGCTGGCCGGTGATGAAGTTCACCGAGGCGCCCTCGATGGGCTCCCCGGTGCGGAGCGCCACCACCACCCCGTGGATGGTCCCGCCGGGCAAGAGGTCGATGACCACCCCGTCGACCTGCTCGCCGGTCTTGATGACGATCTCCGCCGAGTCGCTGGGCGCGAAGCCCGGCACGTTCGCCTGGAGGGTGTAGGTCCCCTCGCCGACGGTGATGTCGAACCGGCCGGTGATGTCGTTGTACTGGCTCATGGATGTCGACATCCCGTTGCCCTGCTTCCGGGATGCCATGATGGTGAACGCCGGGAACGTGTCCCGCCCCTTGGCCCGCACCATCCCGCTGATCTTCCCCGCTCGCTTGAGGGTGATGACCGCCTCGAGCGCGGGGACGCTCACCCTCGTGCTCTCGCCGATGAACCCGGACTTCGACGCCTGGACGGTGACCTGGCCGGCGCGGAAGCCCCGGGCCTCGAAGTGGCCCTCGGAATCGGAGGTGATGGGCGAGGAGTTCTGGTCCTCGCCGTAGATGTAGACGGTGGCGGCGGCCACCGGGTTGCCGTCCGCATCCACCACCTTCCCGGAGAGCTGCTCCCCGTCCCCCAGGACGAAGTCCAGCCCCTCGACGCTGCGCCCCTCGGCGACCTTCAGGTCGTTCTTTCGGGAGGACGCCCGGTTCCGCGCCTGGGCGACGATGGTATGGGTGCCGGCGGCGAGGTGGGGGAGCGAGTACCGGCCCTCGGAGTCGGTGGTGGCGCTCCCGCCCTGGTCGCCGAAATTGACCATCGGCCGCTCCGCTTCGCCGCCCTCGACGACCATCAAGCTGGCGGAGATGCTCGCGCCGGCGATCCCCTTCCCGTCGGGGTCGGTGACCCGGCCGCGCACCGCCCCGCCCCGGGCGAGGGCGATGTCGATGTCCTCCACCGAGTCCTTCTGCTTGAGGGAGATCCCCGAGACCTTGGCGGTCGCATAATCGCGGTGGCTGGCAATGACCATGTACCCGGCGTGGGCCACCAGACCCTCGAGGCGATAGCGGCCCTCGGCATCGGACTGGGCGGAGATGTTGAAGATGGAGTTGACCTTCTCGTCCCAGCCGTAGTTCAGGTTCGATGAGAAGTTCGGCCGGACGGTGGCGCCGGCGATGGGCTCGCCGGTCAGGGAGAGGACCCGGCCGGAGATCGAGGCGCCGCGCTCCAGCTCGATGGTCAGGTCCGGCGTCCCCCCGGCGGCGATGGTGACGGACTTCTGCTGGATGGGGGTGAAGCCCTTGGCGTTGGCGGAGATGAAGTAGCGCCCCTCCGACAGGCCCTTCATCTCGAAGACGCCTTCGGGGCCCGAGCGGCTGTTCTTGGACCGACCGCCGGGGAACTGCGGCTGGAAGACGACCTGGGCGTCGGGGATTCCGGTCGAGGTCCCCGACTCCACCACCTTGCCGGCGGCCTGGATCCCCTTCTTCATCCGGATGACCTGGTCGGTGATCCGTCCCCCCTCCTCGACCTCGAGGGGCGCCTCGACGGTGGCGGCGAACTCCTCGTGCTCGGCGATGATGAGGAGCGAGCCGGCGGGCAGCTTCCGGATCTCGAAGGCCCCCTTGGCGTTCGACTCCTTCTGGAAGCTCGAGCGGCGGTCGGCGCTGCGGATGGTCACCCGGGCCTTCTCGATCGGGCGCTCGTCCTCATCGGCGATCACCTTGCCGGACACCACCGCCTCGGGGGGCAGCAGGAACTCGAGGTCCTCGGTGCCGGTGGGCACGTCGTCCTTGCGGGCGGCGGCATATCCGGTGGCCTCCACCTTGACGTTGTATTCCCCCGCGCTGAGGGTGTCGAAGTAGAACCGGCCGGAGCCATCGCTCTTCGTCTTGGGCGGCGGATCGCCGAGGTTCGGGCCGCTGACCTCCAGCTCGGCGCCCTCGATGGGGTTCCGGTCGGCGGCGAGCACCAGCCCGGAGATCGAGAGCCCCTTCTCCAGGCGAAGCACCAGCGGCTCCTTCTGCGGCAGCTCGCACGGCGAGCTCTTGAGCGCGTAGCCGGGCGCCCGGGCCGCGACGTTGAACGACCCGGGAGGCGCCCGGCGGAGGACGTACTTCCCGCCCGGCTGCTCCTCCGCCTCGCGGCGGCTCTCGTTGAACCCCTGCTCCTGGAGGCTGGTCCGATTGGCGAACCGGCGGCCCACAAGGACGTAGCCCTTCTTCACCTCTTCGCCATCGGGCCCCTCCAGCTTGACCACCAGGGTGTTGGCCGGCTCGATGGGGATGTCGCCGAGCTCCTTCTTGTCGTTGGCCGGCGGGTCGCCGAGCTGGAAGCTGATGGTCCGCAGCGCGCTCGACGGCTCGTCGATCTCCATGCGCATGTACCGGTCGCCCGGCACGTGGGCGAACTCGAACAGGCCGTCGGCCGCGGTGATCCGGGTCGCCGGGGGGATGGCCTCCCCCGGCTTGGTGCGCCGGGGATGGGACTTCAAGGTCACCGAGACACCCTCGGCCGGAACGGTGGCGGCGGGGTCGGGGGCCCCGCCATCGACCGGCGGGCCCTCCCGCACGATGCGGCCGGTGATCAGCCAGCCGCCGGTCTGCGGCGCCGCGCCCACCGGCGCTTCGTCCGACCTTGCGGCGGGCTTGGCTGCCGGCCGGGCGGTGGCCGGGCGGGCCGCCTTCTTCACCGGGGCGGCCGCCGGGGCGGCGACGACGTCGGGGGCCGGCCCGGCCTCCTCGTCCTGGTTCGAGGGATGCCGCTCGTTGAGGAGAAAGAACAGGATTCCCGCCACCATGGCGAGGCTCAACGCGGAGGCGATGCCGAGCTTCACCTTCAAGGACATGGACCCTCCCTTCGCAGATCACACATCGAAATCCTCCAGCCGCAGATTTTACGCCTCCGGCGGAGATTCCATCCATCCATCGTCGCCGCGGCCGGGCGGCGATTTCGGGGTTTTCCTTGATCGGGGCCGTCGATCCGGGAACACTCGGCGGCCATGATCCACGCCTTTCTGACAGGACGCCGGCCGCCGGGGCTTTTGGCGATTTTCGTTCTGATTTCGTCCGGCTGCGGCTCGGCGCCGAGGCCGCCCAACCGGGTGGGGATCGGACCCGACGGCCGGGCGGTCTTGCCGGTCAACCAGGTGATCGTGCCGGCCGGCATCCAGGTCGAGCTGCCCGGCCTGCGGCCCCAGGCGGTGGCCCTCAGCCCCGATGGCCGCCTGCTGGTGACATCCGGGAAGACCAGCGAGCTGGTGGTGATCGACCCGGAGACCGGCAAGGTCCTCGAGCGGGTCCCGCTCCCCTCCGAGAAGTCGACCGAGCCGGTGATCGGACCGGTGTCGACGCACATCCTCGACCCCGACAAGGACGCCCAGCTCAGCTTCACCGGCCTCGAGTTCTCGCCGGACGGCTCCCGGCTCTACCTCTCGAACGTCAACGGGAGCATCAAGGTCTTCGGGGTCGACGGCGGCCGGGTGCGCGGCCTCTTCACCATCGCCCTGCCGCCGGCCGGCGCCCCGCGGCGCGGCGCGGAGATCCCCTCCGGCCTGGCGGTGTCGCCCGACGGCCGGCTCCTCTACGTCGCCCTGAACCTCTCGAACCAGCTGGGCGAGATCGATGCCCGGAGCGGGAAGGTCCTCCGGCTCTTCGGCGTCGGCGTCGCCCCCTACGACGTGGCCCTCGCCGGGCGCAAGGCGTACGTGTCGAACTGGGGCGGGCGGCGGGCGGAGCCGTGGGACGTGACCGGACCGGCCGGCCAGGGCACCAGGGTGCGGGTCGATCCGGTCCGCCACATCGCCAGCGAGGGCTCGGTGTCGATCGTCGACCTCGAGTCGGGGAAGGTGCTCGGCGAGGTGCCGGTCGGGCTCCACGCCTCGGGCCTGGCGGTGACGCCCGACGGCGCCCACCTCTTCGTGGCCAACGCCGGGAGCGACACGGTGAGCGTCCTCGACACCGCCGCCGACCGGGTCATCGACACCATCCCTCTCTCCTTCCGGCCCGGCGACCTGTTCGGCGCGAGCCCCAACGCCCTGGCGCTCGATGCCAGCGGCGAGCTCCTGTTCGTGGCCAACGGCTCGCAGAACGCGGTGGCGGTGGTGTCGTGCCGGCCGGGGGCCGCCTCGCTCCTCGGGTTCATCCCGGTGGGCTGGTTCCCCGGCGCCCTGGCCTACGACGCCGCCCGCCACTCGATCCACGTGGCCAACATCAAGGGCGTGGGCTCGGGGAAGAAGCCCGGCGAGGACGGTGGCAAGGGGTCCAACTCCCACCAGCACTTCGGCACGCTGTCCATCGTCCGCCTGCCGGGGGCCCAGAAGCTGTCGGAGATGACCATCGAGGTGCTCGAGAACTGCCGCCGCATGGCCGTCGAGGCCGCGCTCCTCCCCCCGCGCCCCGATCAGCCGCCCCGGCCGGTCCCCGAGCGCTCCGGCGAGCCGTCGCTCTTCAAGCACGTGGTGTACATCATCAAGGAGAACCGCACCTACGACCAGGTGCTCGGCGACATGCCGGAAGGGGCCGGCGACCCGAAGCTGTGCATCTTCGGCGAGGAGGCCACCCCCAACCAGCACCGGATCGCGCGGGAGTTCATGCTCCTCGACAACGCCTACTGCTCGGGGGTCCTCAGCGCCGACGGCCACCAGTGGGCGACCACCGGCTTCGCCACCGACTACATGGAGAAATCGTTCGCCGGGTTCCCCCGCAGCTACCCCGACGGTATGGAGGATGACGACGTGGATGCGCTGGCCTACGCGCCATCGGGCTTCCTGTGGGACAGCGCGCTGGCCCGCGGGAAGACCGTCCGCGATTACGGCGAGTTCGCCATCGCCGAGCTGGAGTGGACCGATCCCCGGAAGCCGGGCAAGCCGGGGTTCATGGACATCTACCGCGACTTCACCGGCCGCACCGGCCTGGTGAAGATCTGGAGCCGGCCGGCCATCGAGTCGCTGCGCGAGCACCTCGTCACCGACACGGTGGGTTGGACGATGAACGTCCCCGATGTCTTCCGGGCCCGGAAGTTCATCGACGACCTGGAGCGGTTCGAGAAGAGCGGGGCATTCCCCGACCTGACGATTATCTGCCTTCCCAATAACCACACCTCGGGGACCCAGGCCGGCATGCCGACCCCCGCGGCCCACGTCGCCGACAACGACCTGGCCTTCGGCCAGATCATCGAGGCTCTCAGCCGGAGCCGGTTCTGGAAGGAGACCTGCGTGCTGGCGATCGAGGACGATCCCCAGGACGGCTGGGACCACCTGAGCGCCTACCGCACCACCGCGTTCGTGGCCAGCCCGTACAGCCGGGGGCGGGGGGTGATCAGCACCCAGTACAACCAGACCGGCATCCTCCGCACGATCGAGCTGATCCTCGGCCTTCCGCCCATGAACCAGCTGGTGGCCTCCGCCACCCCGCTCGCCGATTGCTTCGGCGACACCATCGATCTCACCCCGTACACCGCGCTCCCGAACCGGATCCCCCTCGACCGCCTGAACCCCGACCCGAAGAAGATCGCCGATCCGATCCTCAAGGCGGACGCCATCGCCTCCGCCTCGCTGCCCCTCGAGGCCGCCGACCGCTGCCCGGAGGACGTCTTGAACAGAATCATCTGGCGGGCGTTGAAGGGCTCTTCTGTGCCGTACCCCGAATGGGCGATCCGGGAGCACGCCGGGGACGACGACGATTGAGCGCGCTTCGCGCGCCGGTAATTTTGGCGGCCTGCGGCCGCGGCGAGAGGAAACCCCTCCTTCCCGGCCGTGGTTTCCTCTCGCGCTCTTCTTCCGAGGCCAACCCACACCTGCCCCTTACGACGGACGGACGGACGGACGATTTCGATCGAAGCGGAGCGGCGATAGACAAGTCCGGCGGTTCGCCGAAGGCCGCCCGCAAGCGCGCTCCCAACGCGCTGGCGCAGCGGGCGCCGACGGACGGTAGCTCCCTGATCGATCCCGGCTCCGCTCCACTTCGACGGATAAAACTTGGAAAAATCTCCGGATTTTTCTTGAAGTATAGTTTATAAAAGATAACATGTAAATCAACCTGCTTGCAGTCGGGTTGTCTCGTTATTTCGAGGGCAGATCTCGATCGGAAGGAAAGAGTACCATGGAAGAGAAAATGCTTCCGGATCCTTCGTTCTATCACATAGCGGAGCTCTCGGCCGAGGAGGTCCACAAGAACATCCTCCGCTGCCACCACCTCCGTCACCGCGTGGACAGAAAGCTCCTGGCGTGGCTCTACATCTTCATCGATCGAGGGATGTTCAAGACGATCCACAAGTCGGATCCGGTCCTCTACGTCATGGATTTTCTCAAATACCACAGCACTGAAGCCGGTGAGGTCGTCCGGGTGGCCAAGGTGCTGCCGTTCCTTCCGAAGCTCGCGGAGACCTTCGAGAAGGGTGAGATCTGCTGGTACCACGTCAAGCTGATTAGCAGTGTGGCCAAGGAGGAAAGCGAGGCGGAGTGGCTCGAGTTCAGGCGGACCCACAAGGCCGGCGCCCTTCGGGCCGAGGTGAAGAGCGCGATCGAGAAGGGCCGCACTCGTCCTCGGAAGGGAACTCGCGGAATCCCCAACACCACTGTGGATCTGAAGTTTCGTTTCACGCTCGAAGAGATGGAGCTTGCGCGACAGGCGCTCGAGTTGACGGCCTCGGAGATGATGAAGAGTGGGGATGGGAAGAGGCCCACGCCCGAGCAGGTTCTTCTATACCTCGCGAAGCGGGTCCTCGAGTCGGACCTGGTCTTGAAGTCGGGTGAGGGCTCCGGGAAGCAACGCTCGATCTGGCAGGTCATCTACCATAAGTGCCTGACAACCAACCAATGCTGTATCCATACCAGGGACGGACTGGTGGAAGTGGATCCTGAGAGCGTCGAGAAGATCGAAGGCGAAGCGGAGAAGGTGGTGATCGAGCCTCATGATCTGGTGAAGGGGGAAGTGCTACCGCCCGGAACTGTGAACAAGGAGCCGGTGCCGGCGCACATCGAGAAGAAGGCCTTCGCCCGCCACCAGAACTGCTGCGTGATCTGCGGCAGGCGGGGCGACCTACATCTGCACCATATTGTTTTCAGAAGCAAGGGCGGCGGGAATGAGCTGCTAAATCTGGCGCCGGCGTGCCCGGCATGTCATGCGCAGATCCATGAGGGCACCGTGGAAATTTTCTGCGATTTGTTGGGGAATCTCTACTTCCGCACGAAAGCCGACCGGATCCGGGACCTCCTCAAGGAGGAGATCGAGGAGTTCGCCGCGGTGGCGCCGGCGGTGGTGGTGGTGAAAGCCGCGAGTGGGCCGAGCCCTCAGCCGCTGGTTCCTCCGGCGTCGCTGCCGGCCCCGGCCCTCGATCCGGCCCTCGAGCGGGAATGCCTGTTCGTCATCGCGGCGCTCGCGAAGCTTGGCCATCGAAAGAACGATGCCTGCGAGCTGGTGCGGGAGTCCTTGAAGCAGCTCGGGAACCTCGGACGAGCGCCCACCGGGAATGAACTGTTTAACACGGCGGTGCGATTGGGAGCTGGTGGTATCAAGGGTTATGGATCCCGCACGTGCGGGAACCCGCCCGAGAACCCGGAGCTTCCGCCGCCGCGATCGAGCTGATTCACATGGGTCCCCTGCCGCGGGTAGGATGCCGGCCAATGGAAATCCTCATGATTCTCGGAGCCCTGTTAACCGCGGCCGAGGCGCCTCCTGCGGCGGGGATGGGCACGCTCTCCGGAACGATCGTCGACGCGGCGACCGGGCAGCCGGCGGCGTGTACGGTGAAGATCGTGGATTCCGCCGGCAAGACGGTGATCGAGCGCGAGTCGTTCACCGCCGGTTTCCGCTGCGGCGGCCGATTCAAGAAGCAGCTACCGGCTGGCCGGGCGAGGATCCAGGTGAGCCGCGGGCCCGAGACGCGGATGGTGGAGAAGGAAGTCGAGGTGCCGGCCGATGGCGATGTTGGCGTGGAGATCCGGCTCGAGCGGAATGTCGACTTGCGCAAGCGGGGCTGGTTCGCGGGCGACAACCACGTCCACATGCTGCACGGCGAGCGGACGGTGCCGGTGACGTTCGACGATGTGGCCCTCGCCGCCCGCGCCGAGGACCTGTCGTTCCTCTCGCTGGCCCAGGACTGGGCGATCGACGATCCGACGCCGGAGAAGCTGACCGCGGAGCTCGGCTCGCGCTCGACGGCGGACTGCCGCCTCGCCTGGAACATGGAGGCGCCGAAGAATTACTACCGCGGCGACGCGACCCGCTGCCTGGGCCACTGCTGGAATATCGCCACCGGCGGACGCACCCAGGGCGGCGACGACGTCGTGCGCGCGCTGTCCGCGGCCAGCGCCCACGACTACCAGTCCGAGAAGCCGACCTACGCGAACTTCGAGTCCCACCGCTTGATCCACGCCCAGAACGGGGCGGTGTTCTACACCCACCCGGCGCGGTGGTGGACCGGGCCGTGGGGCGGGCAGGGCATCTACCCCAAGCGGGACGGCGTCCGGGTCTCCAACATGGCGGTGGAGCTGCCGCTCGACACGCTGGTCGGCCCCACATTCGATGGCGTGGATGTGCTGACCACCGCCGGGGAGCTGGAGGCCGGCGAGCTGGCTTTCCAGCTGTGGTGCCTGCTCCTGAATCACGGTTACCGGGTGGCGGCCACCGCGTCCTCCGATGCCTGCTTTGACCGGCCGGGGGGCGCGGTTCCCGGCTCGGTGCGGACTTACGTCTTCCTCGATGGCCCCTTCTCGCTGCCGGCGGCGGCGCGGGCGATGGCCGCCGGCCGGACCTTCGCGACCAGCGGGCCGATCCTCCTCGCGAGCTTGGCTGGCAAGCCGCCGGGCTCGGTGATCGAGACCAGCGCCGCCGCCCGGAAGCTTTCGGTGGAGGCGTGGGCCTCGGGGACCGACGCCAGGGGCCTGACGCGGCTCGAGCTCTTCCGGGACGGAAAGCTCCTCGAGGCCCGGGATCTCGCCCCGCCGGTTCCGAAGCTCGAGGCCAGCTTCGACATCGACGGATCGAAGGACGCCTGGTATTGCCTGCGCCTCTATGGCGGCGAGCGGCGCCAGCGGGCAACCAGCGGGGCATTTTTCCTCGATCGCTCTCCGCATAAAAATCCCGCCCCGGTCCCGGCCCGGGTCGAGATCGAGCTGCGCGATGCGGACAGCGGGGCGCCGGTCTCCGGCACGATCACCGAGCTGGCCTATCACGCGACGATGGCCGAGCGGGGCGCCACGCATCCGGTGGGTGGGGGCGACGCGCGCCTCGAGGTCCCCGGCACCGTCCGCCTCGAGGCCTCGGCGCCGGGATACCGGCCGCTGACCTTGAGCCCGTTCCTCGACCACCCTCCGCTCCTCGAGGCCATCACCCATCTCAAGGCCGAGGACCTGGTCGACTGGGGGACGTTCGAGAAGATCCGCGCGCTCCTGGGGGAGGTGCGGATGACCTTCCGGTTGAAGAAGGTGGATTGATCCCCGTTTTTATTGATGACTGGACACGGCCGGGGACTCGACGGTGGACTCGGCGGCGGACTCGGCGGTGGCCCGGACCACGGAATAGTTGTAGGCCTTCAACATCTCGAGCGCGATGCCCTGGCTGGACGCGGTTGCCTGCCCGGAGCTCGGGTTCCAGGCCTCCACGATCTTTTCGTTGACCCCCGAATCGATCAGGGCGATCCCCTGGCCCAGCGATTCGACGGCGGTGAGACGCAGCTTGTACGACGGCTGGTAGAACTGGCCCATGGCCACCAGCCTCGCGTCGCTGCGGGCGCCGGTGAACAGGGCCAGCTCCGCATCCATGCGATCCTCGAGATTCAATGTGAGATCGGGCGTCTCGCCGGCCGCCAGCTCGACCGGCTTCTCGGGGGCCTGCCGGCCGCCGGCCTGCGCGGAGATGATCCAGCCGCCCTCCGCGAGGCCGTCCACAGTGAATGACCCCGAGTCATCGGAGGTGACGGACCGCTTGATGGACTCGAATCCCTCGCCGGCGAGGCGGATGGTGACCTTGGCGCCGCCGATCGGCTTGCGCGTCGCGGCGTCGACCACCTTCCCGCTGGCCGGGAAGCCGGGGCTCAGCCGAATGACCTGGTCGACGACCCGCGCCCCGGGCCCCACCGCCACCGTCTCGCCAATGGCCGGGGCGAACCCGGTGCGGTCGGCGGCGAGGGTGTAGGAGTTCTGCTCCAGGTTCCGGAACGTGAAGGTGCCCCTCGAGCTCGCGGTGGCGGTGAGGGACGGGAGTCCGGCCGTCAACGGCACCAGCACCACCCGCGCCCGGGGCACCGGGTTGCCGTCCTCATCCACCACCTTCCCCGCCAGGAGCCCCTCGGGCGGCAGCTCGAACACCAGCTCCTCGCTGCCCGGCGTCGACTCGGTGGTGACCGACACGAAGCCCTCCGCGGTGACGGTGAGGGTGTGCTTCTCGCCGGTCAGGTCATCGAGCACGAACCGGCCATCGCCGTCGGACCTCGCCCGCGAGGGATCCCCGGAGCCCGCCGCCGCCGACACCTCCGCTCCCTCGATCGGCCGGCCCTCGGTCGACAGGATCCTTCCGGCGATCACGCTCCCCGCGGCGAGGTGGATGACCACCGGCTCGTCGGGGAACGCCGCCAGCTCCACCGGATCGGCCGGGGAGTGGCCGGGGGCGCGGGCCCGGACCTTGATCGGGCCGGCGAAGGCGCGGCGCAGGATGTAGCCGCCATCCGGCCCTTCGACGGCTTCCCGCCGGCTGTCGCTCAGCCCGGCGGCGGTGATGTTCGGCTCGGTGGAGGCCGAGGTCCGGTTGACCAGCACCGTCCCGTTCCGCACCGGCTCTTCCGCCGTCCCGCGCAGCTCGACGGCGAGAACGGCGCCGGGGCCGACCTGGATGTCGCCGACGTCCTTCGAGTGTTCCTCGTCGGTCGGCTCCTCGAAGCGGAAGCTGAGGGTCCGGTACTCGCTGGTCGGGTCATCGATCTCGATGCGGAGCCACACTCCGCCCGGCACGCCGGTGAAGCTGAACTCGCCCTGCGGCCCGCAGGTCCGGCGGCAGATCGGCGGCGCCTCGCCCTCGCTCACCTTGCGGGGGTGCGGCTTCAGGAACACCTTGGCGCCGGCCGCCGGCCGCTGATCTCCGACCCACGAGGCGCCGACCTCCGCGCCGCGCGGCTCGCCGGTCCGCACCACCCGGCCGGAGATCGTCCAGCCGGCGTCGGCCGCCGTCCGCGAGCGGGGGTGGAGCGGCTGGCCGCCGAGGCCCATGCGCCCGAGGGTGGCCATGCCGGGGGACCCCGGCGCTCCGGGTCGCCCGTCGCCGGGCGCGCCCCGCGGCGAGACGAGGAAGCGACCGGAGTCGGCGGAGGGCGGCGAGGACTTCGCCAGCTTCCCCATCCGCACCACGAACGCGGTGGAGCTGACGAGGAGCAGCACGATGCAGAGGGCGCTGATGGCGATCAGGTTCTTGGCCATGAAAAGACCTCCGGTGTGGAGCAGGGTGGGGAGCACCTTCGCCGACGGCGCGGAGACGGCCCGTGTTCCGGCCACCGCGAACCGGCCGAGGGAGGCGAGGAGCGTCACCGGCGCCGCCCGGGTCGGTCCGGCGGCGAGGAGGCCGAGGAGCAGCACCGCCGAGGCGCTGATCCCCTTCCTCCGCAGGCTCCGGCGGACGGTCTCGATGGCCTTGGTGATCCGGTTCGAGACGGTCTGCCGGGAGACGCCCAGCTCGGCGGCGATCTCCTCCAGCGTCCGCCGCTCGATGAAGTGGCCGACCAGCACCAGGCGGAGCCGCTCGGGGAGATCGGCGATGGCGGCGTCCACCTGGACCTGGACATCGGCCCATGCCGTCTCCCCGTTCGCGCGGTGCGGCGCCCGGCCGGCGAGGTTCTGGTCCCGGCGGCGGCGGCGCTTCCGGGCGCGCAGGTGGTCGATGGCCCCTCGGGAGGCGGTGGTGTGGAGCCAGCCGCCCAGCGAGCGGCGGGGCGGAGTCTCCACCCGGGCCAGCTTCAGGAAGCACTCCTGGGCCGCGTCCTCGGCGTCGGAGTCGTTGCGGAGAATGCGCCAGCAGGTCCCGAAGACGGCGTCGGCGTGCCGGGAGACCAGCTCGTCGAACGCCTGCGCGTCACGCTCCTCGAGCCACTTCGTCAGCAGGACGTCGTCGTTTTCGGCCATGGATCGGTTTTCCCGGCATCACCGCCACCTCTATAGACGCCGCCGGCGGGCGGGACGTTAAGGAAAATCGGTTTGGGGCTTGAGGCGGGGTCGGGGAGGAAAGGCTCAGAACCTCCGGCTCGCGCCGGCCAGCGCGGCCCGGGTCCGACTCACCAGGGAGTTGTCCGGGTCCCCCGAGCCGGGGAACTGGAACATTGCGGCGGCCAGCACCCGGTCCCGCCACTCGGGGGTCAGCGACAGGCAGTCTTCCAGCACCGCCGAGCTGAACTTGTAGTCGTGGGAGTCGCGCCCCTTGAGGAACACCATCCGCCGGGCGCCATCGATGACCTTCCGTGGCGGAAGGCCCCCTTCGAGCGCGGCGAGGGTCTTGCGGGCCGCCGACAGGCGGTCGGTGCTCGTCTCGGCGAAGATCTCCCGGACGCCGAACTGCCGGTGGCCGGCCTCCGCCGGCTCGAGGAGGTCGACTTTCCAGCACATTGGGATCCTAAGCTTAGAATTCCACGTGGACAAGTTGTCGCG
>JADMIO012736393.1_pt1 | contig 51641 bp, 37 predicted proteins | sample 8958161 | NCBI WGS metagenome assembly JADMIO01 (sample SAMN16585339, study PRJNA669376) | soil metagenome | isolation source: Crop rotation soil | place: USA: Cullars Rotation, Alabama | collected 2011
GCCGCGACTTCAAGTCACGTGAATTCCAAGCTTCGGATCCCACTGTGCTGGAAAGGTGCAAGACGCAGTCGGCCGACGGCTCGTGGCCGATGACGTCCCGCGATCATCCCGGCGTGGTCTCGACGCGGAAGCCGATCCGCAATCCGGTGCCGATCACCTATTTCGGCAGCGCCTGGGCGGCGATCGGCCTGGTGCGCTCGGTCGCGCCCGCGGCCGACTCGCTGGCCCGGCAGCAAGCCGCATTCGACAGGATCAAGGGCTTCCACGGCAAGTTCGAGGTGGATGAGAAGGCTCCCGACCGCCCAGTGCTTCGCGTCGATCTCCGCTATTACGAGCTGAGCGACCGCGAAGTCGCGGACTTCGTGAAAGCTTTGCAGGCGTTTCCACGAATGGAGGCGCTCTGGTTCAAGTCGTCGAAGGTCACCGACGCTGGTCTACCGTCCTTGAAAGACCTGAAAAACCTCCGCGGACTGACGCTCGAAAACGCCCAGATCACCGACGCCGGCCTGGTTCATCTGCAGGCTCTGGCGGAGTTGGAAGCCTTGAACGTCAAGGGAACCAAAATCACTGATGCGGGACTCGAGGCATTTCGAAAGGCTCGGCCCAAGGTGAGGATTGAGAAGCAATAATCGCCCCGAATGCGAGCTAAGTTATGACGCCTCCGTTGCAAGTCGGCTCGACGAAGCGATACCATGAATGAATGAAATCTCAGGTCGCCAATCTCGCGCAAGCGTATCAGCTCGATCAAATGACCGAAGTCGGCACACTCGTTCATCCCGAGGGAGACTCCCTGCGCTGCGTGGCGTGTGGGCACCGCTGCCTGATCGGCGAGGGTAAGCGCGGCGTCTGCAAGGTGCGCTACGTTCGCCACGGCGAGCTGCGGGTGCCGTGGGGCTACATCGCCGGGCTTCAGTCCGATCCGGTCGAGAAAAAGCCGTTCTTTCATTGCTTGCCGGGCTCCGACGCACTCACCTTCGGCATGCTGGGCTGCGATCTCCACTGTGCTTACTGCCAGAACTGGTTCACCAGTCAGGCGCTGCGCGACTACGACGCCAAGGGCTCATCCCGGCCGGTGACGCCGGCGCAGCTCGTCGCCATCGCCCGGCGCGAAGGCTCGAAGCTCGTCGTCTCCAGCTACAACGAGCCGCTCATCACGAGTGAATGGGCTGGCGCCGTTTTCCAGGAAGCCGCGGCGGCCGGCCTGCTGTGCGCGTTTGTTTCCAACGGCAACGCCACACCGGAGGCGCTCGACTTTCTCAAGGCCTGGATTCGTGCCTACAAGATCGACCTCAAGGGCTTCGACGACCGCCACTACCGCACGCTCGGCTGTCCGCTCCAGAACATCCTCGACGGCATTCAAATGGTCAAGGAGCGCGGATTCTGGCTCGAAATCGTCACGCTCTTGATTCCCGGATTCAATGACGACGAGCGCGAGCTTCGCGAGCTGACGAAGTTCATCGCCTCGATCGACGTCAACATCCCCTGGCATGTCACCGCATTTCACTCCGACTACAGGATGGGCTCGACGCCGAACACGCAGGTGCAGCAACTCATCCACGCCGCCGAACTCGGTGCGGAGGCAGGCTTGAAGTTCGTTTACGCCGGCAACCTGCCCGGTCAGGTTGGACCATGGGAGAACACCCGCTGCCCCGGCTGCAGCGAGACCTTGATCGAACGCTACGGATTCCTCGTGCGTTCCTACCGCATCACCGCCGACGGCGCCTGCCCCGGCTGCGGCAAAGCCATCCCCGGCATTTGGCCGAAGGAAACCAACGCCGTTCGCGTCGGCGGCCTGGAAGCCTATGGCAGCCGGCTGCCGCGTGTGGTACGGTGATGGTTCGGCCACACAGGCGAGATATCTTATGTCGATGATCGGCAACTATCGCCGGGTTACGCCCGAACAACTAGCGGCGCTGCTCGCAAACCCGGCGTCGGTCATCACGTTCTTGTATCCCGAAGACAATCGTCGACTATCTCCCGATGAGCACCTGGATGTAGACAAGGCGTGGCATGCCATTCACTTCTTGCTGAACGGCGATCCGTGGGAAGGGGAGCAGCCGCTTGTTAATGCTGTGATGGGCGGCAATCAGCTCGGTGAAGAAGATGTCGGCTATGGGCCCGCTCGTTACCTCGGCCCGGAAGAGGTTCAAATACTTGCGAAGGCGCTTCAAGAACAGCCCGCGCATGAGTTGCTTGAACGGTTCGATACGCAGCGGTTTAATGATGCAGAGATATATCCGCACGGTTGGTCAAACAGTCCTGAAGAACTCGAGTACGTTCGCGACAACTATTTGAGGCTAACCGAGTACGTCAGGAAGGCGGCCGAGGCTGGGGATGCGATGCTCCTTTACCTGAACTGACGGAAACGAGGCCGAACCAGACGCCGCGCTCCTACCTGGAGCGAATGCTTCATTCGGGCGACATTATTCTGTTGCAGCGACCCCGCCGGGTGAACCGTTGCAGGAATGACGGAGGTGGATAGTGGATGCATCGAACGACAATTCGGTTCGCGGGTCTGGGACAATCCAAAATGGCGTCATCGTCCTCCACGAAGTGAGTGGCTTGCCGAAAGAGACTCCCGTCGAAATTTCCGTGGCACCTCCGACCGCGTCGAACGGCACCGGCAAGCGTCTGCTCAAGCACACCGGCACCGTGCACGATTTGCCAGCAGACATGGCGGACCAGCACGACCACTACATTCACGGAACGCCGAAGCGATGACTGCGGACCACCATTTCGAGCTGGCGGGCTTCAAAGTTCTAACCTAATAGGTCCGAGTTGCCCTATGCCTTCATCTCCTCCCAGCCATCCTGCGTCCTTGAATCTCACTCCGGCCCAAGAGCAAGCCGTTCTCCGCGCCGTGACGACCATGCTCCGCGAGACCGTGTGCGGGGCGGCGGTCACGCCGTTGCCGAGCGAGATCGCGGCTCTGCCGGTCTCGGGAACGTTCGTCAGCCTCAAGCGGAAGAAACATCTCCGAGGCTGTTGCGGCGGGTTGCAGCCGAAACCGACCACGCTCGGCGCGGTCATTCCCGATGCCGTGCATCGCACCGTGTTCGACGATCCGCGCTTTCCGCCCGTTTCGCCGGCGGAGTTGCCGTATCTCGATGTCGAGGTCTGGCTCCTTTTCAATCCGCAGCAGGTCGAAGCCAAGGGCGCGGCTCGACCGAAAAGTGTCGTCACCGGCGGCAAGCATGGCGTGATCATTCGCTGGCAGGACCAGCGCGGACTCCTCTTGCCTGGCGTCGCCGAGGAACATGGTTGGGATTCGGAGACGTTTCTCGATCACGTCTGCCTGAAAGCCGGGATGCACCCGAGCCGCTGGAGCGAGGACGAAACCCAGTTACTGACATTTGAAGGCAATGCGATACGAGGGCCGGTCGGCGGCGACGTCCAGGAAGATGCGTATCGCTTCCTGTCGCCAGAGCAGATCGCCGCCTACACGCGTTTCTGCCGCGAGAACCTGGCGGCCCTGCTCTGGGGCGGCACGCCGCGCTACTCGGCGCCCGGCTTGCCCGACGGCACGGTGAGCGGCCTCGTCCTCTCGATCGACCCAGGCACCGGCGAGGCGCCGCGCCAGGCGAGCCGCATCGACCTCAGCCGCGGCATGGCGCTGCAAGCGTCGCTCTTTCAACTGACGCAAGCATTTGCGCCGGCCCTCTCGCAAAGCGGTGTCGCCGACGGCGATCTCGCCCGCCTGAGCCTGACAATTCTCTACGACCCGGTGATGCACGGCGGCATGGAAGGCCCCGATCTACGCGGCATCGACCCGGCTCGCCGCGCGCTCCTTCTGCTGGAGCGCGGCCGTTCCAGCTTGGTCTTCAACACGCAGCAAAAGGCTGACGACTCATTGCAGAACGCAGCCCAGCGTCTCGCCGTGCGCGATCCGCAGGCGACGGCCATTTTCAGTCTGGCCGCCGACACGGCCGAGACGCGCGTCGAGCATACCGTTATTCCTCAGCCAAACCTTGGCGTCGCGGTCCGGCCGCCGGCAATGGCGGGCAAGTTCTATCCCGGCGATCCGAATGCTCTGCGAGCGCTCGTCGATGAGCTGCTCGGCCCTGAACAACAGACGAAATCGTGGCCCGCCGCAATGGTTCCACATGCAGGCTTACGCTATTCGGGCGCAGTGGCGGGCTCGGTGCTGCGCCGGCTCAAGATTCCAAAGACGGTGATCGTGATCGGCCCGAAGCACACGCCTTACGGGGTGGACTGGGCCGTCTCGCCGAGCCAGGAGTGGTCCATTCCCGGCGCCCGTATCGCGTCGGATCCCGAGCTGGCCGAGCGGTTAGTCAAGGCGATTCCGGGCCTCGAACTCGACGCGCTGGCTCACCAGCAGGAGCACGGCATCGAGGTCGAGTTGCCGTTCCTCGCTCGCCTCGCGCCGCAAGCGCGCGTGGTCGGCATCGCACTCGGCCAGGCGAGTTTTGCCGAGTGCCAGCAGTTCGCGGAAGGCTTGGCAAAAGTCGTTCGTGTGCTGACCGAGCCGCCGCTGCTCCTGGTCTCGAGCGACATGAACCACTTCGCCTCCGACGCCGCCACCCGCCGGCTCGACGAGCTGGCGCTCGAGTGCATGGACCGCAAGGATGCTCAAGGGCTTTTCGACACGTGCCGCAAGAAGCACGTCACCATGTGCGGCATGATCCCCGCCGTGATCGTGATGGAAACGCTGAAACGCCTCGGCAAGCTCAATCGCGTTGAACGCGTCGCTTACGCCACCACCGCTGACACGACGGGCGATCTGAGCCGAGTGGTGGGGTATGCGGGGGTGGTGATGGGGTAGGCCATGTACTGGCGATTCACCGATCGTGCGCGCAAGGTCCTCAAGCTCGCCAATGCCGAAGCGCAGAGGCTCGGCAATACATATCTTCGCAACGAGCACGTCCTGCTGGGGATCGTTAAGGAACGCACAGGCATTGGAGCCACCATCCTCGGCAGCCTCGGTATCACGGAAAACAGCATCGACGACGCAATGGCCGGTGGCCTGCTTCCCGCACTCGGCGAGCCATCCCGGCCATTGTTGAAGCAACTTATCGATCAGGCAATTCAAGAAGCGAAAGCACTGGGGCATGCTCATGTCGGCACCGAGCACCTTCTCCTTGCCTTGACGCGCGATCCCGAAAGTATAGCAGGTCGCATCCTGCTCGGTATGAATGTCACGCTATTGCAAATTCGCACGGAAGTGATGCGTCTTCTGGGCCGGGAACCAAAGGAGTTTGAGCAAGTCGAGTTGACGCCCGGAGGTTCGACCAATGAAGGGATTCAGTTACTCGCTACCGCGGACCTTCACGTCCCACGCGCTCCCCTTGCCGAGACCAGAGTGCCCGATATCCGTCAACCGCGCGGCATGCTGGTTCTTGAATGGCAACTGACCTACTTGCAACTCATCGTGGCGCTTCTGTGGGGAAGCGGCTGTGGTTTTCTCATCGATTGGTGGGTCGGACTTTACGCCGGTCTGCTTGTCGGCTTCGTCGTTTTTTGGATCGGCAACACGAGTCTTGCCATGTTCACCGGCGCGATATCGGGGGTTTGTGCTGCGATTGCCTTGGTTGGCCCAGAGCCGGTAAGCACTTTGCCTTTCATCGCGGGATTCATTGGCATCCTTGTCGGCATAGGTGTGGGTGATTGGAGGAAAGACGAGAAAGGCTGATGAATCTCCTGACCCTTTGGGCTGTCTTAGTTCCTCCAGTTATTTGCCACAGTATTCTAACTCCTCACAGTTAAGCCTGGCCGTCATCGGCGGTTTCCTTCCTGACCTTGAATGTAAATCCGTCCGGAGGAACCCCGCCATGCTTCGTACCCGCATCCGGGAGGGCCTCGCCCACGTCGGCCAGGCGCTGCGCGATCCCGATGAGTTCGCGGCCGACTGGAACGACGGCTCGGCCCGTTATGCCGTCGGCGTCTGGCTCGCGCTCATCGGCGCGGCCGTGCTCGGCACAACTACCTATGGCATGGTCATGGGCATCCTCGGCGGGCCGGGCGATGTGCTCGGCAAGGGCCTGGCCTGCACGCTCGCGGCGGGGCTTGCCTGGGGCATTCCGCTGCCGGCGCTCTACATCCTGCACAGCATGGCCGGCTCGAAACTGCCTGTGAGCACGACGCTCCTTGCCGCTCTCGTCACTACGAGTTGGGGCGGGCTGGCCCTTGTCGCGTCGATTCCGATCGGCTGGTTTTTCAGTGTCGCCGTGCCGCATCCTGGCTTCGTGCTGCTGGTGCATTTCATCGTGTTCACCGGCGTCGGCGTTTCGATGATCGATGTGTTCAATCGAGTCCTCCGCCGTCTCGAACCGGACGCGAAACTCGTGCCCCTCTGGTGGCTCGGCCTCGTCGGCGTCATCGGCGCGGAGCTTTTCTACTTCCTCGGCCTGTTCGATTTCCGCTTTCTTCAAGGCGCTTGAACACAAACGCACTTCGAACTGAAGGAGTGAATGATGTCCTTGCAAAGCTCCGCGACCGCGTTACCGAGTCGGCGTTTGACGATCCCCGTCCGGCCGCCACTGCCTCTCCGGCACGACACCAGTCTCTTCACCCTCCTTGAGCTGATTCTCAAGCGCCCCGAGCGCATCGAAACACTGATCCGCGATGCAGCATGCAAGCGTGAGCTGTTGCCGCGTTTCCTGATGATCGCACTCGGCGGCTTTGTCCTGTTCGGCCTGGCGATGACGTTGGTCTTACGAGCGGCCAACCTATGGCCCCAACTGGCCCCGCTTTCCGCAATCTGGGACGGTACCGTACAGACACCGCTGAGGTTCGTGTCGCAGACTGGCGCAAGCCAATTCGGCGCGGGCGCCGCGCTCGTCGTCGCCTACTCCATCGGCCTGATCGCGGCCTCCGGCATCTGTCTGCCGTCGCTCTACTTCTATTGCCTGCTGGCGGGCGTGCGAATGTCGGCGCTCGACGTCGTCATGCATACGCTCAAATCGAAAGCGACGGCCGCGGTGGCGCTCGTCGGCATTCTGCCGATCTACGCGGCTCTCGCTTTAGGCATCGTGATTTTCCCGGTGACGCCGACGGTTCGCGGCGCTGTCGTCTGCTTGGGGCTAGCACTGCCATTCGTCGCCGGCCTGTGGGGCACCTGGTCGCTCTACCGCGGCTTCATGGGGCTCACCGAGACACTGCCCGCGGGTTGCCGTGGCCGGCGTGCCTGCTTCCTGCGGCGCTTGGTCCTTGCCTGGTCGGCCTGCTACACGGCCGTGACGCCGGTCCTCGTCCACACCCTCTGGCAACGCCTCGGATAAGGAGTCGATCATGGGATTCTTTCGCCGCCTTGGAAACATCGTCTCCGCCAACTTGCATGAGGTGCTCGAACGCTGCGAGAACCCGGAACTGCTTCTGCGCCACGCCATTCGCGGCATGGAAGAGGCGCTCCGTTCGGCAATGCTGGCTGCCGCCCGGGTGGTCGCGCACGAACGGCTCGTCGAACGCCAGAGGGAAGCGGCCAGACACGCCGCGGCGTCATGGCGAAGTCGCGCCGAAGCGGCGGTTCGCGCCGGCGATGATGGTGCCGCTCGCCAGGCGTTGCGCCGGCAGTACGAACAGCAAGCTCTTGCCGAAACACTAGCACGACAACTCGCCGATGTCGCGCAGGTCAGCGCCCGGCTTCGCCAGCAGATCGAATCGCTTCGGCTCCGGTTGCAGGAGGCGCGCAGCGCGTGCGATCTGCTCGTCGCCCGGAAACGTGTGGCCGACGCGCGCTTGTCGTTGGCCGGCTCATTAAGAGCGGCGCCAGCCCTCTTCGAGCCCCATGCGGAATCTACGCACTTCGCTCGCCGGATCGAACAAGCGGAACTGGAAGCCGAGGTGCTCGTCGATCTTTCGGAGGGCTTCGACACGCCGGCCGATGCGTGGCGCGATCATGAAGCGACGGCATGGACTGAACGTGAACTCGCCCACCTGAAGCACCCGGCGCCGTAGCGGAGGCCCGCCATGAACCTCGCCACTACCGCCCTGTTCTATCTGCTGATCGGAACCGCCGTTGCCACGACGATGGCGGTCATGAACGATGGCCCGGTATCGGCGCGCGCCTTTCGCACGGCCACCGCCGTCGTCTTCTGGCCGCTTTATTTGCCGATGTTCATGCAGGATGGCAGCCCAGTGAGAAAAGCCCAATCCGCGCCGATGCCGCTGGATGACAAGTCCGACCTGGGGCGAGCGATCACGCAAGTGGAGGAGGAACTCGACCTGGCGTTACAAGGCCTCGACGGCTGGTCGGACTCGGTGCTCGCTCGAGAACAGGACCGGTTCACCGAGTTGCGCACCGCGTGGCGTGTCCAGGCCGGGCGGATCGCCGAGCTGGATCAATTACTCGCCCAGCCGTCGTTTCGCGAAAGCGGCGAGCCGCGGATGCCGTTGAAGCCGAGCGAAGCCGCGCGGCATGGGAACATTCAGCGGCTGCAAGCGATTCGCCGCCGGCTGCATGAGGAGTTGGTCGGCACCCTGGCGAAGGTGCGCGAACTGGCGACGATGATCCACCTGGCCAAGTACACCGGCGCGCCGGCTTCACGCACCGCCGACCTGGTCGCCCAGATCGCCGCCACGATCGCCGGCATGTCGGAGGTGGCCGAGTGGCAGGAGGAAACGGCGCCGGTCCACGTCTAGCCGCTTACTGCGTGCGCGGCTCTTTGGCGCTTGCCGTTACGGCGGCGTTCGATGATGCTCCATATGATCACCGCGCCGAGGATCGCCCAGCAGCTCCACGGCAGCCAATCGCCGGCGCGGGCGTAGAAGCTTTCGCGCGTGTCGAGCGGAATGTGGGCCAGCAGGACGCCGCTCGTCATCTTGTAGCGCGCCCACTCGCCGACCGGCAGCTCGGCGTTGTCGTCACCCATTTTCCAGACGTGCGGCTCACCCGGCGGCGGAATCTCCTTTGGCGCGAGAATCCGGCCGTTGCCGTCGATCACTGCCGAAATCCCCATGTTCACCGAGCGAGCAATCGCCCGGCGGCACTCGATGGCACGGAATCGGCTGACCGCAAGATGCTCGTCATGTTCGGCGGTGCCGTCGAACCAACCGTCGTTGGAGATGTTGACCAGGAAATCGACCGGCTTGCCCTCCTCCTCGGTGCGAACGTAGTGGGGCGCAAGCACCGGGTCGGTGTCCTCGTAACAAATCAGGACGCCGAACTTGTACTTGTTCAACTCGAAACGCGTGAACTTCTCGCCTTTCTGAATGCTGTAGTCGAACTCGTACGGCGAGAAGTAGTCGATGATGAAGCGCATGCTCTCCGGAACCCATTCGCGGAACGGCATGAACTCGCCGAAGGGAACGCGGTGCATCTTGTCGTACCGGCCGGCGATCTTGCCGTCCTTTTGCACGTGGAGCGCAGAGTTGAAGTGCCGGATCTTGATCTTCTCGTCGAGCGTCAGCGTGCTCAAACCGAGCAGGTGATGCACGGGATAGAACCGCACCAACTCTCGAGACAAATGCTGGCGCATCTCCAGCTCGTCCTCGATCCAACCCTTCGGATACATGTTGTCGGCGAGCTTCGGCGACGACTCCATCCAGCGGCCCTGGTAACTCGTCTCCGGCCAAATGAAGATCTCCGGCCGCGGATATTGATGAAGCGCCTTCTCGCAAAGCTGCGTTGTATGCTTGGCGACCAGGGCCCGCACCTTTTCCCACTCGGCCGGGTTATCGCCCTGGTTGCGAATCCGTTGATCGACGTTCGTCTGCAGCATGGCGACGAGCGGTCCCTCCTCGAAGCGGTTCTGCTCGAGGCGCCAGGTGCCGTAGAACAAAGTTCCGATGAAGGCGGCGAGAAGCAGCACGCCTTCGTACTTGAGCCCCGACCGGCCCAGCCAGCCGAAGGCGCTCGGCCCGCCGGCGCCGGCCGGCAGCACCGGCTCCTTCCAGCGGAAGCGATCACGCAGCGCGGGCATCTGGTAGAACAGATCGAACAACCAGCCGTTGACGGCCGCGACCAGGAAGCTGACGAGATACGCGCCCCCCAGGTCGGCGATCTGGATAAGCGACAAGCGCGTGTGCTGCGTGTGGCCGAGATAATACCATGCGAAGCCGGTGAGCATAAACGAGCGGACGAACTCCATGCCGGTCCAGGCGATTGGTACGGTCAGCACCAGCGGCAACCCTGTTTTGCGATCGAGCAAGCGAATGAGCGCAAGCGTGACCGGCAGATAGGCGGCGCAGTAGACGGTCAACATCGCCCAGGTGGCGTACATGCGACCGTCGGCGACCGGCATCCAGTAGAGGATCGGCGCGAAGAAGGCGATCCCGCCGAGCCAGGCACACCAGTAAATGCGCCGCGGCCGGGCATCGATGCGAACGAGAGCGAGGAGCGGCACGATCGCCACCCAGCCGAGCCAACCCCAGGCGAGCGGGAAGAAACACATCCACAGCAGCAGGCCGGTGGCAAGCGCCGGGACCAGGCAGAGCCAGATCGAACCTTTCGGTACTTGCCCTTGGGGAGCGAGATTTGTCGCAGCCTGAGGCGCGGCCTGAATGATGTCCACCTTTTTCAACTCCGGGCCTTGCGTGGCCGTGGTCATGGCAGTTCCTTCCTTGGAATGGCGGGCAACGAACTCGCTCGCCTAGTCAACTCGCGGAGCGAGTTGACTACATTTCTTCGATGATCAGCACCGGCAGGCGGTCGCCAGCGCGATGATTATGATCGCCGGCCGGCAGGACGACGAAGGCATTCGCCGAGCTGACGCCACGCAGGTCAGGCGAGCCGAACCAAGGGACAACTTGAACGCTGCAGCCGTCGTCGCTCACCGAAAGCTGGGCCGGGTGATACGTCGGTCGATCGGTTTTGTAGAGATAGTCCTCGGTAAGCCGACCCTGCACAACCTTCGGCCCTGGCGGCAAGCCCATCAGAGCGTGAATCGCGGGCCGCACGAACAACTCGAAGCAGACAAGCGAGCTGACCGGGTTGCCGGGCAGGCCGAACACGAACGTCGGCGGCCGGCCCGAACCATGTTCCTTCACACCGAACAGCATCGGCTTGCCCGGCTTCATCCGAACCTTGTGAAACAACGTCTCCACGCCGAGGTCGGCAAGCACGCCGGGAACGAGATCAAGCTTGCCAGCCGAAACGCCGCCGGAGAGGAGGAGCGCATCCGCCTGCAAGCCTTCGCCGATCAGCGTGCGCAGATGGTCGGCGTTGTCGCGACCGATGCCGAGCGACTGCGGTTTGCCGCCGGCGCGGATCACCTGGGCGATGATCATCGGGCCATTGCTGTTGCGAATCTGTCCCGGCCCCGGCTTCGTGCCCGGCTCGACGATCTCGTCGCCGGTTGCCAGCACCGCCACGCGCGGCGCCGGAATCGCACGCACTTGCGTCTTGCCCACAAGCGCCAGCAACCCGATCTCCTGCGGGCGCAGGCGCACGCCGGCGCGCAACACCATCTCGCCGGTCCGCATCTCCTTGGCGCGGCGTAACACGTTCTGCTCCGGCCTCGCCCCTTCCTCCACGCGAACCCGATCCGCGGTAACCGGCTTCGTCCGCTCCACCATCACAACGGCGTCGGCTCCGACCGGAATCGGCGCGCCGGTCATGATCCGCGTCGCCTGGCCGGCTGCGAGCGGCTTTTGCGGCACTCGGCCGGCGGTGACTTCTTCGATGATTGTCAACTCTACGCCAGGAGCGGACGCATCGGCGGAGCGCAGGGCGTAGCCGTCCATCATCGCCTTGTCGTACGGCGGCATGTCGAGATCGCTGGCGATGTCTTCGGCGAGCACCAAGCCGAGCGCCTCGTCGCGCGGCATGAGCGTGGCCGGCAGCGGGCGCACCGCGCCGGCAATGCGCTGTTGCGCTTCGCTCACGCTCAAAAGCGATTCAGCCATGGCGCTCGAATTGTAACAAGTGCCCGCTGAAACGGGCCAGACGAGTTCCCGCGCCTGCCGGCTACGTCAGGGCAGAGGCTTCACAAAGATGTTGCGGTAGCGGACGAACTCCTTGGTGTGATCGCCGCCGCCGTGGACCTGAAGCGCGATGCCCCCTTCATCGACGTGGCGCTTCTTGTCGTCGGTGAACTCCAGGAACTTGACGTTGTTGATCCAGGTCGTGATCGTCGGCGGATTGCCGGTGATCTTTGCCTTGAACTCGTTCCACTCGCCGTGCTTCCAGAAGGTCGCCCATTTCTCCGGCGACACCGGCAGCGGGAACTTCGAATCCTTTGTGTTTTCCTGGATCTTGGACGGCTTCTCCAGGAAGTCGAAGTTGCGGACGTGCGGCACGCCGCCGAGGCCTTCACCGTAGATGCCCATCAAGTTGCCCTTGGGATAGTAGTCGATCATCGCCTGGTAGCATTTGCCGTCCTCGGTCGAGCGAAGGAAGAGGCCCGAGTCGGGGCCGAAGTCGTTGTTCATTTGCAGCTTCACTTCGAAGTTCTTGAATCTCTTGTCGGTGATGACGATGCCGCCGTTCCCGGGAATGTCCTGGGTGCCGACGATGACGCCCTTTTCGACTACCCACTTGCCTCCCGACTTGTTCATGCTCGCCCGGCTGTGGCCGGTCTGGGCGCTGATGTGCCAGCCCTCGAGCGACTTGCCGTCGAAGATCTTGGTCCAGCCGTCGGCAACCTCGTCGGCGGCGACGAACGCGGTGGCTGAGGAAACGAGTAGGGTGACAATCGCGGTCGCTAGCGAGCGCATAATGCAAACCTCCCGAGGTGAATGCTTGCTGGCAGTATCCGACTCGGCAGCGCGTTTGGCCACCGCGGTGTCGTTTTTAGGCTGCGGACGGCGCGGCCTCGCCATGCACATGGCGCAGGTAAAGCCCCGACACTTCCGTCCGTTTGACGAGGCCGATCAGGCGTTTGCTTTCCAATCCGTCCACGACAGGCAGTTCCAGGAGGTTACTCTCGACAAACAACTCCAGCGCCCGATCCAGGCGATCGTCGGCTTGCAGCGGCGTGACGTCGCTGCGCATCAGATCCATGGCCAACACGAGCGATTGCAGATGCGGCGATTGCGAGGCGAGATGCACCTCTTCCAGCGAGACGATGCCGAGAAGCCGGCCCTCGGCGTCCGTCACCGGCAGCGATTGATATGGACTGGCGCCGAGCTTATCGACGATCGCCGTCAGCCGGTCGCCCGGCCTCAGCGCGGCCACCAGTGCGCCCGGACTGAGGAATTGTGAGATGTGCATGCCGGCCAAAACTTCTCGAACATAGTCTCCTTGATGGGCCGGCGACCGCGAACGGCTTTCGACCTGCGAGCTGTAGATCGACTGCTCGTCCGACAGGAGGAACGCAATGGCGCAGACCCAGAGCGTCGGCAAAAGCAGGTTGTAGTTGCCGGTCATCTCGCTGACGATCACGAGGGTCGAGAACGGCGTCTTGGCGGCGGCGGCGAAGAAGCCGGCCATGCCGACGATCACGAAGGCGCCCGGGTGCGGCACCGAGCCGGGAAAGAAGCGATGCAGGACGATGCCGAGGGCGCCGCCGCCGCAGCCGCCGATGACCATCGACGGCCCGAACACGCCGCCCGAGCCGCCACTACCGATGGTCAGTCCCGTGGTCAGGATCTTGCCGATCGCGACGGCGAACAGGATCGCCGCGAAGAAGAGGCTGTCCTCCGCCGCCGGGGAAATGGTCATGCCGTCTTGGAGAATGCCATAGCCGAACGAGAGGACCGAGAGGACGCGCTGATCGTTTTGCAGAACCAGAAAAAGCGCAAGCGCGAGCAGCCCGCTGAGAAACGCCCCTATCGCCGGCTTGAAATGCGGCAGGATCGGTAGCCGTTTGAAGAGGTAGGTCAACCCATAAAAGGAACGCGTGTAGAGCATCGCCAGGATGACCATGAAGACGCCCAGCAGCAGATACGGGCCGAGATGCCACGGATTGTCGAAGACGTACATCCGCAGCACACTCTCATCGAGAGTGAACAAGGGCGCCCAACCGAAAGCGAGGCCGAACGTGCAGTAGGCCGTGATGCTGGCCAGGGCCGCCGGAATGATCACCTCGGATTCGAAATCGGGCGAGCGGTAAAGCACCTCGGCCGCGAACAGGGCGCCCGCGAGGGGTGCGCGGAAGATCGCCGCCACGCCGGCGCCCATGCCGGCGGCCATGAGGATGCGCCGCTCGGCGGCCCGCAAGCGCAACAGCCGACCCAGCAACGAGCCGAAGCCGGCGCCGATCTGCGCGATCGGTCCTTCGCGGCCGCCGGACCCGCCCGTGCCGATTGTGATCGCGCTGGCCAGGATCTTCACGAGCGGCACGCGCGGCCGGATGTTGCCCTGGTGATGGTGATACGCGGCAATGGCCGCATCGGTGCCATGCCCTTCCGCCTCCGGTGCGAGCGTGAAAACCAAGAGGCCGCTGACGATGCCGCCCACCACGGGCACCAGCAACAGGAGCCAGGGTCGGAAAGCGTGATCTGTTTCGTGAAAGACGGCCGGCTCGCCGCCGGGCGCGTGCGGCCGATAGCCGGCGACGCCGTCGAGCGCGTAATGGACCACTACTTGACAGGCAAGATAAAAAACGATCGCGCCGACGCCGGAAATGATGCCGACCAGGAGCGACAGCCCCATGAGCCGGCCCTGAGGCCGCAAGCGCCGCTGCCCGAGTTCCCAGAACTCCGGAAACCAGCGCAAGGGATGCGAAGGAACCGGCGGCAATGACGCAGGATTGTCCATGGACGACCATCTTCTATGAGTAAAACCACGGACGGGTAAAGTGTATCCTAGGCCGTGGCTGTCGAAGCGCGTCTGTATTGGAGGTTTTTGTCAAACTGGAATGAATAACCTGCCCAACGAATTGCGCTAGTTATCTGGGTTAGCATTTCCTTGCAACGATCAACCCGGTCTATTACCATCAACTCTAAACTCAACCACTTCGCTTCCTTCACCCGCGCAGGATTTGCTGCCATGAATCGCTACTTCGCTTTGACATTTGCCACCTTCGGCCTGGCCGCGCCGGCGGCGGCTCAGGATCTCACCGGCACATGGATCGGCGATGCACCGGCGGCCGGCGGCAAGGGCGCCCTGAAGGTTGAACTCAAGGTCGCCAAGAGCGGCAAGGACTACGCCGTCGAAGGCATCCTCTACAAGGAGGGCAAGCAGTTCACGACCTTCACCGGCAAGAACATCAAGGCCGCCGGGCCGAAGGCGATCACGATGACGGAAGAGTTCGCCCAAACGCCGCCGGAGTGGTCTGCGAAACCGACCAAAGTCACGCTCAAGATCTTCGCCGGCAGTCTGCACTACGACCGCGAGTTCAGCAAGAAGCAAAGGACCTTCGCGCATCTGAAGCAAAAGACGCCGGAGCTGTTCGCTCAGCTTCTCAATCCGAAGAAAGAGGCGCCGGCGGCCGCGGTGAAGGAGCCGCCATCCACCAAGAACACTGCGAGCTGGGCGCCGATTCCCTCCGACGATCCCAATGTGCTCATGAACGGCGGCCTGATGGGCGAGGTGGTCTTCACCGCTGACGGCAAGACCCTCATCTCCTCCGCCGGCGACAGCGTCATCCGCTTTTTCGATTTCGCCACTCACAAGCAGCGCTTCTCGATCGTCGCCGACAAGGGACTCGGCCCGATCGCCATCACGCCCGACGCCTCGCTCATCGCCGGCGGCCTCGGCAAGTCGATCGTGATCTGGGACGCCGAAGGCAAGGAACTCATGCGCCTTGGCGAGCACATGTACGGCGTCGCCAGTCTCGCCTTCTCCCCCGACGGCAAGACGCTGATTTCCACCGATGACGGCAGCACGACCGCAGATCGCGCCGACGGCACCACCAAGATTTGGGACATCGACAGCGGCAAGGAACTTGTGAACATCCCCTATTGCGGCAAAGGCACACTCGCCTACCTGCCGAAAATCGAACGCTTCGTCTTCCTCAACGGCCGCTATGTGAAAAACTCAGCCAATCCGCTCAACGCCTACACGAACTTCTACAAGGTTTACGACACCAAGGGCAAAATGCTCTATGAGAAAGCGTCGAACCACCAGATCGTCCGCCAGGCGGTCGTGTCGCCCGATCAGAAGCTCGTGCTTACGGCGTGCCTCACCGGCAACATCAACTTGCTCAACGTCGCCTCTGGCAAGATCGAGCGCACGCTCAAGTGCAAAGCGCTCACCTACATCCAAAGCGTCGCCTTCACGCCGGACGGCAAGCGCTTCGCTGTCGGCGGCGGCAGCGGCCAAGTGGCGATCTTCGAGACCGCCACCGGCAAGGAACTCTCCAGCTCACGACCCTACCCCGCGGAGCTGCGCCGCCTCGCGATCTCGCCCGACGGCCAGTGGCTTGTCGCCGGCGGCTACGGCACGCAGATGACGATCACCAAGATGCCCGAGTGACCATGACGGCGTTTCTTCACGCTCTGTATTCCTCGTTCGAAACCCGAACGGCGTCGCCGGCGCTCCACACCCATGGCCGCAGCATCACGTACCGTGAGCTGAAGGAACTCGTCCGCAATGCCGCGGCCCGATTGCAAAGTCTCGGCGTGAACCGCGGCGACCGGGTCGCAGTCTGCACCTGCGACAAGCAAGCATTTCTCGTTTCTTTTTTGGGCGCTATCTTCGCGGGTGCCGTGCCGTTGCCGCTGAACCCGCGTTTCACCCGCGAGGAGTTGCTCTTCTTCCTGCGCGACAGCGAAGCTCGTCTCGCCGTCGCTGGCGCCGACGTTGTTCCGGTTCTCGAAAGATTGAAGTCGGAAACGCTCGGGAGTTTGATAGTCGTTTCGGATCAAGAGATGCTGGGGCCGCCCAGCAATTCGTTTCGCGAAATCGATGTGATTGCGAGCGATCCCGCGCTGATCATCTACAGCAGCGGCACCACCGGTTGGCCCAAAGGAATTGTCCACACCCACGGCAATTTGCTCACCGCCATGCGCGCACTGCAATCGTGTTGGCGATTCACGGCGGACGACGTGGTGCTGAACGTACTGCCGCTCTTTCACATCCACGGCTTGGCGTTCGCCACGCTGATGCCGCTGCTTGCCGGCGCTTCGGTCACCATCGACGACTTTGAGCCGCCGCGCACCCTGGCCGCCTTGCGTGACTGCACCGTCTTCATGAGCGTGCCGACGATCTACTATCGCTTCCTCGAAGATCCGGCCTTTCTCAGCTCGGGCCCATGGCCGAACGTGCGCCTCTTCACGTGCGGTTCGGCGCCGATCCGGCCGGAAGTGTTGCCGACGCTCGAAGGCATCCTTGGCCGGCCCGTGATCAATCGCTACGGCATGTCGGAGGCGTTCGTTATCACGAGTTTGCCGCTCGACGGACCGTGGCCTTCGGGCTCAGTTGGCGTCCCGCTCGACGGCATTGATGTGCGCATCGTCGCGGACCTGACGACGGGGCGCTTGGCGGCGCCGGGCGAGGTCGGCTCCGTGCAGCTTCGCGGGCCGAATCTCTTTCGTGAATACTGGCGGCAACCGGAAACCACAAGAGCCGCCTTCGCCGACGGCTGGTTCGACACCGGCGATCTCGGCAGTCGCGACGCCGCCGGCTTCCTCACCCTCGCCGGCCGCAAGAACGAACTGATCATCACGAGCGGGTACAACGTCTACCCGCAAGTGGTCGAGCGCGTCATCAACAGCTGCCCCGGCGTCCGCGAATCGGCCGTGTTCGGCGTGCCGGATGCCCGCAAGGGCGAACGAGTCGTCGCCGCCGTCGTGCGAGACGATTTGAGTCTCGACGAACCGCGGCTGCGTGAGTTCTGGAGCGAGAGGCTCGTCGATTACCAACGGCCGCGCGAGATCGTGTTCGTCGATGCCCTGCCGCGCAACGCCCTGGGCAAAGTGCTGCGCCGCGAGCTGCGGGAACAAATAGAAAGAAGGGCGGAAAGGTAGGGCCCGCTTCGATGCCGCCGTTCGCAATCGCCGCCCGCATGCAGTCACTCCAGCCGACTGCCGTCAACCGCGTGTTGCAGGAGGTGCGGGCACTGCAAGCCCAGGGCAAATCGCTCGTCTCGCTGATGCGCGGCCAACCCGACACGCCGACGCCAGGTCCCATCGTCGCCGCCGCGGAGAAGGCGTTGCGCGAAGGCCGCACTGGCTACCCGGACAATCAAGGCGAGCCGATTTTGCGACAGGCGATCGCCGCCAAGCTCGAGCGCGACCAGAACCTTCAGTACGATCCCGAGCGCGAAATCCTCGTCACCGACGGCGCGACCGCTGGCATCTTCGCCGCGCTCGGCGTGCTGCTTAATCCGGGCGACGAAGTGCTTCTGCCCGACCCGGTCTACGACGCCTACAGCGGCCCGATCGCCGCCTGGGGCGGCCGGGCCGTGGCGGTGCCGTCCACGATCCAAAATGGTCGCTTCATGATCGAGCGGAGCGCACTTGAGGCCGCTTGCACGCCGCGTTCCCGAGTTTTGTTGCTCAACTCGCCATGGAATCCGACCGGGACGGTGTTCAGCAAAAAAGAATTGAGCGAACTTATCGACTTCGCCGCGTCCCACAACCTCGTGTTGCTGAGCGATGAGATCTACGAGTCCCTGGTCTACGACGGCAGATTCCACACCTCGCCTGCCTCGCTCGGCGCCGATGCGAAGGAACGAACCGTCATCGTCAACAGCCTGTCAAAAACGTACGCCATGACCGGCTGGCGGGTCGGCTACGGTGCCGGACCAGCGTCAATCATTCAGTCGATGCTGTTGTTGCTTCAACAATGGAGCCGCGGGCCGGCGACGTTTGTGCAGCATGCAGCCGCGGCCGCGCTCGGCGGCAATCAATCGAGCGTGCGCGTCATGAGGGCTGACTACCAGGCGCGGCGCGACGGCGTCGTTGCCGCCCTGAGCGGGTTGCGCGGAGTGACGCCGCTCGTTCCCGAAGGAGGCCTGTTCGTCATGCTCGACGTGCGCGGCCTGGGTGTGCCCTCCGATGAGCTGCGCCGCAAGCTGCTGCACGAGGCAGGCGTCGTCCTCATCCACGGCGCGGCCTACGGCCCCGGCGGCGAGGGCACGCTGCGCGTCTCCTTCGCGGCCGGCGGCAAGACGCTCGACGAAGGCCTCGCCCGGCTCCGCTCCGGACTGGAGCGGCTGCGATGAACGTCTCCGCGGCAATCGACGTCTCCGGCTTGCGTTCGGCCCTGACGAAAACCGTCGCCGGCGAGGTCCGCTTCGAACGGCTCGATCGGGCGCTCTACTCGACCGACGCCAGCGTCTTCCAGATCGTCCCGCTCGGCGTCGTTGTGCCGAAGTCTCGCGCCGACGTCGCCGCCACGCTCGAGGCCGGCCGGCGCTTCGGCGTGCCGATCACTGCACGGGGCGGGGGCACGTCGCAGGCCGGCCAGTCGATCGGCACGGGCATCATTCTCGATTTTTCCAAGTACCTCAACAAGATCGTGGAGATCAATCCAGCCGAGCGCTGGGTCCGCGTCGAGCCCGGTTGCGTGCTCGACGATCTCAATCATCATGTGAAGCCGCACGGTTTGTTGTTCGCGCCGGACATCTCGACCGCGAACCGCGCGACGATCGGCGGCATGATCGCCAACAACTCCTCGGGCACCCATTCACTCATTCACGGCAAAACGATCGATCACGTGCTTGAATTGACCGTGCTTCTCGCCGACGGCAACGTGGTCGAGTTGAGGGCCGAGGAAGAGGCCGTGTGGAATCTGCACTGCCGCGTTCCCACGATCGAAGGCGCCGGCCGCCAGGTCGTGCGCCGGCTCGCGTTGGAACTCGGCGACGAGATCGACCGGCGATTCCCGAAGATCTTGCGGCGCGTGGGCGGGTACAACCTGGATCGGTTTACGAGCGCCGCTTGCGGCTTGGCATTAGGTCCCGGCGCGCAAACCTGCAACCTCTGCGAGCTCTTCGTCGGTTCCGAAGGAACGCTCGGCATTGTCCTCGAGGCAAAGGTGCGCCTGGTCGAGGCGCCCAAGGCCAAGGCGCTGCTCGTCATGCAGTTCAATGAACTGCTCGACGCCCTGGCGGCGACGCCGGCAATCCTCGCGCACAAGCCTGCCGCGGTCGAAGTGATGGACCGTTTCATCCTCGACTGCACCAGGCTAAATCCAGAAGCGGCGCGGCTGCGCGATTTCATCGAGGGCGATCCGGGCGCGATCCTGATCATCGAATTCTATGGCGACACGACCGCCGAGTTGCCGCCGCGGCTCGAGGCGCTCGAAGCCGATTTGCGGGCCCGCGGTTTCGGTCAACATTATCACCGGGCCGTCGAACCGGCCGCCCAGGCGCGAATCTGGAAACTGCGCACGCTTGCGCTGGGCCTATCGATGGCCGAGAAAGGCGACGCCAAGGCGATCTCGTTCGTTGAGGACACCGCCGTTGCGCCGGAGCATCTTCGCGATTACATCGCCGAGTTTCTGCGAGTGATCGAACGCCACGGCACCAAGGCCGGCGTCTACGCCCATGCTTCTGTCGGTTGTCTCCACGTACGGCCGATCATCAATCTGAAAACGGAGGAAGGCGTCCGCCGGTTCCAGGCGATCGCCGACGAGGTCGCCGAGTTGGTGTTGAAGTACGGCGGCGCCCTCTCCGGCGAGCATGGCGATGGCCTGGTGCGGAGTCCGTTTCAAGAAAAGATGTTCGGCCCAGCGCTCTACCAGGCGTTTCGCGAGATCAAGCGCACGTTCGATCCTCACAATCTGCTCAACCCCGGCAAGATCGTCGATGCACCGTCGCTCACCTCGAATCTCCGCTACGGCCCGGCTTATGTGACGCCGGAAGTCGAAACCGTCTTCGATTTCTCCGTGGACGGCGGCCTGACGCGCGCGACGGAGCTGTGCGCCGGCGTCGGCGAGTGCCGCAAGACTCGCGCGGGCACGATGTGCCCCTCCTACCAGGCCACGCGCGATGAACAGCACAGCACCCGCGGCCGAGCCAATGTGCTGCGCTTGGCGCTCACGGGCCAACTGGATGTCGTGGCGAGCCGGGAGCGTCAGCGACCGGAGCAAGCGTTGACCGACCCCGCCGTCCGCGCCGCGCTCGATCTCTGCCTCGAGTGCAAAGCCTGCAAGAGCGAATGCCCCACCAACGTGGACATGGCCCGCTTGAAAGCCGAGGTGCTGCACCGGCATCACGAACAGGCCGGCGTGCCGTGGCGAAGCTGGATCTTCGGCAACGTCGCCCGCTACAGCAAATGGGCGCGGCGGTTCGCGCCGGTGTCGAACTGGCTTGCCCGCAGCCTGTGGGCGCGGTTGTGGAACGAAATGCTCTTCGGCATCGACTCGCGCCGTACCCCGCCGGCCGTCGCTCGCAATAATCTCGTGCGCCGTTATTGCAAGGAAATCCTACCGCAAGTTTCGGCCGAGCGCGAACCGGACGCGTTGTTGTTTCCCGATACATTTGCCAACTATTACGAACCCGACGTCGGCCTGGCCGCGATCCGAACACTCCAGGCTGCGAGCGTACATGCCCTGCTCGGCTTTCCCGCGCGGCTCGCCAACCCGCCCGACAACGACGCCGAGTGGCCGATGACGCTCACCTGTTGCGGCCGGCCCTATATCTCCAACGGAATGCTCCACGAAGCGGCAAAGGCCGCGGAACAAAACGTGCGCGCCTTGTTCGCCTGGCATCGCCAGATCGGTAAGCCGATCCTTGGCTGCGAGCCGAGTTGCATCCTCACGATCAAGGACGACTACCCTGCCCTGCTCCGCGGCGAGCTGCGCGAGCAAGCGAGGACAGTCGCGGCGAATTGTCTCACCTATGAGGAATACATCGACTCGCTTCTCGCCGCGAAGGCCGACTTCGCCTTCCGACCGGGACCGAAGAAGGTTCTCGTTCAGGGCCACTGCCATCAGCGCTCGCTGGTCGGCATGACGCCGACGCTGCGGCTCCTGCGCCGTATTCCCGGGGCCGAGGTGATCGACCTCGACGCCGGCTGTTGCGGCATGGCCGGCTCGTTCGGCTACGAAAAGGAACACTACGAGATTTCACGCCTTGTCGGCGAGCAACGGCTCTTCCCGGCCCTGCGCGGCGCCGATCCGGAAACGGTGATCGTCGCCCCCGGCTTCTCGTGCCGAATGCAGATTGAGCACTTCACAGGCAGAAAGGCGGTGCACCCGGCGGAGTTGCTCTTGAGCTTGCTAACGAAGTGAATGTTCGACCTATCGCGATTCTTTGGCCTCCAAGGTCTGTTCCCACTCCGCCAGAAGCGACATCAACTCCAGATTCGGTTGCACGATCGGTCGCTTCGCTCGCAGATAGGCGAGCGCCCGATCGCGGCCCCAGCCATGTTCTTTCATGAGATACGCGGCGACGGCGCCAGCGCTGCGGTTGACGCCGTTGAGACAGTGAACGTAGACCTGTCGACTCGCCCGGCGTTGCTCCTCGATGAAGCCGACAACTCGCCGCACCCAGTCAAGGTCCGGCTCCTTGCTGCCGGCTTCGAAGATCGGCGCCCAGAGTTGTGCGTCTAATTCATACGCGTCTTCGCGGCCGCAGAGCTTCACATTGGCGTGCGTTCCCGGCGGCGGTTCTTGCACTGCCATGCCGAGATAGAGACCTGGTTCAATTTGGTGATACGGCCGCTCCCCGTACGACTCTTCCAGGCTCTGGAGCGAGATCCACGCGGCAGCGCCGCCGCCGAGGATGAGCAGCAACACCAACGCTCGCCCATGGCGCTTCATGAGTTGCCCGCGAGTTTCCAGCGGCCTCTTGTTTCAACGCCGCCCATCGCTCACAATGGCCGCACGGAGAGCAACATGATGATACACCGCCTCGCGGCGTTCGCGGCAGCCTTGTTTCTCGTAACGCACTCGTTTTGTATTGCCGCCGACTGGCCCGGCTGGCGCGGGCCGACCGGAATGGGGCATACGACCGAAAAAGAATTACCCCTCATCTGGGGCGGCAAAGAACAGGTCAATGTGCGCTGGAAAGCTCCTCTGCCCGGCGTGGAGCGCAAAGCCGCACAGGATCAGAATCAATCGAGCCCGATCGTCGTCCGCGGCCGGGTTTTCGTCACCGCCAGCTACTGGCCCATGAAGCAGGACCCGAAGGAATATCCCGAACATCATGTCGCCTGCTACCGCGCCGACGACGGCAAGCTGCTCTGGGACGTGACCATCGAGCCGGGCCCGTGGAAATTCGGCGACCTCCGCGGCGGCTACACGGCGCCGACGCCGGCCGCCGACGCCGAGCGCGTTTACGTCCTCTTCGGCTCGTCGGTGCTGGCGGCGCTCGACTACGACGGCAAGCTCGTCTGGCGGAAAGAAGTAGTCCCCTACAAGTTCGACGTGGCTATTGGTGTAAGCCCCGTGCTGTACAAAGACACGGTCATCCTCCAGTGCGATGAAGTCGATGGGCAATCGCGCATCTTCGGCTACGACCGCAAGACCGGCGGGGTGAAGTGGGAGGAGAGGCGCAACAGCGGTTTCAGCCACAGCACGCCCGTGCTCGCCACGGTCCGCGGCAAGACGCAACTGCTCGCCGCGGCGTCGAACGCCGTGCAGGGACTCGATCCGGCCAGCGGCAAGCTTCTTTGGTGGTGCGCGGGCCAGGGCGACACCGTGTCGCCGGTGCTCGGCGGCGGCGTGGTCTACCTCGACAGCGGCCGGGGCGGAGGCGGCGTGGCCGTCGATCCGACCGGCTCCGGCGACGTCACCAAGACGCATCGCAAGTGGTCGATCGGTTCAGTTCCCGAGGGCTTTTCGTCGCCGATCATCGTCGGCGAGCACCTCTATCGTCTGCACCGGCCAGAAACGCTCAAGTGCATCGAGCTGGCGACCGGCAAAGTCGTCTACGCCGAGCGGCTCGCCGGCGTCTCGACATTGTCCAGCCCGATCGCCACGCCCGACGGCAAGATTTATCTCGCCAGCGCCGGCAAGAGCTACGTAGTCCAAGCCGGCCCGACGTTGAATCTGCTGGCGACCAGCGACCTCGGCGACGACGGCCCCGCCTCTCCCGCCGTCGCCGACGGCTGCCTCTACCTCAAGGGCCGGCGAATGCTCTACGGCATTGGAAAAAACAGCAAACCGTGAGCCCGAAGCGTCAGCGAGGGCTTGCCCCGTATCCCACAGTCCACCCGAGAATTCCATGCGTCAACTCACTCTGACTATCGCGTTGCTGCTCCATCCCTCATTCGCCGTCGCTCAAGATTGGCGGCCGATCGCGACCGACCTGATTCAGCGCGAGAAGCCCGGCTTCGGCGGGCTCTCCGGCGTGGCCGTGGAGCGAACGACCGGCGAATTGCTAATCTGCCTCAGCGATCGCGGCCTGTTCGGCTCGAAAGACCAGGGCAAAACCTGGACTCGGCACGGGCCCGACAAGGTGAAAGGCCGCACGGAAACGCCCGGCTGCCTGATGTTTGATCCGACCGGGCCGAACAAGCGTTTCATCTTCCCGACGGTTTACGGCGGCCCGATCGGCACCGGCTCCCTGGGCTCCGACGAGGTGCGTTTTCTCGACCCCAAGGTCACGCACGTCGATTGGTGCGCCGTCAACTGGGCCGATCCGGACATGAAGTTCATGCTCACGCTCAAGCACGAATCGGGCGGGGTATTGCTCATGTCACGCGATGGCGGCAAAAGCTTCACAGGACTCGGCAAGAACTTCGGTTCGGCGTGGATCTTCGATGCCGACACGGCCGTCATCGCCAGGATGAAGTCGAAGGAATTGCCCGAAGGGGGCATCTTCCGCACCACCAACGGCGGCGAAGACCTGCAACGGGTGACGAACTACACCGCCACCGCCCTGCCGCGCTGGCACGACGGCGCCCTTTACTGGCTCGCCGGCGGCAGCCTGATGAAGACGACCGACAAGGGCGCGACCTGGACGTCCGTGGGCAGCATCAAGGATGGCCGTTACGGGCCGGTGTTCGGCAAGGACGCCAAGCACATGCTGGTGCTGACCGGCGCTGGGATCATCGAGAGCAAAGATGCCGGGCAGAGTTGGTCGAAAGCGATCGCCGCGCCAAAGGACATGAAAGGCATCGCCTACCTGACCTGGCTCGACTACGACCCAACGCGCGATGTGATCTACATGATGAAGATGGGCTCCGACCTATACATGATGGCGCGGTGATTGGAGAGAAAGGAACCTACAAGCCTGCCAAGGGAACCGTGGCGTCGCCGAAGCGGGTTTCGCTGACGCCCATGCGATTCATGAGCGCGAGGTAGAGGCTGCAGAGCTTGCGCTCCTCGTCGTCGCGGCCGGCGAAGTCGAGGACGCGGCCCGTTGCCAGCGCTCCGCCGAGGCCGCCCACCATGGCGAGCGGCACCTTGCTCGAATCATGCCGGGAGCCGGACCAGAGGTTCGAGATGAACATCAAGCACGAATTGTCGAGGACGGTCGTCGCGCCTTCGCGCATCTGATTGAGCCGGCCGGCGAGGTAGGCGAGCTGGCTGACATAGTAGCGGGTGACGCGCTCGTAGTCGTCCGATGTATCGGCGTGCGACGTCGGATGGTGCGCGGTGCGGACGCCGAGGAATGGGTAGAAGAGTCCCGAGAGATCGCGGCACAAAAGCAGCGTGGCGACGCGCGTCTTGTCGGTCTGAAACGCCAGGGCGATGATGTCGCACATGAGCCGCATGTGCTCGCGGATGTCCTCCGGCAGGCCGCTGTCGGGCCGCGGCATGCGGACCGCCGGCAAGTTGCGGCCCTGGGCGCGATCGTTGGCTTGCTCCATGTCGGTGCGCGTGCGATTGACGCGCCGCTCCACCTCGCGGACGCTGGTCAGGTATTCATCCAGGCGGGCCCGGTCCGCGGCGCTCACCTGACGGCCAAGCGTTCGGGTTTGCTGCATGGCGCGGTCGAGGATGCTCGCGGTCCGCCGGCTCGTTTGATTGTCGAACAAGCTGTCGAAGGCGAGTGCGGGATAGACCTCCATCGGGACCGGCGACGTGGCGTTCTGCCAGGAAATATGCGAGCTGTACGCCATCGAAAAGTTGGTCTCGTGATAGCCGGTGATCGGCTGCTCGCAACCGAGTACGAGGCTCGGCTGGGCGGTCTGGCCGTCGAACCGAGCGGCGAGGAGCTGGTCCATGCTGACACCGCCGCGGAGGACCGCGCCGCGCTGCAATGCCGCCCCGGAGAGGATGTTGCCGGTCTGCCCCGGATGAATGCCGACGCCGGTCGCCGCCTTGTTGAAGAGCCCAAAGACGATGTTGAGCTTCGAACGATAGGGCGCGAGCGGTTCCAGGCTGCGGCCTAGCTGCATGTCGGCGCCCGAGCCGGTCGCGGTCCAATGGGGCGGACTGATGCCGTTGCCCATGAAGAGCGCGGCAAAGCGTTTGGGAAGCGCGGCTCCGCCGGCGGCGGCTGCAGCGCCGCGAGCAAATGGAATCGCCTCGAGCCAGGGCAGCGCCAAGGTGACGCCGAGGCCGCGAAGCAGGGAACGGCGGCTGAGTTCGCGTATCGTAGGCATCGACTCTACTTTACCCCAATAACGGGGCCGATCAAGCGTTGTGCGCGTTGAAGGCTTGACCTTGGCCGCGCCGGACGGATGATGGATGGCAAAGCCGACAGGACCGTGAGTCTCTCATGCATGTCGCCGATTACCGCCTGTTTCCAACCCGACTGGTGACGCTTCAGTTTCCCGATACGGCAGCGCTCGATGAGGAGCTGTCTTCGCTGATGGAAACGCAAAGCGGGGCAGGTGTTGATTTCAACATGCATCCCGATGCGATGAACCTGCTGAACCTGGCGGAAACCAATCCGGCAATCGCCCGGCTGCGCGCGATGTTCGCCGAAGGCTTTCGGCGCTGGCTGGCCTTGGAAAAGATCGACGGAGTGGAAGAAGCAGATTTCGTACTCTTTTCCAACTATGCCGCCAAGGGAGAGCAGACACTTGTCCATAACCACAATGCCGACCTGGTAGGCATCTACTACGCCCGCACGGCCCGACACGATCGGCCGCCCGTGCATGAACCCGACCATGCGGACGATTACTTCGACCCCGGCGACGGCCTGCTCGTGCTCCACGATCCGAGCTTCAACGCCAACCTGTGCAGCATTCGCCGCCGCGATCACGTGAAGATCTATCCGCGGCCCGGGCTGATGCTCGTGTTTCCTGCGTACGTCTGGCACTCGGTGACGCCGCATCAGGGCGAGTTCCCGCGTTTGTCGTTTTCGATGAACTGCACGCTGCGCTGGAAGGGAACGGCACGCGCCCAACGGCATCCTTTCAGTTAAACGTGGAGGGAATGGCATGAAGGTGCTGATCTTGCACACGCTGCCGCCGGAAACAGCCGGCGCGGCGCGCAGCGTCACGGAGTTTGATCTCAATGAAGCGGCCGTGGAGATCGCGCGTTGCCTTCCCGGGGCCGAAGCCGTCGGCGTGCATGGCGCGCCGCACGAGATCATTGCCGTTTTGCAAGCCGCACGGCCGGAGGTGGTCTTCAACCTGTGCGAAGCCCCGCTGGGCCGACCCGAGTTGGAGGCGCACGTCGCGGCGCTGCTGGAATGGCGCGGCATCCGCTTCACTGGCTCCGGCAGCCAGACGCTGGCGCTATGTCGGCGTAAGGACTGGACCAAGGCGGTGCTTCGAGACAAGGGCGTCGCGGTGCCGGACGAAAGCGGATTCCCCTGCATCGTCAAGCCGGCCGCTGAAGACGGTTCCTTTGGCATCGACGGCGACTCGCTCTGCCACGATGACGCCGCCGTGGCGCGGGCGCGGGCGCGTCTCGCGGGCCCGGCGCTCGTCGAGGCGTTCCTACCCGGCAAGGAGTTTGTCGTCTCCTTGTGGGGACCGGACGAACCAGAGTGCACATCGATCGGGGATGTGTCGTTCCATCAGGGATTGAACCTTTTCACCTATGCCGCGAAATGGGACGAGGCGAGCGCCGATTATGCCAACTCTCGATTGCATTATCACACGGCGCTCGAGCCTTGCCTGCGCGCGGCCTTGCTCGAAACGGCACGACGCACCTGGCGCGCCGTTGGCGCCCGCGGCTATCTCCGGCTGGATCTCCGTCTCGATCGGGAGGGCTTGCCGCGCGTATTGGACGTGAATCCCAATCCGGAAATCTCGCCCGACGTGGGCATGCACCGCGCCGTCCTCGAAGCCGGCTGGAGCTGGGAGCGCTTCCTTCGCGCCCAGGTGGAATGGTCTCGCTGATCGAGGCGGCGTACATTAGTCGAGCGACCGGTTTGATCCAAGGAGACGACCATGCCCGCACTGACCGCGATGAGTTTTGTCGGAACATGGACGACGGTATTCCGCCTGTACGAGGGCGACGAAGGCATTCCCGGAACCTTGGAAATCTGGGAGGAAGACGGCAGGCTCGTCGGCAGATATCAGCCGAACAACGGCGCCGTCTCCGGAACGGCTGCCGGCATGGACTATCGGGGCACTTGGCGCCAGCAGGCGGCCAGCGGATCTGGATTGTCGAATGGCGGGTTCTCCTTGCGCCTCGACCCAACCGGCCGAACCTTCTCGGGCACCTGGTGCTATCACGACGGCACCGATACGGCCGTCGCGCCCTGGACGGGCACGCGCATCTCTTGAGGTCGCGGTCCGCTTATTACGGTTCCTGCGCGCGACGCTTCAAAAACTGCGGGCTCGTCACGATCGTTTCCACCAGGCCGCTGAAGCGATGACCGTCGGTCTTCAGCCGGCCGCGCATTTCATCCAGCGTCTTCTTGTCCGAGAGCAGCAAGCTGCGGCCGAGCGCATAGGTCAGCAGTTTCTTGCAAAGGTTGTCGGTGAAATCGGCCTCGCGCTGGTCGTGCAGATAAGCGCGCAATCCTTCTAAGCCGGCGCGATCGACGCCGTCGGGAAAGGTGGCCGTGATCTCGACGGCCCGGCCGCCAAGATCGTTCGTACGGCGTTCGCCGATCGGGCCGAAGCCTTCGAAGACCAGACCGACGGCGTCGAACCGGCGGTGACAGCCCGCGCAGCCTTTGTCGTTCCGGTGCCGCGCCAGCGTTTGCGCAAGCGTGAGGTCTCCCAGCTTGGCCTCGTCCTTGGGCAGTTCGGGAACTTCGGGGGGCGGCGGCGGGATCGTTTCGCCGAGGAGGCGCCTCACAACCCAGTAGCCGCGTTTCACCGGGCTCGTGCGTAAGCCCGGCGCGTTCTTCGTGAGAAAGACCGCCATCGGCAGCAGGCCGCCGCGGCCATAACGATCGGCGTCGGCGACGTGGATCCAGGGCGCGGACGCCTGACTCTTGTCCGCGTCTCGTTGCGCCTGCGCGGCGGTCGGGGCTGCAACGGGCATCCCATAATGCTTGGCGAGCACCGGGTTCACAAACGTGTCGTGACCGTAGAGCAGGTCGAGGATCGAGCGGTCCTGCTGCACAACATCCGTGAAGTAGCGGATCGGCTCCTCGAACATGGCCTGGCGAAGTTCGTTCGTGAATAAGCGAAAACGCTCTCGATCGACGGCGTTATGCTCCTCGAAGCGGCGAATGTCGAGCCAGTTGCCGAGAAACTCGGTTGCAAAACGCCGCGCCCGAGGATCATGAAGCATGCGGCGGGCCTGGGCCTTCAGCACTGCCGGCCGATGCAAGTCGCCCGCGCGGGCGGTTTTCAACAGCTCTTCGTCGGGCATGCTCGACCAGAGAAAGTAGCTGAGCCGGCTCGCAAGCGCGATGTCCGAGAGCGGCTCGACGGCGAACGAGTTCGTCTTCGCCGGCGCTTGCGTGCCAGGCGCCGGCAGGTCGAGGCGGTAACAGAACTGCGGAGCGAGCAGCACCGACGCTAGCGCATCGCGCAGCGCTTCTTCATGATCGAGATCGTCTTGCTTGCGCAGCTTGCGGTAAAAGGCGCGCAGCTCGTCAGCTTCGCTTTTTTCCAGGGGCCGGCGATAGGCACGCTCGGCGAACGCGACCAGGTCGCGCAGGTGGCTCGCCTCCGCCTGGAGTCGGCCCTGTTCGACCGCGCGGATTTGCCGCGCCATGCCCGCGAAGTAATCCTCGATGGCCTGGACCGCGGTTTCGCTCGCGCCGTTCTTGCGCGCCTTGGCCAGGTAGAGTTTCTCGAGCCGGTCCATCTTCGCCAGAGTGTAAACGTCCTTGTCTTCGGAGCGGGCGAAATCAAACTCGGCCTCGAACATGAAGCGCGGCGGCTCGGCTCGCTCGAAAAAGATGAAGTCTTGATATTGGCGCATCGGCGCGAGCGTAATGAAGTCCAGCTCGCGCCACAATCCATCGAGTTTACGGCGCTCGGCATCGTTCAAGATCAAGTCGCAGAGCGGCTCATCGTCGCGAAAGTAGCCCTGCATGAGGTGAAACCCGGCGGTGAGCGGTCGGCCCTTGTTGGCGTCGTTCGGGCTGAAATAGGGGCCACGATCCACGACCACGAACATGTAGGGAAACACCGAACAGAAACGGTCCAGGGCCTGCCGCAAGCGCGTCTCGGTCTCCGATGCCTTCAACTCGCTCGGCAGAAGCTTGGTCAATTCGGCGTCGCCGCTTTGAAGAAGCTCCGCGAGCTTCTTCACGTCCGAGGCGACGGTCCCTGTGTAACTGCGATACTTGCCGGCGCGCGCGCGGTTCGCCCAAAGGACCATCGTCTGGCTACCCGGCGAAATGCCGTTGACTCCCAGCTTGTCGATCTTCGGTTTGAGCTGGCCGCGCCAGCGCAGCACCAAGTCGCGCAATTGCGCGCACTCCTGACGCACCTTGGCAGCGGAGGCGTCCGGAGGCAACTTGCTCCACAGGCGCTGCACGACGGCGAGCGGACCGATAGACTCTTTCGGATCGTTCAAGGCTTCGGCGAGCAGTTTCAAATAGCGTGCGCTCAATTGGGCTTCCGCGGCGATCTTGTTTAAATCCGTTCCCGGTTCCCCCTTGAGGCGCCGTGCGGCGACCAGGTAATCGGCGAGATCGACTTTGTGACGCTCGTAGAAGTCGAGGATGCGCTGCACGCAGTACTTGTCCCGATCGGTCGGCGTGACGACGGGATGGGGAGCGAACACGAAACCGTCGGGCCTGAGGACGACGTGCTCAGCGACCAAGCGCGCAGACGCGAGGTATTTCTTGAGAAGGCCGGGCGACATCGCCAGCGATTCACCGGAATTGTCGAAGCCCGCTTCATTTGCCGGATCGACCGGAAACTCACGAGCGGGGCGAATATCCACGCCGGTGAGATCGTGGATCGTGTAGTCGAACTCGGCGTTGCTCAGCCGGCGCGCGCGAACGACGCCGGGATCGCCGGCGTGCCGCTCCGCCTCCTGATCGCGCAAGGCGCGCAAGGAGTTCATCACCGCGGCTCGTTCGGCCGGTTGGGGCTGGCGCGGCGCGCTGGCCGGCGGCATCTCCTTGGCGTGAAGGCGTTCGAGGATCGTCTCCAGCGTTCGGCCGTGGCTGGCGATCGATTGAAATGACGCGAACGCCGTCAAATCCAAATCGCTTTTCGGCTTTTTCGCGCCGTGGCACGCAACGCAATACTTCTCAAAGAAAGGCCTGACCTGCTCGGCAAAGCTCCGGTCGGCCCCGGCCGCCGGTTCGGGGCCCTGAGCGCTGAGCCCCCACCATGCCTCGAAGGCCAGCGTTGCACTGAGGGCGGAAACGGCCAGGAATCGATTTCGAAGTGGTGACAACATCAAGCTGCATTCTACTCATAGAATCAGCTGCAGTTGACTCGAAAGACTGTGATTCAAGGGGGGTTCCATGCGTTGCACCTCGTATACGTCTTCGTTTTTTCTGCTCGCGGCCGTCGCCGGCATCTGCGCCGGGGCCGATTGGCGGCAGTTCCGCGGGCCGGACGGCCTCGGTGAGGCCAAAGAGACCGGGCTGCCGCTCGAATGGTCGGCGTCCAAGAACGTCGTCTGGCGGACGAAGCTGCCCGGGTTGGGCACCTCGAGCCCGGTCATCGTGGGCAAACGAGTTTATGTCACCTGCTACTCCGGATACGCGGAGGAGACGAAAAAGCCGGGCGATATGAAGGACCTGCGCCGGCATCTGGTGTGCGTCGATCGGACGACCGGCCAGATCGCCTGGCGGAAGGAGTATGAGCCCTTGCTGCCGGAGCACAAGTACGACGGCGAGGGATCCTATCACGGCTACGCGGCCAGCACCATCGCGTCGGACGGCGCGCGCCTCTACGTCTTTTTCGGCAAGTCCGGTGTGTATTGCACCGACCTCGACGGCAACGAGAAGTGGCACGTGAGCGTCGGCAAGAACACAAGCGGCTGGGGCTCGGGCGCGTCGCCGATCCTTTACAAAGATATGGTCATCGTCAATGCCAGCGTCGAGAGCGGCACGATGGTCGCCCTCGACAAGATGACCGGCAAGGAAATCTGGAAAGCGCCCGGCATCAGCAGCGCGTGGAACACGCCGCTGGTCTTCAAGTCGCCGAGCGGTTCAACCGAATTGGCGATCAGCATCCAGGGCCGGGTTCGCAGCTTCGATCCGGACACCGGCAAAGAACTATGGAACGCCGACGGCGTCCATCGTTACGTCTGCCCAAGCGTGGTGGCTCATGACGGCGTCGTCTACGCCATCGGCGGCGGCCATACCTCGCTGGCCGTCCGCGCGGGCGGCAAGGGCGACGTCACCAAGGAAAACGAACTCTGGAGGGTCAACAAGGGCTCGAACGTGTCGTCGCCGATCTACTACAAGGGGCACATCTACTGGGCCAACGACCACGGCGGCACCGTCCACTGCCAGGACGCCGCCACCGGCAAGTCGGTGTACCAGGAACGGCTCGAACCCGACCCGGGCATCATCTACGCCTCGCCGCTCCTCGCCGACGGCAAGCTCTACTACGTCTCGCAGACGAACGGCACGTATGTCCTGCCGGCCGAGCCGAAGTTCCGCTTGCTGGCACACAACGTCATTGAAGACGACAAGACCCGCACCCACGCCTCGCCGGCCGTCAGCGACGGGCAGATCTTCTTGCGCTCGGATCAGAGCCTGTATTGCATCGGCAACAAGTAGAAACGCAAGAAAGCCGCGCTCCGGAGGGAGCGCGGCTTGGTGCGGAGGAATCCTGGGCGACCTTACTCCTTGGTCGCGCCTTTGGGCAGCGGGGCGGGGACGCGTTCGACGGGGGCGGTCGTGGCCGGGGCGACGACGGTGCCACAGGCCGGCGCGAGCTGAACGACGCAACGGGTCGCCGGGCACTCGTCATTGACGACCTTCTTGAGTAGCACGCGCTTGGAGCGGACCGGGCCGCAGTTTTCCGCGCATGTCGTGCAAGCGGTGTTGCAGCAGCCATGGCCGAGGCCGAGGCTGAAGCGCGGGCAGGTCGGCAGGCAGTAATCGATGCACTTCGAGCCATAAACGACGCGCGGCGTCACTTTGTTGTAGCACTCCGAGACGCACACCTTGCCGCAGGTGTCGCACTTGTTGTTGCAGCACGACTTGCCGCAAGAGTCGCAGGAATTGTGACTGACCGTTTGCACGGCGGCGTCGGTCTTGGGAGCGGCGGGCGTCTGCGCCTGGAGCGGGCCGGCCACGGCCAGGCAGAACAGCCCAAACAGAAATCGCTTCATCGTCGTTTCTCCTTGCCTCGAGGGCTCACTGGCTTCCGTGCCCGGAGGCGCGCCCACACGCGAGCGCCCGCCCCCCGGTCACTGGGTCTTTGGGGTGGTGGTCCGGCCTCCCGCTCGAAGCGATCGCCCGAAGCGGTCGGCCGTGAACTGAAGGTAACTTCGGATGGCCGCTTGAGGCCCGATTATGAAGATGAAACGACTGTGCCGCCCCGCTTGCTGAATTGTCTGCCAGGATCGCTAGGATAGCGTCAATCCGCACCGTTGGTGCGACTGGAACCTACCAACTCCGGGAGTTACAAACATGAAATCGATGTCCTGGCTGGCCGCCGTGCTGATCGCGGCGGCGCCGCAACTCGTGTCCGGCGACGAAGGAGGCAAGAAGGTGGGGCCCCTGCAATTCAAAGTGAAAACGATCGACGGCCAGGAGGTGCAGCTTTCCAAATACCGCGGCAAGGTCGTCCTCATCGTCAATGTCGCCAGCGAGTGCGGCTACACGCCGCAATACAAAGGCCTGCAGGCAATCTATGCCAAGTACGGCAAGGACGGCCTGGTGGTCCTCGGCTTCCCCTGCAATGATTTCGGCAAGCAGGAGCCGGGCACCGAGAAGCAGATCAAGGCGTTTTGCAGCGAGAAGTACAACGTTAAATTCGATCTCTTCGGAAAAGTTTCCATCACCGGCAAGAACCCCGATCCGCTCTACAAGCACCTGCAATCGAAGGAATCGAACCCGAATCACGCCGGCCCGGTTCGCTGGAACTTCGAGAAGTTTTTGATCGGCCGCGACGGAACGGTGATCGCCCGCTTCGCGTCGGATGTCGATCCGGAAGGGGAAGACTTCGAGAAGGCGCTTCGCAAAGCGCTTGAGACGAAGTGATGCGAGACGCCGCTTGCTGTTTAGCGCTCGGTGGATCACATGAAATCGAGTGATCCCGCGAGCGCTAAGCGGCAAAAATGGGGACAGGCACGGCGTCCTACCGAGCCAGTCCCCATATTTTCGAACCCTCTGCGCCGCAAGCGCATGGTTACTGCTTGTTGTCTTTGGTTTCGGTCGCGACCGTGCCCTGGGCGTTGAGGGCCACGTCGAAGTTCACCAGAGCGGCGTAGAACGCGCGATAGGCCGGCTCATCGAACAAAGTCGCTGGGGCGAACCGCAGGCCCTTGCTGATCATGTAGTCGATGACTTCCTGGATCGTTTTGCCGCCGGCGACGTATTTCTGGAACTGCGCCTGGCTTAGCACTTCGCCCTTTTCAAGAGCGGTGCGCGCGTCCTTCAGGTCGCTCAGGAACCGCTTCGCTTCCAGATACTGAGGTCCGGGAATCTCGTTGACCCGCTTGAGCAGATTGTCGTACACGCGGTCGAGTTCGTTGCTGAAGTCGCGGAACACGCTCGGATCGAGCTTGCCCTTCAAAGCGCTTTGGTAAAGCGCCTGCGCCTGCGCGTCGAGCAAGCGCCGCTGCTCCGGCGCGAGCACATCCACGACCGCGAGGGGCCACGGAATCTTGCCTTCATTGCGAAGCACGCCGAGGCCGTACTCGGAGCCGGTCACATTGAGCTGCTGGAGCACGTCTTCGCTCAGCGGAATCGGGTCGAGGACGATCTTGCGTGTCGGAAACTTGCGGGCATCTTCAATCATGACGTTCAGCGCCTTGCCGCTGGCGATCTCGCCTGGAGGCGAGCTGAGGTGGATGCGCTTGACCGTCAGCCGGGCGACGCGGGCCTGCTCCTCCGTGTAGGTCGGCGTATTGGCCCGCAAGTACATCTCCAGCTCGAAGCGCTTGCGCTGCGTGTCGAGCTTCGCCTGGATCGATTGCTGCCGGAGAATACGGGCCTGCTCGACATTGTTCATGAAAGTGCCATAGGCCCGATATATCTCGGCCGTGCCGAAGAGCGCCCCGCCAACCGGGCCCACCCCGTAATACGGGTTGTACATGGACTGACCCAGCGGGTCATACGGATAGCTCGACACGGCCGCGGCGGGGGTGAAGCTCGGCAGCGTGTTCACGCCGCCGGCGGGATTGAACCGCGGCATCACGTAAGGATTGAACTGTGCGAAAGCCGCGCCCTGTGTGCCGAAAAAGCCCACCAGAATGAGAACGCCCCATCCCCATCGTCTTGAACGTTTCCCCATGGCATGCCTCGCTTTTGGTAAAGAGGGCAGGACCAACGTCCCTTGCGCCTGCCGGCTGGTCGGGTTCCTCTGCATATTTTACGCCGGAAGAGGCGTAAATTGTTGGATTTTTGAAAACGACATTGTCCCAAGCCCGTGGAGCAAGCTTCTAGATCAGATCGTGGAAGTCGCAAAAATCGCCGACCCGAGGCTCGTTGTACGCGGCAACCATTGCGCAGGTTCAAGGCCCAGGACCGCTCTTTTGACTTTACAATGAACGCATGGACTCGTTTAGCGCACGTGAAACCGTGCCCTGGCTCGTGCCCTCCGCCGCCTATATCCACATCCCCTTCTGCGCCCATCATTGCGGCTACTGCGACTTCGCCGTCGCGGTCGGCAAGGATCACATTCGCGATGCCTACCTCGACGCCCTCACCAAGGAACTAGCTCGCCTCGAAACGCCCCAGCCGGTGACGACGCTCTTCTTCGGCGGCGGCACGCCTTCGCATCTGACCTCACACCAACTCGAACGGCTGCTCACAACCGTTCTCCACTGGCTGCCGCTCGGGCCGAACCACGAGTTCAGCATCGAAGCCAATCCCGATTCGCTCGACGACGAGAAGATCCGTATCCTCGCCGAGCACGGCGTCAACCGCATCAGTCTTGGCGTGCAGTCGTTCCAGCCGGATGTCCTCCGTGTTCTCGAACGCCAGCATCGGCCGGAAGATGTGCCGAGGGTTGTGGAACTCGTGCGCCGGCGAATCGAAAACGTATCCCTCGACCTCATCTTCGGCGTGCCGGGGCAAACAGTCGCGCAGTGGCAGGCCGACCTGGAACAAGCGATCGGCCTGCAACCGACGCACATCGCCACGTATGGCCTGACCTACGAGAAAGGAACGCGGCTCTGGAAGCAACAGCAGGCGGGACAGGTGCAGGCCCTCTCCGAAGACGATGAGCTTACCATGTACGAACTGACCATGGACCGGCTCGAAGCGGCCGGATTTACGCACTACGAGATCTCGAACTTCGCCCGCCCAGGCTTCGCCTGTCTCCACAACCAGGTCTACTGGGCGAACCACGCTCACTTCGGCTCCGGCGTCGGCGCCGCAAGCTATGTGAACGGCGAACGGCGGCTCAATGTGCGGGACACCCAGGCGTACATCCAGCGTGCGCTCGCCGGCAAGCCGACGCACTTTCAGTCGGAGACCTTGCCGCCGCGGGAACGAGCGCTCGAAACCATCGGTCAGCAGTTGCGCCGCCGCGAGGGCATCGAACGCCAGTCCTTTCTGGAGCAGACCGGCCTTTGCCTCGATGAACTTGCCGGTCCCGTAATCGAGCAGCACGTCGAGCTTGGATTGCTCACCGATGATGGTCACCGCGTCGCTTTGACCCGGAAGGGCAAGTGCGTCGCCGATGCGGTGATCGCCGCCTTCTGGCGATAAAGCTTTCCGACTGGCGAATCCGAGCGGCTCTTATCCATTTCGCCAGGTCCACCCGCTTTGCCGTCAGGGCAAGCTGGTCGCGTCGTGCCGGTTTCTCTTTCAACTTCGCGAGAAGGGAGTCCGATGGATTAGCTAAGCGCCGTTCCGCGCGCGTGGGCGCATGTCCACCTCGGAAGCCGCACGCTGCCCGCGATCCCTGCATGGAGGCATTCATGAAGCGAGCCAAGCACACTTCTTCGAGCAAAATCAACAAGCCCGCGCGGCCGAGCATCGAGGCGCTGGAGGACCGTTTCCTGCCAAGCGGCAACACGATCAGCGGTTTCGTGTATCAAGACGCCAACAACAACGGCATCTTCAACGTCGGCGAAGTTCCCGTCGCCGGCGTGACGATTCAATTGCGAAACGCGAACAACGTGCTCGTCGGCACCACGACGACCAACGCGCAGGGCTTCTACGTCTTCGACCACGACGCGACCGTTGACACGTCGCCCAAGACGCTCACCAAGATCGTCAACTTCCAGAACACGCCGACCGACTTCAGCTTGAGCGGCATGCTCGACCAGTTCGATCCGTCGCTAGGCACGCTCCAGTCGATCGAGCTGATCCACGACGGCCAAATCACCAGCGAAATCAAGGTCGAGAACTACAGCGCCAGTTCCGGCTCGTCGCTCACCGGCACCGTCGGCGGCTATCTGACCCTCGTCTCCCCGGGCGTCAACGACAAGCTGACCTTGTCCCAGAACGCCGGCTCCATTACGCTCCCCAAGTTCGACGGCAACATCGACTTCGGCGGCACAAGCGGCGCATCCTTCGGATCCAAGACCGCCCACGGCTCGAACACGATCACGCTCACGGGCAACGACATGGCGCCCTACATCGGCACGGGCCAGGTCACCCTCCAGGAGAACGGCGTCGCCACGTCCAATGCCAACGGCGGCGGCAACTTCGTCGCCCAGATCACCAGTTCCGGCGCCGCCACCGTCACCGTCATCTACCACTACGCGCCAAGCGCCAATCTCAAGCCCGGGCCCTACACCGTCATCGAGACCGTGCAACCCGCCGGCCTCCTCGACGGTCTCGACGCCCAGGCCGGCGTGCCCATGCCAAGCTCGATCGGCACCGACACGATCCCGGTCAATCTCGTCAACGTCGATGTGCCGAACAACAACTTCGGCGAGCTGCCCCCGCCGCAGCTTTCCGGCTTCGTCTATCACGACGCCAATAACAACGGCATCAAGGACGCGGGCGAAGACGGCATCGCCGGCGTGTTGCTCACCCTCACCGGCACGGATGATCTCGGCGCCGTCAACAAGACCGCCGTCACCGACGCCAATGGGCAGTACCAGTTCCTGAACCTGCGGCCCGGCACGTACAACGTCGCCGAATCGCAGCCGAGCGCCTACCTCGACGGCAAGGACACCGCCGGCACGCTCGGCGGCACGGCGACCAACGACCTCCTGAGCACGATCAACCTGCCCGCCGGCGCCGCCAGCCTGAGCAATAATTTCGGCGAGCTGAAGCCCGCCACCATCTCCGGCTTCGTGTGGGTGGACGCGAACAATAACGGCGTCAAGGACCCGGCCGAGAACGGCATCGCCGGCGCCGTGGTCAATCTGAGCGGCTTCACCGCCGACGGCCCGGTCTCCAAGCAGGCCACCACCGACAGCTCCGGCTTCTACCAGTTCACGAACCTCGTGCCCGGCGCCTACGGCCTCCAGGAGACGCAGCCGGCCAACTACATGGACGGCAAGGACGCCCTCGGCACCCAGGGCGGCTCGCTTTCGAACGACCAGATCAGCTCGATCGCCGTCACCTCCGGCATGAACGGCCAGAACAACAACTTCGGCGAGCTGAACCCGGCGGTCGTTTCCGGCTTCGTCTACGGCGACGCCAACAACAACGGCATCAAGGATCCGGGTGAGGCGGCGATCAGCGGCGTCACGGTAACGCTCACCGGCGCCGACGACAACGGCGCCGTCAGCAAGACGGCCACGACCGACGCCAACGGCTTCTATCAATTCACCAACCTGCGCCCCGGCACGTACGCCCTGAGCGAAACCCAGCCCTCCGGCTGGCTCGACGGCAAGGACGCCATCGGCACCCAGGGCGGCTTCGCCGGCAACGACATCATGACCGGCATGCCGGTGGCTCAGGGAATGAACGGCCAGAACAACAATTTCGGTGAGCTGCCGGCCGCCGGACTCTCCGGCTACGTCTGGATCGACGCCAACGACGACGGCGTCAAGGACGCGGGTGAGAAGGGCATCTCCGGCGTGACCGTGACCTTGACCGGCATCGACGACGTCGGCGCCGTCAGCATCACGGCCCTCACCGATTCGACCGGCTTCTACCGCTTCCAGAACCTGCGGCCCGGAACTTACACGATCACCGAGTCCCAGCCGGCCACGTACAAGGACGGCAAAGACTCGATGGGCTCCATCGGCGGCACGCTCGGCAACGACGTCTTCGCCGCGATCACGCTGGGCGGCGGCGTCCTCGGCACGAACTACAACTTCGGCGAGATCAATCCGGAAGTGGCCGACCTGGCCATCGTCAAGACCGCCGGCGCTCCGGTCGCCAAGGTCGGCCAGAACCTGACCTACACGCTCACCGTGACCAATCTGGGCACGTTCACGGCCAACAACGTCGTCGTCACCGACGATCTGCCTCTGGATTCCACGTTCGTCTCCGGCAGCGGCTCCGGCTGGACGGTCACGCAGTCCGGCGGCATCGTGACGGCGACACGCTCCTCGCTGGCAGTCAACGTTTCCTCCACGATTCTGATCACGATCAAAGTGCCTGCGGTCACGAACTCGCTGTTCAACCACGCCCATGTGACGTCGAGCACCCCGGACAACAACCCGCTCAACAACGACAGCTCGGTGACGACGCCGGTCAGCGTGCCGACGCCGCCGCTGGCGCCCTTGGTCACGCAGCTTGGCCAGTTGCCGATCACGAGCAAGAAGCAGCTCGTTGCCGGCGCCGGCGCCGGCGCCAACACGCTCACCCAGGCCGACAAGGCCAACCTCGCCTTCATCGACGGCCTTTACCAGACTGTGCTTGGCCGGCATCCGAACAAGACGGAACTTAGCACTCAGTTCACCCGGCTCAAGAAGAATACGGCGCGGGTCACGATCGTCCGCGAGCTTTGGAAAACCGACGAGCACCGGGCCTTCCAGACCAAGCAGCTCTACTCGGCTTACCTGCACCGGCTGCCGACGCCGATCGAGCAAGCGTCCGTCGTTCAGCAACTCAAAGCAGGCGCTCAGGAGAGCACGATCATTGGCCAGCTCTTGAGTTCAAGCGAGTATCTGGCCGCCCATCCGACGGCGAACACTCTCGCGGGCGGGCTCTACCTCGATCTGCTCGGCACGCTGCCCGACGCGACGACGCACCAGAACCTGGTGCAGTCGATGGCCAACGAGACGGTGGACGCCGCCGTGCAGGACCTGTTGGCCACTCAGGAAGCGCTCCAGTTCACCGTGGACGGCATCTACCGCGCCGTGCTGCACCGCGTTTCGACCAGCGGCGAGGCCCAGTTTGGCGCTCTCAAGCTTCAGACCGGCACGCCGCAATCGGAACTCACGATCCAGCTGCTCGCTTCCGCGGAATTCTTTCAGTTGACCAAAACCTCCGTTCATTAACGGTGTTCAATCAAAGCCGTAACAAGGGGCCGGACGCCGCCTGGCGGGCCGGCTCCTGTGCTTTTGGAGGCATTGGCCCGGACTTTCAAAGATTTCGAAAAAATAATTTGACAGTGCTTTGGCCATTTGCCAACATAAGTTGCAAGTTGTTACACGAGCTGGGGAAGCGTTGTCTCGATGCCCTTGGATGAGGCATCCGGACACAGCTGCAGCTTCATTCCATCCTTGGGAGCCCGCCATGGTTCGCTCACTGCCTCTCTTCGCCGCCGCGGCACTTTTCGCCGCCGCGAGCCTGTTCTCCTCCGATCAACAAACCGCCGACGCCCAGACGAAGTCCGCGGCGAAGTCGAAGTTCAAGGCGCCGACCCGGCCGACGAATCGCATCTTCCGTGTGCAGGCCCGGTCACCCTACTGGCGGGCCGTGACCATCGCACCGAATCCGCAAATCGCTCATCGCATTCGCCGGCACCTGGAGCGCCGCGGCTGGCAGGTGCAGACCCGCCGCAACTACCTGAACCAGGTCGCCATCCGCGCCCGCGTGGTCCATTGGTACACCAAGGCGATCTACAACAATCGCCCGCAGGCCGAGCGAACAGCAGCCTTCTTCCGCTATTCCGGCCTGCAAGCTCGAATTCGATAAGTTCCGCCAAACGGCAGGCCTGTGAATCGGCTCCAACCGTTCACCTGCCTGCCGTTCGGCTTTTCGCTTCGTAGCTGAAGTCGCAAGACTTCAGGAAACCCAAACCCTCACGACAACCCGAACTCCGGCCAGTTCGGCTACCCACACAACGTAGCTGAAGTCGCAAGACTTCAGGAAACCCGAACTCTTGCGAGTTCGGCTACTCTCATGTGTGCGCGCACCCGGGAGACTTCGCCATGTCGCTTCGCCCCATGCTCACCGTCGTTCTTATCCTCGGCCTCGCGGGCAAGGCTGTCGCCCAGACGAACCAGGGGCTGAGCACCGTCGTCGAAGGCAAGACGATCTCCGCCTGGTTCAAGGCGCTCGGCGGCATGGACCCCAAGGCCCAGGAACGCGCCACGCAGGCGCTCACCAAGGCCGGCAAGAAGATCGTCCCCGCCTTGATGTCAGGGCTCAAGAGCACCGTCGCCGACACCCGCGAACGCTGCGCGGAAGTCCTCGGCCTGATCGGCGAAGACGCCGCCGAAGCTGTGCCCGCGCTGATCGCGGTCCTCAAGGACAAGGCCGCTAACGTGCGCGGCGCGGCAGCCAACGCCCTGGGCGACATCGGCCCCGACGCCAAGGACGCCGTCGCCCCGCTCATCAAGCTCTTGGACGACGATGAAGAACTCGTGCGCCAGCAGGCCGCCCGCGGCCTGGGCGGCATCGGCCCCGACGCCAAGGAAGCCATCGATCCGTTGATCGACCTGCTCAAAAACTCGACCGAAGGCCCGCAGGAAGCGGCAGCCGAGGCCCTCGCCGACATCGGCCCGGAAGCCGTCAAGGCCGGGCCCGCCATCCTCGACGTGCTCAAGAAGGCCAAGGCCCCCGAGCTGCGCGCCGCCCTCATCAAGAGCATCGGCGGCATCGGCTTCAGCGAAAAGGGCGCCCTCAATGTTTTGAACTCCTCCTTGAGGCACAAGGAAGAAGAGGTGCGCGAAGCGGCCCTCATGGCGATCGGCAAGCTCGGCCCGGCCGCCAAGAGCACCGTCAAAGCGGTCATCAACGCCCTCGACGACAAGACCGACGAAGTGCGCCTCGCCGCCGCCGAAGCCCTCGGCCAGATCGGCCCCGACGCCAAAGCCGCCGTCCCCGCCCTGATCACCGCGCTTTCGGACAAGAGCGACGACGTCCGCGCCGCCGCCGCCACCTCGCTCGGCAACATGGGCCCCGCCGCCGAAAAAGCAGTCGCCCCGCTGGCCGCCCTCCTCAAGGAAAAGTCCGAAGAACTCCGCGACGCCGCCCTCGACTCCCTCGCCAACCTCGGCCCGATCGCCAAGGGCGCCCTCGCCGACGTGAAAGCCTTTGCGGCAACGGTGACCGATGAAACCCTTCGGCAGACGGTGATGGAAGTGATCGACAAGATTGAGGGGAAGAAGAGCAAGGAGGATAAGTAACGCCTTGCGCCGGGCCATTTCGCTCGACTGAGCCGCGCATGTCAGTAAGCGGTTCGCTCACCCCCTGGCGCGACCTCGCCCTGCATGCAGCGAGTTCTTTAGGAAACCGTCTTTTTCCCTCGTTGCCATCCTCGCCGCTCCTCGCAAATCAAATTGTTGAAATCGACGACTATCCCCGTTAAAGTTGACATTCCCGCGACACACCACCTGCCACCTCCCAAATAGGCAGGATCCGTTCCGGCTGCAATTGCTGGATTCGTATTCGAGCTGCCTCGATGACCAAGCAAGAGATGGAAGAGCATGCTGGGCAGTATCACAGCTTTCTCGGTAAAGCCCAGAGTTCGCTTCGCTCGCAGGATTTTCGCGGCGCGGTCGCTTTTGCGGTCGCGTCATTGCGCTTCGTCGACGGCATGATGCAGTTCGAGCGAAAATACCAAGGTAAGGAACACGCAAAGATTGATGCGATCGAAATCATCTTCCGGTTCGCCCCCTATCTGCTTGACTCCGACTCCCTTGATTCCGCGGCCGAACTGCTCAAATCGCAACGTCGCATCGCCAAGAACACGGGGACAGACTTAAGCAGCGCCCTGGATGAGGCTAGGGCGAACCTCTGGTCGGCATATCGCGTCTGGGATTTCCTCGAAAATCGCGGAGAGTGCGATGAAGCGACGATTCGACGCCACACGGGCTTGGAACCGGACGCTTGGGATCGGGTTCGCACAAAATGGGAAGTGATGCGCCTGCTCAGGCGCCGCGAGAACCATCCCGCGTCGTACTTTTCGCTCTCGCTCCAAATGGCCGTAACCGTACTCGCAAAGTGTCCGAGATGCGGCGGTTCCGCCCGAGGCAAAAGGGTGACTTTTCTTCAGAAGGTGAAATGCCCGAAATGCGCGGCTCAGGAATTCTTTGCCGTGTTATCACCCGAATTGGCCAGCTAGTTTGCAATCGCCGGGCGTCTTGTGAGGAGAGGGTAGCGAAATGCTGGTGACGTTCGTCTTCTCCTTCATCGGGATCTTGGCGGGAGCGATTTGCGTTTGGCTCCTCGTGGACGCGAAGCGCCGGCGGCTGGCGGGAATGGAGCGGCAGCTTCAAATCCGAGCATCGCAAAATGAGGTTGCGGCTCGGGAGCATGAGCAGCAGCTTCAATCGTGGGCGTCGCAACAGGAACATCATTTTGCAACCCAAGCGGCTCAAATCCAAGAACGCCTGAAGGGCTTGGAGCATCAGCAACGTGTGTTGGAGGGCCAGGCCCAAGAACGCCTAAAGGGCTTGGAGCTTCAGCAGCGACTCCTAGACAGCCAGGCGTTGAAATTGAAGGAGTCCGAGAAGGAATTCGCGGCAAAGGCCGTCACGTATAACGAGCTATCACGTGAGAATGAAATCCTGCGCCGCGAGGTCTTCCTCCTTCACGTCGAATCCTCAAAACGCCGGCTGGACCGAGATAAGCAAAAGGAACGACAGGAGCAACTCGACACGCGTGCCCACGAACTGGCGACCCGCTATCTCAAGGAGACGGAGAAGTGGATCGCCAGCTCTCTCAACCAAAATAACTATTTCGCGAGTAAGCAACGCCTGATCGACGTGATTGGGCGGTGCCGCGACATTGGCTTTCCGATTTCGGCCGACGAAGAAAGCGCGCGGCTTGCGAGCCTGAAGGAAGAGTACCAGCTCGTCGTGAGGGCCGCTTTGGAGCGCGAAGAACAGGCACGCATCAAGGCCCAAATGCGGGAGGAACAGCTTCGGCAAAAAGAGATTGAACGGGAGCTTCAGCAGCTGGAACGAGAGCGTGAGGCCATCAAAGCCGCTCTCGAAAAGGCGCTTGCCGAGGCGCAAGATCAGCACAGCGAAGAGGTCGAACGCCTCCAGGCGCGGTTGGCCGAAGCCGAGGCGAAGTCGCAACGGGCTATTTCTCAAGCCCAATTGACCAAGGCGGGCCACGTGTACGTGATCTCGAATATCGGATCCTTTGGAGACGGCGTCTTCAAAGTCGGCATGACGCGCCGGCTAGAGCCGCTGGATCGTGTCAGGGAATTGAGCAGCGCCTCCGTGCCTTTCCCGTTCGACGTTCACATGGTGATTTCGTGCAATGACGCGCCCGGCCTGGAAAACGCCCTACATCGAGCCCTGTTCAGGAACCGAATCAACAAGGCGAATCCGCGGAAAGAATTCTTCAAAACCGACATCGCGACGATCGTCGAGGTCGTGAAGAAGAATCACGGCGAAGTCCAATACGTCGCCGACGTGGAAGCGTTGGAGTACCGCCAAACCTTGTCAATGACCGAGGATGATCACGAGTTTATCGAGGCCGCTTACCGGTTTGAGGACGAGGAGGAGATGGTTCCGGATGACGCGTAATCAAGAGTTCCGGAAAAACAGAACTTCAGTCTGGATTCTGCATTAACTCAAGCCAATCCGATCGTTTCGTCCCCCTTTGGCCAACGAATCGACGAGGACTCTCCGGAACCCTGCCACACTTGAGCCACCGGATCGTATTTGCAGTCCCAGGCCCGGAGCGTCTTGTTCTCTTCGTCCGTCAGGAAATCCAAGTATGGTCGAACCGCATCGGGATCATCGAATGCAGGCATAAGTACGGCATTCAAGCTATGTTTTGTCTTTACACATACGATGATGGCATACGCTCGTCTGCTGGTCGTGAAGCAAGCCTTGACCTTCAAGTCATCAACTGTCCCCCGAGGCGCCTCGCCACTGTACATCATGATTGGTCGCACCATATTCACATATGGTTGAAAGAACTTGACTGCGGCTGCCCTGATGTCATCTTTCCTTTTTCCCACATTATCGAGGTAGAAGCGACCAAGCAGGTCATGCCCAACCATGATACCGGCTGGCGACAACGCATATGCATAACCCAGGACGCGGAACAATGACAAGTATGCGGCCTTAATCAGCGTCACCAAGGCAGGTAGGCGGCAATCCACGTCCACGGCAATCTCCCACGAGGCATGGAGTGATGCCTGAACCTCATCAGGGTGCATATCCAGCGCGAACTGGAAAACACCACCCGCTTCGTGATCAAGTCGAATCGGCGTGTGATTCGGTGCTTTTGGCGAATCATGTCGATAATGCCGCACCTGTTTCCCGTCTCGTCTGACCTGGGGCTTGAGTTTCTTGTATAGGCTGGCGTTGGAAAGCAAGTCAGGAAGTGAGCATCCTTTGGCCTGCATCAAAGCCACAAAATCCGCCTCGAACATTGCTCCGTACCATTTGTCGACGTCCGCTCTCTGGACGACCTTGGCACGCGATGAGTCCGGAATTCCCTCGTTGACAACGTGTCCCAAGCAAAGTTCGGCTTCCTGGTCGCTGAGTAGCATCGGGCAGAAAAAGTGCTTGAATGGTTTGCCATCTTTCCGAGCGTAGTCAATCCTCAACCGCTCCAAGTCCCTTTGCAATTCCGCCGCTTGGATCCCGATCATCTGAATCCTCCCTGACATCGTGACACGTTCAAAATACTAGGGGTTCGGAATCGCTTCCAGGGAAATGCAATCATAAGGACTCACTCCGAGCTCCGACCGAGCCCTCACCCAAATAGGAAATTGTGGTGGCTTGTCGTGGGAGAGCGGCACGGCAAACACGAAGTAGGCGTCCTTCGCCGAGTGCCGAGCGCAGACACGATGCGTCGGCACGGGTAGACTGAAGAGGCGACGGAATCACCGGTCATCCACGCTGTGCGACAAGCTCCCCAACCGTGGTCCCGATGCGAAATTCGCCGCGCTCTCCCGTTTGAGGCCAGCCGATGCTTCGATTTCTCGTTCTGCCTCTTGGTTGCCTCGGTTCCTTGAGCGCTCCCGCCCATGCGGACGGTCCAGCCCAGGTCAACGATGCTGCGGTTCGCCAAGCCGTGGCACACAGCCTTCCCTTCCTGGAAAAGGAGGGAGTGGCCTGGATGAAAGAGCGGCACTGCATGTCGTGCCACCATGTGCCGTTCCTCTTGTGGGCGCATCGATCGGCTCAGGCGCATGGCTTCACGGTCGATTCGCAGAAGTTGGCGGAGTGGGACGAGTGGACCCGGAAGGATTCGCTCGCCAATCGCAACCTGTTCACGTTGCGGCCTTACGACCTCGGCAGAGCCGAAGCGGCGCCGCTGCCGCAAGCGGTGAAGGACAAGCTCAAGCCGTTGGTCGCACGCCCGTTTCAAACGGAAGCTGAGTTCCTTCTTGAGCTGACGAAGGTGCTGACGGAAGACGAAATGAAGGCGCATCGGGCGACCGTGCTGAAGATTTCCGAGCGGCCCATTGAGATATTCGATCGTGTGGGAGGCGGCCTCGAGTCGCTGGGTCCCTTGCTGATCGCCAGTCAAGGGACCGCGAGCGTTCTGGCTCAACCTCCATTTCGCGACGGCGTGATCGACCTGCTGAACCAGATTCAGTCGGCGGACGGCTCGTGGACGCCGGGCGGTCAGTTCGCCGGGATGCGCCGCTGGACGCTGCCGACGGCGCATCAAGCGACCACGATGTGGACGACGCTCGCACTTGCCTCGTACGACACACCGGATCCGAAGCGATCGGCATCGATTGAGAAAGCCCTTGCTTATCAACGGCAACAGAAGCCGAATCCCGAGAATCGCGAATGGTTGGCGATGCGGCTATTGTTTGAGCGTCGGTTCGGCTCGGCCGAGGGAGTCGCGAAATTGCGTCAACAATTGCTCGATGTTCGCAACGGCGACGGCGCGTGGGGGTGGGAAAAAGGCGTACCAAGCGATCCCCTCACGACCGGCCTGGCGATCTACGTTCTGGCGAAGATCCGAGCCCGCGACGACGCATCCGCGTTTCGAGACGCTCGCAAATGGCTGCTCGCGGCGCAGCAATCCGACGGTTCCTGGCTGACGCCGGCCAAGCACTTCACGAAGACCACCGATCCCAAACGCCTGCTCGTTCGCGACGAAATCTACCACTACTGGGGCGCCGCCTGGGCCACGATCGGGCTGCTGGAAACGCTCGAAAAGTCCGGTTCGGAATGAGCGTGTGCTTGCTGCGAACACGACGCGCTCCGCGCTCGGCGCAGGTCTCCCGACCTCGCCGCAGGGCCGACCGCAGGTCTCCTCTTCCGATCGGTACCCGCTGCCATGGCCGGAAGATCGATGAAGGGTGGCGATTTGGCGCGGGGGAGCGGGAGACCTGCGGTCGAGAAGTCGGCGGGGTCGGGAGACCCGCGCCGAGCGCGCGGGAGACCCCCTGCCGAGCGCGGCGGCGCGTCCTCCGGGCAGGCCAGGCGGCCTGCCCCACGGCGAGCGGCGTGACCGCGCGGCATGGGCAGCCTACCATCTCGTCCTGCCGCCGAGCCAGCTTCGTTGCCGTTCGCCCGTGCTCCACTTTCTTGGCCGGTTTGGCAAGTTGGCCAGTTGGAGTGCTTGTTGAGACTGGCGTTGTGACAGCGGCTGGCCACAACTCGTGGCGGCGCAAGTAGCAGCGTCGCAGGCACCGGCGGGGCCAGTCTCAAGAAGCTTGCGCAAGCGGCCGGTTTTCCTCGGGCGAAAAATTCTCAAGATTGTTCGAGCGGCAGACGGCACAAGGAGTTGCATCGAGAAAAAGCGCCGGCCCCCGTGTGCGAAACTTGGCCAGTTGACCGTTTGGCCGTTTGGGTGTCAAAGTGGCAGGTGGAGTCGGTCACTGTGCCGAGCGCATTCCATGAAAGAAAGACATCTCACGCAAAGGCGCAAAGGCGCGGAGAGGCTCTTGGCGCCTTTGCGCCTCCGCGTGAGGCTTTGGAACGAGGATAGCAGCAAACGTCTCACCCCTCGCCCCAAGAGACGTGAAACGATGAAATGAATCACTGCGCCGCGCCGGCCTTCGCGCTGGCTTCCGCGAGACGCAACACGTAGATCGAGCCGTTGCCGTTGGACACCGCCAGGTGGCGGCTGTCGGGGGCGAAGGCGAGGGCATGCACCGGACCGGGGAACGGCAATTCTTTCACGCGATTGGCGGAGGGCATTTCCAGAATGGCGACGCCGCTCGCAGTAATGGCGGCCACGTGCTTGCCGTCCGGAGAGAAGGCGACGGGAAGCTCCGGCTGGCCGAACGAGATCTTGCGAATCGGCGTGCCGTTGTGAAGGTCCCAGAGGGTGCAGCCGTCGTAGTCGGTCGTGAAGAAATAGCGGCCGTCGGGAGAGATCGCCACGCGGCTGCAATCGTGCGGTTTGAAGTGGCGGAAGACCTCCTTGCCGGTCTCCATTGAGAAGATCCGGAGCATGCGCGGACGATTGGAGCCTTGCACGATGACGGCGAGGCGTTCGTCGGCCGTGATGGCGATGTCGACGAGGCGCATGTCGCCTAGTTCCGGCCTCATCTTGGTGGACAGGGCGATCACCTCTTTGGTCGAATCCAGGTTCCAAACCGTCGCCGCGCCGTCAAGCGTGCTCGTCACGCCGAGGCGGCCGCTCGGGCTGATGCAGGCCGCGGCCGGGCTGGGGGAGAGCGTCAAGCCGACTTCCGCGGCGAGGTTCCAGCGGTAGAGGTGGACCGTCGTGCCGTAGGTCATGAAGCGGCGGCCGTCGGGAAGCACCGCGACGCGCGGTGTCTCGGTGAAGGCGCCGGACGGGCACTGCCATTGCATCAGGTCGTTTTCCGCGGCCGGCGCGAACGGCCAGCGCTGGATCGTCCCCTTGCCGTCGGCGACGGAGGCGAGCAAGAAGCGGCCGGCCGGCGCGAACGCAATGCTGGGCTGGATCGGCGCCCGGCCGCGGAGCGGGTTGATCTCGAGGCCGGTGCTCGAATCCCAGACGCGGATCATGTTTGAGTCGCCGGTGACGATTCGTTTGCCGTCGGCAGAGAAGGCGAACGGCCCGGGCTCGGCGCGCGTGATGACGCACTGGATCGCTTGCTTGGCTCGGTTCCAGATGCGGACTTCGCGGTTATTGCAGAGCCAGCCGACGAGCGCGTCGTCGTTGCTGATCTTGAGATCGTAGACGCCGCGTTGGGGTTCATCGTAACCTGGCATCGACTTGATTTGCTTGCCGGTCTTGGGATCGACGATGGAGATCATGCCGCTGGCCCAACCGGAGGAGGCCCAGAGTTCCTTGCCGTCCTTCGTGAACGCCAGCGCCGCAACGCCGCCTTCACGATGCACCTCAACCGGTTTGAGCGCGTCGCCCTTGGGCATCTCCCACATCCGAATGTTGCCCGTGTACTCGCGATAGGCGTATCGCGTGCTGTCGGGGCTGAACATGCCTTGGTAATTCTGATCGGCGTTGATGTCGGCCAGCGTCGCCGTCAATTTGCGCGTGGCGACATCGTAGATCTTCACGGTCGTCTTTTGGGCGTTGACGATCTGGACGGCGAGCAACTTGCTGTCGGGAGAAAAGGTGTCGGTGTAAACTCCGCCTTCCTGGCTGACGATGGCCGCGTCTTGGGGGCGTTGCGGATCCATCAAGTAGATCGGGTTGCCGCTGATGGACGCGGAGAGCGTGTTGCCGTCGTTGGAAAAATGGAGCCCGTTGACCATGTTGGGCAAACCGGGAGACACGCCGCGCGACTTGCCGCTGGCGGCGTCGAAGAGGCGGACGAGGAAGCCGGCGTTGCCGGTGCCGAGGCGGTTGGGACCGCCGCCGGCCGCCAGCGTCTTGCCGTCGGGCGCGAAGGCGAGGGAGCGCACGCCGCCGCCGATGAAGAGTTCCGTGCTCCAGACCTGCTTGGCCGTATCGATGTCGTAAACCTGGAGGGGGCCGTCGAAGCTGCCGATGGCAAGCTGCTTGTTGTCGGGCGAGATCGTCCAGACGTCCGCCCCGGGAATAACCACGTGGATATCGCGCGAGTCGGCCGCCATGAGCGCGAGGTTCGTGCCGGAGACGCTGAGGAGGACTTTGTCCTGCGTGCCGGTGAAGGCGACCTGGGTGACCGCCGCCCAGTGCCGGCCGCGCTGCTCGCCGCGCACCGCGACAAGTTCTTTGGGCAGGCCATCGCCGAGCTCCGGCATGTGCCAACCGCTCTTGGCGTCGGCGCTCAGTTGGGCAGGATTGAGATCGTCCAAGGGCGAGTGCAAGGTTGCAAGCAACTCGGCGCCGCGCATGGCCGATGGCGTCCCGCCGTGGCTCACCTGAAACGCGGCCAGGTCCTTGGCGAACGATAGAAACGTGGTTCCCTTTTCTTGGTGCTTCGCCTCAAGGGCATTGAACGCGAGGGCGGCGTCGGCGGCGCGCTTGGCGCGGATCGGCTCCTCGGCGGCGGACCATTTCTTCCAGATTTCCTCCTGCGCGAGCAGGTTCTTTTTCTCGAGGTCGGCAGCCTCGTCGTCTTGGCGCTTCTTTTCCTTCGCCGCCTTGTCCTCTTCAGCCATGCGCCGCTTTTCCTCGGCGGCGTCCTCCTCGGCCTTCGTCTTCTTGGGGTTTGTGTTCTTGGGAGCATTGACGTGCGGGCCGTCGACGACTTCCGGCCCCTTCGGCCGGCGCAAGACGACCACGAGAACGATGACGATCATCATCAGGGCGACCGCGCCGCCGCCGATACCGAGCAGCATGCCGAGGTTCTTTGGGGCGTTCGGCGCCGCCAAGATTTCTTTGGAGCGGGCCAGCGAGACGGGACCATCGGCGGCCGTTTGCAGAGCGGCAAACGGGTTCTCGGTGTCTTGCTCGGCCTGGCTTGACGCGGGCGCCGAGATCGGCACGGCAACCGGGAGGGGGGCCGCTGACGCCGGCGGCGGCAGCGTGATCGAGACCGGCCTGCCTTTGAGCACCGCATCGAGATCGCAAGCCAGGTCCACGGGCGTCTGATAGCGATGCTCCGGCCGCTTGGCCATCGCCTTGCGGATGACGCTGTCGAGCGCCTGCGGGGCATCGCGGCGGACCAGTTGGACGGGCGTTGGATCCTCGAACTGATGCTTGTACATCTTCTCGGCCGCCGTGCCGCCCAAGAACGGCGCTTGCCCGGTGAGCAAGTAATAGAGCGTGCAGCCGAGACTATAGATGTCGGCGCGGATGTCGGCGTTGTGGGAGTCGCGAGCCTGTTCGGGGGCGAGGTAATCCACCGTGCCCATCACCGAGCCTTCTTGCGTCAGCGTGCTCGAATCCTCGTCCTTTTCCAGTCGGGCCAGGCCGAAGTCGAGGATCTTGACAACGGTTTGTGCGCGCTGTCCCGGGTCGGAACCGGCCGCGCCGGCGCCGGCCGCGCCGGCGGCGGGAAAG
>JADMIO010921773.1_pt1 | contig 51636 bp, 49 predicted proteins | sample 8958161 | NCBI WGS metagenome assembly JADMIO01 (sample SAMN16585339, study PRJNA669376) | soil metagenome | isolation source: Crop rotation soil | place: USA: Cullars Rotation, Alabama | collected 2011
CGCGACAACTTGTCCACGTGGAATTCTAAGCTTAGGATCCCAATGTGCTGGAAAGATGACCATGAAGTCCAATATCAAGGGCAAGGACATGGCGGCGCGCTATGGCGGCGAGGAGTTTGCGGCCATCCTGCCGGAGACCGATCTCGAGGGCGCGATGATCCTCGCGGACAACATCCGAAAGGCCGTACAGGCCAAGGAGCTGCTCAAGCGCTCGACCAATGAGAAGCTCGGGCGCATTACCGCCTCGTTCGGTGTCGCCATGTACAAGCCGGGGGAGAGCGTATCGGCGCTGATCGAGCGCGCCGATCGGTGCCTCTATGCTGCCAAGCACGGCGGCCGCAACCGCGTGTGCAGCGAGATCGAACTCGCCCAGATGCCGAGCGATCAGATCTTCGCCGCCTAGGCGGGGATCAGTTTTACGCCAAGCGAGCGCAGCGCGTCCCAATAGCCGGGATAGGTCTTGCCGACGCAGTCGGGATCGAGGATGCTGATGCCGCCGATCCTAAGACCTGCAAGCGCGAAGCTCATCGCAATGCGGTGATCCTCATATGTCTCGATGCGCGTTCGCGCGTTGCCGCGCCCGAGGTCAGCGAGCCGGGCATCCGCATGAACGATAAGGTCGTCGCCGCCTTCTTCCGCAAGGCCGGGCCGGATGCGATTGAGCTCCGTGCTCAGCGCCCGGATGCGATCGGTTTCCTTGACGCGGAGGTTTGCGATCCCGGTGAACCGCACCGGCGTGTCGTTGAACACCGCGAGCACCGCCAGCGTCGGGACGGCGTCCTGCATCTGCGAGCCATCGATCGTGGCCGGCATGCGCGGGAACATTTTGATGAACTTGGCGGCTGCCGCGTCGGGCTGCGTGAACGCATCCATGGGCACGCCGAGATCGATCTTTCCTGCGGTCAGCGCTTCCGCGGCCCACAGATACGTCGCCGCTGACGCGTCGGGCTCGATAGCGAAGTCCGTCGCGTGATAGCGTGTCGGCTGCACCCGCCAGGTCGTGTGATCGACTGAGGCAACCTCGGCACCGAACGCGCTCATGGCGGCGACGGTCAGATCGACATAGCCGCGTGCATCGAGGTCCTTGCCCGTGAGAGCCACGTCGATGGGTGCGGTGCCGAACGGGGCGGCCATCAACAGCGCCGAGACGTACTGGCTCGAGAGCCCACCGTCGATCTCGACCCTGCCGGATCCGAAATGCCCGCGCCCCTCGATCATAACCGGCGGGCAGCCGGTGGGGGCGCTCGCAGCAATGCCAAGCGAGCGCAGCGCCGTGACCAGCGGCCCGATCGGCCGCTTGCGCATGGCCTCGTCGCCATCGACAACGACGACGCCATCGACCAGCGCCACGGCCGCCGTCAGGAAGCGCACGGCGGTTCCAGCATTGCCCAGATGCAGGGGCTCACTCGGTGCCGACAGAAAACCGGCACTCCGCACGACAAAGCTCGTTGCATCGGGTTCATCGATGCTGACGCCCATCTGGCGGAGCGCCGCCGCCATCAACGACGTATCCTTGCTCTTGAGCGCACCCGTGAGCCGGCTCGTCCCCTTCGCCAGCGACGCCATCAGCAGGGCGCGATTGGTGATGGATTTACTGCCAGGCGGGACGACGCGGCCCGTGAGCGGCTGCTCCGGCGGAATGATGGTGAGGGGCGGCGAGGACATGGGCGGCAGGTGCCACGCTGCCCCGTGCTTGTCCAGCTACTCGACCGTGACCGACTTCGCGAGATTGCGCGGCTGGTCGACATCCGTGCCCATGACAACGGCCGTATGGTAGGCGAGAAGCTGCACGGGGATCAGAGCGACGATCGGCGCGACGAAGCTGGCAACCTTCGGGATCACGATCGTCTCGGCGACGCCCTGGCCGATCTTGCCGGCCCCCTCGGCGTCCGTGACGAGGATGATCTTGCCGCCCCGCGCCGCGACTTCCTGCATGTTGCTGAGGGTCTTTTCGATCAGCTCGTCCGAGGGCGCGACGACGATCACGGGCATCACCTCGTCGACCAGTGCGATCGGACCGTGCTTGAGCTCTCCCGCCGGATAGCCCTCGGCATGGATGTAGGAGATTTCCTTGAGCTTCAGTGCGCCTTCCATTGCCACCGGAAACATCTGCCCGCGGCCAAGATAAAGCACGTCCTTGGCCTTGCTCAGCCCTTTGGCGATGTCTTCGACCTGATGCTCGGTGTTGAGTGCCTGCGACACGGCATTGGGCAGCGCCACCAGAGCGCGTACCAGCTCGCTCTCGCGCGCGCGGTCCAGCGTTCCGCGAGCGACGCCCGCAGCGACCGCAAGGCTCGCCAGCGCAGTGAGCTGTGCTGTGAGCGCCTTGGTTGACGCAACGCCGATCTCGGGACCGCAGAGTGTGGGGAAAACCACCTCGCTCTCGCGGCCGATCGTCGACTCCGGCACGTTGAGCAGGCTGATCACATGCTGCCCTTCGCGCGCGCAGTAGCGGAGCGCCGCCAGCGTGTCGGCGGTCTCACCCGACTGGCTGATGAACAGAGCCGCGCTGCCCTTGGCCACGGGCGGCTCGCGATAGCGGAACTCCGACGCGACATCCACGTCGACCGGGAGGCGTGCGTATCTCTCGAACCAGTACTTCGCGATCATGCCCGCATAGTACGCAGTGCCGCACGCCGAGATGGTGAGGCGCTCGAGCCTTGCGAAGTCGAAGGGCAGTTTCTCGCGCAGCGCCACCGTCTCACCGGCCATGTCGACATAGTGGCTGAGGGTGTGGCCGATGGTTTCGGGCTGCTCGTAAATCTCCTTGGCCATGAAGTGGCGGTGGTTGCCCTTGTCGACCAGCAGCGCCGACGCCTGCGATACCAGCGTCTCGCGCTGCACGATCGCATCGGCCTCGTTGCGGATGGTGACGCCCTTGGGCGTGATGACCGCCCAGTCTCCGTCGAGCAGATAGCTCAGCCGCGAGGTGAACGGCGCCAGTGCCATCGCGTCGGAGCCCAGATACATCTCGGTCTCGCCGTAGCCCACCGCGAGGGGCGCGCCGTGCCGGGCGGCGATCAGCAGGTTGTCGCGGCCCTTGAACATGAAGACGAGCGCGAACGCCCCGCGAAGTTGTTTCAATGTCAGGCCGACGGCCTGCTCCGGATCGAGCCCGCGATCGATCTCGCGCGTCACCCAGAGCGCAACCGATTCCGTATCCGTCTGAGTCTTGGGCAGATAGCCATCTTTCGCCAGGTCAGCGAGAAGCTCGCTGAAATTCTCGATGATGCCGTTGTGGACGACGGCGACTTTGTCCGTCGCGTGCGGGTGCGCGTTCCCTTCGGTGGGTGCGCCGTGAGTTGCCCACCGGGTGTGACCGATGCCGATCTTGCCGCTTAGCGGCTCGATGTTGAGCTTGGTTGCGAGATTGCCGAGCTTGCCTTCCGCCCGGCGCCGCGAAATCGCGCCCTGCTCGAGCGTCGCGACGCCGGCGCTGTCATAGCCGCGATATTCTAGCCGCCTCAGCGCTTCGACCATGCGTGGTGCTACCGGCTCGACGCCGATGATTCCGACAATCCCGCACATCAGGATTTTCCCTTTACTGACTGCTTGGCGGCCTTTTTGGCCAGTGCTTTCTCGCGAAGCTTCGGCGCGTAACCCGGCTTGTTGACCTGCCGTGCCCGGCCGAATGCCACCGCATCGGCAGGCACGTCTTCGGTGATGACGCTGCCCGAGGCGGTGTAGGCACCGTCACCGAGCATCACCGGCGCCACCAGCGATGTATTCGAGCCGACGAAGACGTCATTGCCGATGGTCGTCGTATCCTTGTTCACGCCGTCATAGTTGCAGGTGATGGTCCCGGCGCCGATGTTGGTCTTCGAGCCGATCACGGCGTCGCCCAGGTAGCTCAAATGTCCGGCCTTGGTGCCGGCGCCGATACGGCTCTTCTTGACCTCGACGAAATTGCCAAGGTGCACCTTGGCCCCCAGCTCCGCCCCGCCGCGTACGCGTGCGAACGGTCCGATCGTGGCGCCCTCCCCGATAACGACGTCCTCGAGGTCGCAGAAGGAGCGGATCTCGACGCCGTCCGCGATCTTCACGCCAGGTCCGAAGACCACGTTCGGCCAGATCGTGACGTCGCGGCCGATCTCGGTGTCGTACGAAAAGTGGATCGTCTGCGGATCTTTGAGCGTCACGCCCGCGCGCATGAAATCGTCGCGCCGCAAGTCCTGGAACTGCGCTTCGGCCTGGGCGAGCTTTCGCCGGTCGTCGACGCCGATGACTTCCTCTGCGGGCGCGACGGTGTACTCGACCCGGCGCTTGTCCGCATTGGCGAGCTCGACCGCATCGGTAAGATAATATTCGCCCTTTGCGTTCTTGTTGCCGATCTTGTCGATCACCGCCGCGAGCGTCGCGCCCCTGAACCCCATGATGCCGGAATTGACGAGACCGATGGTACGCTCGGCTTCGGTAGCATCCTTCTGCTCGCGGATGGCGAGCAGCCGGTCGCCCTGTGTGAGCAACCGGCCATAACCGGTTGGATCGTCGGGCTCGAAGCCTACGACGACGATATCGGCGCCCCCGTCGAGCCTGGTGCCGATCGACCGGATCGTGTCGGCTGAAACCAGCGGCGTATCGCCATAGATCACCAGCACATTTCCGGAGGCGTTCGCGAACGCCTCACGCGCCATGCGGACGGCGTGCCCCGTTCCCAATCGCTCGGACTGGAGGAACACCCTCGCGGCGGGCGCAAGACGCGCGACTTCCGCCTGCACGGCCTCATGGCCAGGACCGATCACGACCGCGATGCTCGTCGAGCCTGCTGCGAGGGCCGCACGAACGGCATGCCCGACCATCGGCAGGCCACCAATCGGATGGAGGACCTTTGGCATTGCCGACCGCATACGGGTGCCCTCACCCGCAGCCAAAATGATCGACAGCAATTCGGCCATGCCCGCCCCGTTATCCACGCAGAATCTTCCCATATTTTATGGCAGCAACGTGTTGGGAAAACTTTACGCTCGCCAAATGGTAAACTCAGCAATGACTTAGCGATTCGAGCGCGGCGAGGCGCTTTGACTTGGCAAAACTGAGCGAGCCCATCCGCGCGAGGGACGTCACCTTCTGGGGCGTCTTCGCGCTTGTCGCGTGGGGCGCTGCGGTGCTTGGTGCGGGCGCGTCCGCAGTTCTGCCGGCGGGCCTGCTCTCGGGCCTGCATGCATCGTTGTTTCAGGGATCGAACCCCGCCCAGTTGCAGGCGCGTATCGCCGATCTCGACGCGCGCCTTTCTGCGCTCAAGGCCGACAATGTTGCCTTGATGAGCCGGGTGGCCTTGGGCGAAGACCAGCGCACCGACGTCACCAGGCGGCTGGGTGCACTGGAAGTCGCGATGCCGCGCCTGACGGAAGCGCTGAACACGCCCGCGGCGGTCGACCGAACCATCGTGACAGGCGATATCTCCGGCCCCTCGTCGATGGTCGAGGCTGCCGACGGCACGGCCGTCAGCGTCGCCACCACTCCCATGACTGCCAACGCTATGGCACCGACCGGGGAAGCCTCCCAGGCGATGCCGAGCGCATTGCCAGTCGCGATGCCCGATAGCGGCGCCTTCGCCGTCGCACTGGGTCCGCCGATCCTGGCGATGGACGGGCCCGCAGCGTGGAAGTCCCTGACGGATCGAGCCGGCACGCTGCTCGTCGGATTGACGCCCGCCCTGGGAAACCTCGAAGGCATGCCGGGTCGCCGCCTTATCGTGGGGCCGATCACGACGGAAGCCGGTGCGCGCGAGCTCTGCGGCGGCTTCGCCAAGCTGGGCATCGCCTGCGCAAGCGTGCCCTTTATCGGGGATCCGCTGCCCGCGAACTGAAATCGCGGGTTCGCTAGAGGTGGGAGGCCAGCATCTCCTGGAGCTTCAGCATCTGCGCCGGCACGATCTTGCTTGCCGTGCGATAGTTGCCCGTCTTGGTCCAGGTGATGGTCACCCATTCGCCGGCCACGATCTTCGACAAATTGCACTTCTTGCCGAACAAAAAGACGCCCATGTTCTTGACCGTCACCAGGCACAGCTTGGCGTCCACGGCCTTGACCGCGCCCGTGGTCGTCATCTGAGCAACCGCTTTCCCGGTTGCAGCCAATACTGGCGTGCTGAGCGGCACCAGGAGCGACGCAGCCACGACGAGCGAAATCAATAGACCCTTCATTTGAACGTCCCCCCCTCAGAACGGCTGGCTATTTGTCGCGGCAACGTCAAGCAAACCGCGTTCCGGCACCCGGCTGAGACGCTCCACATCCCACGCAAAAAACCGACAAGCCATACCACCAACGTCTATCGTCAGCGAAAATGGACAATCGAAGCTATGCCAGGGAGCTACCTATGCTTGCGGCAAACTCGGTATGTCCCTGATTAGGGGGAGTACTCTCCACAGGAATATTCAGGGCAAGCGGCAGATCCTGTCGAGGACGACACGAAAACGTCATGTCCAGGCGAGCAATATTTTGCATGCTGGGCAGGGTCCGTGACCATCCACTGGGCGCATTGCACGAAGTGCTGGATGGCGTCCACGACGCTGGTTGAACTTGCCTGTACCGGGCTGGCGGTCATGAGACCGCTCAGAGTAAGGATGCTGGCCGCTCCAGCCAGCCTGAACGACGTCGAAGCAGTTTTACGCATCATCTCTAACTCTCCCGATTTCCGCATGCGAGGAATCTCGCGGTGGTGCAAGAATCAAAAGAGCTGCCCCACCCTCAATACTAGTCAATCACTTCGTTAGCCGGGCCGCAAGCTGTCGGAAGCCAATGACTTGTCGACTGTGGCAAACAAGCTAATTTCTAAGCCGCATGACTGCTAGGCGCTGGGTTGTTTTGCCGTTTAGCGGAGTAGGTGACGATGCTTGGCTTGCGCGACTTCTACGAAATGCTGGACCAGAGCCAATGGTGGTCCGCTGACAAGATTGTCGCCTGGCAGCGCCAGCAATTGTATTTGTTGCTCAATCACGCGCGCGCCTCGACGCCGTATTACAAGTTTCGGCTCAACAGCGTCCTTCGCCGCGACGGGACAGTCGACTGGGATCGATGGCATCAGATACCGATCATCAAGCGAGCCGACGTGCTGGACCATTTCGACGCGATCGTGTCGACGGCTCCGCTTCCTCAGCACGGCTCGCTCCGCGAGTATCAGTCGTCGGGGTCCACGGGACATCCGGTAAAAGTTCGCACCACCCAGTGGCTGATGGAAACGGCCAGGGCCTGCAACTGGCGCGCCCACCGCTGGGGCGAGCTGGACTGGTCCAAGACGCTTTTTTTCACCGCAGCAGAGGACAAGTCCAGGTCTGCCGGGGATGATGTCGGCATATGGGGTCCTCCCTGGCTGGAAAGCTCACAGACCGGCCACATGATTTACTCCCACTACCGTACGCCTTTCCCGGAGCGCTTTCGAATTCTGCTGGAAAGCGGCGCCAGCTACCACGCAACGACGGCGCCTTCAGCGGATCGGCTGGTCGAGGAGGCGCACGCAAACGACATTCACCTCCATGTCGATTCATTTCTCATACGTGGTGGTGCCGTCAGCGACCTGCTGCGATCGGACCTGCGCGAAACATTCGGAGGCGGTATTCTCGAGTTCTACAGCTCGAAGGAGTGCGGTGCGATTGCGCAGCGTTGCCCGCAAGGACACGGCTACCACGTCAATGCTGAAACCGTGCTGCTGGAAGTCGTCGATGCCCAAGGTCAGCCGGTAGCGCCCGGCCAGCCCGGACGGGCGGTTATTACGCCGTTCGCCTCAACTGCCTTCCCGCTCATCCGATACGACCAAGGCGACATCGTCGTCGCTGGAACTGAATGCGAATGCGGCCGGGGGCTGCCGGTGATCGCCTCGATCTCGGGGCGCGAAGCGAACTTCTTTCACCATCCCGATGGCCGCAAGCTCGATCGCGGCCTGACCCAGGAATGCCGCGAGCTCATCGGAGCCGGCCAGGTCCAGATCGCGCAGGTCGGACCTACAAATTTTGAAGTCCGATACACGCCTCGCAATTGGGGCGTACCCCGTGACGAGGCCAAGTTCGCGCAGAAATTCCGCGAGGTTCTCTTTGAGGATTCTAGCGTGACACTTGTCGAGATGCGGGAAATTCCATTGTCACCGGCGGGGAAATTCCTGGCCTCGGTCATCGAATGGCGAGCCGACCAGACGGCCGCTCCCGCTTAGTGGCCGCTCTGTCGGTTCGATGGCTCAGCGACCTGCAGGCGTCCGGGTTTTAGTCGCCCCACTTTTGAAAATAGCGAGTTCGTGCGCCTTCCCACGAGGCAGACCGATATTCCTCCCCCGGCACGCCGGTCCGGCGGTGCGTCAGGCCGATAGGCCAAACGCCGACCTTTAAGCCTGCCGCAACGGCCTGCCGACAGAAATCGAGATCGTAGAAGTGAAACTCAAATCGCGTGTCAAACGCCACTCCGGCTCTCATGAGTGACGATTTGCGAGCCGCTATGAACAACCCGTCGAGGATTGCGCACTCGGCTGGCGTCGAGCCGTAGAAGTCGACCTCGGCGAAGGGTAAGGGTCCGTGGCCAACGGCCCCTCGGAGGAAAGCCTTGTCCATGGTCTTCTCGGTCGGCGAGTAACACCAGATCGCTTGGTGCGGCAGCCGACGAGTTGAACCAACAACGCCAATCACGTCGAAGGCAGACAGGCCCAGTGCAACGCGATCCGCGAAATAGAAGTCTTCGATCCAGACGTCATCGTGGACAAAGGCGATCAGGTCGGAATTGCCTGCCATCGCGGCGTTGTAGATCTCGGGTAGTCCTCGAGTATTTTCGAATGTGATCTTGTGACCGAGACGCCGGTCCAGACGCGACCGATTCAGATGGGTTGCCAGGGGCGCCTCGGCCCAAAAGCGGTCTTCGCTCAACTTCGTCGCGCTGACGATTTCAAGACGCATTCACGGAGAATACGACCGCATGGAACGGCGCGGCCTTACTTCCGCGTAAGCTGGGGAAACTCCGGCGTGATAGCGATGACTTGTTGGCGGCGGCCTTTTAGAAGCGGCCGACCCGCGAAACTACCGTTGGCTAACCGCAATCGGCGAATGGCAGGCCGGGCGGGAATCGAACCCGCGACCATTCGATTAAAAGTCGAATGCTCTACCCCTGAGCTACCGGCCCACGCTCCACGATGCTTCCCGCGAAGTGCGGCGGAACATAGCGGCCAAGTCCCTCAAGTCAATCCAGTTGGGCCGCAACCCTAAGCTGCTGACGGCGTTGAGCTTTCGATGCGGCGCGCGTCAACCGGACGCGGCGGCAAGGGAAACAGCGCGATTTTTCCGGTTTCTCGCGCTGGGCAACGAAACGCCACACGAGTCCATATCCCGCCCGCGCTGCATCTCTTGCCTCAGTGGCCCTGGAGTTTGTGGTATTGCGCGAGCAGTCCAAGGGTTGAGGCATCGTGCTGGCCCTTCTTGGCGCTGTCCTGCACCTCCGGCAGTACCGCCTTGGCGAGCTGCTTGCCCAGTTCCACGCCCCACTGGTCATAGGAATTGACGTTCCATATCGTCCCCTGGACGAACACCTTGTGCTCGTAGAGCGCCACGAGCGAACCCAGCACCTCGGGTGTGAGCTTGGGATACATGATCGTGTTGCTGGGACGATTGCCGGGGAACATCTTGTGCGGGGTGAGCATCTTGATCTGCTCCTTGCCCAGCCCTTGAGCCGTGAGTTCTGCGACGACTTCGGCTTTGCTCTTGCCCAGCATCAGCGCTTCGGATTGCGCCAGGACATTGGCCACCAGCTTTTCGTGATGCGGCGGCAATTGCTCTTGCGGGTTGGCGGCGATCAGGAAATCGCACGGAATGACCGACGTCCCCTGATGGATCAGTTGGTAGAACGCGTGCTGGCCATTGGTGCCCGGTTCGCCCCAGATCACGGGCCCGCTGTTGTAGTCGAGCGGCTTGCCTTCGAGCGTCACCGACTTGCCGTTGCTCTCCATGTCCTGCTGCTGGAGATACGCGGGGAAGCGCGACAGCCGCTGGTCGTAGGGCAGCACCGCATGCGTCGCGAAGCCCCAGGCATTGCGATACCAGACGCCCAGCATTCCCATGATGACCGGCAAATTCTTGTCGAGCCGTGTCTTAAGGAAGTGCTGGTCCATTTCGTAGGCGCCCTTGAGGAACGCCGCGAAATTCTCGAACCCCACCGCGATCGCGACCGGCAGGCCGATGGCTGACCACACCGAATAGCGGCCGCCGACCCAGTCCCAGAAGCCGAAGATGCGGTCCTGCCGGATGCCGAACGCATCGCATGCTTTGAGGTTGGTCGACACCGCCGCGAAATGGTCGTTCACCGCCTTGTCGCCAAGTGCATCTGCGATCCATTTGCGCGCCGTGTGCGCATTGGTCATCGTCTCGTCGGTGGTGAAGGTCTTGCTCGCGATGATGAACATCGTGCGCTTGGGGTCGAGGCCGGCGAGCGTGTCGTGGATGTGGGCGCCATCGACATTGCTGACGTAATGCGCGCGCAGGTCTGGCCGAGTGTAGGGCGCCAGTGCCAGCGTCGCCATCACCGGCCCGAGGTCGGACCCGCCGATGCCGATATTGACGACGTCAGTGAAGGTTTCGCCGGTCGCGCCTTTGATCGAGCCGTCGCGCACCTGGCCCGAGAAGGCCTTCATCGCAGCCAGCACCGCGCGCACGTCGGGCATCACATCGCGGCCATCGACCTTCACGGGCTTGTCACCCTGATAGCGCAGCGCCATGTGCATCACGGCGCGGTCTTCGGTGATGTTGATGTGCTTGCCGCTCCACATCGCCTTGCGCCGCCCTTCGACGTCGGCCGCGCGCGCGATCTCGATCAGCGCGTCGAATGCCTTCTCGTCGATGCGGTTCTTCGAATAATCGAGCAGGATATCGCCCGCACTCGCCGAGAAGCGCTTGAAGCGGTTGGGGTCGAGCGCGAAGAGCACGCGCATCGGCGTCTCCTCCAGCCGGCGCATATGCTTCATCATCGGGTTGAGGAGGGATTTGCGGGTCGACGCCATGTGAGTTCCCTTAGTTGGCGGGCAGGTCGCCGCGCGCCCAGCCGTCGCGCGTTTGTGCGGCAAAATCAGTGAAGGCGCCAGCCGCGATTGCGTCGCGGGCCCCCGCCACCAGCTCCTGGTAGTAGCCCAGATTGATCTGGCTCAGGATCATCGCGCCGAGGATTTCTTCGCTCTTGACCAGATGGTGCAGGTAAGCCCGGCTGAACCGCCGACAGTTCGGATTCGGCGACGCCTCATCGAGCGGCCTTCCATCGTCCCTATGCCGCGCATTCTTCAGATTGATGACGCCGAACCGCGTATAGGCGTGTCCATGACGGCCGGCTCGGGTCGGATGCACGCAGTCGAACATATCGATGCCGCGCTCGACGGCGCCGAGGATATCGTCCGGCTTGCCGACGCCCATCAGATAGCGCGGCCTGTCCGTGGGCAGCTCAGGGGTGATCGCTGCCAGCACTGCGAACATTGTCTCCTGCGGCTCACCCACCGCGAGGCCGCCGACCGAATAGCCGTCGAAGCCGATTGCTTTCAGACCGGCCGCCGAACGCGAACGCAGTTCCAGATCGTCGCCGCCCTGGTTGATACCGAACAATCCACGGTTCGGCTGCGCACCAAACGCATCCTTGCTCCGCTGCGCCCAGCGCAACGATAGCTCCATCGCGCGCTCCATCTCCTTGCGGTTCGACGGCAAGGGAATGCATTCGTCGAGCTGCATGATGATGTCGCTGTCGAGCAGCGTCTGGATCTCGATCGATCGCTCAGGCGTCAGCTCGTATTTGGCCCCGTCGATATGCGAGCGGAACGTGACACCGTCTTCGGTGAGCTTCCTCAACTTGGCCAATGACATCACCTGAAAGCCACCGCTGTCGGTGAGGATCGGCTTCTGCCAGTCCATGAAATCGTGCAGTCCGCCCAGCGACGCGACCCGCTCGGCGCCCGGCCGCAGCATCAGATGATAGGTGTTGCCCAGCAGGACCTGCGCCCCCGTCTCGCCCACCTGCTCGGGATACATCGCCTTGACCGTCCCCGCCGTTCCCACTGGCATGAAGGCCGGCGTGTCGATCTCACCGCGCCGGGTGGAGATCCGCCCGCGACGCGCCATGCCGTCGGTGGCGAGGAGGGTGAAAGAGAAGGTCATCGCGGGGCGCTATAGCGGCGCCGCAGCCCGGTGTCACCCCGGCCGAAGTCGGGATTCCCTTCTCCCCTTGCGGGAGAAGGTGGATCGGCCGAAGGCCGAGACGGATGAGGGGCTCTCTCAGACATCGTGGATGTGTGGCCCACCCCTCATCCGCTCTTCGGTCACCTTCTCCCGCAAGGGGAGAAGGCACGACTGCTAGTCCCGCGCATCCCTGATCAGCAAGCTCGCATCGCCGTAGCTGTAGAACCGGTACTTGAACCGGATCGCATGGGCGTAGGCCGCCTGCATCGTGTCGAGCCCGGCGAATGCGCTCACCAGCATGAACAGCGTCGATTTCGGCAGGTGGAAATTCGTCATCAGCACATCCACCGCCCGGAACTGAAAGCCCGGAGTGATGAAGATGTCGGTCTCGCCGATGAAGGGCTCGATCCGCCCCGTTGTCCGCGCGGCGGTCTCCAGCAATCGCAGCGAGGTGGTCCCGACCGCGATGATCCGCCCGCCCTTGGCGCGCGCCGCTTCCAGCCGCTCGGCAGCCGCCTGGGTCAGCTCGCCCCATTCGGCGTGCATCACATGGTCGTCGGTATCCTCGGCCTTCATCGGCAGGAAGGTCCCCGCCCCCACATGCAGCGTGACGCGCTCGATGCCCACGCCAAGCGTGCTTAGTTCCTGGAGCAGCGTTTCGGTGAAATGAAGGCCGGCGGTCGGGGCTGCAACGGCGCCGTCCACAGCCGCGTAAACGGTTTGATAGTCGACCCGGTCCTGCACGTCGCTCTCGCGCTTGGACTCGATGTAGGGCGGCAGCGGCATCGCGCCGTGCGCCTTGATCGCTTCGTCGAGGATCGCACCGCCGAGTTCGAACTCCAGCGTCACTTCGCCGGTGTCGCCCTTGCCGGCAACCGTTGCGAGCAGCGACCCGTCATCGCCCAGCTCCAGGCGATCGAGGACGTGCAAGCGCTTCGAGGGTCGGGCAAAGGCCCGCCAGGTCTTGGTGTCGACCCTTTTGTGGAGATTGAACGACACGGCGGCACGACTGTCGCCGCGGACGCGGGTGCCCTTGAGCTCGGCTGGCAGAACGCGCGTGTCATTGATGACCAGCACGTCGCCGGCCACCAGGATTTTGGTGAGGTCGGTCACAAGACGATCGGCGGGCGGCGCCCCCGGCGCCACGACGAGCATCCGTGCACTATCGCGCGGGACCGTGGGGTGAAGCGCAATGCGCTCCTCCGGCAGCTCGAAATCGAAGAGATCAACTTTCATGTGAGGTCGCCGGCCACATGTGCGCCGGCCTCAGCCGGGGTCGCAGCTCACGGCCCAGGCGCCCAAGCCCGTGATCGCAAGCGTACCGCCGAGAGCAGCGCTCGGCCCCTCGCTGGCCTTGAACAGGCGCAGACGGGCGACAGGCTGGGCGTCCTTGTCGATGGCGTCGATGCGGATCGTGTCTCTGTCCTCGAACGCCTGGCCGATGCTGACGGGATCGCCCGGACCGTTGGCGGAATCGCTGGCCCAGACCTTTTCGCCGGCCGTTACAGTCAATGCCGAGACCTGAAGATAGCTGAGCCCCTCGCCTGCGAGATAATCGAAACTCGCAGCGCCACCCGCGTCGGCGCAATGCTGCCACTCGGTGGCCATCGCTGGACCGGCGGCGGCCAGCGCCGCGAGAACGAGAGTTGCTCGCAACATGGCTACAGCAGCCTGATCATCAACGCGCCGGCGATCAGTAGCGCTGCCCCGGCGATCCGGCCAACCGAAATCTCGCGCACTGCTGTGCCCATGAATCCGAAGCGATCCGAGATCAGCCCCGCCAGCAACTGCCCGGTCACCGCCAGCGCCATCACGGCAGCCGCGCCGATCTGCGGCGTTAGCACGACCGCGGAGGTAACATAGACCGTCCCCAGGAGGCCGCCCGCCACGAACAACCACGGCACCGGCGCGGACCAATGGATCGTCGTGTTCGTTGCTGCCGACACCGCGAACGTCACGATGCCGAGCGCGATCGCGCCGGCTGCGAACGACACGAACGCCGCCGCGAACGGCAGGCCGAGATCGCGACCCAGTTGTGCGTTGATTGGCGCTTGCACCGCGATGCAGGCGCCCGAAATGACGCCGAGGAGCACCCACAGGATTGCCATCGGCTTCATCCTTCGCGTTACTTCATGTCGGCGGCGACTTTGACCGAAACCATCTTGTCGGGATCGCGCACCGGCTCGCCGCGCTTGATCTGGTCGACGTTCTCCATGCCCGAAATCACCTTGCCCCAGACGGTGTACTGGCGATCGAGAAACTTGGCGTCATCGAAGACGATGAAGAACTGCGAGTTGGCGCTGTCGGGGTTCTGCGACCGAGCCATCGAGACCACTCCGCGCACATGCGGCTCGCGGTTGAACTCCTGCTTGAGGTTCGGATAGTCCGAACCGCCCATGCCGGCCCGCGACGTGTCGCCCTTGTCGGCATTGCCGTGCTTGACGTCACCGGTTTGCGCCATGAAGCCGTCGATCACGCGATGGAACACGACGCCGTCGTAGAGACCCTCGCGCGCCAGCTTCTTAATGTGGGCGACGTGGTTGGGCGCCAGATCGGGCCGCATCTCGATCACCACCGGTCCCTTGCTGGTCTCGATGACGAGGGTGTTCTCGGGATCCTTGTAGTCGGCCACTTGCCGCTCCTTATTTGTAGACGATCTTGGCTGAGATGATCTTGTCGGGATTGTCGACGGCGCCCGAGCCCGGGTCGCCCTTCTTGATCTTGTTGACAACGTCCATGCCGGAAACGACCTTGCCGAACACCGTGTACTGTCCGTCGAGGCCGCTGCCGATATCGGCGAACATGATGAAGAATTGCGAGTTGAACGAATTGGGATCGTTGCTGCGCGCAGCGCCGACTGTGCCAGCTTCGTAGTGTGTGCTGGAGAACTCGGCCTGCACGTCGGGCAGGCTCGACCCGCCCGCGCCGGTGCCGGTCGGATCGCCCGTCTGCGCCATGAACCCGTCGATTACGCGATGGAAGGTCAGGCCGTTGTAGAAGCCCTGATTGGTCAGCGTGACGATGCGCTCAACATGCTTGGGTGCAAGGTCGGGCAACAGCTGGATGTCGACATCGCCATCCTTGAGCGTGAGGATGAGGTGCGGGGTGCCGGTGGCGCCGAGCGAGGCGGTGGGAGTAGAGATCGCCGCGCCGAACATCGCAGCGAGCACAATGGCCATCATGCCGAGAACGGCCGAGGCGCGCTTCACGAGAACATTCATTTTGACTTCAGGGCTTTGAGGACTGTGGGCGGGACGAACTGGGAAATATCGCCCCCGAGCTGTGCGATCTCGCGCACCAGCGTGGCCGAGATATGGCGGACGGGGGGAGACGACGGCAGGAACACCGTCTGCAGCTCGGGCGCCATCTGCGCGTTCATGCCGACCATCTGCATCTCGAAATTGTAGTCCGTCGTGTCGCGGAGGCCGCGGATGATCAGCTTGGCGCCGGCCGAACGCGCCGCCGCTACCATCAGTCCGCTGAAGTCGACGATCTTGAACTCTGTGTCGGTGCGCTTGCCGATCGGCTCCAGCGTCTGCTTGAGCAGCGCGATGCGGTCGGCGTGCGAAAACAGCGGCTTCTTCGAAAGGTTCACCCCGACACCGACGATCAGCTCGTCGACCAGCTTGCAGGCGCGCTCGATGACGTCGAGGTGGCCGTTCGTCAGCGGATCGAAAGAGCCGGGATAAAAGCCGACGAGCCTCGCCATTCCTGCCTCCGTCCGCGGATGTCCCCGGACGGCGGCGGTTCTGTCACGCCCCCGGCCTCAATTCAAGTTGCCCGCCCCCGGGCACGTGGGGAATTGCGACGCTGCCGTTAACGCGACTTTCAGCGCGGCGCGGCATGGTGGCCGGATACTTTGAGGATCTGCCGGATGTCTGGACGCGAGACAGTACGGTCGTTCCGCGAGGCCGGTGGCTTCGTGGCGGCGCCCCCTCCCCCGCAACGCAATTGGCTGAGGACTGCACTGTTCGCGGTTGCCCTGCTCGCCGCGGGCGGTGGCGCGTTCCTTGCGGTCGTCTATCTGCTGCCGATCGTCCCGCAGCTGGCGGTCGGAGCCATGGATGCGCCGGTCGGCCTCTCGTTCTCCGCAATCAAGGCTCAGTCGGATCGGGTGGACGCCAGCCGAAAAATAATCGTCTCAATCAAAGGCGCGTCCCTGACAGCGGCCGAGAACAAGCTCTGTGGCAACGCCTGGACGTCGGCACGCACCGCGGCGGTCACCAGGGAACGCAATAAACGCGAGCTCTCGGGATCCCATTTCGAGGACTATAGCGCCGACGCCGCCGGTCAGGCCGCCCGCATTGCCTGCGAGGCGGCGACGCGGCCGCAGCATCTTTGCGATACCAGTCAGCGCGACAGCTTCATCTTTGACATCCAGGCCCAGTCCGAGGACTACGACCGGTCGCAAAAGCTGGTGAACATGAGCGATGACGAGCTTCTGGCCGCCAAGAAGAAATATCCGGCGCTGAGCCCTATCGCCCTCCCGACCCTGCGCCAGGACCTCAACGACATGAACGCGGCAACGACGAAGTCGCTGGAAGACACCAGGGGCGTCATTCGGAGTCTGACCGCGTCGGGCGTTATCTCGACCGACGCCTTCCGCGCGGCAAACGGCTATGGCGCGCTCTGGTCGACCTACATGAAGATGATCGACGGGGCCAATGACGGCCCGTCCGCCTGCCCGAAGGCTTAGCTTCGGCTGAGCGTCGCAAGCCAGATCGCGGCCCCGATCAGGATCACGCCGGCGACACGGTTGACCCAGACCAGCGCCGGTCCGCTGAGGGCACTGCGCGCGCCGACCGACAGTGCGATGTACCCGCCGTCGGTGATCGCTGCAGCGCCGATCTCGATCAGCCCGAGCACGACGACCTGTGGCCAGGCCGCGTAGTGCGCGTCGACGAATTGAGGAATGAAGGCACCGAAGAACAGCAGCGCCTTGGGGTTGCTCCAAAGCGTCAGGAACCCCGCGCCTGCTTGCTGCCAGGGTGGGAGGCTGCTGCTCGCGTCCTTGAGCTTCAACCCTCCGCGCGACGTCAGGTAGCCGATGCCGAGATAGAGCAGATAAGCCGCGCCGATCAGCTTGATCACATCGAATAGCGCCGAGACGATCCCTGTCACCGCCTGCAGCGCCACCGCGACCACCAGCACCATCGTGAATCGAGCGCAGGCCGCGCCTAGCTCGAACCACAGGGCCGGCGCGAGGCCACGGGCCAGTGCGGTGCTGATGACCGTCGAGACCGTGAGCCCCGGCACCATCACCACGACGAACGCGGCGATGGTGTAGGGAACAAGGACGGAAATGTCCGGCAGATGCAGGATGGCCGCCCCCGAGCGACTGCAGGCGTCAGGCGCGGCGCAGCAGCGCCAGCCAGACCGCGCCGCACATGAGGATCACGCCCGAGACGCGGTTCATCGCTCGCACCCGCGCCGTCGTGAGCACGCTTCCCATGCGACCTGCGAGAACTGCGTAGAACGAGTCCGTTGTCGTTGCGACGGCAATCACGATCAGCCCCAGCACGATAATCTGTGGAAATGCCGGCCGGCTCATGTCGACGAACTGCGGCAGGAACGCTCCGAGGAACAGGATGGTCTTGGGGTTCGAGAAATTGACGACGGCACCCTGCACGACGTAGCGCCGGAGCGGCAGTTTCTCGGCACGCTGGCTGAGGTCGATGTGCCCCGAGGAGGTGAACATTTTCCAGCCGATCCAGACCAGGTATGCGGCGCCCGCGAGCTTGATCACCGTGAACGCCTGCGACACCACGCTCATCACGGCCTCGAGCCCGAGTGCGACGATGAACACCATCAGGATCATGGCGATCTCGGTGCCGAGGATGGTCAGCAGGCCCGCCTTTGTGCCGCGTGCCAGCGAATTAGCGACCACGACGGTCACCCCTGGCCCGGGAATGATCGTGAACAGGAAGCAGGCGGCCACATAGGCCAGGAGCGTCGTCATCGAAATCATGGGCAGCCCTCGTGTCGCGTTCGCCACATCCGGCCAGCCACTTTATAGGCTACTCCCCGGCGTGTGACCTTTATCAGGGCCCTGGGAATTAGCACCAGCGCCTTATGGCTCGGTCCTGCCGCCTTCTTGCATCCCGGAGAACATCCAGATGGCCTCGGTTCGCAGTTTCGCCGCGCTTGTCTTGGCATGCGCGATGATTTTCCTCCCCCCTGCGTCCGTCCTTGCCGGACCGGCAAGTGACGCGCTTGGACAATGTCTCGTAGGCAAGACGACTGGCGATGAGCGCCTGCTGATGGTTCGATGGATGACGCTGGGGTTTGCAAGTCATCCGGCAGTTCACGACGCAGTCACCGTCGACGCCAGCAAACTGGATATTACCAACCGCGAAGTTGCAAAGCTCGTCACCGACCTGCTTACTAACCGGTGCGCCCAGCAGACGAAAGCGGCGGTGGCAGAGAGCAAGAATCCCGGAATCGCTATCCAGGCGGCCTTCCAGGCGCTGGGTGGTGCTGCTGCTCAAGAGGTGCTGATGGCGCCCGACGTCACCGCTAAGTTGGAAGGCTTCTCCGCCTACCTGGACAACAAAGCGCTCGAAACGGTGCTCCAGCCGCAGTAGCACGAAACGGAGACCCCTGTAGGGCCCGAAGGCGTGCGCGGAGTTATTCTCCGAGGCCGTCTTCCTCGCCATCGGCCTCGGGCTCGCTGATGTGCTCCACGGAGACGACCTTCTCGTCCTCCGCCGTGTTCAGCACCCGCACGCCTTGCGAGGATCGGCCGACGATACGGATCGGCTTGTCGCCGCCCACCGGCAGACGGATCGTCTGCCCGCCGTCGGTGATGACCATGATCTGGTCCTCCTCGGCTACGGGGAACGACGCGACGAGCGCGCCATTGCGCTCATTGACCGCCATCGCCACGATCCCTTTGCCGCCGCGGTTGGTGATCCGGTACTCGTGGCTCGACGTCCGCTTTCCGTAGCCGTTGGCCGAGACCGTCAGGATGAACTGCTCGGCGGCACTCATGGCAGCGTAGCGCTCCTGGCTGAGCTCGCCGGCTGCCGTATCCTCGAGATCGTCCGGCGCCGTTTCTTCGCTCTCGCCTTCCCCGCGCACGGCGCGGCTGGTCTTGAGATAAGCGGCACGCTCGGACGACTCCGCTTCGAAATGGTGGATGATTGCCATCGAGATGACGCGGTCACCTTCGCCCAGCGCGATGCCCCGCACGCCATCGGAATCGCGCCCCTTGAAGACGCGCACATCCTCGACCCGGAAACGGATGGCCTGGCCGAGAGCTGTGGTCAGCAACACATCGTCGCTGGCCGAGCAGGTCGCGACGTCGACCAGATGATCGCCCTCGCTCAGCTTCATGGCGATCTTGCCGTTCTTGTTGATATCGACGAAATCGGCCAGCGAGTTGCGCCGGACATTGCCGCGCACCGTCGAGAACATGATGTCGAGCTTGGCCCACTCCGCCTCGTCCTCGGGCAGCGGCATGATCGTGGTGATGCGCTCGCCATCGTCGAGCGGCAGGAGGTTGATCAGCGCCCGCCCCCGGCCCTGCGGCTCGGCGATCGGCAGCCGCCAGACCTTGAGCTTGTAGACCTGCCCCGCCGACGAGAAGAACAACACCGGAGCATGCGTATTGGCAACGAACAGGCGCGTGACGAAATCCTCGTCGCGCGTCGCCATGCCCGAGCGACCCTTGCCGCCGCGCTTCTGCGCCCGGTACGCGCTCAGCGGCACGCGCTTGATGTAGCCGCCATGCGTGACGGTCACGACCATGTCTTCGCGCGCGATCAGGTCTTCGTCCTCGAAGTCCCCTGCGGCCTCGTCGATCACCGTCTTCCGTGGCGTCGCGAATTCGTCCTTGATCGCCGTGAGCTCCGTGCGCACGATCGCCTCCACGCGCTCGCGCGAGCGCAGGATGTCGAGATAGTCCTTGATCTCCTCGCCCAGCCCGTTGAGCTCGTCGCCGATCTCGTCGCGGCCGAGCGCCGTCAGCCGGCTCAGCGTCAGCGCCAGGATCGCCCGCACCTGCTCTTCGCTGAGCTTGAACGTGCCGTCATCGTTGATCTTGTGCCGCGGATCGTCGACCAGCCCCATCAGCGGCGCCACGTCGCGCGCCGGCCAGTTGCGCGCCATCAGCGCCTCGCGCGCGGCCGCCGGGTCCGAAGCGCTGCGGATCAGCGCAATCACCTCGTCGATATTGGCGACGGCCACAGCGAGGCCGACCAACACATGGGCCCGGTCGCGCGCCTTGCCGAGCAGGAACCGCGTCCGCCGCGTCACGACCTCCTGCCGGAAGTCGACGAACGCCCTCAGGATCTGACGAACGTTCATGAGCTCGGGCTTGCCGCCGTTGAGCGCGACGAAATTGCAGCCGAACGAGCTCTGCAGCGGCGTGAAGCGGTAGAGCTGGTTGAGCACCACGTCGGGCACCGCGTCGCGCTTCAATTCGATCACGACGCGGATGCCATGCCGGTCGGACTCGTCGCGGATGTCGGAGATGCCCTCGATGCGCTTGTCGCGCACCAGCTCGGCCATCTTCTCGATCATCGCCGACTTGTTCACCTGATAGGGGATCTCGGTGACGATCAGGGCCTCGCGCTGCCCGCGCATGTCTTCGGTCGCAACCTTGCCCCGGATCAGCACCGAGCCCCGGCCGGTTTCATAGGCGGAGCGGATTCCCGCGCGCCCCAGAATGATGCCGGCAGTGGGAAAATCGGGTCCGGGCAGCACGTCCATGATCTGCGCAACGCTCGCGTCCGGCTTGTCGAGGACCAGCAGCGCCGCGTCGATCACCTCGCCCAGATTGTGGCTCGGAATGTTGGTCGCCATGCCGACCGCGATGCCGCCGCCGCCATTGACGAGCAGATTGGGGAACCGCGCCGGCAGCACCGTGGGCTCGGTACGCGAGCCGTCATAGTTTTCCTTGAAGTCGACGGTGTCGTTCTCGAGATCGTCGAGCAGCGACGCCGTGATCTTTTCCATGCGCACTTCGGTGTAGCGCATGGCCGCCGGCATATCGCCGTCGATCGAGCCGAAATTGCCCTGCCCGTCGATCAGCAATTGGCGCATCGAAAAGTCCTGCGCCATGCGCACGAGCGACATGTAGACCGCCTGGTCGCCATGCGGGTGGTACTTGCCGATGACGTCGCCCACCACGGTCGCGGCTTTGTGGTACGGCCGGTTCCAGGTGAAGTTCTGCTCGTGCATCGAGTAAAGGATGCGCCGGTGCACCGGCTTCATGCCGTCGCGCACGTCGGGCAGCGCCCGGCTCACGATCACGCTCATCGCGTAATCGAGATACGACCGCCGCATTTCGTCGGTGATCGAGATCGGGGCGATGTCTGAGGGAGGCACCGGAGCGCCGGTCTGGTCTGGTGTGTCGGCCAAGGGAATTTTCGGGCTTATTTGATGGCAATTGGGTCTAGTCGATTCCGCTGCGGAATCCTAATGCGGCCGGGACTTTGCGGTCCATTCCGGACGCTCTTCCACGGCATTCTGATGTAGGGTCGAACTGTGCCCTTTTCGAGGGCTTTTTCGCCCGCCGTGGGATCGCGGCAACGCCCGATCACAAATCGCCCGGAAGGCCCCGGAAAGCGGCGCCGAGCGCGCCATCCGGCCTTGTTTGCATCACCGTTTGTGATAACGCTCGCCGCAAATCGGGGATGACCGACTCATCCTCATCCGTCGCCGGGGGGCGATATTCGAGCCGCTGGGAGGCGGAGCAAGACATGAGCAATTTCGGACAACTGTCGCGCGCAATGGCTGTCGGCGCGGCGATAGTCGCCAGTAGCGTGCTGCCCAGCTTCGCCGCCGGCGAATTGGACACGCTGTCCAAATATATCGGCACCTACAAGGCGACCGGCGTCATGAAAGGGGGCCAGTCGCAGAACGTCACCTGCCGCATGGCGATGACCAAGGGCAACGGCGCCAAGCTCAACTACAACGGCCGCTGCTCGGTCGCCGGGGCGCAGGTTGCCGTCTACGGCACCATCGCCTGGGTCGACGCCCAGCACCATTACGAGGCGGCCATGACCTCCGGCATCGGCGGCTTCAACGGCGTCGCCGTCGGCCGCCTCTCGGGCGACAAGATCATCTTCGACCTGCAGCAGCGCGGCAACGACAACCAAGGCACCGACATCACCATCGCGGCCAAGGTCACGCTCTCGGGCGGCAACTCGATCGGCGTCGACTTCCACGCCACGTTCAATTCGAGCGGCGACAAGGTCGACGTCAGCGTCCCCTTCATGAAGGTCTGATCGACCTCACATCGACGGAATTGAAAAGGGAGGCCTCGCGCCTCCCTTTTGTTTGGTAAGCGCTAAGACACCGCCCCGCTATGGAAGGTGGACGCCAATCAAGTTGCCCGCCCATTTCAAGCTATCGTATCCGTCCTTCAGTTTCGGCAAGAAGGAGATGGCGCCAGCGATGCCCTGTAGAAGACCTCGGATTTTGTGGGTGTTTGGATCTACCTTGGACAGCTCTGATCGAGCGTCCCCAACGAGCTCGCGAACCTCTGCGGCCCCGCCGTCGCCTTCTCCCAATCCTAACTCAATCTTTGTCAATGCAGCTTCGATGAGCTTCTGCGACGAAGCGTCAATTCTTTGATTTGCGACGCCAAAGCTCCCTGGCCCGGTCTGAACTACACCTACAGGCCCGTTGAAGGTCATCGCACCTTGATGCGCCGCCTGTTCGCGATCATTCGCCGAGGCGGCCGCTACAACAAGGCCGACCTCTCCGCTGATGCGTCGCTTCTCCAAGTCGATATGCCGTGCAATCTCGTCGACAAGGCCATCTGGAACGAGACCCTCCTGTCTAAATGCCGGGGTATCCTCTACCATCTCCCTCATTCGCACCCCGTCGTTATCGAGATACCCACCTAACCGCTCAAGAATGCTGTCGCCGGCGGCCCGGTCAATGCGAACGCCATGTGCTCCTGCGGCGCGCAGCATAATTGCTAGGGAGGCCTGTCCGCGTATCGGGATCGTATCCGATGCTGCGTCGACCACACCACTTGCGGCTGCGCCGCTAAGGAGCAATCCGCGAGAGTTGTACTTACTTACTAGGGCGCGAATGTCGCCGGCCAACTGACGATCAATCTTGTATTTCTCGACCTCATATAGGGTCTGAAAGTCCTGAAGCACTTCCTGCGTTAGCATTTGCTTGAACCTCGGATATCGATCAGGGCCGCATTAGAACGGAATATCATCGTCCATGCCGCCGGACTCGAACGCTGGTGCGCTCGCGGCGGGACGTCGTCCTTCGCTGCGGCTGCTCGGCGGACCTGAGAACCCGACTGCCCCGCCCTCGCCGCTGTCGCCGCGGCCGTCGAGCATCGTGAGGTTCGAGTTGAAGCCCTGCAGCACCACTTCGGTCGAGTATTTGTCCTGGCCCGACTGGTCCTGCCATTTGCGCGTCTGCAGCGCGCCTTCGAGATAAACCTTGCTGCCCTTCTTGAGGTATTGCTCGGCGACGCGCGCCAGCCCCTCCGAGAAGATCACCACCCGGTGCCACTCGGTCTTTTCCTTGCGCTCGCCGGAGTTCTTGTCGCGCCAGCTGTCGGAGGTGGCGACGCTGAGGTTCACCACCTTGTTGCCGCTCGGCAGCGTGCGCACCTCGGGGTCCGCCCCGAGATTACCCACCAGAATGACCTTGTTCACACTGCCTGCCATCGCGCTTCTCCTTCGCACTTACATGCCCCGGAACCTCCGGGGCGGCTCATCCTATCGCTTGCGAGTCGGGGATGCCCGGATTTGAGCGACTAACCCACAGCCTCGCATCGTCTCGGCGAGCGCTTCGCGCCTCGCCATCGTTCACTATATGTTCTTTACATACATGTAATCAAGAACTCTCGCCTAGACTGCCCCCGCGAACGCGCACATCGTTGCGAATCAGGGGTCTATGAAGCGCATCGCTGCGATATTTCTGGGGTTGTGTGTCGTGGTGCTGCCGGCCTTCGCCGCCGAGAGCCCGACCGCTCCTGCCATCTCTCCGCTCACCGGCCTGCCACCAGTGACATTGCCGAACGGCAGCTCCGCGCTCACCGGCCGCGTACTCTCGGTCTCTTCGCTCAGCGAAATCGTTCTTCACCCGGGCGAGGTGATCCTGACCTTCGACGACGGTCCCCGGCCAAGCACCACGGAATCCATCCTCAAGACGCTCAACGCCTATGGCGTCAAGGCCACGTTCTTCATGATCGGCAAGAACGCCCTCGCCCATCCCGAGGTCGCCCAGTCGGTCTATCTTGCCGGCGAAACCATCGGCTCCCACACCTGGGACCATAAGGATCTGAGCAAGCTCACGCCGGAGGCGGCGCTCGATGAAGTCGTGCATGGCGACACCGCCGTGCGCACCGCTCTCGCCCCGATCGGGGGCACCGACACGCCATTCTTCCGCTTTCCTTATCTCGCGCAGAACCCGGTGGTTCGCGCCACGATCCGCTCCGACAGCTACATCCCGATCGGCGCGCAGATGGACAGCGACGACTATTTCACCACCAGTCCTGCCCGGCTCTACCGCCGCATTCTGCGGGAGCTCGACAAGACCGGCAGCGGCATCATCCTGATGCACGACATCCACCAGCGCACCGCCTTGATGCTGCCGAACCTGCTGGATGCGCTGATCGCCCGGCACTACACGGTGGTGCAGCTGGTCTATTCCGGCGCCCCGGCCGTCCAGCTCCGCACCGCCGGGCAGGATTAACCCTCGGGCGCGGCGCCCGGGCTTGCGACATCGGTCCAGGTTGAGCCAGGCCCCGAAATCTCCTAGTTTTCGGGTCAAGGACCAAGCATGACCGAAACCACAGACAATAGCGGCGTCGTCCGGACGCGCCGCGCCATCCTTGCGACGCGCGCGGCCAACACCGTGCGCTACTCGCTGATGAACATCTTCATCCTCTTCGGCATTCTGGGCACGGCCCTTGGCGGCGTCTTCGTGCTGACCGGCATCGCCTTCTCCTTCGTGCTTTTCGGCTTCGTCGATGAGCTCTTCGGCGACGCCGGCTCCAAGGAGGACATGCCGCCCGTCTGGTACATGCAGTTGATGCTCTATTTGACGCTGCCATTGCTGGTGATCGCCACGCTGGTCACCTTCAATGTGGTGTCACCGACCGGCTGGGCCTGGCTCGACGTCGCCTTCCGTGCCTTCGGCATCGACCCGGTAGCGTCGCGCGCCAGCACCGCCGGACTCATGAATTCGATGATCTTCGGCCAGGGTGCCTGGGTGAGCCTCGGCATGTACTACGGCGCTGCCGGCGTGAATGTCGCCCACGAGCTCATCCACCGCATGGACAAGCCGCGCGACCGGCTGCTTGGCCGCTGGCTCCTCGCCTTCACCTGGGACACCGGCTTTGCCATCGAGCATGTCTATGGTCATCACCGCAATGTCGGCACCGAGCTCGATCCAGCCACGGCGCCTCGCGGCACCTACATCGTGACCTTCGTCTTCACCTCGACCATCGGCCAGTGGCTGAGCGCCAAGCGCTACGAGGACGACCGCCTGAAGCGCAAGGGCCTGCCCAACACGCCCTGGACCAACCGCTTCTGGCGCGGCCAACTGATGACGCTGTGCGTCCTGGCGCTCTACGTCGCCTTCCTGGGACCCATGGGAATCCTGTGGGCCGCCTATGCCGGCTTCATCGGCAAGATCTATCTCGAGGTGGTCAACTACATCGAGCACTACGGGCTCGTCCGGGTACCCGGCACGCGGGTCGAGGCGCGGCATTCCTGGGACAGCCACCGGCGGGTGTCGACCGGGCTCTTCTACAACCTCATGCTCCATTCCAACCACCACGCCATCGCGACGCGGCGATACTGGGAGCTCGAGCAGTCGACCGAAGCGCAAGCCGTCACACTGCCTCATGGCTACATGGCGATGATCCTGTTTGCTGCGCTCGGCCCCCCCTTCTTCAAATACATCAACAAGCACCTCGCCCGCTGGGACCGCGAGCTCGCCAGCCCCGATGAGGTCGCGTATCTGAAGAGCAAGGGGCTGTATCTGGGGGACGCGGCCTAGCCTCGCGAGGCTCTTGACCGACTCCCTCTTGTTCCGCTTATGTTCCTGCCGGTTCGGCAGCCGGTGAGATGACTTGCTCCCCGCGCCGTGCTTAGCTTGCAGGTGCGGCGGCTCCTTCCTATTTCAGGGCTGACGCCCCCATTGAAACACTGACAGAAGCTGGCGCGCCGCCATCCTATGGTCGCGAGGCTCTGGTTATGGATGCCCGATGCCCGCGAAATCCGCCCCCGCCGCCAATCGTGAAATCGTCATCCGCGGCGCCAAGGAGCACAACCTCAAGAACATCGACCTGAGGCTGCCGCGCGACAGCCTGATCGTGATGACGGGCCTTTCGGGCTCGGGCAAATCCTCGCTCGCCTTCGACACCATCTATGCCGAAGGCCAGCGCCGCTACGTCGAGTCGCTGAGCGCATACGCCCGTCAGTTCCTCGAAATGATGCAGAAGCCCGATGTCGAGCAGATCGACGGGCTCTCGCCGGCGATCTCGATCGAGCAAAAGACCACCTCGCGCAATCCGCGCTCGACCGTCGGCACGGTCACCGAAATCTACGACTATCTGCGGCTGCTGTTTGCGCGCGTCGGCATCCCCTATTCGCCGACCACGGGCCTGCCCATCCAGAGCCAGACCGTCAGCCAGATGGTGGACATCGTCCTCGCGCAGCCCGAGGGCACGCGGCTTTTCCTGCTGGCGCCGATCGCCCGCGGCCGCAAGGGCGAATACAAGCGCGAGCTCAACGACCTGATGCGCAAGGGCTTTCAGCGCATCAAGATCGACGGCGAATTCTGGGACATCGAGGATGCCCCCAGCCTCGACAAGAAGATCAAGCACGACCTCGAGGTGGTGGTCGACCGCATCGTCGTCGGCCCGGACATCGCGCCCCGCCTTGCCGAAAGCTTCGAGACGGCGCTGAAGCTCGCCGACGGCATTGCCTTTGCGGAATTCGCCGACGAGAAGGCCGCCGACGGCAGTGCCAAGCGCCTGATCTTCTCTGAGAAATTCGCCGACCCCATCTCGGGCTTCACCATCCCCGAGATCGAGCCGCGCCTGTTCTCGTTCAACAATCCCTTCGGCGCCTGCCCGGTCTGCGATGGCCTCGGCACCGAGCAGAAGATCGACCCCGACCTGATCGTTCCCGATACGACCCTCAGCCTGCGCGACGGGGCGGTTCTGCCCTGGGCCAAGACGAGTGCGCCGTACTACCAGCAGACGCTGCAGGCGGTGACCAAGCACTTTGGCGCTTCCACCGGTACCGCCTGGGAAGAACTGCCCAAAGAGGTGCAGGACGCGGTTCTCTTCGGTACAGGTGAAACGCCGATCCAGTTCACTTATGACGATGGCCTGCGCACCTACAAAACCAAGAAGCCCTTCGAAGGCGTCATCGGCAATCTGGAACGCCGCTACAAGGAGACCGAATCCGCCGGCATGCGCGAGGAAATCGAGCGCTATATGTCGAGCAAGCCCTGCCTCGCCTGCAACGGCTACCGGCTGAAGCCCGAAGCCCTTGCGGTCAAGATTGACGGCCTCCATGTCGGCCAGGTTTCGGAAATGTCGATCCGCGCCGCCAATGACTGGTTCATTGGCCTACCCAAGCGGCTGACCGCGCAGCAGAACCAGATCGGCGAGCGCGTCTTCAAGGAAATCCGCGAGCGGCTGGGCTTTCTCAACGATGTCGGCCTCGACTATCTGACCCTCAGCCGCGCCTCCGGCTCATTGTCCGGCGGCGAGAGCCAGCGCATCCGGCTCGCAAGCCAGATCGGCTCCGGGCTGACCGGCGTCCTCTATGTTCTCGACGAGCCCTCGATCGGCCTCCACCAGCGCGACAATGCGCGCCTGATCGAGACGCTGAAGCGCCTGCGGGATATCGGCAATACGGTGATCGTCGTCGAGCATGACGAGGACGCGATCCTCACAGCCGACCACGTCGTCGATATCGGCCCCGGCGCCGGCGTCAATGGCGGGCATGTCGTCGCCGAAGGCACGCCCGAGGACATCCTCAAATCCAAGACCTCGATTACCGGACAATATCTGAGCGGCAAGCTGCAGATTCCGACCCCGGTCGAGCGTCGTGAGCCGCAAAAGGGCAAGAAGATCCATCTCGACGGGGCCACCGGGAACAATCTCAAGAACGTCTCGGTCGATGTCCCGCTCGGCCTCTTCGTCGCCATCACCGGCGTGTCGGGTGGCGGCAAGTCGACACTGATGATCGACACCATGTACCAGGCGATGGCCCGGCGGCTGAACGGCGCGCGCGTCAATCCGGCGCCGCACAATCACCTCACCGGCCTCGAATTCCTCGACAAGATCATCGATATCGACCAGTCCCCGATCGGGCGGACCCCACGCTCCAATCCCGCCACCTATACCGGCGCGTTCGGCCCGCTGCGCGAATGGTTCGCCGGCCTCCCCGAAGCCAAGGCGCGCGGCTACGGCCCCGGCCGCTTCTCGTTCAACGTTAAGGGTGGACGCTGCGAGAAGTGCGAGGGCGACGGCGTCATCAAGATCGAGATGCACTTTTTGCCCGACGTCTACGTCACCTGCGAGGTCTGCAACGGCCACCGCTACAATCGCGAGACGCTTGAGGTGCAGTTCAAGGGCAAGTCGATCGCCGACGTGCTCGACATGACCATCGACGAGGCGACCGAGTTCTTCGCTGCGGTCCCCTCCATCCGCGAAAAATTCGCGACGCTCCAGCGCGTCGGCCTCGGCTATGTCAAGGTCGGCCAGCCGGCGACGACGCTTTCGGGCGGCGAGGCGCAGCGCGTCAAGCTCAGCAAGGAGCTGAGCAAGCGCGCCACGGGCCGCACGCTCTATATGCTCGACGAGCCGACGACGGGCCTCCACTTCCACGACATCGCCAAGCTGCTCGAAGTGCTCCACGAGCTCGTCGACCAGGGCAATACGGTCGTCGTGATCGAGCACAATCTTGAGGTCATCAAGACCGCCGATTGGGTCATCGACATGGGGCCCGAGGGCGGCGATGGCGGCGGCGAAGTTGTGGGCGTCGGTACGCCCGAGGACATCGTCGAGAACAAGCGGAGCTACACCGGCCAGTTCCTCAAGGAAGTCATGGCCCGTCGTCCGGTGAAGAAGCGCCCTGCCCGTCAAGCAGCGGAGTAACTTAGCGGGCGCCCCGGATGAGCCGAGGCTCGTCGGTGTCGCTCCAGCACAGCTCGTTCGGCGAAAGAGCCTCTATTTCACCGCAGACTCTCCCTACCGATTCGACCAAGGGAGGGCGTATCCATGTCGGAATTTGATCAAGCCGTGCAACACGAACGCATGCGCCTCATGGGCCTTATTGCCGAAGCCAAGGACAAGGTTATCGAGTTGCAGGCTCAAGTGGCCGCGGACGAAATGCGCATCGAAGCGCTCGATGCCTACGACCGCGTCAAGGCTGGACGGGCATCGGGCGCCAAGAGCCCCAAGAAGGGATTGCGTCGTCCGAAATCTGCTGACCCCGCTGCGGCCCCCGCGGAACCGGGCGAAGAATAGACGGCACATCGCTTCGCGGTACTGGCCCATGCCCCTGGCCCGCGAGCAGGGGCAGACCGATTGCCGCCCCGCCATCGGGTCATTCCCGCGAAAGCGGGAATCTCTGTTGGTGATGCGTCCCCTGCAAAGGTGGTGGGTGGGAAATGAAAGCTCCGACGTTCAGTCGTCATGGCCGGGCGTAGACCCGGCCACCCAGCCGCATCTGCCGCGACGACAACCCACAATGTCATTCCCGCGAAAGCGGGAACCTCTGTTTGGCGATGCCAGCCCCCAAACGAAGATCCCCGCCTGCGCGGGGATGACTCCGGGAACAAATGTGTCATGAGCGCGGGGTCGCAGGCCCTAGCATTCCCAGCTCTCTCATCAAATCTTGCCTCGACTTATCCATGTGGGTTTGGGCCCGGGCTATTATCACCGAACCACATCGCCTTACGGGCGCACTCGAGACGAACGGGTGGCGATGCGGGTCCGGGTGGCATGGGCGTCGGCTCGTGCCGCATCGGGTCTTTCGGTAGCCCGCGGGCGTTGTTCTGCGCCCGGGGCCGGTGCCGCCTGGTCCCGCCTTTGCCGGCGGACCGGAGGCGATGCCCCAGCCGGCAAAGGCTGCGGCATCGTCGAGGCATTGGGCCTTTAGTCAAGCACGGGACCCAGTCAGGCCGGGTGCAGCGTCCGGATGCGGGGCGGGACGGAGGTCCCACATTCCGCCGACTACCGGCAGGACAGCTGTCCCGCCCCGCCGCCCTTCTCCTGGGCAGCATCTGGTGAGGGTCCGGGCCACCGGACGATGCGGCTCGCCTGACAAGGCGAGGTACGTACCTGAATCGCTTCTTTGTTCCATGTGTTTGACAGCTTGATGAAATTGCCATGCGGAAAACGCATGACCTGGATGCCTCTGCCCAGGTGGAACGTAACGTCAAATCAGACGATCTTCCGGATATCCCAAAGACCAAAGAAGGGGCTCTATCATGTTTGTTCGAGCCGTTTGGCGTCAGGAGCGCCTCGTGGACGTACGGCCAAACCGCCGGGAAATCGGGGCGCCACCCCGCCGAAACACCGACATTCTGGGCACTTCGCACCCGGATTTTGCCAGGATGACCCGCAGCCTGTTCGACCGTCAGCACTAAAGCTGCGTTCGACGTTCCGCCATCGGCCGGGAAGCCGAGCGAATACATCAAGTGTTAAGCCGAAGTGAACAGACGCAGAAGGAGCTATGCATTTTCTGTGACGCTGTCCTGACCAATCCCTATCTGCTCGGACTCGAGGAGCGGGACTATCTCTCACTTGCGGCCCGGGAAAGGGTCGCGACAAAGGAGAACCAAAATGGGTATTCGTCAGACCCTTAAGCGCTGGCAGGCTTACCAGCAGACCGTTCGCGAGCTCGCCGCTCTAGACACTCGCCAGCTCAACGACCTCGGCATTTCGCGCGCCGATATCCAGAAGATCGCCCGCGAAAATGCGCGTGCCCTGTAACGGCTTCGCGCATACCGGCCAGTTGGCCACAATCCGAACGCTCGCTTCCTGACCAGGTAGCGAGCGTTTTGATTTTTGAGGGTGCGGTTGCTAACACCGCCCCATGTCGACCACCCCCATTCACATCATCGGCGCTGGCCTGGCCGGTTCCGAGGCTGCCTGGCAGGCCGCCGAAGCCGGCGCGCAGGTCGTTCTCCACGAGATGCGACCGCAGAAAATGACCGAAGCCCATGTCACCGGGGGCTTCGCCGAGCTCGTGTGCTCCAATTCGTTTCGATCAGACGACTATGAGCACAATGCAGTCGGCCTCCTGCACGAGGAGATGCGCCGCTGCGGCTCCCTGATCATGCGGCTTGCCGACGCCCACAAACTCCCGGCCGGTGGGGCATTGGCTGTCGATCGGGTGGGCTTTTCGGATGCTGTGACGGCGTCCGTTCGAGATCATCGGAATATCCGCGTTGAATTCGGGGAGATCACCGGTCTGCCACCCGAGGACTGGCAAAATGTCATCATCGCCACCGGCCCGCTCACCTCGCGTCCGCTGGCCGAAGCCATACAAAGCCTTACTGGCGAAGCTGAGCTTGCTTTCTTTGACGCCATTGCCCCGATCGTTCACGGCGAATCCATCGACATGGATATCGCCTGGAAGCAGTCACGCTACGACAAGGTAGGACCGGGAGGGACCGGACAGGATTACCTCAACTGCCCAATGGATGAGGCCCAGTACAACCGCTTCGTCGATGCGCTTCTTGCGGGCGAGAAGCATGTTTTCCATGAGTGGGAAAATGTGCCGTACTTCGATGGATGCCTTCCGGTCGAGGTGATGGCCGAGCGGGGCCGTGAAACGCTACGCTGGGGGCCACTCAAGCCGGTGGGCCTCACCAATCCCCGCAACCCAAGGGTAAAGCCCTACGCCATCGTCCAGCTGCGCCAGGACAATGCCCTCGGCACGCTCTGGAACATGGTCGGGTTCCAGACCAAGCTCAAATACGGCAAGCAGGCGGAGATCTTTCGGCTCATTCCAGGCCTCGCGAACGCTCAGTTCGCCAGGCTTGGCGGCCTGCATCACAATACCTTCCTCAATTCGCCCAAGGTGCTGGACCGCCAGCTTCGTCTGAAAGCAGAGCCACGCCTGCGGTTCGCCGGCCAGATCACTGGAGTCGAAGGCTACGTGGAGAGCGCCGCCATCGGTCTCGTCGCAGGCCGCATGGCCGCCGCTGACGCGCGCGGCGAAAGTATGGATGCGCCCGCTCCGACCACAGCTCTGGGAGCACTGATCAATCACATCACCGGCGGTCATGTTGAGGCAGAGGGCGAGTCGGGGCCGCGCAGTTTCCAGCCAATGAACGTCAATTTCGGCCTGTTGCCGCCCGTAGAGATAAGGAAACCCGAAGGTGTCGGCCGCTGGCGCGGGACTGACAAGGCCATGGCCAAGCGCAAGGCGATGAGCGACCGAGCGCTGGCCGACATTGCAATCTGGGCTTAGCTCTGGCGCATTCGCCACAGCGCCAACGTCGCGATCTTCTGCCAATCCGCCAGATCGCGCTGTGGCTGGAACGGTGATTCAACCCGGACGTGCCGGAGCTGGGCCTTCAACACGGCGGCCGGAGCGAAGACCGAACGCAGCTGCCGCGGAACGCCTTCGATCGCGGCCTGGGCCTTCTGAAGGTGCTCTGCAGAGGTCTCGCATAGGCGCGTCAGTGCTATCGACAGGTTTTCGCTGGCCTTGCCGGCCAGCACGTCACCCTCCACGACCCCGCAGATAGCGAAGACATCCCAGGGCAGAAAGATACGACCTCGGCTTGCGTGATACCCAAAGGCCCGTAAATGACCGATCAGCCCATTCGCGACGCCCAGGTGACCTGCGGCATCGCCGGCTTCCACCGGCGTCCCGGTATTGAGGATCATCGCGCCCAACTGGTAGAGCACCGACGTCGTTTCCCCCGCATAGCCCTCGAAGGCGGGCATGTCTGGCATCGGGTCCTGGTAAAGATCGAAGCGCCGGGCCTCGATCATCTGCACAAGGGCCGGTCGGGGGAGGCGGTAATCCTCCACTGCCGACAGGAGCGCATCGGCAACGGGATTGGCGCGAACGTCACCATGACCCTCGCCGCTCAGCGCATCAGTCCACCAGCGCAGCCGTATCTCGCCAGCCGCCGGCTCCCTGGCGCGCTCGGCGACCGTGGCGATCTCGGCGTTGAACGCAAATAGCGCGGTAACCGCATCGCGCCGTTCTGACGGAACGACCAGCGTCGCGAGATAGCGATCTCGGTCGGTCTCGCGGAGAAATTGCGCAGCATGAACCGCGCTTTCCGACCTCACCTGGGGCTCTCGACGGCGATCAGCGCAGCGCCGACAGCACGGCTTTCCCCGAGCAGAATATTGTAGGTCCTGACAGCGCCGCCCGTAGCGATCGCCTCGACGATGATTTGCCGCGATCGCAAGTGGTCGCGCAGGTTCCTGTCGAAACCCGTAATGTCCTTGCCTAGGCCGACGAGGAGAACATCGATCTGATCGGCGACGTCGAAGACCGGCAGGAGGCTTTCCGGTGTGATCTCTTGCGCCGTCGCAACATCCCATTTGTGCATGCCGGACGGCAGGCAAAGGAGCGAACCGCGGTGGCTCATTCCGGCAAAACGGAAGCCGCCATTGCCGTAACCATCGATCGCGGCCTGCTGCGGATAGAAACCCTGCCCCGGCTCCGCCATGCGCGTCGCCGCTAGACGGCGGCTCCGTCCGCTCGCTTCGGAATCTTGGCGGCCGCCGGAGCATCGCTGCGTGCCTTGAGCCCGAAGTAGATCAGGATCGGCCCGCCGATAAAGACCGACGAATACATGCCGAAGATCGACCCAAAGGTCATGGCGATCGTGAAGCCACGGATGGACTCACCACCGAAAAAGACAAGCGGAAACAGTGCGAGAAGGATCGTGAACTGCGTCAGCGAGGTACGGACGATAGTTTGATTGATCGATAGATCAATCAGCTCGCGCAACGGCATCTTCTTGTATTTTCGCAGATTCTCCCGAACGCGGTCGGAGATCACGACCGTCTCGTTCAAACTGAGGCCGACGAGGGTCAGGACGGCCGCGATTGAGGTGATGTTGAATTCCAGCCCGACGAAGGAGAACAACCCGACCGTCATGATGACATCGTGCGTCGTCGTCGTGATGGCAGCCAGCGCGAACTGCCATTCGAAGCGGAACCACACATAGATCAGGATAGCGACCAGAGCGACCAGGACCGCGGTTACGCCCTTGGTGGTCAGCTCGCTCGAGACCTGCGGACCCACAGTCTCCGTGCGACGGATGGTGTAGTTGTCGCCCTTGAGTGCGTCGCTGACCTTGGCAACCGCGGCCTGTTGAGCGGCGTCACCGCCCGGCTGCTGCTGTATGCGCACCAGCACATCGGTGTCAGAACCAAAGCTCTGGACCTGCACGTCCCCGAGGCCGAGGGAATCGAGCACCGAGCGAATCTTGCCCGGATCGGCGGCACCTTGCCCCGTGTACTGCATCTCAATGGCCGAGCCGCCAATGAAATCGATGCCGAGATTGAAGCCCTTCGTGAAGGCCGAACCTATGGCGAGGATCGAGATGATGACCGAAAAGATGATCGCATAGCGCGATATCTTCATGAACGGGATTTTCGTCCCGTCAGGAATGAAGCGGAACACCTGGATCTTCAGCGTCTTCGGACGCCGGATCCGGAACCACAGTCCCACGAAGTACAGCGTCACCGTGTACGCAGTGAAGAGCGACGTCAGGATACCGAGCGCGAGAGTGACCGCGAAGCCCTGAACCGGACCGGTACCGAGGAAGTAAAGCACGACCGCGGCGATGAGCTGCGTCAGGTGGCTGTCGATGATCGTACCCCAGGCGCGTTTGAACCCGGAGTCGATGGCCGCCAGAATTGATTTTCCGGCCCGCAATTCCTCTCGAATGCGCTCGTAGATGAGCACGTTCGCATCGACGGACATGCCGATTGTCAGTACGATACCAGCGATGCCCGGAAGCGTGAGGGTAGAGCCCAGCAGTGACAGTGCGCCAACGATCAGAATGATGTTCAGCACCAGCGAGATGTCGGCGAAGAACCCAAAGAGGCCATAGGCGACGACCATGAAGGTGACCACGAGCACCGCCGCCACGATACCGGAGGTCACGCCTGCCTTGATGGAGTCAGCGCCAAGGCTCGGGCCTACCGACCGCTCTTCGGCAACGTCGAGCGTCGCGGGGAGCGCACCTGCACGCAGCAGTACCGCGAGATCATTGGCAGACTGCGGCGTGAAATTGCCGCTGATTTGGCCCGTGCCGCCAGTGATTGGTTGCTGGATAACAGGAGCGGTGATGACCTGGTTGTCGAGAAGGATCGCGAAACGCTTATTCACGTTCTTCGACGTCACTTCGCCGAAGAGGATGGCGCCCTGCGTGTTGAACTGGAATGAGACGACCGGCCGCCCCGTCTGCTGGTCGTAGCCCGGCTGAGCGTTGGTCAAAAGCTCGCCGCCGAGTTCGACGTTCTCGTTGAGCAGTTCCTCGCCGCCATCCTTACTGGGTGCGATGAAATAGCCGGCCGGGATACCCTGAGCCTTGGCCTGCTCGGCCGTCATGGTCGGATGCACAAGGTGGAAGGTGAGCCGCGCCGTCTGGCTGATCAGCGATTTCAGCCGCGCCGAGTCGTCGAAGCCGGGCACTTCGACCAGAACGCGATCGGCGCCCTGGCGTTGGATCGTTGGCTCCGTTGTGCCCACCTCGTCGATGCGCTTCCGGATAACTTCGATCGACTGGGCAATGAGCGATGACATCCGGTCGTCGACGCCCTGCGGGCTCAACTTGACGGTGATCTTGCCGTCGGGAGTCTCACCGAACACCAGCTCCTGCGTGCCGCCGAGGCCGAGCACGCCATTGCCGGTTTGCAGTTTCTGAAGGGCCGTCTGGGCGGCGGCCTTCTGCGTTGCGTCGGTCAGCTCGATGGAGATGCCGTCGGCATCTGTCGTGATGATATTGCCGATGCCGTTGTCGCCCGCCAGCACCTGGCGGGCGTCACGCCGCAGCGTCTTCAGGCGGTCCTGGACCACCGAATCCCGATTGACCTGAAGCAGCAGATACGAGCCGCCCTGCAAATCGAGACCCAGCGTCATGCCTTGATGCGGCAGGAAGCTCGGCCAACTGGCGGTTACGGTCTTGGGGAAGAGGTTCGGGATCGCGAAGACGATGCCCAGCAGGGCGACGAAGAGGATGATCGCGGTGCGGATGGGCGTGAACTGCAGCATGCGGAGTAGATGTCCTTACTTGGCGCGAAGCCGGATCAGCTGGCCTTGGCCTCGGGCGCCGGATTGGCGCGCGAGCGCACGTCGGCAACCATGCCACGGACGAGCTTGACGCGCGTGCCGGGCGCAATCTCGACCTCGAGGTCCTCGCCGTCCACCGCCTTGGTGACCTTCCCGACGATCCCGCCGGTCGTCACCACCGTGTCACCGCGAGAAATCTTGGAAAGCATGTCCTGCTGGGCACGCTGACGCTTCTGCTGCGGGCGGAAGATAAGGAACCAGAAAATGCCGATCATCAGCAGGATCGGCACGCCCGTCTGGGTGAGCATATCGATCATTGAAGGCTGTGCCGGTGTAGCGGGGCCGGAGGCGCTCTGCGCGAGAGCGGCGGTCACGAACATGAAGATCTCCTTGAGTGGACAGTCGGCTTGTCAAAACGCGGGGCTTGATCGCATATAAGCCGCGTTTCCGGCAATGGGAGAGCCTGCCCGGCCAAAAGCGCGCGGAATATACAGCGGCACCCGAGTCATTGCAAAGCCGATAGAGCCGGAGTTACCGGCCATTTCGACGCAGGAATTCCCAAATCCATGTCCGACGATACACTTGCCCAGATCGCCGCGTCCCTGGCCCGCATAGCCGACCGCCTCGAAGCGGATGCGCCGGATACCAGCAAGACGCCACTGCTCGGCAGCGCCGACGCCTACCATTGGGACGCCACTGCCGGACGATTGATGGCGATCCCGAAGGTTGCGCGCGTCCCCTTTGGCCTCCTCAAGGGGATCGACGCCGTTCGAGATACGCTGCTGGCCAATACTCTCAACTTCGCCAGGGGCTATTCGGCCAACAATGCCCTCCTGTGGGGAGCGAGAGGCATGGGCAAGAGCTCGCTCGTCAAAGCCGTTCATGCAGAGGTCGCGAGCGAGGTCAAAGACCGCCTGATCCTCATCGAGATCTCACGAGAAGATATCGAGACGCTGCCGCAGCTGATGCGGCTGATTGCGGTAGAGCCGGCCCGCTTCATCGTCTTCTGCGACGACCTGAGCTTCGACAAAGACGAGACCAGCTACAAATCGCTCAAGGCTATTCTCGACGGCGGGCTTGAAGGGCGTCCGGACAATGCCCTCTTCTACGCGACATCCAACCGGCGCCACATGATGCCGCGTGACATGATCGACAATGAGCGAGCGACCGCGATCAATCCCGGCGAAGCAATCGAAGAAAAGGTCTCGCTCTCCGACCGCTTCGGGCTATGGCTCGGTTTCCACAATTGCGATCAGCCAACCTACCTCGAGATGGTGCGTGGCTATTGCGAGGCTTACGCCCTGGAGATCAACGCCGCCGATCGGGATGCCCGCGCGATCGAATGGGCGCAGACCCGGGGGGCACGCTCCGGACGCGTAGCGATCCAGTTTGTCCGAGCCATTGCTGGCGAAATGGGGCGGGCAATCTGAACGCTTATGGTGAACGCAGAGTAAATATCGCCGTCCGACCTAGTTCAGGCGATGGGAGCCATTCTCGCCCTCAGGCATTGGTCTGGCTGACCAATTTGGAGCGAGAAATTGTCTATTCAGTCCGTTCTCGACATCACCGATACCGCCCTCACCCTCCTGCCGTTTGTCGCGATGGGCGCCGTGGCGGCATACCTGACGGTCCACCTTCGCCTCGTCCACTGGACCGGCGGTAAATGAAAAACCCCCGCGCTCGGCGGGGGTTTTGTGATCGAGATTCTCGGGTTAACCAGCAAGCAGCGGGATCGGATCGACCGGCGTCGCTCCCATTCGAAGCTCGAAGTGAAGCTGCGGGTGGCTGACTGAACCGGTCATACCTACGGTGCCGATCGAGTCGCCGCGATTGACGGTGTCGCCCTTGCTGACGCTCGTCGCGGCGAGATGCGCATAGGCCGAGACGTAGCCGTTGGGGTGGCGGATCAAGATCAGGTTGCCATAGCCCTCGACGCCCGATCCCACATAGATCACGGTGCCATTCTCGGCGGCGCGCACCGATGTGCCCGCCGGAGCGTCGATATTGATGCCGGTGTTCTTGGACGCGATGAAGTCGGTCGTGACTTTGCCGGAGACCGGCCACCGGAACTTGTCGGCACCAGACATTGCCGGTTCCGCAGCCGGGATCTTCGGTGTCGGGTCAAGCGTCGCAACCTGCGCGGGTTTGTCAGGCGCAGTTGCGGCGGGCGTCGTCACGGGAGGTGTCGCACTCGGCGCCTTCGCTGCGTCCGCTGTGTGGACCGGCGTCGGGGCCGGTGCCGGCTTCGCAGCATTTGCTGTTGCAGGCGCCTTGTCCATGGCAGCCAGCAGGTCGGAGCGGCCGGGGATTATCAGGCGCTGGCCGACAAAGATCTTGTCGGCTGAGGTGATGCCGTTGGCACTCATGATCGCCTGGGCGCTGACCTCGTAGTGCCGGGCGATCGTGTAGAGCGACTCTCCACTCTGGATGACATGGGTGTACGAGCCTTCCGGAACCACTTTGAGGGTCGAGGGCGGCGTCGCGAGCGAGGCGGTCTGAGCCGTCACGGGGGCGTAAGCGGTCTGAGCGGCAGGCATGGCATCACTTCCTGTGATAGGCGGCAGTTTGGAACTCGAAACATATCCGGCTGGCGCATTGCCGGTCACAAGGCCACCGCTCCCGCCTCCGACATCTTCGGGCGGCGTGAAAGGTCCAGAGGCGACCTCGGTGGAAACGGGCTTGAGTGGCTGCGGCATCGCCTGGACGCCGCCTGTGGTGGTGGACTGCGGTGCGATCGAGCCGGTGACGTCCCCGCCGCCCGCCCCCAGACCCAGGCTGGAGCAACCCGCTAGCGCGGAGGACCCGGCCAAGAGGCCGGCCAACGCGGCGATACGAAGCGCCTGGCCGGCAACGCGATTACTCATTAGTCCAACTCAACCCAGCTACTCGATGGGCGAGACGATAAGCATTTTAGGTAAAGACGAGTTTAAGGCCGTGGCGATTTGCGCGGAGCGAATCTGAACGGATTCACGGGGCCTTAGGGTTAAGCCTGGAGCAGGCAAATCGCCGCCCGCGGTCTAGCGCGGGCGGCGCAATTTGCTGGACGCTCAGCCCGGGACGTTGACCGGACCGCTGCCGGTCGTGCCGGTCGCCACATCCGCCGGACTCGTCGACTTGCCCATGCCGGCGTGACAACGGACAGTGTTGCCGTCGGCGTCCTTGGCAATGAGCGAAACATGCAGGTTGGCACTCTTGTCGACCGCCTGCGAACCCTTGAGCGGCACCTTGCCGCCGTCAAAGGTCAACGGATCGATCGAGGCGCTAGTCGCGCCCGTGATCGTCCAGCTGACAAGGATCTTGCCGTCCTGCTCCGTCAGAGTGATGTCGCAGGATAGCTTCCCGTTCTTGGCCGACGTTTGATTGTCGGAGGTGGCGGCAAGTGTTTGCGCCGACGCCATTGCGAGAACAGCGGCGGTAGTCCAAGCGGTAATAATTCTCTTCATTGGTAGTCCCTCAATAATTGGCCCCTCGCAAGCGGAGATCGCACGCGCGACAGCCGGACGGGGCCGCCCACGCCACGAGTGAAAATGTCGCGGCTTACGGCCCGACGATCTGCGTGGCTGTGTAATGCAGATCGTTGAATCCGGTGGTGCCGGTCGCGGGGTCGGCAGTACCGCCAAGTCCCGCATGGCAGCGCACGGTATGGCCGTTCGCATCCTTGGCAACGAGGAAGACATGGAGGACGCCATTGGTATCGACCGATTGCGATCCTTTCAGCGGCACCTTCCCATCTTTGAACGAGAGCGGCTCGATCGAAGCCGAGATCGCGCCGGTGATCGTCCAGGTGACCACGGCGCTCTTGCCCTGATCGGTGATGGAGACCTGGCATGACAATTTCGAGTTATCAGCCGATGTCTGGCTGTCGCTGGTCGCGCCCATCGCGGCGAGCGACACCGCGAGGGAGAAGCCCCCAGCGAGCGCAACTGCCGCAATTGAAGTTTTGAGTAGATTTGCTTTCATGATTGTTCCCTCAACAAACGCGGGGGACGCTGCATCCTGACTTTACTTTCGGTCAAGGCTGACTGGCGAACAAAGTGCCGTGATCGACCGCGGATGTTCACCTGAGCGTCAGCTTCCCATCGAGCCGGCTTGCCAGCGCGGAGTCGCTGGCCTGGAGCGACACCGGCGTGACAGTAATTGTCCTCCCATGCATCAGCAGATGGAAATCGAATTCGGGATGCAACGGTTTGGGTGTCTCCGGGATGGCGATGAAGAACTTCCCGGGATTGTCCGACGCGAAATAACGCATCGGCGAGCGTGAGAAGCGCTGCGTCGGCACAACCCGGATGCCATCGACTTTATCCGGCGCGCAGAACGGGAAGTTGACGTTGAACCAGTCGTTCCTTCCCTCACCGACTTCACGCCTGAGACCGTCGATGAGCCGCGGACCAAAGCGGCGGGCTACGGCCCAGTCGACGGGCGCCCCTGCTTCGTAATCGACGCCCTGGCTCATGGCGATGCCGAGCGCGCCTTGCAGCGCCCCCTCGCGCGCGCCAGCCGCCGTGCCCGAGCAATTGACGATGTCGCCGAGGTTCTGGCCGTTGTTGACACCGGACAAGACGATGTCAGCCGGACGATCCTTCAACAAGAACGTCATTCCAACAACGACGCAGTCGGCGGGAGAGCCCGCAGGGACCGCAAAGACGCGATTGCGCTTTTCGATCAGCTCGAGCTCGCGCCCGAAGGTGAAGCGGTGCGAGGCCCCCGACTGGTTGCCGTCAGGCGCGCAGACCCAGACATCATCGGTAAGCTCGCGGGCGATCGCCTCCATCACGCCGATGCCCGGCGCATCCACGCCGTCGTCATTGGTGATGAGGATGCGAAGGCTCATTTGGCGATGACTTTGAGCCCGCCCATATAGTGTTGCAGCACCTCGGGCACGGCGATCGAGCCGTCGGCCTGCTGGTAGTTCTCCATGACCGCAATCAGCGTGCGGCCAACGGCAAGCGCCGAGCCGTTGAGGGTGTGGACATAGGGCAGCGAACCCTTCTTCTCCGCATTCTTCGGCCGGTACTGGGCGTTCATGCGCCGCGCCTGGAAATCGCCGCAGACAGAGCAGGACGAGATCTCGCGATACGTGTTCTGTCCCGGCAGCCAGACCTCGATGTCGTATGTCTTCTGGGCGCCAAACCCCATGTCGCCAGTCGAGAGCGTCATCACCCGATAGTGGAGATTGAGGCGGCGCAGCACTTCCTCGGCGCAGCTCAGCATCCGCTCATGCTCGTCCGGCGATTTCTCGGGCGTGGTGATCGAGACCAGCTCAACCTTGTCGAACTGATGCTGGCGCAGCATGCCACGCGTATCGCGCCCGGCGCTGCCGGCTTCGGACCGGAAGCACGGCGTGAGTGCCGTGAAGCGGAGCGGCAGCTCCTCTTCCGCTACGATGGACTCGCGGACGAGATTGGTCAGTGGGACCTCAGCCGTGGGAATGAGAGCGAGGCGACCGTCGCCATGTTTGACGAAGAAGAGATCCTCCTCGAACTTCGGCAACTGGTTCGTTCCGTAGAGCGCGTCGTCCTTCACCAGCAGCGGCGGCTGCACCTCGGTGTAGCCGAACTCAGTGGTGTGGAGGTCGAGCATGAACTGCCCGATGGCGCGCTCCATGCGCGCGAGCTTCCCCTTGAGAACCGTGAAGCGCGCGCCGGAAATCCTCGCGGCGCTCTCGAAGTCCATCATGCCGAGGGCTTCGCCGACCTCGTAGTGCTCTTTGGGCGCGAAGGAAAAGCTGGGCTTGGCGGGGCGCGCTTTGGCCGCGGTGGCTGCGCTACCGTTGGGGCCGAAATACTCGACATTGGAGGCTTCGTCCTCGCCGGCTGGAACGTCGTCCTTGGGCAGGTTTGGCATCACCAGGAGCGCGTTGCGCAACGCGTCCTCAGCGTCACGTCGCTCCTCTTCGCCCGCCTGCACGACGTCCTTGAGGCGCGCGACCTCCGCCATCAGCGTACTCGCCTTGGCCTCGTCCTTCTGCGCCTTGGCTTGCCCGATCTGCTTCGAAAGCGTGTTGCGCTGCGCCTGTGCGTCCTCGACCCGGACGATCACCGCGCGGCGCCTCTCATCCATCTCGATCAACTGACTGGCGGAGAAAGGCACGTTCCGGCGCGTGGCGAGAAGCTGGTCCGCCTTGGCGGCGTTGGCCCTGATCCAGTTGATGTCGAGCATGGCAAAAAAGTCCTGAAAGAGGGCTCCTTTTGGGGGAGAGGCAAGCCAATGGCAAGGGTGGGACGTAGCTTCGCATCCGGTGGCCCGGACCCTCACCAGATGCTGCCCCCGGAAGGGCGGCGGGGCGGGACAGCTGTCCTGCCGGTAGTCGGCGGAATGTGGGACATCTGTCCCGCCCCGCATCCGGACGCTGCACCAGGTCTGACTGGGTCCCGTGCTTGACTAAAGGCCAAATGCCTCGACGACCCCGCAGCCTTTGCCGGCTGGGACATCGCCTCCGGTCCGCCGGCAAAGGCAGGACCAGGCGGCACCGGCCCCGGGCGCAGAACAACGCCCGCGGGCTACCGAAAGACCCGATGCGGCACGAGCCGACGCCCATGCCACCCGGACCCGCATCGCCACCCGTTCGTCTCGAGTGCGCCCGTAAGGCGATGTGGTGAGGTGATAATAGCCCTGGTCCAAACCCACATGGATAAGTCGGGGCAAGATTCGATGAGAGGCCGGGGAATGCTGGGAGTCAGCAGATGAACGGGTGGCACGGTGGCTTATCTCACAAAGCCTCCCCACCCTCATTGCCGCTACGTCTCTGCTGGATTTTTAGGCCTTCGCCTGCGCGGCTTCCTTCTGCGCCCGCTGTTTCTGGACCCATTTCACGGCGAGGATCGAGAACTCGTAGAGCGCATACATCGGGATCGAGAGGCCGATCTGCGAGATCGGGTCGGGAGGCGACAGCAGCGCGGCGACGGCGAGGATCGCGACGATGGCGTATTTGCGGCCCTTGGCCAGCTGGCCCGAATTGACGAGCTCGATGCGCGCCAGGAGCGTCAGGATCACAGGCAGCTGGAAGCAGATTCCAAAAGCGATGATCAGAGTCATGATGAAGCCGAGATATTCACTGACGCGCGTCTGCATCTCGATCTGCACCTGACCGGGCGTCGTCTGTTGCATGCCCAGGAAGAAGTGAAGCGCCATCGGCGCGACGCCGAAATAGACCATCAGCGCGCCGAGGATGAAAAAGACGGGCGTTGCCAGCAGGTATGGAATGAACGCGCGGCGCTCGCGCTTGTAGAGTCCCGGCGCGACGAAGGCGTAGATCTGCCCGGCGATGATTGGAAAGGCGAGGAACAGCGCGCCGAATAGAGCGACGTTCATCTGCGTGAAGAAGAATTCCTGCGGTGCCGTATAGATCATGTTGGTGCCGCCCGCCCAGATGAAGGGCAGCACGAGGATGTCGTAGATCGGCTTGGCGACGATGAAGCAGAGGATGAAGAACACCACGATCGCCGCCAGCGAATAGATGAGGCGCTTCCTGAGCTCGATGAGATGGTCGAGGAGCGGCGCCTCCGAGCCCTTGAGCTCGTCGTCTTCCTTGGGCGGCAGCGCTTTGGTGTCGGTTGCCATCTACGCGTCGGCCTGGGGCTTTTTCGGACGCGCCTTGCGAGCCGGCTTCGGAGCAGCGTCCGCGCTCGCCAGCGCCTTGCGGCCCCCTGACGCTTCGACCACGGGGGCGGTTTCAGCAGCAGCCGCCTTGCGGGCCCGCGGCTTGCGCGCAGCCTTCTTGGCGGGCACCGCCACCGGCGCAATGGCCTCGGCGGGAGCGGGGCTCTCGACGTGCGCTGCCGGCGTTGCGGCGGCAGCCGCGATAACGGGTGTCGAGGCTGGAGACGTAGGAGCAGGTGGCGTCATGCCCACCTTTTCCTTGATCTCGTCGGCGACGCTCTCAGAGCCCGCGACTTTGGGCGCGATGATACCCGTCGGCTCGGTCGTTCCGGTCGAGGTGACGCGATTGAAATCGCGGGTGATTTCATCCGTCACCGATTTGAGGGGCTCGGTGATCGAGCGCCTCAGATCGGTGATCTGGTCAAGGCCGGTGGTCTTGTTGATCTCGCGCTGGAACTCGGTGCCGAGTCGCCGGATGGTGGCGACCATCTTGCCGAGCCGGCTCATGACGACGGGCAGGTCCTTGGGGCCGATGACGACCAGCGCCACGACGCCGACCAACAGCATCTCCGTCCAGCCGACACCGAACATAGTCTTACCCTAAAAGGCGGCAGCGCCGCTCAGGCGTCCTTCTTTTCGGTCTCGACGGTCGTTCCGACCGGCGGCGGCTGCACCTGGGCCGTGGTGGTCATGGTCGGCGGACGCTCGTCGTCCCGCATGCCCTTCTGGAAGGCTTTGATGCCGGAGGCGAATTCGCCCATGACGCCGGAGATCTTGCCGCGGCCGAACAGGACGACGACCACGATAGCGACGATGATGATGCCCCAGAGGCCTGGACCGTGCATGCGGATGTTCCTTTCAGTCGGGCTCAAAACGCCTTGACGGCGGTCTTACACAAATAGGTTCAAACGGCGAGGAGCACAAGAACGCCGGTGCCGCAGGGTTACTCGCTCGGCTCGTCCTGGCCTTCGGTGTCGTCGGGATCGAGCGGATCTTCGTCGTCCCGCAGCGGGCCATCAAACGGCAATGGAATCTGCATGTTAGGCGGCAGGCGGTTGCTGAGCAGGCCCGCTCCCTTGAGCTCCTCGAGCCCCGGCAGATCGGCGAGGGATTCGAGGCTGAAGTGATCGAGGAAGGCCTCGGTGGTCCCGTAGGTGACCGGCCGGCCCGGCGTGCGGCGCCGGCCGCGCATGCGGACCCAGCCCGCTTCCATCAACAGATCGAGCGTGCCCTTGCCGGTCGCAACGCCCCTCACCTCCTCGACTTCGGCGCGGGTTGCCGGCTGGTGGTAGGCAATGATGGCAAGGGTCTCGAGCGCGGCCCGGCTCAGCGGCCGATTGTCGGTCTGTTCGCGGCGCAGCAGGAAATCGAGATCCGCGGCGGTGCGGAAGGCCCACTTGTCCGCGCGGCGGACCAGGTTCACGCCGTGCCCGGCATAGCGCTCCTGGAGACGGTGCAGCAGGCCCTCGACATCGACCCCCTCCCCCAATTGCGGTGCGAGCTCGGCCGCGCTCAGCGGCTCGGCCGATGCGAACAGCAGGGCTTCGAGGATGCGCAGCGGGCGCTCGGCGAGGTCCGGGCTTTCGGAGGGTGCAAACTCTTCGGACATCAGTTTTCAGTCACCGGGCCGTCGGTCTTGCGGCGGCGCACCAGAAGCGGCCCGAAGGCCAAGGATTGGCGGAGTTCTACTTGTCCCTGGCGGGCCAGTTCAAGGCTCGAGGCAAAGGTCGAGGCGATGGCGGTGACGCGCTGCTCGGGCGTCGACAGATATTCCGCGAGGTACGAGTCGAGCGGCACCCAGTCCATGTTGTCGCCGATGAGGCGATTGAGGATTTCTCGCGCTTCCTGCAACGACCAGACATTGCGTTCGCGCGGGGTATAGTCGGTGGGGATGCCGCGCTCCCGCTGGATGGCGTAGGCCTTGAGCAGATCGAAGAGCGAGGCCTCCCACAGCGATTTGCGGTGGATGGTGACGGGCTCCGGCGCGCCACGAACGAAGATCGCCTGTCCAAGCAGTGGCCGGCCCATCAAGCGTTGCGCCGCGAGCCGCATGGCTTCGAGCCGCTTCAGCCGGAACTGCAGTAGCGCCGCCATCATCTCGCCGGTCGGCTCGTCATCGCTGGCGGCCTGCGGCACCATCAGCCGGCTCTTGAGGTAGGCGAGCCACGCGGCCATCACGAGGTAATCGGCGGCGACCTCGATGCGCTTTTCGCGAACAGTCTCGATGAAGCCCAGATATTGCTCGGCAAGCGCGAGGACGGAAATCTGGGCGAGGTCGACCTTCTGGCGGCGGGCCAGGTCGAGCAGCAGGTCGAGCGGCCCCTCGTAACCGCCGACGTCGACATACATCACCTCGTCATCAGGCGGAGGCGGCTGTGTGTCTGGCCATTCGGTCGGTTCGGGCGTCACGCGGGCAGTCCAGTCGATTCGCGCCGCAATCTACACGGGAGTTCAGGCCGGACAGCGGAAATCTCCGCCGCCCGGCCGCTGGCTCACAGGATTTCGGGCGGCCTCAGCCGCCCGTCGTAGCGAAGCAATCGCCGCCAAGCGCCTTGATCTGGGCACAGATGCCGTTGGCGTCCGACAGCGAAGAGGCGGGCAGCCTGACGCGCCAGCGCATGCCCTTCGTCCCGAGATCGGCCTGCTGGACCATCAGCTTGTTGCCCTCGAAGACACTGCCGTACTTGGCGGTTGCGGATTTGACCGCGGCATTGGCCTCGGCCGCCGAAAGGCTCGACGCGATCTGCACATAGGCCGGGGCACCGCCGCCAGCGGAAGCAGTCGTGGCTGCCGCCACAGGCGGCGCGACGGCCGCAAGCGGCTGGGCCGCAACCGGCTTTGTCGGCGCCAGCGCGTCGGCACCCATCAGGTTGATCTGGCCGTTGGAATTCTGGTCGACAACCGCATTCACCGAGCTACGCGGCGTCGTCGAGGCAGTGGTCGTCGCCGACGCGCGCACCGGGAAGCTCATCGGCGTCGGCGCAACGATGGTCGGATCGATCACCGGCTGCGTGTCGCTATTGGCATCGGCAGTGGCAGGAGTGTCAGGCACGTTCGCCGGCGGCACCGGCGTTGAAGCCGTGTCGGCGATGAGCGGGCTGGTATCGCTGCCGAGGAGGCTCGTCGTGCCGTTGGTTGGGACGGCGGGTACGTTCGGCCGATCGACCGGCATGGCCTCGTTGCCGGCGACGGCATCGTCGCCCGAAACGATCGTGCCGTCGGGACGGACGGTGACGGTACGGACCTTTCGGTTGGCCAGCCCACCCTCGCTCGTATCGGCGGTGTCGGTCGCGGCGGGTGCCGCGGTCGCGGGCGTATCGAGAGTCGTGGCCCCGGCGGTCTGGTCGGTGGTCACCAACTGCTCCGTGCTCGCCGCCTGCGAAACGCCTTCCATCTGCTGGAGCACGGGCGACTTTGTCGCATCGGTCGCGGGCTTGTCGACCGCCTTCGGCACTTCCTTGACGGGCGTCGCCGCCGCGGTCAGCTGGGGCGCCTTGGCCGCATCGATGCTGGCGGCGCGGCCCATGTTGAGGACCCAATAGAGTCCGAGGCCCGCCGCGAGCAGCAGTGTGCCGGCAACGGCCATGCCGACATACTGGCGCAACCCGCCGGAACTCGCCCGCTGCGGCTTGACCTTGAGCCGCCGGTACGGGCTCTCTTCCGTCATGCTGGGCTCGAGCCGCTCGACCGGCGCTCCCGTCGCGGCAGCGGCGGCCAGAATGGTGTCTTCGGCGGCGGCGTGCCCTTCGTCCTTGATGGCACTGCGGCGCGGCGCAAATTGCGTGGTCAGTGGTGGCACAACCGGCGGCGGCTCGGAGCGAATCTCCTCCTCGACATCGGCTTCCGGCTCAAATGCGACGTGCGGCGCAACGACAGGCTGGGCTGACTGCACGCGGACAGGACCGGTCGTGAGCTCGACACGGACCGCTTCGCCGATGAGGTTCTCGATCTCCGACATCGGATCGGATTCTTCGGGCGGCTGCGGAGGCGGCGCGACGGGGCGCAGAACCGGCGCATTGAGCGGCTGGCTGGCCGGCATGCGCATGTTGATGCCGGCGCCGGGCGCCATGGTGAAGCGGTCAGCTTCAGCCGGGCGCTGCGTCACTGGACGAAGCGGAATCGGTGCATTGGCCGCCGGACGCGCTACCGGCGGCGGGGCCTGGACCGGCTTGGGGGGCGGCGGCGGCACAGTCGTGCGCAGCACCGGAATGGCGGAAGGAGCCGGACGCGTCTCCGGCACCGGGTGCGCGAGATCGGCATTGATCAGCGCCGCGATGGGGTCGACAGCCGGAGTTGCCGGTCGAGCCGCGGGACCCAGCGTCGGTGCAGGCGTGCTGAAACCGAAGTCGAAGGTAAAATCGCTGGACGCCGGTTGCTGCGATGGCGCCACCGGTGGGGGCGATTGCGGCACGATCGAGGGGCCCGTCGCGAAGGACTTGTTCTCGCTGACGGTCCGAAGCTCGGGGAAGCGGATGGCCTGCGGAGGAAGTTGCGGCTCCTTGGGCCTGGCATCCATTTCGGCAGCGCGAGCGGCGATACGATCCGCAAGATTGGTCAGGGGTTCGGGATTGGTGGGAGCGACCGGAGCGGGACGACCGAAATCGAGTCGGCCGACCGGCGCGCTGGGCGCGACAGGAGCCGGCTGATCCATTCCTGGAATTCGAATGACGCCGGTGACCGCCGCACGAGGCGTGTCCGCGGGAGGCGCAGTGGTCGCAGCTGACGGAAGCACGACGGGCCTCGGTCCATCCATGCCAGGGATGCGAACGGGCGCGGGCGCGGCGGAGACGGGCGGTGGCGGTGGCGCGACAACCGGTGGAGGCGCCGGAGCCGGAATGGGCTCGGCGGGCGTTGACATCATCTTCGCCAGCTCGGCGATCAGGTCGTCTGATTTCTCTGCCGGATCAGGCATCTGCTGCGGTCTCGCTGGCGGCATCTACACGTCTCGATGGGATGGATACGACCCCTGCTCGGCCCCCGCCGATGCGTCTTCCAGCCATCACAGCAATGCGCCCGAATTATGAAAGCTCATCTGGAGCAGACACCCCCAACACCGTGAGCCCATTGACCAAAACCTGCCTCACGGCACTCACGAGAGCGAGTCGCGCCGCCGTCAGTCTCAGGTCCTGAGGGTTAACAAAACGTAACGCTTTGTCCTCCTTGCCCTTCGCCCAGAAGGCGTGGAAGGCGGCCGCGAGTTCGTAGAGGTAGAATGCAATACGGTGCGGCTCATGTGCAAGCGCCGCGGCGGCGACAGTACGCGGCCATTGCGCGAGCGCCCGGATAAGCTCGAGATCGGCTGCTGTGGAAAGCAGCTCCAGCGGGGCTCTGGCGAGCGCCGCCGACCCGAAGTCGACCCCCGGTACCTCGGTTTCGGCCGTGCGGAACACCGAGTGCGTCCGGGCGTGCGCGTACTGCACATAAAACACCGGATTATCGCGCGTCTGTTCCTTGACCAGCGCGAAATCGAAATCCATCGCCTGTTCATTACGCCTGTAGAGCAGCATGAAGCGCGTCGCGTCGCGGCCGACTTCGGCGACGACATCGGAGAGCAGCACCAGATCGCCGCTCCGCTTGCTCATCTTGAACGGCTCTCCGTTCTTCATGAGCCGGACCAGCTGCATGATCTTGACGTCCATGTCGGCCTGGTTGTCCGACACAGCCTTCACCGCCGCCTTGAGCCGGCTGACATAGCCCGAGTGGTCGGCGCCCAGCACGTTGATCATCTGCCTGAAGCCGCGCAGGTATTTGTTGCGATGGTAGGCAATGTCGGCCGCGAAATAGGTATAGCTGCCATCGGACTTGACCAGCGGGCGGTCGACGTCGTCGCCATAGCTGGTGGCGCGGAACAGCGTCTGCTCGCGGTCTTCCCAATCCTCGTCGGGTGCGCCCTTGGGACGGTCGAGCCGGCCCTGATAGACGAGGCCCTGCCCGCGCAGCCAGTCGAGCGTGAGGTCGATGTCGCCGCCCTGCCCGTGCAGCTCGCGCTCGGAAAAGAATACATCGTGCGCCACACCGAGCTCGGCGAGATCGTCCTTGATGAGCTCGAGCATCATCTGCAGGGTGAGGCCCTTCACCTTCGGCAGCCACTCGGCCTCGGGCATCTGCAGCAGCGCGCCGCCATAGGCAGCGACCAGCGCCTCACCGACCGGCACGAGATAGTCCCCCGGATAGTAGCCCGATGGAATCTCGATCTCTTCGCCGAGCACCTCGCGATAGCGCAGGAACGCCGAGCGCGCGAGCACGTCCACCTGCCCGCCTGCATCGTTGATGTAATATTCGCGCGTTACGTCATAGCCGACATAGGCCAGCAGCGAGGCCAGAGCGTCGCCGAACACGGCGCCGCGCGTATGGCCGACATGCATGGGGCCGGTGGGGTTGGCGGAGACGTACTCGACATTGACCTTCTCGCCCTTGCCAATGTCGGCCCTGCCGTAGTCGGCACCCTCGTCGGCGACCGACTTGAGCACACGCTGCCAGACGGGATCGGCGAGCCGGAGATTAATGAAGCCGGGGCCGGCCACGTCGGCGCTGACAACGTCGCTGTCGGCCTGGAGCTCCCTGGCCAGCGCGGTGGCCACATCGCGCGGTGGCTTGCCGAGCGACTTGGCAACGACCATCGCCGCATTGGACGAAAGCTCGCCATGAGCCGGATCGCGAGGGGGCTCGACCACGGCGCGAGCGACAAGCTCCGATGCCACATCGGGATAGAGCCGGGTAAGGGCAGCGGCGACCCGGCCGGCGAAGTCGGCGTAGATGTCCATTTTGGGTTCCGGAAGGCGCCGGTGGCCCTACCCCAAGGGCCTCTTGCCGTCAAACAGCCGAGCGTACTCCGCCTCGGCAAAGGGGTCGGTCATGCCCGCGATGTAGTCGGCAACGATCCGGGCCCGGGCGTTCTCGTCCTTGGCGGCGCGAGCGGCTTCACCCCAACGACCAGGCATGTCGGCGGTTTGCAGGAGCCGATCGAACAGCGCGCCCACCAGGGCCTCGCTGCGGCGCACCGGACCCATAACGAGCTCCGAGCGATAGACGCGATCGTAGAGGAAAGACTTGAGGCCCCGCTCCTCCTCCGCCAGCGCGGGGGAGAAATGGATCAGGGCGTGGCCGGCGGTCCGCACGTCGTCGCTCGATTTGGGCGCAAGAGCGGCGATCTCGGACGACGAGGTCGTGATGACGTCCTCAATCGCGCGGGTGATGAGTCGTCGCTGCACCTCATGGCCCTGCCGCCGCGGCTCTATATCCGGCCAGCGTGTCAGAACTTCACGCACGATCAGGCCAGCGAGCGGAACGTCGCGGAGATCGACCAGATTGAGGAGCCCGGCGCGCAACGCGTCGTCGATGTCATGGGCATTGTAGGCGATATCGTCCGCGATGGCGGCGGCCTGCGCCTCGAGGCTCGCAAAGGTCGCGGGCATCAGATCGGCGCTGGCGGGGATGTCAGCTGCGGCGGGATCAGTGAGCGGTCCATTGTGCTTGAGGATGCCTTCGAGCGCTTCCCAGCTGAGGTTCAGGCCATCATGCCCGGCGTAGCGGTTTTCGACTTTCCAGCACAGTGGGATCCGAAGCTTGGAATTCACGTGACTTGAAGTCGCGGCCGCACTGACCCTATAGTGAGTCGTATTAATTTAAATCATACCAACATGGTCAAATAAAACGAAAGGCTCAGTCGAAAGACTGGGCCTTTCGTT
>JADMIO011298014.1_pt1 | contig 51634 bp, 34 predicted proteins | sample 8958161 | NCBI WGS metagenome assembly JADMIO01 (sample SAMN16585339, study PRJNA669376) | soil metagenome | isolation source: Crop rotation soil | place: USA: Cullars Rotation, Alabama | collected 2011
CGCGACAACTTGTCCACGTGGAATTCTAAGCTTAGGATCCCAATGTGCTGGAAAGATTTAATCCAACCGATATATTACTTGTGCTGCTGCCTGTGCTGCTGCACGGTAAGTGTGTCGATTTTTACCCGTTTGCTCGTTTAGAAACTTGAAGAAGGTACTAAATGGAGGAAACAATTCGTGTGTAATTTATAACCAAAGTGCACTTCATATTTCGCGGTCTTTCGTTTCCTCAGAAAGCAAAAGTTACCCTAAATTCCCATTTGCACAGTTACCTAGTTTAAATTGAAAACACTAAAATCAACGAAAATGTCAGACAGCAGTTTTGATGGCAGTTTAACTGTGGACTCGAAGAAACCTTCTTCAAATGTGGTTCCAGCGGAAAGCTCTATCTTATCTACAAGAAATGGGTTTGAAAATATTTCTGAATTTCTTCAGTTAAAAGGGTATTCTGTGAATACTGTCTCAATTAAAACTGAACTGTAAGAATGCCTCCGCTCAAGAGATTCCTTAATTTACCCAGTTTTTTCTCTAGTTTGCAGTCAACTGAAATAAATAAATGGTTGGAAGATGTTGAAAAAGCTATTCTCAATTTATTTGATCGATTAACTTCAGCTCAAGATAAATTAATCGCTGCTTCGGGATCTATTAATTCTGTAGAAAATAAAAATGATTCTCTATATAAGAAAATAGAGGATTTACAACTACAGTTGGAAAGCTCAAAACGTAAAGAAGCTCAGCTACAATTAAAATTGGGTGACTATGGTAAGTGAATCTAACCCTATTTCAGTTTTTCCTTTTCGCTGACTGTATCCATATCTTTTATCTTTTACTGATAGAATCAAAATATGGAAAACTTGGAAAAGGAACAACAACAGTGGGAGGAGGGAAAGCAAGTAATGATTCTTCTTTCTCTTCCATAGAAAAAGAAGGAGGAACAATATCCTCATCGATTTATTCCTCATCTCATCATCAACAGCAACAACAACAAGATCGTCAAAATGCAACGAAATTAAAATCAATGGAATTATTATTAAAAGAATCTGAAAGAAAATTAAGACAAAAAGAACAAGAATTTGATCGTTTAAGAGAGAAATTAGATGCATATGTGAAAAAGGAAAGAGAAAATCATTTAAAAACAAGAAAAACATTTACTGAATTAACTTCACCACCATCAGCAGCAGAAAAAGGAGGATCAAAACAGAAATCATCGAATAAATATTCTCAATCACATTCACATTCACATTCATTCTCTTCTTCCCCTTCATCGGCTTCATCATCAATCACTCCTCAAAAGATGATAACGGGAAATCATCTTTCAATGATGAATAATAAAGATCAATTCACTTATCAAATTTTTGAAGGTGTTGAAAAATCACGACAAGAATTATTAGAAAAGAATTATGAATTAGAATTACAATTACAACATTTATCATCTTCATTAAAAGAACAAATTAATTTAAATCATTCGATTATCCATGACAACAAAGATGGGAATAGCGATAATGATGATAGTGAAGATGAAGGAACTGGTGATGAAAGAGAAGATGAAGGAAAGGGAGGAAATGAAAGAAAAGGGAAGTCATCGATGATATCCATCACAAAAGCTGGTAAGAAATCATCATTACCAAAGAAAGAAAACAGCAACAGCGATAAAAAGCAGATAAAGTTAATTCATGATTTAGAAGAACAATTAATCTCACAAAAATTAGAAATTGAACATTTTCAACGAATTAATAACAAATTAAATAAAGAAAAAGAAACTTTAATTGAAACATTAAAATATTATGAAAAAGATTTAATTAAAGATTTGAAAACAGAAATAGAAAATTTAAATATTCAATTATCACAACGTCCAACAGAAAAACAATGGAATACAGCACAACATGATATACATGAATTAGAAATGAAAATTAAAGAATTATCACAATTAAAACATGAAATGAATGAAATGAATATTTGGAGATCTTATTTATCAAATAAAGAAAAGATTTCAATTGATAAAAAGAATCATGAATTAAGACTTTATATGATTGATTCATTACCTTTAGCTATATTAAAAGATTGTGTTCAAACTGTTTGTAGAGAATTAGATTTATCTGATATCTCTGAAATACCTTTATCCATAAAGAAATTAAAAACTGTGATTAAAACTGTTCCAAGAATGGAAGAATTATTATCAAATTTATCTTCATTCATTTATGATCGTGATGAAATATTAAATCAAGAAATTTTAAGAAATAATAGTAAGGCTGTAAATCCACTGCAAAAGGGCAAAAATAATGAAAGAGAATCATTAGATACATTGCTGCCTATTCTTAGAAGGTAACAATATTTATTTCTTAATTTCTGCTTTTTGTCGCTTAATTCATTCTCTTTTTCATTTGTTCTCTCTCTCTCTATATATATATATATATGAATAGATGGTGGTTAATAATTCGAAGATGTCTTGATTTAGAAAATTTTAAAGCATCAGTCTATTATGAATTATTTCGTGGTAATGAATTAAAACATGCCAAAGACAACAACAAAAAGAATAACTCTACTATTGCCCAAGAAGAAGAAATCATTGAATTACATTGGGAAGAATATGGATTTAAAGAATGGATGATGCAAAGAGAAACCACAATTTTAAATCGTATTCGAGAAGTTATTGATTTTGAACAAGAAGTTTTATCAAATCCAACTAATCTTCAAAATGTCAATAAACATTTAATCACAAGACAAGATATTATCATTAATCGCATGTTAAATCATATTCAATCATTATTTGATATTCAATCAGTAGATGATATTCTTCCACAATTAAATGAGATTTATTTACAATATCGTGATTTTAATCAATTCTTGACTTTAATTCGTCGAATTATGGGTAAAGATAAATCGATTCCAAATGCTACGATCATGGGAGAAATGGTTCAACTTGTAAGTAAGACATTTAATAGCAGTAATACGAATAGTGATAGTTTTATTAGCAATGCAACCCGAATTGATTTCTAGAAATAAAGAGAATATTCTAACTCTTGTAGTCCTGCGTTGTTTTTTTATTCGGTAAATGTTAATTTAAGAAACGTAGTTTTTTTCAGAAGACAACATTTAATTTTATTGTTTTACAATGAAATAAAACAAAGACTTAAAACTTAAAATATATTTATATAACGATGAAACTGCTAACCACCTAATAAAAAACTAACGATAAACAGAATATGGCTATTATCTGAATGCAAAAAACAACCGAGAAAGGGAAATCTAAAAATTTGAATTGGAATCAATGTAATTCATGAGCAATACTTAAATCAATACAAACAAATAAAATAAATAATGCTAATATCTCATATGCTGTACGATCAAAGCTCTTTCCTCTCGAAAATAGAAATACTAATCCACAGATTGTACTTAATATACATAAGATAATTGTAACTGTTGCAACAAATTCTCTTCGATCATCAAATGCAATTAAAACTGTTCCAATCATTGATAACAGGAAACCCACTCCAACAAATACTTTATGAAGCAACGAAGTGGTTTCAATGCCGAGAAATAATTGATCCCAGAATGCAATAAATGCTTTTCCATTCGTTTCAACAAATACACCTAATAAATCATCTGATGCAAATCCTAAATTAATTTCAAATTTTATAGGAAAAATTAAAATAAATAATAATAAAATTTGTCCTGTTTCTTGTATCGCTCGATCATATCTTTGATCTAACATCATAATGGATACAATAATATTTACTAATGCATTACCAAATAGCAGCAGAGATAATATATAGGAAGTAGGATACCATCGAACCATTAAAATCGCACTAACGGAACCAATTGGCAATAGTTTCGATAAATATAAAGTTACAGCAATTGCAACATAAAAAAGAATTTTAATCGATGCATATTTCCTTGTTTGAATACCAAATCCATTATCCATAGATAGAATCACCATAAGATAAGTCATCATTAGAATAATCATTCCTGCAGGAAGACTGTCCACTTTTAAGACAGATTGCGGTCGTTTATTTCGATTGTGAAGAATATTATTATTCTCTGGTTCAGGATTTGCTTTTTCATTGTGTGTTTCAAATAAATGTTCAATAAATGTTTGTTGTTTGCCAACAACTCCATAATTACTAATGTATTCTAATACTTCAGGAGCTACTTCTTCATCGAGATCATCTTCCCCTCCACCTTCTTCAACAGTTCGTTGCCTTCTGTTACCTGCAATAGTGTCCAACTTCCGTCCTTTCATCCCTTTCATTAATTCAGCAATTCGATTTATTTCTTTTTCTTCTACTCCTGTTAATTCTTTACTATGTCTCTCGCTTCTAGATGGATTTCGACTCATTTCTCCTCCTTTGGATTCTACTCTGCCTCTTGCATCTTCAAGTGGTTTAATTGAAACACCGCTCTCTGAATCAATATCTGAAGGTTTAACCAATGGTTCTTTCATTCCTTTCTGCTGTTGTTTGGACATTTGTGCACGATGTGTCTCTGTTGAGAAGTATCGATTCCCTTTCGTATTTTCTTATTTGTTAGCTTCCAGCTTTCCTCACAGTTCTCACAATAATTAAATTATGATCTGTACACTTCATGGAATGCAAAATGTGGATATGAAATTAGAGATTGAGGTTAGAGAGGCGAAAAATACTGTAAGGAGAAAATTCGCTGAATCTTGAAGAGACACACTTTTCCTATTTTCGCAGAAATGGGAATCTGGGTAACCGTGCTTCAGACTTCAGATTTCGATATCTTGTTTCTTTCCCGTTTCGTAGAACTGCAGTATTATGATTAAGAAACGCTGGGTAACTAAAAGAGAGCCTTACAAATTATGTTGGTGCTGTTGTATTCTTTGGAGACTACTCTGAAAAGTCCCTAATTTTTCTGACAAACAAGCTATTAAATATATATATTGCAGTTCCACCAGGAACGAAACAGAGCCAGGCCAAATGTCAGGTAACAAGGTCAAGGCGAATAAATCAGTAAAATAATGATACTTTTTAAACATTACTTTTAAAGCAATAATTACTAGTATTCTTCGAATATAACGTTTCTAATCCGTCATAGTCGACATTGGTAAGCTAAAAATCTACAAACTACTAAATGACAATGTGAACCTTCTTTATTTATTCTTATCTCATTTTTATTTGATTTGAAAATAAAGAAGAACAGCACAAGATTTAAAAAAACAACACAAAAACATTATGATATTTGTGAAATACAAAACAAAAAAACCTTTCTCTCTGCTTGAACATTCCGAACCTTTTCCTTTTCATATACATTTAAACAGGAACATCAACCCATTTAGTAGCCATACTATAACATCCTGCAACTCCCTTGGATTTAATACAATTTAAAATGGCATCATAATTATCAAAGTCTCCTGAATGTGCAATATTAAAATAATAGACTTTAAAGGAACCACCAGTTGTATCAACGACAGGGAAACCAAAATCTCCCATACATTCATGATCAGACATTCCACCACCACCTACCATAAATCCATTATCCTTTTCCATTACAAGATTACAATGTTTATGTCCTTCAAAATATTTTAATTTATTCACAATTGGAGCACATGCTGGTAAGGATTTCATCTCTTGATATACCATTGGTACAGTTGCATCTGATGTACATCCATCCCCATCAGAATTCCAATGACCTAATAATAACACCACAGAAGGATTTGTCGAGGCGGCCCAATTACATGCATCAGTGAAATAACTGGTTTGTGATGCCCAATTATGTGCTCCAGAATATCCAATAAAGGCAACATTTCCAATCTTATTATAAAAAAAGTAATTTGACGCTGGTGGAATATTTTCACCACGATCTCTACCATAGGAACCATCAGGATTTATAGAGAAATCGTAAGGAGAAGTTGAGGATGCTGCTAAAGTATCTTGTGCATAAAATTGCATTAAACCATTACCATATTGATCTTTAGGGACAGATAACTGTGGCATTGCATTCACCCAGAAATCATGATTTCCTGGTGTAACAGCAAGTGGTGTAGCTTTTGTTGCATCAGATAATGAAGCAAACCATGAAGAAGATGCGCCGCCTTCTTGATCATAAAAATTATCACCTAAAATTTGCCAATAGGATAATTCATTGGTTGCAACCATAGCATTTAATAATTCCGGTACGCGTTTAAATGTTTGATATTTATCTTTATAAACACAAACAATCCAGTCATTGGTAAAACAAGGATCAGCCAAAATAACACCTTTAATTCCTTCACCATCTTTTGGTAATCTAATATTCACAGTCTTTCCTGCAACAGATAATGTAGTAGTTTGTCCTGGTGTAACAGAAACAATTCCAGTTGATAAATATTTATCAGTCCAACGATATTGGAATTGTTTGGAATAAGTGAAATAAGGTGAAGAAATGGTGGAATTTGAAATTACTGATAATCGCATTTTATCATATCCTTTTGATCCTAACGCACGCGTAACACGGACATCAACGGTACCAGCAGAGGCAGCTGGATAGTCAGAATCACTTGGACAATAATTTAATCGTTGACAATGTTCTCGGGCATTTAATCGTGGAAATTTTGCTAATAATTCTCCTGACATATCCACATGGAAATGTCCACAGATATCGTCATTAAAAAATTGAGAGCAGACCTTTTGGAAGTTAATGTCTTTATCATCAATCATCTGCTGAAATGTGGGGATGCAAACGGAACATTTGTATTCATCGAAATTCCATTTGGCTTGAGCAACAGAAATCAATAATCCCAGGACAACGACCAAATTAGCAATCATTTGTTTAATACAAGTACTAATAATAACGATGAAAGAAACTTTCGAAATTTCCTGGTGTTTGTCGATTTTGTTGGTTGATTGAGAACGTAAATGTACAAAAGAGTATACGCAAACTCCCAAACAAACCTTTTATTTTACGTTAGGGAGGTATATTGTCGATTTTTGATTTTTGATCCAAGTTTCCAAAGTTCCAAAGAATTTCTTGCTGGAACCTAGAAAGATGTCAAATCTTTGGGTTAAAGTTGCTGGAGTATCTGGTGCTTCAGCTGTTTTACTGGGGGCGGTAGGAGCCCATGCGTTGTTAAAACATGACGACAATATGAAAGACATCTGGAAGACAGCCGCTCATTATCATTTAATTCATTCTGTTGCACTGGGAATGAGTGCTCTGTATTTCACTGGTAGAAAGAGAACTTACGTATGTGCGTTATTTACGTGCGGAATTCTGTTGTTCTCTGGATCCTGTTATGGGATTGTTTTGATGAACCAAAAGAAACCATTGAGTCATTTTGCTCCGTTTGGTGGAATTCTCATGACTTGTGGATGGCTTGCATTTGCCTTCCTGTAAATATCAAACTATAGGAATCAAACACTTTTTGAAACTGCATTACTGTTCGATCTGTAAATAATTTTAACATGTTTTTATTCAGGTTTGCACCGCCTTAATACTTACAACGATACACTGGGTTAACAACTACATCGCTAATAATGCCCTTAGTTTATCTTCAACGTTTTGAGCTTTCTTTTCTCTTTGTTGAAAGATATTTTCCATATTTTGCAGTATATTGACATGTTCAAAGGGAGACATTGCAATCGATGAATGAATAAAATCTAATCTTTCATCAGAAGAATCTTGAGAATTATACTGATGTCGAGTATTTCCATTTAATAAATGTCGATAATGTTGTAAATTTCTTTCTAATTGAGGTTTCTCATAATGAAGATAATGTGTTATCTGTTGTTGTAATGATTGATAATGATTTAATAAAAATGATTTATTTTGTGTTGCAATTTGATGTGGAAGATCCTTTTGAATAATTTGTTTCTACAGTATAAAGAAAAAGGCCCAGATTATGAGGGAAGATGAAAGAAAATGCGGATATTTGAAAGAGTCGACTTACCAAAGAATCAATTTCAGCTAATAATTGTTGCATATATAATTCTTTCTCATATTGTTGTTTTTCTTGTTCAAATTGATATTCTAAAAAATCATATTTTTCATTTGTGATAAATGAAATTTGATCATTTAATAATTCATTGGATTGTTGTAAACTGAAGGAAGAAAAAGGAAAGGAAATTAGATCAGATATCGAATAAAATGAAGGCATAAGATAATATCAAAAATACCTTTTCTCTTTCTTTTGTAAGTTTTCCATTTCAACTTGTAATAAAGAAATTTCTCTAAATAAATAAATAAATCAATAGAGAAGAGAAAGATGAAGTCACTGAAATAACATTGCAAATAGTGTGTGTTAATACCTTTCATATTGTTCTAGTTTCCTTTGCTCTTCTGTTAATTGATTATTTTGATTTTCATTAAATTGATTTCTAAAATTTAATTCTTTTTGAATTAGTTTCTGTTGGTGTTCAATTGGATCAATGAAATCCTGTTGTTCGTCATCTTGCTGTCCTGTAATGAGGTGCCTCTGCTGTTGTTGCAGTGATGGAATGGGTTTGTTATTGTCTCCTTTCTCTTCTTCCTCTTTATAACCAATTTGATCTAATTGTTCTTGTAGTTCTTTCATTGTGATTTTTCCTTTTTTATCTTGTCGAAGACTTTCACGACGAGAAAAATCTTCTTCTAAAGCAGAAACTGGTGAAATAATAATCACAGGATTATCAGCTTTCTGTTTTTCATCGTTGTTATTGACTGGGTTTGTAACATTGGGAACATAATCGATGGATTGTTTTGAAAGACTTCTTTGTTGTCTTCCTAATCCATAGTTATAAGATTCTGTACTTGATTCATCATTGACATCATCATCCTCATCATCCTGGTTTTGTTTCTCCGATTTCCTCCTTTTGGATCCGCTATTATCCTTATTATTGTTATTTTTATTCTGAGAATCTTCAGCTAGGATTGGAGCAGGAGGTATAATAATTGTTGGATGAGAGTTTTTATTATCATTTTTCTGTTGTTTTTCACTATTATTTTCATCGGTCCTTTCCTTGTCATTGTTGTTCTTATTATTTTTGTTATTAAAGTACATACTGTCACCGGCAAAGAAAACTCTTGAAGAAGTATGTGAATTTGCATCATTTCCACCACTTTCTTCTCCTCCATTCCCTTCTTCTTTGGGGGGTCCACTTCTCTTCAATGGATGTGGCGGTGGAACCGGCATAGGTGAATTTGCTCGACTACTTGAATAATAACTTTCACTTAAATCATTTGTATTATTATCATCTTCATTATCAGATAAAGGAATTCTTCTTTCAAATGTAAAACGAACACGATTTCCAACAGGTACCCGAAATGAATCTAATCGACTTCTTATACGACTTAATACCCATTTACTTGTATCATCATCATCTATACCAACTAAAATATCATTTAAATGTATTTCACCTTCAGCTTCTTCTGTTATTCCAATAATATTAGTCTCTGGATTAATTCCTGAAACAAAGATCAATCCACGATTTTTATCTTCTGTAACTGACAATCCTAATCCAATACCTGGCATTTTCTCTATGATTACTTCATAACGTAATATTTCAGAATTTTCTAAACTTTCTTGATCTTGTTGATATTGTAAAAGAAATTTATATGCTGTATTAATTTGATGAAATTTTTCTGCGTTTCCTCCTTTATCGGGATGTTCTTTAAGAGATAATTTCTTATAAGCGCGTGTGATCATTGATTTGGTTAATTTTGGGCCATATTTTGATTCTGGTATTTCTAATAACTCTCGACAAGTGACAGGTTTTTGCTTTCTTTCTTTCTCTTCTTCGTGTAATGAGACAGCTCTTGTTAATACATTATACCAAGTATTCCACGAATTCACATCCGCACAAATAAATGTTGCTTTACCTTTTTCTGTTTTAATTTTTAAACCATGTGCAATATTTTGATCAGAAATTTTAATAATATTGGCATTTTGTAAATAAAGTAATCCCTTGATTTTCTTTGGCTTTTGCTCTCTTACATCAAAGATTTCGTAATAGGTTAACTGCTGTTGATCTACAACGACCCATACCCTCATTACCATAAATTTATTCGTCCATCTTAAATACCCTTCCATCTTGTCACGCCTTCAAATTTCGACACAAAAAATGACAAAGATCGTTCAACCGTTTTCCGTAAATCTAGGTGAAAAGAAATTTAGGTAGCGGAAGGTTCTTCTCAAAGAAAAAAATTGCAGAGAGGTTGTGTTTTCCTATCTGTTGTGTGAAACCTCGTTTGAAACCTTAGCGCTTATCACAAATAGCAGTACATTTGACTCATATAAACATTACTGTGAAACACTATCGGGAAAGTGGAAGATATATAAAATGAATAACAATAGTTCCGCGAACACAAGTGTTGCCACCCATGATAACCAGCCGCCAATCGAAGTGCCTGTCGCGGCTGTTGTAGAAGAACCTATCAAACGCGTTCAAGTTCCCCCTAACATGAGACCGGGCGATTCCTTTATAGTCACGGAGTATGGTGTTCCTTTCACTGTGGTTGTGCCGGAAGGCGCACCACCGGGAACTTACTTAAACGTTCTTTTGCCATCAGAAGCTACCATAGTTGGGGGAGATGGTGGTAGTGTAAGTGGCGAAGGAGATAGAAGGAAGGTGAAAATTGATAAAGGAGTTGCAGGAGCCGCGATAATAGGAGCCGCAGTGGGAGCAATTGTCTTAGGACCTATTGCCGCGGTAGTGTTAGCTGGTGGTGCTGCTGTTGTTGCTTCGCAAAAGAATAGCAAGATGGGAACGCAAGTTCGGAATGTCGGAAAAGAAACTTTTCAAGGAATTGAAAAAGCAACCAAATGGATCGAAAAGAAAATTGCATTCCGTTAAGAGAATATGAAATTCGAAATTTTGAACCTATTTTTTTACTTGTTACTCTTTCCTTTTCAATTGCTCTATGACTGTAAATAAAACTATCCTTTCATTTTTATTGAACAAGACCGCTCGAACTCAGACTTTACAATCGAAACTGAAGCAAGCCTACTTGAATCGCTGGCGCTGTTGAATACTGTGTGTTGAAAGCACTATAACCAGCCTTAGCATGAATGGAAGCATCACAAAAGCAAAAATGAAAACCGTAATCCATTTCAATTGATTATTGAGACTAGCAAATCGCACGGTTTGATTCCACCTTTTCGAATTACGCACATCACCTCTTCTTCTCTGGTAAATCATACAAAACGCAATTTGAGCAACATCCTCGATATAATCAAGGAAAGTGATTAATGCTGGGAGCAGCACAAACAAACCGTGTAAAATATGACACTGAAAGTTTGGAATGACATAACGATCTTCCAGGAAACTAAATAGTCTGTTGATTAGCACGATCAGTATAGCACGATACAGTGTGCAGAACACAAAAATATCGATCATTTCAAAAAGATAAAACAAATGAATTCCTCTTTTTCCCCAGCCATGTAAAACTTGCTCTGCCAATCCATTGCCATAACCAAATTTCAGATCAAATGGATCGTAATAGTGCCTGGGGAATAAAAGATCCTTGATGGCCGCAGAACTTGAACTTATCTCACTTTGTAAAACTTCTAAAATTACTTTTGTAAGCACAGCAAGGAATGAAGCAACAAAAAATGTATTCCATGATGAGACGGCTAATAGTGCCCTTATACTAAACCTGCCTGCCGTAGAAAAATCGTCCAAGATTGGTCTTATTTCCATCTGCACGGACCCGCAAGCCCACAAGCACACGAGCAGAAAAATGAAGAAAGTTCTTTGCCTAACATTACACTACGGCATATTACCGACACATGTTATTAACATCAAGGAATTTCAGCGATAAAAATAATTTCAAAGGCAAGCAAGCTGTATGTGTCAATTTCGTTTCTGTGCGCTGAATCAATGTTTTCCGAAGCTCATGAAACTAGCAGTTTTAAGTCTCTTCCATGGAGGTTATTTGCAATGAAATATCGCGGGTTATGTGAAATCTGTCGCTGTGCTTTACCTGAAGGAAGTCAGGCATTTTATCATTGTGACGAGAACCGACTGCCCAAATGGTATTTTATTTGCACTGAATGTGAAGAGAACGACTTTCAACCAGTTGCTCCGCTGAAATATATGGGGGGAAATGGATCATTATTTTCCGAAAAATATGATACAAGGATGTTTCGAAACAAAGTTTATCACCAGTTTTGTGATGATTGTGGTCGTTTTCTTAGAGTTGGAGAGTGTGTAAGAGGTCAGTATCAAGTAAATGAGTGGATAATTGGATGTTTTCCATCATGTAAACGTAAAATTCCTTCTTGCTCCGTTAATTTCGAAGAAGAATTCGATACGTGTGACCATCTCCACCATTGTCAGGATATCCCTTATGACTTTGATCATTTACCATTTTCTGATAAATTTGAAACTTTTATTTTTCGAAGTAGATTTAATTCCTCGCATTGTCATTCATGCGACTGTTTAATAACGCGTGGACAGTGGATTCAAGGTCAAAAGCAAGTATTTAGTTGTGGCAGTCATTGGTCAGTGAAGTGCTATCCTCACTGCAAATATACTTCATACACAGGGAATTATAATGATGATGATTATGTTCAGATTGGAATTGTGTATGCTGTGCACGAACACGAAAGCACGTTAAATTATTCAGCTGCCTCTTCGCCTGCTGCATCTTCTGAATCAACTTTTAGTTTGATACCTTCTCCCGGGTTTGAAGTTGTTTCTTTGAGAAAGAAATTGTTTAATGAACATTATGAACCTATTAGCAGCAGAACGAGATCAAAAACAATGATCAAAAAGAGAAATGCCGAGGAAGCTGATCTGAACAATGAAAAGAAAGAAATATCAATTAACTTTGAACGATAGATCCAATTAAATTATTGCATGTTCGAAAACTCTAAAAACTTATTTAATTCAATTCTACAGGCGGAGAGAAAATCAAGAGGAGTGTTAAATCTTTTCTGTTTGTTTTTATATTTATCATTTACTGCTTATTGCTTTATTGGTTTTTCTCTTGGTTTATTTTATTCTTATCTTGTTGCCCTTTCTTTTTCATCAAAAAGTTTAACGCAGGTTCTTTGCAAATTTCCTGATAGTAACTTAACCAGCAAACTGTCTTCAATTTTACAGTACCTAACTCAAGAAAGCAGCAACTTTGTTATTCATGTTTTTCAAATTTTACGCAGTAAAATGATCATTTTAGGTCGGTAAAATGAATCCCATTCTGCTAATTCTCTCGAGTCTTCCCCAGTCGCTTCGTCAGAAAAACCCTCATCCTTTTTAGCAATTAAGTACAAATTAAGAAAATCAGGGACAGCATTCAATAACTGTCGATAATGTACTCCTGATAAAGATAATCTTTTGTTTCCAGTATTCTCTATAATGGAATTTAGAGAAGAAATCTTCAAACAACGTTCAATTCGTAGGGATGTGATATTGCATATTCCTTCGATATTGATTTGTGTGGAATGACAACAAAGTAATTCTAATTCCCGTATATCTTTATTTATAAGAGGATAATAATTCTCTGGGATACGCATATCAGAGCAACTGCTGATTGATAATTGTTTGACCTTAGTGAATTGGGAGATATCCGTCAGACCGCTGCAATTCTCTATGACAACTCGATGAACATTAGCAAGAGGTGAAAAGTCTTCAACTAAATTACAATATTGAATAAAAACATATTTATTCGATTTTCCTAAACCTGATAAATCTTTTAATCTTTCTAATGAATCAATTTCCACAACTGGTACGGTTGCTAATCCTTCGAGATTGGTAACACATAGCGCGTGTGCGATACGAATCCTATGTAAATGAGAACAATCAATAAAGCTACGCAGATTACAACCATGTAATATAAGTTCAGTTAAATCACGGGGAATAAATAAACTAATGTCAGGATAATGTGCGAGGGTTAAATGAGTAACATTTTGAAGCACTTTAACGGATTCTTCAAAATCATGTAAAACATTAGTATTTAAACGATGTTTTGGTAACTTTGATATCGGCAAATGTTCGCTTGTCCAGCCATGATAATGTAATTTAAAATTATTGGTGAGAGAGGAAATGTTTCGAATTCCTCGACAACTAACAATTGCAAGATCAAAAACATGTGACAATTCACTCACATCTCTAATGCCATCACAATGTTCTAAATGCAGCTTACGTAACTTTTTAAAACAGTTTATATCTGTAATACCCTCGCAATCGTATAGATATAATTCTTGTAATGAGTCCAAGCGAGAGATATTTGATAATTTCTCAAAGTTCCGGATAATCAATCGTTTGATTTTCGAGGTATCTGTTCCCTCAAAGTGAGTAATGTTCTGGTTATACGATAAAGATATCTTCTCTCTCCTGTTGAGCATTTCCTTTAATACTGGAGATCTGCTAAAGTTATCATCACAGTGATAAAGATAAAGAGCCAAAGAATTCAAAGAAACATCCCAGCTATTAGAATAAGACTGGAGTGTCAACTGGTTAAGTGGGTTCGCGACTAAAGTTAAAACATATTTTCGAAATTCAGCATCTGTGATGTATTTAGAGGAATCATCGCAGGAGAAGTAAAGCTGTCGGGTTTGATACTTCAGATCTTTGAATAATTGTTTGGAGCAGTTCAAAAGATTTAGGTAATCGATCTCATTAAAATATTTTCTTAGAACAGGATAAAGTTCAGGTAAGAAAGTACTAAAATAGCTTAGGTCCTTCATCTCTCAAATCTCGTCGTTTGCAGGTGCTCTTTAATTTCGGACAAGAAAAAAATTGAAAAAAAACAGACATTTTATTATGTTACAGCACAATCATTTCCCGCTGTAGTGTAATATTTAAAAACGCTTCCCAGAAAAATGAAAAATCAAAAAATGAACAGTTACCCTGAACTTGCAAATTACTTTTTATACCACTCTTTATTCATTAGTCTGGTTCGCATTTCTGTCTACTGCCATGACATTGAACATGTGACCAAAGTGAAAGTTACCCAAGCTGCTTGGAAAGATCCTAGAATTCGCGAAGTTATGTATGCATATTCATATGCTGTTTTCCTTTTTCTTTGCTTCCGACATGTAATTTTTATGTGGGCAACCTATCTACCAGAATCAGTAAATAAGAGGCTTCTGTGTTCCATTGTTTGGGCTTTTGATGTGTACATGTGCTACCGAATTTTCTTTCCCTATAAGAAAACTCAAGGGAATGAGGAATCAGTTATGCAGCATCAGCAAAAAGCTCTTCCGCCAAAGATTCTTCAGTCATCACTCGTTCTTTCTGGTATAGCTTTCCACTTTTCTTGGCTCGTGCTTGGTCTGTAAGTGAACTGACATGGGAAGCAGATAAATTACTCGAAGCAAAAACAGCAGTGCTTTCCTTCTTTCTTTTAAATACTATATTTGTACCTCATCTTTGTTCATATCTTTAAACTAATTGCTGAGTCTTTGTTGTGTTCAGTGTTTCGCCGATTTGATTAATGGTGATAGCCAAATGAAAAGGAACTGAAGTGACAGTTAACGTTTCGCTTTCCTGCTTAAAAATTACACTGTCCAAAAGAAAGAAGTATAGAATATGAAAATATTCTAGACTATACTACGTTATTATCAGAGAATGCAAGAAAACAATATAACTATATTGTAAAGTAAGACAAAGAAATCATCAAATGAATGTAAAGAAAATTTAAAAAATGATTAGCAGGTCCGAATATAATATTTCAATATTCTTCATTCGCTAATCGAGGCAGATACAAAGAATAGCTGTTTATTTAATTAAATAACCGAGATATTTTACTTCCCTCTCTCATCCATAGATTTACTCTGACTGCCAAAAAAAACAGTTTGTTTCTGATTCGGCGAATCAAAGCAAATACAATGGATTGTAATATGAGAGGGAAATTATCCTCAGCAACCAGTCTTTGCAATTGATTGACCAGAAGATTTTGTAATATTTAAATAAGTGAACTCTTCTCCAATAGTTGGATGAATACCAACTAATTTCACTAATTCCTATAAGAAGCGGCAAAAAACATCAGATGAAGAACAATTGACGAGAAATGATTTTCAAAACTTACTTCAAAAGTCAATCCTTTATTCATTGCTAAAGCATAACCTTGAATCACTTCAGCAGCATTTGGTGCTGCAATATGCATTCCAATAACTTTATTTTTCATGGATTTATTAAAAACAACTTTAATAAAGGCATTTAAATCATGATGTTCTTCTGAGATGGACCATTCTAATGGTTTAAAGGCTGAAATATAACAATCAATTTCATCTTTACCATATTGTGAAATGGCTTCATCTTCTGTTAAACCAACAGTTCCCATTTCTAAAGGAGTGAAAACAGCAGTTGCAATATTCTTATAATTAATATATTCTGGAACAAATGGAGCTTGTTGTTGTTGTTGTTTTTGTGGTGCAGGAGTTTCTTCTCCTTCTTTCGGTTGTGGTGGTGGAAGTTGACCAAACAAACGACGTGCTAATAATTTTCCTGCATGAATTGCTGAAGGTGTTAATTCTGGTGCATTATGAATGACATCACCAATCGCATAAACATGTGGAACAGTTGTTTGTTCATTTGTTGCAACAATTTTTCCTGACTTTTCATGTAATTTCACTCCTGGAAGACCTTCTTCTGATAAAGATTGTAATCCTAATCCAGCTAAATCGGGTGTTCTTCCAATTGCACATAAAACTGTATCAAATTCTTCTGTTTTATTGTCATTATTACCGCCATAGGTTACTAATAAACGTCCATTTGCTAATTTTTCAATTTTCTTTGGTAAAACACCAGTTTCAATTCGAATTGGTAATAATTTTGTCATATGGTCGATAATATAATTCACTGTTTCTGTATCAAATGCTCTTAATGGCCTTGAACGAACTAATGCAACAACTTCGCCTTGTCCTGTACCAGCAATAAAACCACCACATTCTAATGCAACATATCCTGCACCAATAACACATGTCTTTCCAGGTGGTTTCTCTAAGGAGAATAAATCATCTGAAGTGATTGCTAATTCACCTCCAGGAATATCTAATGGTGTTGGCCGACCACCTACTGCGACCACAAATCTTGCTGCAGTAACTGTCGATGTTTTACCTTTTGCATCTGTTACCTCTAATGTATGAGGATTAATAAATTTTCCTAATTTATTTAAATAAGTTACAGATTGTTCTCTTAATTGAACACGATAACCAAAATTTAATCCTTTAATGTGATCTTGAATATTATCTCTTAAAATAGACCAATCATTTGTTAAACCTTTTTCATTAATTTGCCATCCAAAATGTTTTGACGTTTTATGAAAATCACCTAACTGTGCACCCCAATGCATTAATTTTTTGGGAATACAACCAACATTAACACATGTTCCACCAAGTCCCCATTTAGTGCCGTGTGGTGAAGGTTTCACATAATCTAATACAGCCACTTTTGCACCTAATCTTGCAGCTTCCTTAGAACAAGATAAACCACCTGATCCTCCACCAATAACAATTAAATCATATTCAAATCCATGATTAGGATTCCATGGATCAACATTTACTAACTGAGAAGATGTTTGTTGAGTGAAAGAAGCGGATGTAGAGGAAGATGAAGAGGAATCTCCATCATTTCGTGAGATTAGTGTCTTTAACCATGCAACAGTATCATCACGTCCACCAAGGTATTTATTATCTTCAGTAAACCATACAATAGGTGAAGTTTTATGATTTGGTGCTTGAACAGAATCACGGAAGCTGGCTAACCATGACATGTATTCATCTCTTGTTGCATCTAAAAGACAATTTCAAAAACGCAGTTAACAAGTAGACAGGGTAAAGAGTAATGATTTCATTTACATTCTTTGACTTCAACAGTCCATTCATTAGGATATAAGGCTTTCATTCCAAGCAAAGCATCTCGAGCTTGTTGGTATGCTTTGCAAGTAGCATACCCACTGACGACGACATTTTTCCTACTCATATTTGTGGAGAAATATCGATTGCTCAATGAAGAGTGTAATAACAGAAACTTCTTATGATTATTTCTTCCTCCTGAAAACAGTAAGGAAGATTGTTTTGTATATTTAAGGGGTGAAGAAGATTGACTAAATCGAGAGAGGAAGTTTTTTACTGGGAAGCCTCTCGTCGATTGGAATATATTGTAAGGGAAACACCCTTTAACTATGATTGTACTCACTAAAAACAGCTTGATGAACAGTATTTTAAAACCGCTTCAACACTCCACCCACAAAGTGAAAACGAAAAGAGAATTCCGGGGAATCAAATACTACCCTAAGTTTACTAACAAATACGACCTTCTTAATCGAAGCACAGTCCCTGTAAATGACAAGGAAGATGGAAAGTGGTGGGAAAAATTGCAACTTCAAAAAAATTTGAATTTTTAAAACCCGAAAGATTAAAAACTTGAGATTTTGACTGTTTCGTTCATTAACTTTTTTGTTTGGGTTTATAGCTAGTCAAAGAACAAATTAAAAAATGTCGTGTTGTGGATGTGTCTATGAAATGGAAGCAGGAATAATTGAAAACTGCGGTAAGATGGATGATAATATGATTCCTTCTCGCTGACTGAACATTTTTACAGGCAAATTTAGTCGCGTGGTTCCTGCTGGTTTGTTTTGTCTGTGCTGGCCTTTTGAAACCTTCGTTCGCAGTGTTTCACTAAGAATCCAATATGTGGATGTTGCTTGCGACACGAAAACAAAAGATAATGTCTTCGTTCGAGTTGTCGTTGCTGGTAAGAATTTGGTTTTCATTAGATCTATTCTTTTCTTATCCGCTCTTATCTACCGCAGTGCAATACAGAGTAATGGCGGATAAAGTACCATCAGCCTACTATAAACTAACTGATCCTCGTAGTCAAATTCGTTCATATGTATTTGATGTCGTTCGTTCATCTGTTCCAAGATTAGATTTAGATGATGCATTTGCTTCCAAAGATGAAGTCGCAAACCAGGTGAAGAGTCAGCTCGCATCGCTGATGGCAGAATACGGATATGAGATCATTGCAGCTCTTGTAATTGATTTAGATCCTAATCCTCATGTGAAAGCAGCAATGAATGATATTAATGCCTCACAACGATTACGAGAAGCTGCTGCAGAAAAAGCTGAAGCAGAGAAAATCTTACAAGTAAAAGCAGCCGAAGCAGAAGCTGAAAGTAAATATTTATCAGGTCTAGGAGTTGCAAGACAAAGAAAAGCGATTGTCGATGGTTTACGAGATACTGTTCACATCTTTTCAGAAGAAGTGCATGGTGCAGGTCCAAAAGATGTGATGGATCTGTTATTAATAACGCAATACTTCGATATGATCCGTGATTTAGCTCATAAACGTCAGAATAATACTTTGTTCTTGCCTCACGGTCCACAAGCTGTTGATCAATTAAGACAAGATCTTGCTCATACATTTACTTTAGGAACAGCACCAGCTGAGCAGAAAGGTGGTAAAAATAATAAGTAAACTGTAAATAATATAATAATATATTTGATTCTAGTTAGGTAGTGGTGATGTTGATTTTTCTTGTAGAGTTTTAGAATATAGGTTTTATTATTCAGTGATATTGCATGTGTTACCTTTCCTGTAAAAAATCAAATTTGGTTTTCGACAGTAGCTTACAATCCACTTCTGCGTTATTACAATCATTTTTGCCATTCTGGTGGCCTGGTGGCTATCTATTAGTAGCTAATTTCGCGAAAAACAGTGTTCGTTTTGGGAGGAAATGGCAGGTTAATAATGTTGTTAGTGATTACTGACACGGAATTCAATACTTGTTATTTCTATCTACACGAATACATCTTATATCTATTTCAACTACTGCTAATTTACAGGGATGCCAAAGGCTAAAATTTGGTCCGGATGAGCAACATCATCCCTCGCTAAAGGTAGCAAGGGTTGCGCGTTCGGAGGTGGCAATTCCATTCCTTTCCTAGAAAGTCTTTCATTTGTATAAATAATAGAAGTAATATAACCACAATGCGTTGTTGATGAAAATTCTGCTCTCATATTATTTCTGATTTTTGCATGCTCTGCCATTGTATTGCAATTCATACAGAGAGAAGCAACTGAACAGAACCCAAATCCTGCAAATAATAAGTATGACAGTAAATGGTACGGAAGTAAATACCCATATCCTGAAGCTATTAAGGCCAGTGTTCCGACTGAACCAACGCCGCTAAGTTCCGCTGCCAGACTTGTAACTCTTCCACAGATTGTCTGAGAAGAAAATAAGTAAGACAACTTCACGATATTGTGAGCATCAGTGATAGACAGGTTCGAATTACTGCGAATAATTGCAGAGGTGGAGTTCTGCAGGATGTCTAAATGTGCAATATCCGCAGGTTTCTTCTTAACAAATTTTCCACAGAATTGCCCCAAAAAAGTTGTTGTGGAGCTGTCGCAACAACAGAAATAACAGAAGGCCCCATCCCATTCTTCAATTATGTAACCCCCTATCTCTAGTAACAGACAGCAAGTCATTTTACTCTTAATAAGTTATAGAGACGAGAACAGAAAATAGAGAGATTAAAAGATTAAAAGTTAAGGAGGGAGAGAACTTCTTTCGCTATAACATCCTGAAGAATTATATCGAGCGAAATTTTTGAAAAATTTTCAACAACCTACCTATCGATTATCGATTTAAAAATCCTCTGTCTGTCGTAGAGGCATTGAATCAACTTGTGAGTAATGTAAAATGGAAACAAAAGGGATAACAGGATTATTGAGCAAAACATCGAATTCAGCAGGCAATTCGGTCATCAGCGCCTCTAATACTGGTTTACCTGGTAGTTCGTTATATGCTCCAACGTTATCGAGTCGGGCAAGATCGGCTTCACGAGTTCAAGCTCATAATCGTAGTATTTCCAGTGATATGAATAATACCACGACAGAATCCAGCAATAACAACAGCTTTATCAGAAACGCGGCTTCGCCACTTCGAAACAACAGGCACAAAACTCCACCTAAGTCTCCAAACAATGGTAATGGTAACAACAAGGCAAATATTAAGGGGCGGTCTTTTTCTCCTTCTTTATCTCAGACCAAGAGAAAACAGCAGAGTGCTGCGCCACCTCTACCTCCACCGGCTCCTTCGGCTACTATCACCGACCTATCAGAAGCAGAAAAGCTCAAACTTCATCGCGTTATCGAAAAATTATTTGAAATGACAAATCGTTATGAAACATTACAATCTGAGACAAATCAACTAAAAGAAGATCATAAAAAAGAAATCGAAAATATTTATGACAAAATTAATGGACAAATATTGATTATTGAAGATAAGCTTTCATTAAAAGATCATTATCTTTCAGAATTACAAGCTAAAGAATTAACATTAACTTCTATTATTCTTTTATATCAAAAGAAATTAAAACAATTATTAGATTTTACGATCCCAGAAATGAAACATCAAAATATTACATTACAGCAGAAGGTTGATGGATTAACAGCAGAAAAACAACAATTATTATTAATCTCCGATAATGATAAAACAATAATTAATCGATTAGAAAATCAATTAAAAGAAGCCAATCAAAATTTCCATCAATCAGAACATATTAAAATTCCTAAATTAGAAGCATTATTACAAGAAGAAATAAAGAAAACACGACAAAAGGAGACAGCACAACAAGAATTAATCATGAAAAATAGATTTTTATCTAATGAAATAAGAGCATTACAAGGAAAAGTTATTGAATTAAATGAAAAATTAACAAAACAAACGTTATCTTCTTCTTTCTCTTTGAATAATAATCAGGAGAAAAAAGACAGGAGAAAGAATCGAGATCAAGATAATCATGATGGCATAATCGCCGATCGGTTTGAAGCCGAAGACGAGGAGGACGATGAAGATGAGGAAGAAGATAATCATTTATTTGAAGTGAGTCAAAGAATTGAACCGAATCACCGGAAAGCATCTAAGAAAAATGATGTTTCAAATCATCATCACAATCATTTGCAACAAAGATCAGAGATTTCTTCTATCTCAGGTGCCTCTGATATCTTTGCAACTAATCCTCCTCCAACATCTTTAGCTAATGCTATTCCGAATGGCAAAGAAAGAAGTCATAATCCTATAACTCTTCCTCCATCTAATAATAAAAGAGCGACTATTTCAAATACTCGAATGAGTACAAATCGATCAACTGGATCGACTTCACGTTCTGTATCTCGATCAAGATCTCAATCTATTGATTCTAGTTACTCTCAAGACGAAGTTGAAGAAAAAGACAGCAAGAGAAAGATAGCAGAAATAACTAAGAACAACAATAATTTGTTGTCAGTCAATGGAAAATCCTTCAACGCCGCTGCCCCCGACACCAATAATCATTCTACAATACTATTCAAAGCTTCGTCAGGTGACGATGACGGTGCAGTTGCGGATGATGATGATATTTCTTCGATAGTTAAATCACATCAACGAGTTGAAGAATTGTTGAAAAAGACTTCTTCTTCCGCTTATTCACAAAAGAATAACAATAACATTAATAATAATGATAATGTTAGTTTAGAGAATGAAAGTCATGAATTTGATGCAATGTTTGATACTTCGAATTCTTTTATTAAATATGAAGATGATGATAATAACGAAGAGGGACAACATGATGCTAAGGAGAAAAAGAATATCAAGAAGATAGAAGAAGATGAACTGATTAGACAGGTTAATGAGAAGTTGATGAATCGTAAACAAAGAGACACCAGTAGTAGTAGCAATAATAATCCTAATGACTATAATTCACAAAAGATCAATGAAACATTAAAAGCATTAGAAAAACAGATTACAAATAGTACAATTAAAAGAAGACAATCTACAATGACTGCTTCATTGGGAGCTGTAAGTCGTTCATTAGATTCAACATTCGATTGGAAGAAAGCCACTAATGGTCCTTCTCTCCCATCTCAATCGCGGAATCAACAGAACGAAGAGATGATGAATCGTCTATCATCAAGAATAAACGAATTTTCCATGACCAATAAGCGAAAGTCACGATCTGCTGATCATTCTCCTGTCATTCTTTCAAACAATGAACCTCTGAAAGCATCAAACCCCTCTTTTTCTAACGCTAACCGAGGCTCCAGCAAAGAAAGGAAAAGAAGGAATGTTGATGCTGATGCAGACGAAGTAACTGATCAAATCAACAGAAGTGGAAGAGAAGATGAAAACAGAACAAATACAGGAAATGGATCCTCGTTATCCAATAAACGGCAAGCTACAACAGCAAATCGAAGATCATCAGCAATTCTTACTGAACAGAAGAAAGATCGATCAACAGAAGAAGGAATCGATGAAAGAGAAACTAGTTTTAATCTAAATCTGTCAAATTCATCGATTTTATCTGATGATAATAATAAAAATAAGAAGGAGAATTCAATGCATATCTCTGCATTGAAAGCAACAGACAATGATGAGGATCTCAATCTTTCTTTTGATAAAGAGGAAGATGAGGGAGGAGGCAATGAAGATGAAGGGAAATTGAAGAATAATACAAATAATATTCTTTCCAGTAGTTCATTCAAACTTGATAATAATAATAAGAGAATTGAATCGATTGATGAACCACGACCAAAATCACAATATCAATATGCTTTACTATCAACAATGAAAGGCCAAGCAACGACTAATAGTAACCGCAGTTCTATTGATAGCACCAGAAGCGATAAAGATAAAAATAGACAAGAAAAGGAAGAAGAAATCCAAAGTTTGGATGATATTGAAGACCGGCCAACGATGAGAGTGAAAGTGTCTAATAAACCCAAACAAAAAAGTAATGAGAACGACGACGATGAATTCAATGAAAGTTGGATAAATAATAAAAAACAAGAAGCTCTAAGAGAAAGTTATGAAAGTGATCGAAAAAAACAAAAACAAGACAATAATAACGACTCGAATCATCTCAAAGAGAAAAAATCATCATTTAAAAGTGATAATAACCCACAACCAGCAATAACACGACGGAAGAGTTTTAAGAATACTTCACAAGATAAAGATGATGAAATAGAAATCAAATCAAAGCCTTTAAAGAGATCGAGCGTTATAGAGAATAAAGAACAACAGCCACAGCCGCAGCGACCCCCTCTTGCATTGACTGAGAAGAAGAAATCATCACAATCATTGAAAAGTATTATGACAAAATCTAATGATACTACAGAGAATAATATGATTACAAAAACTCCAAAGAAAACATCATCGAAACAAAATCTCAAGCAAGAAACAGCCTCCGTCAACAACACAGCTTCGAAAAACTCTACGAAGAAGAATGAAAAAGAAACTGGAAAGAAACTTCACAAGAAATCTGATGACAGGGTGGATCAGGGAAAGGATTTTCATGGAAATTTAGATGATTTCATTGGGGAAGATATTCAGAATACTAAACAGAATAAAGATGCTAGTCTGGAAAAGAAATCACTTCCCAAAACCTCTTCCTCTTCATCTTTAAAGAAGAAAAAAGATGTTCTATCTCCTTCTATTTACAATGATTCGTTATTTGATTTACTAGATATGGAATAGATAGATTCAATGGGACGGTCTGTCTTTTTGCTTTGTTTTGTTTATTTTTTTCGTTTATATTTTGTTATTTATAAATTAACTTTAATGGAAAGTGAAACAACTGCTGGTTTTCCTAATGATTACATACCTCTTTTAGAACCGGTTAAAATATAAAATATAGACAGGTAGACAGCAGGAAGAGAGGTTTCCGGTTTCCGAATTATATCTTTCAACCTGTAATGTAGTTTAAAAAATCCAATTCGAAAACTTTTTGTCTGTTTCGTTTGTTCGATTGTGCATTTTTCCCGTGAGCACAAAATAATATGTCTCATCTCGCAAATACTTATTCCAATATGAATCCTAAAGAGTCATATCATGATCAAATCGAAAAATGGAATAAGATATATTTGCACCACAACGCGGCCAAAATCGTGGAGTATGAAAACAGTAACCATGAGAGTAAAGATCCCCTCAAAGTTTCTTTTCTTTCACCAAGTAAGCTAAATAGTTCTTCTCTTTTGGAAGACGAAGATTCGACGGTTCGGAGGAACGGTGACATCAAAACACTGAAGGAAGAACAATTCAAGGCGTTGAAACATCAGTTATTACAGGATTTAGAAAGTACCGACTGGTTCTATGGAATTCCAAACAGTAGAATAGGGCAACCACAGGCTGTGTTTACGAAAGGCAACCGATGATGAGATCAAATCCGCCTCTTTACAATTAGTCTTTTCTGTGTGTGTTGTCTCTATTCGATGCCGTTAGTTCCAGTGGCAAATATTTTCGCTCTCTTGAATACTTTTTGTATTTCTGTTAATATCTAATAAAACATGCTACTGTTAAATCCCGGTCCTTGTGCTGCTGTTATTGTTCACTTCTGCTTCAGCAGCAGGTGTAAAGTTATAAAACTTCCGCACTCTAAACTCAGGCAGGCGGGAAACTAAACTGCCGATCCCAAAACCGAATTCGCCGGGATTCTGAGCCGAAAAAGATCAACAAAGCAACGACAAATGGCAAAGAGGTAATGAGTTCAAAGAACTATTCCACCATTTATCACTTATTCTCTTCTGCTATCTGGTACTAGTGAAAGAGGCCCTAATCCCCTTGTAACGGGATATCTTATTTTGTACAATTTGGCATGTTGTGCTGGTTGGGGATATGTTTTAGTTTATTGCATCCAGCACATCAGAGAAAATAAGTAAGAGAAAAAAGTATTTTTTTCATTCAATCTTCGGTCATCCTCATTTTTATTCTGCTTGTTTCATTTTCGTTTTGGGTGTTGAATAGGTTAGACACTTTATGGAATGACGTTGAACATGTTTTAAAAATCGTTCAAACTGCAGCTTGCTTAGAAGTTGTTCATTCACTGATTGGATTTGTAAAATCACCCTGGACAACAACATTGATGCAAGTATTCTCACGTGTCTGGACCTTATGGGCAGTGATGGATATTTCACCAGAAGTTCAACAATCTCTGTTCTTTACCTTAGCAGCTACTTCATGGGCTTTAGTTGAAGTTCCTCGTTATTTATTTTATGCTGTCAATTTAGTGGGTAATGTCCCATACCCATTATTTTGGTTAAGATATTCTTTGTTCGCTGTCTTGTACCCAACTGGAATTACTGGAGAATTAGGGTGCATGTATTTAGCATTAATGGCTTTGAAAGGAAATCGTTCATTAGGTCAACTAATGAATTTACCACCTAAGAGATTAGCATTATTTGTTGCAATTGTACTTGTTATTGTGACTTATGCACCAGGTAAGTGAATTTCCGTGTTTGTTTTTTCTGATATTCATTTTCTGTCTAAATTGATTTGTTATTAGGATCTCCAAAAATGTATGGTCACATGTTGAAGACACGAAAGAAGCAATTTGCTGAAAGAAATGGTGAACCAAAACCAAGTAAATCTACTGGAAAGAAATCCAATTAAAAACTGTTAAATTATCGAGTTCTCACTTTACATGTCGCCATGATTTTTATCAATGCTGTAGTTTGTTGTAACTTAACAAAAGTTTCTTTCGGTATATTTCTTTTCCAAGTTGATTGTCGAACTTACAGCGAAAGACGAAAGAAATAAAAAAATAAAAATCACTCATTTCATTTTGTAAAGTTACGCGCCACACCAATGAAAATAAATGGAGAGAAACTTCAAAAGCATAAATCTTCTGAACGACTTAGTTTACGATGTTTGTGTTGTTGGGATAGGTATTAGTGGACTATCTGCTGGTATTTCTCTGCTGAAATATTCCAAAAATAAGCACAATATAGCAGACAAATCAACGAATTCTCCGTTAAATATTATTCTATGTGAAAGAGATTCCCACCTACATAACAGAAGGCAAGGATATGGCCTAACATTGACAAACAGTACATCTGGTCCATTAGCAAGACTCGGGTTATTAGATAAATGCTTAGAAAGAAACTGTTTATCTCGAAGTCATTTCACCTTTTCTCCACGAGGAGATATTCTTGGATATTATGGTAGAATAGTAAAGGAAATACAGCAAAATTCTTTTGACTGCAATAAAGCCAACATGAAAGAAAAGAATGATGATGATGGAGGTAGTCGAGGGAATATTCGAATACCTCGCGAGGAATTAAGAAACTTAATGTTGGAAGAATTACTCTTATCTTCCAACCATCCGAACCACTATCATGTTCCCGTGGGAGATAAAAACGAGAAATATACTTATATGCATTCTTCTACGGCGTCATTTCTTGAAAGATTACGTTCAAGAACATTATCCTCGTCTTCTTCGGCATCAGTTTCGGAGGAAGCAAATAACAATAACGTTGAATTGAAATGGGGATATCGATTTCTCTATTATGAAGAAAATGAAGAATACGTTACAAGTTATTTCGAGGTCCCGCCTTCTTCGTCATCATCTTCAGCGCACGAAGAATCCAAGACTATTGTGGGAATTAAATCCTATATTTTATTAGGCGGAGATGGAATTAAATCGAAAGTAAGAGAATGTAGAGATATTGCATTATTTGGGAAAGAAATCACTCCATTAAGATATTTAGGAATTACAGTGATGATTGGTATCTCTAAAATATACCATCCATTACTTTATGAGAAAGGATTTTATGTTTTAGATGGAAAACATCGTCTTTTCATTATGCCATATTATACTCCGAAAGTGAAACTGAAAGCCGAAGAAAATAATGCACAAATGGACAACATGACCAATACTAATACTGATGATGATGAATCAGTTCCTTTAATAATGTGGCAATTATCGTTCTCTGGTTTATCTGAAGAGGATTCATTAGCTTTAAAGAAATTATCCTTCCCTGAATTAGTAAATTATATTATTAATGAAAAAGTTAATAATTGGTTTCCACCTGTTCAACAATTAATTCAAAATACTATCGAAGATGAAATATGGGTTTCACCATTATATGATCGAAACGAATATCAAATACAATCTCGATATAATAAAAACTATGAATTACATAATCAAAAAAAGAAGATTAAGACATCTGCCGAGGAAGAATCGATCGACTCTTCCCAATCACAGTTAGGGACATTAATGACAAAACGATACAATACTCGAGTAACAGTGTTAGGTGACGCCTGTCATCCAATGTCAATGTTTAAAGGCCAAGGTGCAAATCAATCATTAGATGATGGAATTCTCTTTGCAGAATGGATGTTATCTACAAATAAATCTCAAAAGAAATCGAATGATGGAGTGAGTAATAACAGATCAATGACAAAGAAAAGAAAAGTGGAAGCTGCTTCTCCGCCTGCGGAAAACGGAGAAGAATATGAAATAAATGAAACTGAAATGCAGAAAAATGATAATGATTCGATCGTGGTGACGCAGGAATCATGTAAAGCATTTGGGATGTTTACAAAAGATGAAATATTTCATAAAATTCGTCAGTTTGAAAGAGAAATGAATTCGAAAACATTTCCTAAAGTTTTAGCATCAAGAAAAGCTGCAGTAAATCTTCACTGTTCGAAACAATTACAACAATTATTAGTAGAGAATAAAGATTTTAGTGCTTTTGAAACAGTTGTCAAAGCTTTCACAGAATTTCCTCTTTCTGATTATGTTTATACAATAAATGGAGTAAAAGATCAAAATATAGCCAGCAGGATATTACGAGAATGTTGCCAGCTACACATCGGTGCGGGGGATAATGAACAACTAGATACCAGATTTTTTAATATTGTAAGAAAACATTTAGTTTAGCATATGACCTTTTTTATTGAGTAACGTTCAGTGTTCAGTCCTGCTTTACCGTATTTTTTGTACGAATCGATTTCAAATCTACAAAAAACGATTTTTCCAAGAAAGTTAAGAGGAACTCTATTTGGGGATATCTCACCAGCAAGGAGAATCTTGCTCCATATAAGGATGCAGCTAATTATCCTTTACGGAGAAGATTGCAATATCGTGGAATTTTTGCCAGAAGGAACAACCGAACAGTTAGAAACAGTGCTCACTCAGGTATATGCATTTTGTCCTCTAGGCGGTTTGTACTACCTCGTTGAATCCGAGAACGACCAGTCTCTTCTTACTAAAAATGAAGAGAAACATACGTTATTAGTGCCTTGGAAAACAATGAAGGAACAAAGAGTGAGAGACGAATCTATTATCAAAGTGGTGATTCAAGATACGTGGGAATTGACCATTCACGCGTTTATCGACATTAGAAAGGTTTATCAATCTATTTACTTGAAATTATCACCCAGTGAGTTTTCCAGCACTGAAAAAGTGAAATCGCATTTAGTCCACCAAATTTTTTCTTCTACAAGTCAAATTGATATGGATTACCTCATTCTTTATAAACCGATATTTAGTTTATCGGGTCCTACCCTGCTACAACCTTTAGCAACTTCACCTATTGAAGATGAAAATTATGAGATATTCGAAAGTAAAAAGAGCTTAATTAAAGATTATCATGTCTATCATGGAGATTCCATTTATTTATTTTACAGTTATCTTGCAGGTGGACACGGATTTCCGCGCGATTACTCTCTTCGCGGTTCTGCTTATACTCTTCAATCAGTTAAAGCGGAAACCAAGAACAACCTGAGCAGCACCGTGTATGACTGTGAAAACGAACCGAATGAAGGGAAAGACGATAATGAGGAAGGCAGCAATAACACGGAGGATTACACTGACTATACCCAGTATAATGACATGATTTCTAGCGCTTGTCCTAAAGGTATTGCAGGGTATACGAAACAACAGACTAATAAAGTCAGAAGGTATTATGAAAGTTATACTTACGGAAATAATGTAGGTCCAGAGTCGGAAGACGATGAAGATGAAGATGAGGGAAGACAATGTTTTCGAAGAGAAAGAAAATCTAGAGTAACTTTCGGGAACCTGGTGACCCCAAAACCTGTGGCTAATAACACTCTGGTTGTGCCGGAAGACCTTGAAAATGAAAAGAAGAATACACCGACAGTACTTCAAGAGAGAGACAGTTACTTCCCGGAGATCGTAATTGAGAATGAGCTGGGCGAAGAAACTCAGGAAGGCAGTTTCATAAACAATGACACTATCAAATCGAGTGATTCGAAAGAGCATATCTCTGAGAAAGATAAGGAACCATTCAAACGGGATGGGGAAAACTTGCAAGACTGTAAGAATATTGATAATATCGAACAAAGCTCTTGTGAATCCGATGATTATGTGAAAGTTAGTAAATCTAGTAGCAGCATCAATGATGATGAGAAAGACGGAGAAGCGCAATCGAAGAAATATATCAGCAACAGTAATCTTGCCAATGTAAAAGGTCTGGATTTTACAAAATCTGCTTTAGAAGTCAAAGATATTCCTGTAGAAGAGGATATTCACGAGGAAATCTCCTCGGTCATTCAGAAAATGAGCAGCAACAATACTACCTCAACAACGCAATCTCCAAATTTAGTGTTTTCCTCGTCGTCTGCTTTCTCAGCGACTAAGAACAAAAATACTGAACGGACGGTAGCAAAACCTACCGAAACCGTGAAAACATGCTCTGCCCCTCTGCGAAGTAACCCGTCGGAAGTCTGTGTCCATAAAGCGAACAATTCACTCTATGCGAGCAATATCCAAGATTTTATCAGTGATCTAAGTGTAATAAGAAATGACTCTTCTCATTCAGCGAAGGGAGAATTGCAAGATTCGGAGGATGCTCTCATGTTATTGCCACCACAGCCGTCACTCTTAGATAATGGAGGGGAAATCCTTCAACTCCCTGCTGACCCGATATTCCGTTGTCATCTTCCAACGTCTTTTCTTGTTCTTTCTATGAAAAATTTACAAGTCTCCTCAGAAGAAGAAATTACGCACGTGAGTTCTTTGATAAGTGAACGAGAAAAAGAACTTGATGTAATGAAGAAAAAGCTTAAGGCTAATGAAGATATTCTCGATGAAAATGAAATCGAAATTGCCTCGAAATTATCTGAAATTGGTCCACCTCTTGAAAATGCAAAACAAGCTGTTAAGAATGCAAAACAGGAGCTACTGGTAATTGGTTCTGTTGGGACGCCTCCCCAAATACTTCGAGATATTATTTTTGCCATCTTTAAATTATTCGGAATCGAAGATTGTTCTTGGTTGAATTTGAAGAAATATTTGCAAAACCCAGGAGTTACAGAAGAATTGTTAAATTATAAAATCGATAGATTGAAACCTGAAGTTCGGTGTGTGGTTCAAAGCTTTATCAATCGTAATCCTGAATCATTTAATGAAATAAATGTTGCACGTGTTTGCTCTACAGCAGGAGGAGCATTGGTAGCATGGATAAAAGCAAATCTTCGCTATTCTCTGATACTCGAAGAAATAGATGCTTTAGAGAAGGATTCTGACAATATTGTTACCACAATCTTCGATTTGCAAGTTCAGGTTAAATCGTGTGAAGATGAAATACAAAAGCTTCAAAATCAATGTTGCCGTTTGAAAAGAGAAATAACTGGCAGAAGTAAAACCGCTTCACAAGCAGCAACACAATATCCAAATATGGAAGACCTCCCATTTTATTTTGAGTTATCTCAGTTAAATTCTAGGAATACAAAAAAGAGATTTGAACCACAGGATTGTTCCTACCAGTTTTACAAGGATAAAAAAAGTGGTAGCTGCTTTCTGACATTCCGCCCCTCAGTGAGGCTAGAGATCGGTGAACTCTATCAAGTTCGTATTATCAAGAAACAAGACCCGTCACCTTCTTTAGTTTCGGGGTCGCTCTTGTGCCAGCTAATTTTTATTGCGGAAACATAGAGTCGCCTTATAAAAGACTGTACAAAGATCTGTATAATGTTTGAAAAATTCACATTTCTGAAGTTTTTTCGATGTTACGGAGCGAATCATTTTTATATTTGCACGTATTATATTTCATGTAAACTAATAATTTTTTTGTTGTACCCATTGTTTTCCTAAATCTGACAATTATGTAATTCATTAATTTTTTGCTCTTTCTTTTTCTTTTTTTTTCTCAAAACCCGGAAAACGTTTAAGTTCTAAGTAAACTTATCTTACTTAGTATTATTGAAGCTGTGTGTTATGATAAATTGTTTATATTTAGTACTAAGTCTCCTAATCTTTTCTTTATTATTCAAATTTGCTGACGGCCAGTATGAACTCCAGTTGTTTGCTGGGCAAAACTCAAATGGATCATACTTTGGAACAGACAGTAGTACTGGAATTCGGGCTACTTCTGCCTTGTTTAATAGCCCTGCTGGTTTGTGGGGAGATAGTAACGGGAATATATATATCTGCGAAAGCAACAGTGGTGTCGTTCGAGTAGTAAATCCTGCAGGTAATATCACTACTATTGGAGGAAGACCCAAAGCTGATCCGAATGAAAACACGATCCTGACCGTTAATGGCCCATGGACCGAAATGAATTTTACTTGGCCTTATAGTATTCATGGTGATTCACACGGAAAATATCTCTATATGACGGATCAAAAGTATATATGGAAATATTCACTGGAGAGAAAAAACGGCACAGTTATTGCCGGTATTGGAACAAATGATCCTGGTGATGATGGACCTGCGTATAATGCGAAATTTGATGACCCTTGCGGTGTGTGGGTGACTGACCAAGGGACGGTATTCGTGGTTGACACAGGGAATAATGTAGTGCGTAGAATAGACGATGAGATTATCCATCTGTACGCGGGCAGTTATAATCCTACTGACTTTATTGATAATGTTGCAGCTACCGCTGCTACCATGAATTCCCCTCAAACAATGTATATTGACGCTGCAGGGTATATGTATATCTCTGATGCAAACAACCAAAGAATCCGAGTTCTCAGTCCAGGAGGAATCATGTCGACATTTGCTGGAAATGGAAATAACGATTGGACTGGAGACGGAGGACCAGCTACAAGTGCTGCTTTGCATACCCCACAGGATGTTAAAGGTGACAGATTAGGAAATATTTACATTGCGGATGCGACCAACCATATAATTCGTGTTGTCAATACAGCAGGAATTATATACACCCTAATAGGAGATGGAGGTAATGCAAGGCATGGAATACCACATACTGTCTTCCCTGCATCTTCCTCTATTGGTTTGTTAAACGGTCTGTATATTGACACGAATCTAAACATTTATTTCTCTGAAGCTCCTCCCAACATTGTTCGAATGGCATTCTCTCTACCTTCCTCTCAACCGACATCCCAACCTTCTTCTATACCGTCGACTCAACCCACTTCACTCCCAACCGAAATTCCCTCTTGTCAACCAACCTCTCGTCCTTCAGTGCAACCAACAGATTTGCCATCTAATCAGCCTTCAAACCAGCCTACATCACAGCCTTCAAGACAACCCTCCTCTCAGCCCTCAAGACAACCTTCTTCTCAACCAACCTCTGCCCCGACTGGTCAACCTTCGGTATATCCTACAAGCCAGCCTTCTTCACAACCATCTTCACAGCCTTCCATACAGCCTACAAATCAACCTTTATCTGCTCCAAGTGATCAACCTACCTCACAACCAACTGTACAACCATCTGTACAGCCATCAACACAACCAACAAGTCAGCCCTCTATTCAGCCAACTGACCAACCGTCTTCTCAGCCTTCCCCTCAACCCACTTCACGACCTTCAGCTCAACCATCGAACCAACCGAGCAATCAACCTTCTTCTCAACCGACTACACAACCATCCGCGCAACCTACGAGACAACCGACGGGGCAACCCTCTTCCCAACCGTCGAGCCAGCCTTCGTCTCAACCGTCTTTTCAACCTATCTCCCAACCTTCCACTCAACCATCCAACCGACCGACTAATCAACCTTCTTCACAACCGTCCTCCCAACCAACTGTACAACCATCGAGACAACCCACCAGTCAGCCTTCTTCGCAGCCATCCAACAGACCCTCCTCCCAACCATCTTCCATACCTTCCTCTCAACCTTCCTCTCAACCTTCTGCCAAGCCAACCATCCAACCTTCTTCTCAGCCTAGTGCGCAGCCTTCCAGAAATCCGACTATGCAACCAACAAATAAGCCATCTTCGCAGCCTTCATCAAAACCTTCTGGGCAGCCATCTAATCAACCGACGACTCAACCTTCCTCTCAGCCTACTTCACAACCATCTAGAGTCCCTACTATCCAACCTACTACCCGTCCTAGTTCACAACCTTCGGTTCGACCCTCCTCCCAGCCCACTTCTTTTCCAACCAGGCAACCGACTTCACAACCGTCCTCCCAACCGACCGCCCAGCCATCTACGCAACCAACCATGCGACCAACAAGACAACCCACCTCGCAACCTTCGAATCAACCTTCTGCACGACCATCGAATCAACCTTCCTTTCAGCCTTCTGTCCAACCAACCTCACAACCTTCACGATACCCCACGACACAACCTACGCGGAAACCTTCTTCTCAACCAACAAATAAACCTTCAAATCAACCTTCTTCAATTCCTTCCACTGTTCCTACTTCTCAACCTTCTCGGCAGCCTTCTTCTCAACCAATTTCACTTCCTAGTATGCAACCTACTTCACAACCATCTTCTCAACCAAGTGTACAACCATCGAATCAACCAACCCTACAACCCACCCAGCAACCTACATCACAGCCTTCGAATCAGCCCACAGCTCAACCTTCCTCTCAGCCATCTTTACAACCTAATTCTTTTCCAACAACCCAACCATCTAGTCAACCTTCTATACCGCCAACATCTCTACCTACCTGTCAACCAGTAGCACATCCTACAGCACAACCGACAAGTCAGCCATCTTCACAGCCTTCAATGCAACCATCCATACAACCTTCGACGATTCCGACGCAACAACCATTTTCAAATCCAACAAGCAAACCCACTTCACAACCATCTCGTTGTCCTACATTATATCCGTCTTCACAACCATCTTCGCAACCAATATCAACACCTTCCAATCAACCAACTACTCAACCAACAAGTTTACCATTTTCATATCCCACCATGACACCTTCGAGGATTCCCTCTTCACAACCATCCGGACAACCAAGTATTCAACCAAATTCATCTCCTTCTGTACGCCCCTCTTCACTTCCAACTCAAATTCCTTCGAATCAACCCACTTCTGTTCCCTCCATACAACCCTCATTAAGACCGACTTCACTTCCAAGTAATAATCCTTCTTCTCAGCCGAGTGTAGTCCCCTCTTCTAATCCAACGTTGTTCCCGTCAATGAGACCAAGTTCTCAACCAACAACTAAACCCTCTCGAATTCCCTCATCTTTCCCTTCAACACAACCCTCTGCTACACCCTCTGATAAACCTACCTCACAACCATCAAATGTTCCAACTTGTTTTCCCTCTTTATATCCTACAGGGCGCCCTACAATAATCCCATCTTCTCAACCAATTTCATCTCCAAGTATGTTTCCATCTTCTCAACCATCATCGACGCCTTCAATCCTCCCAACTCGTCATCCCACTTCTCAACCATCTCGTATACCTTCTTCACAGCCTTCACGCAGACCTTCTACTCAGCCAACGACACAACCTTCCAATAACCCTTCAAATCAACCTATAGGCAAACCAACAGGTCAACCAAGTTCATTTCCTACAATCCTTAGACAATCAAGATATCCTACTTCACAACCAACTTCACATCCAAGTAGTTTCCCTTCTTTACAACCTTTATCACATCCTACAACACATCCAACACAATCCCCAAGTAGTCAACCAAGTAATCAACCAGTGGGAAAGCCTTCTTCACAGCCTTCAACTCAACCTACTTCTTTCCCGTTAGCAAACCCCACGACCACTCCAAAATCTCGCCCAACTTCCTCACCATCAAAACAACCAATTTCAAAACCTTCCAGTCAACCAACACGTGTCCCGTCATCACAACCGAGTTCACAACCTGTTTCTACACCAACCAAGCAACCAATAAGCCATCCAACATCACGTCCATCAAGCTATCCGTCAGTTAAACCTTCAAGTAAACCTTCAGCCAGACCAACAGGGTTCCCCACAGAAGCATCAAAAGCACCATCAAGAACACAAGCACCACAATTCTTTACATCATCTATTTCCATACTTCCAGTAACAACAACTGCAAAACCATTATTTAAACAAATGAATTTTTTATTTGGTGTGAATATTAATAATATTAATCCGATTCGAAATATACTTCTACCAAATTCAGTTTCAGAGAATTCCATGGGAACAAGTTATTTATTATTAGGATCAAAACATTTTCCATCAACCTTTGCTATCACAAATATTCATGCTCCGAATGTACGATCATTAACATTACAACCTCCATTAGGATTAAATATCGATAAAAGTGGTTCCCGTTCTATTGTCTTTGGAGGAGACTTTAATAAAGATCATTTATCCGATCTCTGTATAGGAGATGTTTCATCATCCCAGTTATTTATTTTATATAGTCATCGAAATCAACCATGGTCAAATCTAACAGATGGTTTAATATTTAAAGGTTCTATACAAACATCGAGTGGATTAGGTTGGGCAGTTTCTAGTGCAGGTGATTTTAATAGCGACGGAATAGAAGATTTGATGGTAAGTGCAATTTATTCGAATAAAGTTCATCTATTATATGGAAGATCAGCATTATCTGTATCAGCGAATAATGGCAGTAGTTTAGATATCGATGCTTATGTAGGACAGAACAATAATAATAATGGAATGATCATTAGTGTAACAAAGAATACAGGTTTAATTGTATTTGGTGTTTCATTAACAAATTTAGGAGATTTTAATGGTGATGGAATTGATGATATTGGCATAGCAGCAGCTGGAGGAAATGGTGCGAATCGAATTTTCATTATATTCGGCCAATCCACTTCTCATAGCTCCCCGTTGCATAATATTACCATAACATCGTCCACATCAATTCCATCTAACCAAGGTTTTATTATCATAGCTCCTATTTATTCCTTTGCTGGTTTATCATTAGCGGGATTTAAGGATTGTAATGGAGATGGATACGGGGATCTTTTAATTGGATCTGTTCCATTTAATAAAGGATATACAAATCAGATGTCATATCTAATCTACGGGCGAAGAATCAAAAGCAATAGTCCTGGAAATAGTGTAGTGAATACTTTGCAGTTGATTAATATGACGTCACACGATGGAGTAATCATAACAGGAGGAGGAATAATAGTCAATAATATAGGAGATGTAAATGATGATGGCATTGAAGATATGATGATAAGTAATTATATGAATTGGTTAGGAGTATCTGGATCATATCTGATGATATATCCTGGAAAAATGATATCTAATATTCCAACATATCAACCATCATCATTGCCATCATCATTTCCTTCAACATATCCATCACAACAACCAACAATAAAACATACATTTCGATCATCATCTCCGACAAATCGACCATCTTCCTCTCCTACTAGTAACATATTAATAAATCCTCCAAGTGATTATCCTACTTCATCTCCATCATTATCTACTACCACCTCTGAAGGAGGAGGAAATCAAAAAACAAGAATGCCAACAGAAAACAACACTTTTATTTCCTCAATTCCAACTCCTGCTCCATCATTTAAACCAACTCGTTTTCCAACAATTATTTCAACACGAAAACCAACAATAAAACCATCTCATTTACCAACCCTTGAACCATCTTTCATTCCAACTTTGTTAATAACAGTTTCACCAACTCCTATGCCTACAGTGAAACCATCAAAGACATTAACACCATCATTTAAACCATCTCATACATTTCCCCCAACTTCATTTCCTTCATCGCAACCATCTTTATCGATAGCAACACAAGAGAAAGGGAAAACAATGATTATTTCATCTTCTGGTAGTTATGAAGGATCAAATGGAAATGAAACATTAATCTTTACAAAGACAGACTCGAATCAAGGAGATGCAGAAGGAGGAGAGACATTTATTAGTATTAAAGGAGGACATGGATTTAAAAGATATATTTTAGATCCTTCTTTAATGAAACCTAACCAAGGGAATGGACAGGGAGGTGCCAATATAACGATATCGATTAATGATTTTGATATCAATAAAGATATCATTGATTTATCTCATTTCTCTTCTTCAGCCATTGTATTGTCTTATACGATCCCACCATTAACTCTTATCATCGAATCATCATCATCATCGAATTCTCCTCCTGTTAAGATTAATATCATCTTCCCTGCTTTTGCAGATTATGAATTAAATGCAAATAATATTCTTTTACCAATCGGTGGAGGATCATCCACCACTTCTTCTTCCACTACCTCAACAGAGAGTACTTCAGGTTCAACTATATTCAGATTATTAGGAAGTGGATTTGCTAAAAATATCTATTTATTCTTTGGAATTATGATTGGAGTCTTTTGTTTTGTAAATTATGGTTTAAATCGAAAGAAAGTTAAAGAAATCAAACATAAATTTGAAAAACTTCCTGAAATCGAAGGAGAAAAGAAAGAAAATTTAGAAAATGAAATAAAATGGAAAAGAAAAGTTGCTTTAATTCCTCATAATGTTTTAGAAGCTCCTGGAATTAGTTTCATTTCTTCTTCAAATAATCCGAAAGATAATCTGAACCAGAAGATTTCAAAACAAGAATCAAAGAAAATTGACGAAGAAGATTCTGACGAGGAAAAAGAAGAAGATAATAGCGAGGATGACAATGATGATGATAACGAAGACGAAGATTCGAGTGATGATTCCAGTGAGGAAGAAGAAGAAGAAGACGAAGAAGAAGCTTCAGCAGATGATGATGAGAATAAAGAAGAAACCCCATCTATATCTGAAACAAGATCTGATAATAAAAGAAATAATTCTTTTCCATTTAATCTCCCAGCAACTTTCAATGATTATACTGTTGTTAATGCTGCTCTTCTGGCCTCCACTTCTCCATTGGAAGAAACAAAAGAATCAAAGCAAATACAGGGCTCTTCTCCTGTATTAAAGAAACCTCGATTAGATTCAGTGATTCTTGAACACTTCTCTGGAAGTGATTTAGATGAATTCGATGATGATGAAACTTGGAGTTCACTTTCTTCGATGACAACAGAAGAAGGAAAAGCAGAAGGAGAAACAAAGAAACCGGAACAAGAAGAAGAGAAGAAAGAAGAAGAGTACAAGCAGAACGCAAATAAAGACATAAACCCGGGAAAGGAAGAAATGATGAAGATTTCTCATAATAACAATGATGATATAGTGAATGAACAAGAAGAAGCTGAAGATGATGATGATTCAGCTTTCGATGATTTAGATGATGATGAATTAAGTATTCCAAGTGATTTCATTGCGAAATTGATGGAAGAAGATGATTCGACTTTAGATCTTTAACTAAAACACCTGGGTAAATGAATCTATTCGATTAAGTTTTGTTCACCTTGATTCATAGCATTTTCTCTTTGCTAGACACCGGATAAAATGAAATTAATTAATCGTGTGACAGAGTTATTGAAAAGTGGATGCTAGATAGATAAACATCAACACCCTTTCAACAAAACATCAATCGAAAATATCTCAATACCGATATTCAAATTTTGTACAGTTTCAAGTGGCAATCAAGGTTAGTGAAATATCGTTTTTGAAATTGCGTTTTTCCTTTGTTTAATGGCTTTTTCTTTCTATTTCTATATTTAGATTGTCATCACCTATTATGGAAACTGATTTCGAACAGTTTCTCATTCGCTGCTGAAGCACAAAACAACCAATCGAAAATTCAAATGATTTGTGCTTTAGATTGTATATAGACTAATAATTTACTTGTATTTATTTTATCTAAGAAGCTTTTTATTTTTAATTTCTTTCTTCCCGATATCGAAACACATCTCGAGAAGAAGGAATGCATTGTTTTATAGAACTACTATTCCTTTTTTCTGCGGTTAAATAGATTTCTTTTTAACTGCGATTAAATTAAATTAAATTAAATTAAAATGACCAACGAAAACAACAAAACAGAAATTTGAACACAAATTAGACACAAAAATATGAAAAGCTGCCGTTTTCGACCTTTGAGACGTTGATCTTCTTAGACTGCAATACTATTGTTATTGTTGTTATTAGTTCCATTATTATTCGATGATGATTTTTGACTTTCCGCTGCTTTCATTTCTTTAATGAAAAAATCATAAATCATTGAACATTGATCGACATTCAACTAAACAACACACACATAGAGAATGAGGATTACAACAACTAATAAATAAACATAATAGAAGATTTAACTTACTTTCAATGTTCTTTGTACTCCTTCTGAAGTGATCATTCCTGTACGATAAGCTTCTTTTAATAATACTCGTTTCGCTTCAATATAATAAGAAGGGAAAAGTGGCACACGAACACATAATTCTAATTCTAAATCAGTTAATAAATGTCCGTGGGGAGCTTTTCTCATTCTTTCAATATCTTCTAAAAGAGCTGCTGAAGAAGTGTTATAATCAATGGGAGTCGATGCAATTGAATTGTTATTATTAGCATTGGCCATTGATCGTGTTGCAGATCTTGATGATCTCATTCTCTTTTGATCTCCACTATCCTTGTTATTGGTGAGGGTCGAAAGATTTGACGATGAATCACCTCCTCCTCCTGCACCTCCCCTTCCTCTACTCCGTTTATTGCTTCCTCCTCCTTTACTGCTTCCTTTGTTATCATTATTATTTGAATCATTATTTGAACTCACTGTATCTTCATTATCATTATCATCAATAGATTGTGAAGCATGAGGAGGTGCATTATTCGATGAGGTAGTGTTATTGGAAGATGGAGTGGGTTTAAATAGATAAGGAGCTGATTCACGAACTTTACGAAATTTAATTTCTTTTTCTTGATTTTTTTTATCCATTTCATATTGTTTTACTTCTTGTAAAGTTGTTAATCCCATTTTCTGATATAATTTATATAATTCTAATTGTTGTTTTAATCGACGAGCTTTTAAAAGCCCTTCAACTAATAATTCATGTTCTTCTTGAGTTTGGAAACGAGAGAAGATTCTCAATTTCCCTACAAGATCTCTTTCTTCTTTTGATAAACGTTTTTCTTTAGCTTGTTGTCCTTTTACATCAATTAATCCACGATCAATAACAAATCGTTTTCTTCGATCTCTTTCAGCTAATTTTGTATTATAAATTCGAATCACTTGAAGTTTTAATTCGATCTCTGAAGGATGATCATCTGGACTAAATTCCATATCCGCTAACATCGTTTCAGCATCATTTTCATATTCAATTTCAAAATCTTCACGTAATGGCATATATCCAGGTAAATCAGCACCAGGAAGTTGAGCAATTCTTTGTAATGCTTCATTGCGATCTTTGAATTTTGGTGCAGGAATTGGAGCTCCATTGCCATTAGTTGATGGAAGAAAAGTTTCTAAATCTCTTTGTACAATTTCACCTCTTTGATAATCACCATTACAATCAATTTGATATCCTTGTTTATTGCTTTCATTAAAGAAAGAAGAAGTGTTTAAAATCTCTCCATTGACAAGACATTGAGTTGGAAGACAGTAACCATGTCTTCCCATATATAATTCCCAATAATGATCTTCTAAATGCTTTGTAGACTTATTTGTCTTTAAATATTCGGAAATTGTTTTCCAGTTACCAACACCATACTTTTGAATCCCTAAAAAGAACAAAAAAAAACGAGCTCATTCAACAGTCAGAAGGTTAACGGTATCAGTCATTCTTACCATCCAGTAACATTAGTTCTTCTTTAATAGTCCAATCTTTTGCAAACATTGGATTGTCTAAGCAATCAGGGACTCGATAGGCATGAGTGTTCAAATGATCACCAACATTGACACCAGCTGAAAAACAGTCCACACAAAGGAAAACTGGCGGATCATTACATTCAGCACATTGAAAATGGAAAGAATGATGGATATTTCGAGTGCAAAACGTGCAAGATGAAGGAAGATTCAAACCAGAAGTTGTCATCTTTGTTTTTGATCTTTTTTTGGCAAATTTGTATCGGCACTTGCCGGTAAATTTTTCGGTGCAAAACTTTTTTTTTTTGTGAGAGAAGGAAAGCAATGATCCTTGCAAACTACTGGAAGAATATCGTCCTGTTTTTCATTTTTATAGATTTGACCCCTTATTTTCAATCTTCTGCTTCATTTCTGAGATTGGGAAGACCTTTGGTTTGGAAGAAATCATTACCCCATTTGCATTCTGTTCGATTGGGTGGAGTGCAACAATTCATCAAGCATTACCAAAGATGTTCCTCTTTAGAATTGCCACAATTCTACTGGGGCGATGAGATCGAGTATGGTGTATTCGCATTAAACTCACGGCTCAACTATGACTTATCAAAGAGAGGGACGAAGATTCGTGAACGATTATCAAAGCAAGAGAAAACATCTTATTATTCGGATTTACCTATTGGATGTGAATGGCAACCTGAATATGGATCTTGGATGGTTGAAAGTGTTCCAAAGAATCCATATGGCAGTTATCTCTCGGATTTAATGAACGTTGAGAAATCAATGCAACTGCGAAGAAAAAGACTTCATTCAGCACTTCTCACATCTTCTTCCTCAAAGTCCAGTTCATTCCCGGTTGAAATTGCTCCAACATTATCGAATTTTCCAATGTTAGGGGTAACAGATGAGGAGAAGGGATATGAACACGGTAAAAATCGTTTTGGAGAAATTGCAAATTCCTCTTATCTTTCTGATGCCATCATCAATCCACACCCAAGAATGGGTTGTTTAACAAGAAATATACGTGAAAGAAGACAAAGCAATGTTGATATTAAAGTTCCATTAGATGAAACTCCTTTATTTAATCCAGGAGAAGAACAAACAGATCAATCAAATGCAATCGAAAAATCGTCATCGCCACCAAAATTACTCCATTTAGATGCAATGGCTTTCGGGATGGGCTGTTGTTGTTTACAAGTAACCATGCAATGCAGAAATGAAGGAGAATCAAGATATTTACATGATCAATTAGCGATATTAGCACCATTATTACAATGTTTATCAGCGGCTACTCCCGTCATGCAGGGCCAATTCGTTGGCACTGATACGCGATGGAATATCATCTCACAAGCTGTCGATGATCGTACACCTGTAGAAAGAGGCTTAATAAACGATCAAGAAGAAATCAATCACTTAAAGGATCCTCATTTAGTAGGACACGGAATTCAGTCATTGAAAAAGAGTCGTTATTCGACGGTTTCATCTTATTTAGCGAAACCACAAAATGAACAAGAATTAACTAATATGAAATTATTAAATGATTTACCATTAGATATTAATCCCGAGACTTATCAACTGCTGCAATCCTCAGGAATAGATGAAATTCTTTCATTGCATATTGCTCATTTATTTACAAGAGATCCTTTAGTGATATTCGATGATGCGATTGCATTAGATAATGACAATAGTTTAGATCATTGGGAAAATATTCAGTCAACTAATTGGAGATCAATGAGATGGAAACCACCATCTTTAAAAATAGGTAAAGAATTTGCAAATCGAAAAGAAATTCTTTTACACCAAACACAAAAGCGATTAAGAGAATTAACTTTATTAGATGATTATAATGAAGAGGGGGAGGTAGGAGGAGAAGAAGAAAGAGATTTTGACCATAATATTTTATTTGAAGATCGATTTGATTGTTCTAAACATCATTCAAATAGTAATACTGAAGATCCTGAGAGTAATAATAACAACAGTCATCAGCATCAAAGTCACGAGAAATCAAGCGATCAGCATCAACTAAATGATGAAATACCCTCTCCTGCTGCCAGTGAACATACTCATATTATTGATCCTCTCCACTCAATGAATGGTAATACGAATACTTCTTCAAATCTTTCATCCCAATCATCGTCCTCGTCAGTAAGAGATTTCGATGATTTGCAATCTCATGGTCCAGGATGGAGAATTGAATTCCGTCCTTTAGAAGTTCAATTAACAGATTATGAAAATGCAGCATTTGCGATATTTACAGTTCTTTTAACACGATGTATTGCAAGTCAAGGGCATAACTTCTATCTACCAATTAGCTACATGGAAGAGAATATGAAAAGAGCTCAATTAAAAGATGCGGTGTTAAATCAAAAGTTTTTCATTCGAAGAAATGCAATTCGAAAGAAGCAACCTTTGTCTTCTACTACTAACAGTTCCACCACTAATAGCGATAACACCACTCCTTCAATAATAACACCTCATCCTTTATCCAAGACAACGAATTATCATATTCCTTCCTTAGAAGAGATAGAAGTCATTGAATTAACAATGAATGAAATATTTAATGGAGAAAAAGACTCTGCCGCAGAAAATCGATTTATTGGATTAATTCCAATGATTTTAGATTATCTATCATCATTAGGATGCAATGATCAATTCTATTTACATCAAGAATTGATTCCTTATTTCTCGCTATTATCTGATCGAGCATCTGGCAAACTACCAACAACAGCAAGATGGATAAGAAATCAATTAATACAATCATATCGTCATCGAATCCAATCTTCGTCGGCGAATAATGGCGTACCAACAGCAGATACAGAGAGGGAAGAGGAAGAAATTATTACACCGCAAGCGATTAATGAATTATTGAAATTAGCTGATGATATTGGAATGGGAAGAATTCAAAGATCTGATCTTTATGGATCATATCATCATCCAATTAATAATTTAGATGTGATAGAAGAAGAAGATTTAATGTTTACGAATTTCTCATGTTATCTGAAGCCAGTAGATTTAGATTTAAAAACAAAATTAAATTTATCAGAAGGAGTTAATCTTTCCATTATGTCAGAGGAGAAAAATGCCACAGCGACAGCAGTTCTTCAAGAAAGTAAACAACCTTCTTATTTTGAAATGATATCGAATATGGTGACAGATAGTGTGAAAAGTTTATTCCAACGAAAGAAAAGAAATAAACAAGAAAGTATACGATATTAGTTTAAGAACAGATAGAGAATTTGCCTTTCGAGTGTGAGGTTTTCCTTTTGCTCTATGTTTACTCTCTTTCATGTTGTCTTCTGTGTTTTTCACCTTCGGCAGTCAGAAAGCTCCATTAACCTTGGCTCTCTTCATAAATTTTTGAAAGCCTTTTAAACGATCGATGCGGAAAGCGGTGAAATTCTGAAAGTCACCTCGTTCTTATTCGTTTGCATTCAAACAATTTGAAAAATGGCTTTGAATACTTACGCCATCCGGCAATTATAAGAGTGCGAAAACATCCACAGAAAGCATGACTTAAGTTTAGAGATTAAAAGAAAATAAGATAGAAAACAGGTATAGTTGCACATTAAATACATATACTCTTTCATATTGTACACAAAACGGTTATTTGAAAAAGTCAGCGTTCACAGGCGGTATACCTCCCATGTACAATGCACCAGATGTATGATCCCAGTAATCATCTCCCGTCAGTTTATGAATGAGGATTTTCAACTCTCCTCGATTTTCCATAAGCCATAAAACGATTTCTAACAAAGATTCCTTTGGAAAATTCGCTTCCCACATTGGAGTTAAATGCGGACCCACAGGAATATCTATCAGTTCACCAACGAAGATTATAGATTTGCAGTCGGAAAATCTGTTCCTCATTTTGTCCCTTAATATTACAGCCTTTTCTCGCTCGGATGGACTCGAATAATAAACATGGATATCAAAATCAAATGACGGGAAGTCTCTGGGGCGTTGCCTTGAATTGAGCTTGGAATAACATTGTTTTTTCTCTTCCTCGCTGAGCTCTTGGTACATCTTTTATCTTTGCTAACTTCTTCAACTTGCTACTTTTTTTGTCGAATTTTTCTTTTTTCAAATTTACAACTCCCATGAAATCTTTTAAAGTTACCATGCAGAATTTGACTTGGAAAAAATGAAAGGAGGAAAGGCAATCGCACATTTAAGCCGAACGCTGAATAGTAGGAGCTCTCTAGCTCCTCTGTCAAGTAGGAGCTTTATAAGGTGGACGACTTCTAATGATAAATCGCAGTTCCACCGATACTTCAGTTCAACGCCTGCTGCCACACTTGATTTGTCACCGAAAGCAGAAGAACAGCAAAATGAAAGAGTTTTGGTATATCAGGGTAAATATTCAAAGCGAATGATCTTTCTAAGAAGATTTTCTTTGTTTTCATCTCTTCTGTCTGTTCCTTTGATGGTAAATATTTGTGCCTTCGGACTTGTTCATTAACTAAATGTTTTTTTCATTGCCGTAATAGGGCGCAGCAGCATTAATCGAATCAGAAGTAATTCCTCTAATTGCACAGATCGCACTAGTGGGAACAGTAGCATTTTCTTCTATGGGATCTACCGTTATGATGCATTTCATCGCCTCGCCTTATGTGATTACTTTACATGAAATAAAATCATCATTTTCAAACAAAGATCGAAGATTTGTTGTAACAACCTGTAACATCTTTGGAAGATTAAAAGAAACAGAATTTAATCTATCTGAAGTAGCAAAATCGAAATCTCATCCTTTCGCTTCTTTTCAGTTGCTACCGAAAGGGAAAAATTTTTATGTTTTCGGAGGAGGATTAACTGATCCCGAATTACGATCTAAACTTGCAAAAGAAACTCCTTCTAATTAGATGATAGATCATAGATAGAAGATAGAAGATGTGTTTCAGTGTGTGTAATTATTAAAACAAAATGAATAAATCCTAAATTCCTAAAATCCTATTTGATCTAAATTAAAATGCTGTTGAAAATGTTGTGAAACTTTAGAAAAAAAAACAATGAGAGAGGGAGTTTTCACAATGACTTGATTCAATATAAATGGAATACTAATAAATGGCAACATGAAGAAAATATATGATATTATTATGAGGGTAAAGACATGGAGTTAACTAAAGGGAGAAAGACAAAGAAGATATTCAATGACTAATGTGAAGAATAGGAACTTAATAACTTAATGATTTGATTATAAATTCTTTCATTAGCATTCTTTCCCCAAGTAAAATCCAAATGTGCATAATCCTCCTATTGATTCAATCAGAGGTAAGAGAGGTGGTTATTTATCGATAAAATGATGTTCATTTTACCTGAACATCTTTGAACACAACTTTATCAACGGGTAAACGATCAATTAACTGTTGAACATCAGTTGGATCAGCAAGATAATCATTACTTCCAATAAATAATGCCACTTTTGGAAAGAATTGTTCTAATGCATATTCCGGGGGTGTCGATTGACCGTATTTTAATAAATTCTCATCATCGGAACCCCAATCATATCTTTGGAATTTATTTTCTAATACTCCCTTAAAAAGACAACAACAAAAATAAAGACAAATGATACCTCGAGAAGAAGTGTCAGCATTACCTGCATCCAATGATACATATTCATTGTACTTGTTCCTGCGGGTGTTTCTGAAACATAAACTTGAATTCGACTATCATTTAAATTCTTTGTTGGACCACAAATTGTTCTTAAAAATACATGACAAAATTCTGGTGTTCTTTGACATATTCTTGGTGCAACTTCACTTAATGGACCATATGCCAAGAATTCATAGATGCCTCTTTTATACATTCGATCTAAAATATTCGTTCGGGCAAGAAATTGTAAATCTTTGCTCTCTAAATTCTTCACATAAGCAACAGGTGCTAATGCAACAAATAAATCTAATTTGGATAATGCAGATTTCACATGATCAAATTGTTCTGTAATAGTTCCTGCTGCAAACATTTGAATTGTGCCTTCGCTATGTCCCACCCAAGAAGTACTCTTGGAAGAAGTGAATTCAGTGACATAATCAATCATTGCAGGAACATCATATAATGCCATTTCATCATATGTAAATGACCAAAATGCTTCATCACCATCAGGATTTAAAGTAGTATGATTACGACCATAACGATTACCACGATTATTACCAAACCATACATCGAATCCGGCATCAGCTAACAAATAACCAAGAGATTGTTTCTCATAATTGGCAACCCATGTATAAGAAGAATCTAATAGACCATGTTGTAAAATCACCGGATAAGTGTTGCGAGGTGTGGCAAGAGGATCAGAAAAACGTGGACGAGCGATATTGAACATTGTTAAGATATATCCATCTTTTGTTGTCACGAAATGGGTATCAATCCCGTACCCCCGCTCCGTAGCTATGGTAACCATATCCTTCCCCACATCAGCATCTGGTGCGACTGCTCTGGAAGATTCCAGGAGAAAAGCCTCATGGGAATCATGAGGTAAAAGTTTGTGAGAAAAGTAGTCAAGGAGCTCTTCGGGAATTCCAGCGTCATCCATAGAGGGGGTACCTTGAAGTCCTTTTACAGCACCCACTGAGGCCAGTACAATTACACAACAAATAAAGCCGACCATGATTGATGGTTTACAATGTTCAACTCTTCTTTGAAACTGATTGTTGAAATTAAAACGCAAACCCTAGTTCGTATTTCCCCAGATGCTTGGGAGATTGGGAGATTGGGAGAGGAGAGAAATAGTGAAAGATGCATTAATTCCATAAAAAATATCATGCAACCTTCCAACTATCCAATTTTATCTTTAAGATTGTCAGGACGGAGTGAAAACTGTGCCTGTTGCATGGACTGCGGTGGTAGACCAAGCAGTTTGGAAATTGAGCCCATTTTCGCGGTTCCTCTGGAAGCTTCTCCATATGTCACCAAAGACGAAGTAAATCAGCTAATAGATAGAGTCAACGAAACCATTGCTAGAAACCATCTCCCCTTCTGTCCTTTTACGCTGCTCCATATTCTGCTGCCCTATTCACCTTTATGTATCGCAGCTTACTATGCGTCGCGGCGACAAAAGAAATTACGGGAAATTGTTGGAGATGCCAATGCTTTCCTGAAAGACTGTCATTGGTAAGGAGTATGAAATATCTACGTATGATTGTAATGGTTCGTTCGTCTGTTTTCCCTCTACTCTCATAGGCAATTGAATTATTCAGCCATTCCCGGGAGACCAGATGACCGTTTACCGCCGATGATCATTCTTGTTCGTGACTCTGCGAGCGGCATTAATGATGTTCCTGACATTGCTGGGGCAGGTGACGATATCTCTGTTGATCATGGAACTTCTCCCCTGTTATCGGAAATGCTGGTTTCAAATGCTGAGAACCTTTAGATGTTTCCCGAAACTTTGCGAGCTTTTCGTATATATACTGTATCTGTTCTGTGTCTCTTCTGTAAGTAAACTTAACCAACCGTGAACGGACTGCTCTTGGGTGCAACTGCAACTTGCGAAGCTATCGATTGCGAAACAATAGATTAATTAACGCTTAAGAAAAAAGAAAACTAATTTGTACATTAATTATGATATCGATATAACTGAAGGAATGACAGCAACATAACAAGACGAGTATATGAAGTCAAAAAAAGGGATTATATTTTATTTTGCATTTGTTTTATTCTTCGATGTCCTGAGAAATGCTAGAAAGGGAAATATCTGCTTCATGTTGGACATTTCTTAATACAAACATAACAGAGTCATCCAACGTATAGAATTTCACTATGAAGGAGAAGTGAAGTTTATCATAATAAGGAAAGTCTGGATAAGGTTCCTTTTCTTACATGGTAATCCTGCTGTCATCAATATTTTCCCTGTCAGAACGACTTTCGCCAATCCCAGTTGATATACAGGAACTAGATAAAGATTAAACATGTCAATAACCATTCAAATGGGTTGCAATAAGTATAATTCTCTTACCTGCACTTTCAATGATCATTAGATTACCTGTTGCTTGAGTAATATTATTTGGAATAGGTTCAGTTATCTCATATTCTGCTTCTGGATCTAATCCTTGTAACATTAATCTTACAGAAATCATATTTGAAACGATGACATGAAGTAGTGAAATAAGCCAAATACCCTCCTTACCTTGGAACGATGTTACTCCAATGATCACTATTCATAGAAAAGGCAAAGACCACAGCTTTATTCTTATCTTTACTGACATACATCCAAGATGCATAAGGTAACTGAAAACAAAAAGAAAACATAACCGCATTGAGGAAACTTTAAACAGGAAAAATACCTTAAAAGGACTCCAAATACGATACAAATCACCAAATCGAATGATTGGAGAAATCTTCTTATAGATTTTAACATACTTCACAAACATTTGTAAATCCTTCTGAGTCGTATTACTAATATCCAATTCAAATCCAAAGGTACCACACATTGCAACAAATCCTCGAGTTCTTAATCGTGTAATATTACCGGTAATATGATTGGGGACAGTTGAAACATGAGCACCAACGACTCTTGTAGGATAAGCAATGGAAGTTCCATATTGAACTTTCATTCTTACAAGAGCATCAGTATTATCAGAGCACCAGATTTGAGGACTATAATATAACATGCCAGGATCAAATCTTCCTCCACCTGATGAACAATTCTCTAAAAGAACATGAGGAAATTCTTTGGTAATTCGATCTTGTAGATCATACACCCCTAACATATAACGATGATGAATTTCAGTTTGCCAAATTCCATTATCTAAAGCAGCCTTTGAATAAACTTCGGTTAATGGACGATTCATATCCCATTTAATATATTCAATATTAGCACTAAGTTGAGGATTAGATATAGTTCGAAAGGGATTATTGCTTCTCTCCTACCTTCTTACGATAACAGCAATGGTATTAAACAGATAGTCTCTGACATCTTCACGCGACATATCTAAAACCATTTGATTTCTACCAAGTTGTCTTGGACGACCAGGCACATGGAAATACCAATCTCGATGTGCTGTATACAATGCCTATGATGCGACAAAGATTAAATATATATTGAATAAGTTCATTTGTCACAACTTCTTACAGAATCTTCTGAAATCATTTCTGGTTCCCACCATATTCCGAATCTGCATCCCAATGCATTAATTTCATCCACTAATTGTCTTATACCATGAGGAAATTTTGTTAAATCAACTACCCAATCTCCTAATGAAGTTGTATCATCATTTCTCTTTCCAAACCATCCATCATCAACTACCAAAAGATTGATTCCAACTTTCACAGCCTGTATCAGAAGAAGTATTTAAAATAGGAATATGTTAACAGAAGCAAGATTTTTCTCACTTACTTTCTCTGCCATTTCCAACACATTATCATGATTAATATGGAAATATTTCGCTTCCCAAGTATTTAATAGAATAGGAGGATCCAAATCAGACCAGTTAGGAGGAATTAATCTTTCTAAATATAATCGATGTAATGTTCGTGACATTCCTCCTAATCCTTCTCCTGATCGAACTAAAACAACTTCAGGTGTAGAAAATGATTCTCCTTGTCGAATATTCCATTGTAATGCCATCGGATGTATTCCAACATTTACTCGTAATCTTCCTAATTCTGCATATTCTGCTTCAATTAAGAAATTACCCGAATAAATGAGAGAGAATGCTCGAACTTCTCCAGTTGTTTCATTTGGAGGTCCAAAGGTAACAGCTGCGAATGGATTATGTTGATGACTAGAGACACCTCTCATGGAACCAAAACTAAAGATTCCTTGTGTTAAAGGAGTTTCTGTCATATATCTCTCACGGCCCCAACTAATTTAACAGAAAAGGAGGAGTAATGTAGCTAGCAGGGAGAGAAGATAAATCGCAAAAGATTACCTTCCAACTAAATGAACCAAATAAAATGGAGTTGCCTCGGCTTCAAAATCAACAGTTGCACTACTTGCTTTCATTACAACTTTATTCGCCCCACAAGCATAGTCTTCAGTGTTTGTTGACATCATATTATAAGCACAATTGCTCCTTTGATCAACATTTCGAAACACAGCTCGTCTTGTTATCACGTCATAATTATGCATGCAGACTAAGAGCAGTACATTAGACATACAACATAGGCAAGCAACAAAGGATGGTTTCTCCTTACCGAAAACTAGATCCACATCAATTCCT
>JADMIO011403867.1_pt1 | contig 51614 bp, 43 predicted proteins | sample 8958161 | NCBI WGS metagenome assembly JADMIO01 (sample SAMN16585339, study PRJNA669376) | soil metagenome | isolation source: Crop rotation soil | place: USA: Cullars Rotation, Alabama | collected 2011
AATGGGCCGCTCCGTACGGAACACGAGCACAGCGCCTCCCGCCACGATCGCGCCCAAGACCAGCGCCGCCGCCCACCACGGCCGCCTCGGACGCGCCAACGGCGCAACCGTCTCCTCGCTCTGCCGCACCACCCGCCTCAGATCGACGACCAGTTCCCGCATGGACTGATAGCGTTGCTCAGGGTCCTTTTCCAGAGCCTTTTCCACGATCTGCCTGAGCGCTGGCGGAACGTCTGCCGGCAGCGGCTCCGGCGCGCCGTGGATGATGGTCTGCAAGGTCTCGAGATCGCTGGCGCCAGCGAATGGCCGACGCCCCGCGAGCAACTGGTACAGGACCACTCCGAACGAGAAAATGTCACTTCGGGCATCCAGCGGCTTGCCGGACGCCTGCTCGGGCGACATATAGGCAACCGTGCCGATGATGAGTCCCGGGCTAGTGGGATTTTCTGTCAGCGTGCGTGTCGGCTCGTGCGGCGCCGGGGCCTCCACCAGTTTCGCCAGCCCGAAATCCGCGAGCTTCGCATAGCCGCTCTTCGTAATCAGAATATTGGCCGGTTTGATGTCGCGGTGCAGAATCCCGGCGGCGTGTGCAGTGCTCAGAGCGTCGGCCACACCAACCATCAGTTCTACGACTTCCCGCCACGTGCGACGGCTTTTGCTATCCGGCGTTCCGGCCCATTCCTTGAGCGTGCCCCCATCAACGTATTCGGTAACCAGGTACTGGCGGCCGTCCACCTCACCCGCATCATGGACGGTAACAATGTGCGGGTGGTTCAGCGAGGATGCAGTCTGCGCTTCTCGTTGGAACCGCCGCCGGGCCGCGGCATCGGCGAATTCGCCAGACAGCAATTTCACGGCGATGGCCCGGTTCAGCTTAGTGTCGAGCGCGCGGTACACCTCACCCATACCGCCGGCGCCGATCAGCGCGTTGATCTCATACGGACCGAGCTTAGTGCCCGCAAGCAAGGCCATGGAATCGGCATAATTTTACCCCAGCGGAGCACCCACCAATGACGAGCCGCCGAAATCGAGATGGTTCAATCGGATTCTGTCCGGTCGGTTACTCCGACACTGGCTTCTGGGGAAATATCTCGCCTACTCCCGCGGGTACGGGAACAAGTCCGATCCATTTCGGGGCAACTCCGAGTCAACCGGTACCAGGCTTTGGCCATCTCGACTTGAATCGGAGTGCGCATTTTCCGTGGATCGATGCCGACCGGGCGCCGATTCACCGCGCCCAGCAGGAAGACGCATATCGTGAGATATGATGGCAGTTCCAAACGGAGGACCACGATGGTTCGAGCGTTCCTAGCCCTTTTTGCCGCCGCGTCCGCGGCAGTCGCGCAGCCGACGTACGACATCCTGATCAAAGGCGGCCACGTCATCGATCCGAAGAACAACCTGGACGCGGTGGCCGATGTGGCCGTGGCCGGGGGCAAGATCGCCCGCGTGGCGACGAATATCCCGCGAGAGTCCGCTCGTCAAACGATCGACGCCACCGGCCTGTACGTCACACCCGGTCTCATCGATATTCACGCCCACATGTGGAATCGACCGGGCTCAGGTCCTCCGGGCCGCAACCTCAGTGTGCATCCCGACGAGTACTCGTTCCGCACGGGGGTCACCACGATGGTCGAGCCCGGCACGGCCGGGTGGCAGGATTTTGCCGATGTGCGCGACCGCGTGGTAAACCGTTCCCGTACGCGCGTTTTGGTGATGGTGAATATCCTCCGCTCCGGCATGGGCACGGGCAAGGAGAACGATCCGGCGGAGATGGACCCCGAGGGGGCCGCGAAAGTCGCTAAGGCAAACCCTGACGTGATCGTCGGATTCAAGACGGCTCACTACGAGCCGGCCGACTGGCACGCAGTCGACAACCTGGTGAAGGCCGGCAATCTCGCGAATTTGCCCGTGATGGTGGACTTCGGCCGCGTTTCCGGCGACAAGAACATCCAGAAGCTGTTACTGGAAAAGCTGCGCCCGGGCGACATCTACACACATTGCTACTCCGGCCTGCGAGGAGAGCTGTTGGACGGCAAAGTGAACCCCGCAATCCTGGCAGCGCGCAAGCGCGGCGTCTTCTTCGACCTGGGGCACGGCGCCGGCAGCTTCTTCTGGAACATCGCGATTCCGTTGGTCGAGCAGGGATTCTGGCCTGACTCGATCTCCACGGACATGCATCACGGGAGCATCAATGGCGGTATGAAGGATCTGCTCAACGTGATGTCGAAGATGCTTCTGCTTGGCATACCTCTGCAGAATTTGATCCGGATGACGACGTCAAATCCCGCCGCAGAGATCCGCCGTCCCCAATTGGGGAATCTCGACGTCGGAGCCGAAGCTGACGTTGCCGTGCTGAAGCTGGAGCAGGGCCAGTTCGGCTTTATCGACTCGGCCGGAGCTCGCAACGAGGGCACACGACGCCTCGTCTGCGAATTGACGCTTCGCGCCGGCCGTGTCGCCTGGGACCTGAACGGCCGCGCAGCCGCCAATTGGAAATCGTTCGATTACGGCCGGACGTCACGCTCCAGGTGACACGAGATTCCCCTGAAGTGGGGAATGACGATCCTCCGGCGACGTCGCGATCTACGCTCGAACAAAAATGGCCTCTTGGAAGAGGTTCTCAGGTCAGCCCCAAACGTCCTAAACCTGGGAGAATCAGTCAGGGAGATTATGACGATGCTCATGCGAACGTCGCGCCGGGAGTTTCTCGCGAGCGCGGCTGCGGTGGCCGCCGGAAGGGCCCTAGGGGCGGAGCGCGGCCCGGTTCTGGCCTATGCCGGCACATACAGTTCTCCGGCGGGGGCGGAGGGCGCGCCGGGACGGGGCAAAGGCATCTACCTGCTCGAGATGAATTTGGATAGCGGCGCGCTCGCCGAGCGCGCGGTATTTGAAAACGCGGACAATCCCTCGTGCCTGGCGCTGAACGCTTCCGGGACGCGTCTGTATTCGGCAAATGAAACATCAACGTACGAGGGCGTCCCCAGCGGTTCCGTAAGCGCGTATGAGATCGAGCGCCCGAGCGGACGGCTGAGGCTGATGAACACGGTCGCGTCGGAAGGCGCGGGTCCGTGCCACCTGAGTCTCCACCAATCCGGCAAATGGGCGTTCGTGGCGAATTACCACGGTGGAACGTCGGCGGTGTTGCCGGTTGGCGCCAACGGCGAACTCGGGAGAGCGACAGACGTCAAGCGCCACGAGGGCGTCCTCGGACCCCGTCAAGCTGCCAGCGCGCCTCCGGGAAGCTTTGCCTGGAGCGGCCACGACCGCACGCACTCGCACATGATCCAGCCGGATCCGTCGGGCCGCTTCGTGCTGGCCGCGGATCTCGGGCTGGATCGGATCCTGGTCTGGAAATTCGACGCGGTCTCGGGCAAACTAGCACCCAACGATCCGCCTTCCGTCACTTTCGCGCCCGGCGACGGCCCACGGCATTTCGTATTTCATCCGAACGGGCGGCTGCTCTATTCGCTCCAGGAGGAAGGCTCAACATTGGCGGCCTTCGATTACGACGGCGCCACCGGACGCCTCACGGCGAAGCAGACGATTTCCTCGCTGCCGCCCGGTTTTGCGGGCACGAACTTCACCTCCGAGGTCGCAATCTCTCCGGACGCGCGCTTTGTTTATGCCGCCAATCGCCTGCACGATACGATTGCCTGGTTTTCCATCGCACCCGAAGGAACGCTGCGCTTCACGGGGGAGGAGTCCACGCGAGGCGACTATCCGCGCTACTTCACCTTCGATCCTTCCGGAAACTTCGTATACTGCTGCAACCAGCGTGCGGACGCAATCGTGTCTTTCCGGGTGAACCGGAAGACAGGGGCGCTCACGCACACAGGCCAATACACTCCTATTGGCACGCCGTCTTTCCTGGCGTTTCTTGTGGTCCGGAACGCTGGACGAGCGTGAAACCTGCTCCGAAAATTTTATACTGAATTGGGATCTGCCCGATCGGTGCGTAGCGGTTGCGACTGGCGTTCGCAGAGGGGCTCAGCGTGCCGGGATAAGGAGAGTTTGTGGTCACTACCACTGAAATTGCGCCGGAGATCTACCGTCTCGCGATCTTCGTTCCCGAGATTAATCTGGAGTTCAGCCATTTTCTGGTCCGGGATGACGAGCCGCTTCTGTTTCATGCCGGACTGCGAAGCATGTTTCCGCTGTTGCGAGAGGCGATGTCGCGTTTGATTGACCCCGCAAAGCTCAGGCACATCGGATTCAGCCACTTCGAGTCTGATGAGTGCGGCGCGTTGAATCACTGGCTGGAACTCGCTCCCGATTCACAACCGGTTTGTGGCCTCATCGGGGCAATGGTGAGCGTAAATGATTTTTCGATAAGGCCCGCTAACGCCTTGACGCGGGACGATGTCGTAAGCACTGGCCGGTATCGTTTTCGGTTTCTACCCACTCCGCATGTGCCGCACGGATGGGATGCCGGCGTTCTCTTTGAAGAAACTGAGCGCACGCTCTTCTGCTCCGATCTTTTTCATCAATGGGGACATCGGGAACCGGCCACGGACAACGATATTCTCGAACGGTGTCGAGATGCGCTGCGGGAAGCCGAGGCGGGGCCGTTTGCTAACTACGTCCCGTACACGCATCATACGGGGCGAGTGCTCGAAAGCCTGGCGGAACGCGAACCCAGGACGCTGGCCGTTATGCATGGATCGAGTTATTACGGGGATGGAGCGCGCGCTCTACGAGATCTGGCTGTCGTCATGCACGAGGTGCTGGGGCCCAAACAAGACGGAGAAACAACCTCGCTCGGCACGATCAGGGCGTAGTCCCTCGCGAACAATTCTGTGTCGGTGTTCTTCGAGCACGCCGTACGCCACACGTACAAAGGGACAAACGGGTCAGTCAGATCAGCTATTTTTTGACGCCGTAGATCCGAAAGCGTCACTTCACGCGTTTGGCGATCAATTCCCGTTCGCCCAAGTCATTCACCGTGACGTTGAACTTCAAATCGTCGCCTTCGAGCTTGCCTTTGTAGGTAAGTTTGAACTGTCCGCCACCCGCGAGAATAACGAACGAGATCGCGTCGCCCTTCACCATTCCCTCCGTAATCTGCTCTTCGCCATACGTGTTGGCCACCGTGCCCGTCACCTTATCGCCGTTCACCTGAAGGTTCAGGTTGACTTCCATGGCCTCTCCGTTTCCGTTCTTCATCTCGCCTTTCCACTTGCCGCTGAGGTCGGCCGCCTGAATTGCGGACACAGAGAACAATACGATGATGCCAAGAACGAATGCCACACTTCTCATTGACGGAATCCTTTCACCCGGCGCTCGATCGGCGGGATGTGATCGAGTATATCGCTCCCGAGGAGCGCCGGACCGAGCGTATTACGCGCCGCCGTAGAATTCGCCGCGAATCTCCGACAGCAACCTCGACATTTGGGTGTCGTCGACGTTGTACCGGATCAGAGCCTGCTGCACCATCGCGACGCCGCCTTCGAATTCAGGTTGGATCACAGCGTCGATCCCGAGTTTGCGCAACTCGGGAAGGTTGCCTGATCCAACCGCACGAGCGATGGTCATGATCTTGGGGTTGATGCGCCTGGCCCGCTCGACGCTGAGATGAACCGTGCTCTGGTCCGGGGCCGTGAGCAACAGCATCCGGGCGCTTTCCACCTGCGCGGCATGCAAGATCTGCTCACTCGTGATATCGCCCCAAATTCCAGGGAAGCCGTCTTCCGCCGAGCCTCGGAAAACCGAATGGCTGAGTTCCACAACCACGAACGGAATTCCCGCGCGAGACAGAACTCGGGCGGCAGCCTTTCCGCTGCGGCCGTAGCCGCCGATGATGACGTGCCCATGCAGGCGGTCCGCCGGCAATCCGATGGGCTCGCGCGCTTGGAGGGGTGGCCGCCGGCTGTGCCACGCCCGTCCTAACGGGAGCGCCAGATTCGAGACGAGCGGGGAAAGCGCCATGGTCAGAACCGTGCAGGTCAATGCCAGATCATACGTAGGCTTGGACAGCAAACCGGACGTCACGCCGCTGCGGGCGAGTACGAACGAAAACTCGCCGATCTGGGAAAGACCCAGGCCTACGATCCACGGGGCCATATTGACGTACCCGAAACTCCGGGCCACCGCACCGAGGATCACAGACTTGCCCAGGAAGATGAGCACTACGGCGGCAACGATCTGCGCGGCGTGCGACCAGGCGTAGGCGGGATCGAGAAGCATTCCCACGCTCACGAAGAACAGCAGTCCAAAAATGTCGCGGAGCGGAACCACATCGCTTAACGCCTGATGACTGAATTCCGATTCGCTGAGCACCAGGCCGGCGACGAACGCGCCGAGCGCGAACGACAGGCCGGCCATATGCGTCGCATAGCCCACGCCAACGGCGACCGCAACCACAGATACCAGAAACAACTCACGAGATCCCCAGCCCAAAACCAGCCGGAGCAATTTCGGGAGCAACCATGTGCCGAGAATCACGACGGCGACTAGAAGCGCCGCGGCAACTCCTATCGCTCTTGCCAGATTGCCCCAGAGCCCGTTGAGGTCGCCGAGTTGCGGCAGGACGACGAGCATGGGAACGACCGCCAGATCCTGAACGACCAAAAGGCCGATCATTACCCGGCTCGCCAACGTCGAAGTCACGCCCGCCGCCGAGAGCATCTTGAGAACAACCGCGGTGCTCGAGACCGAGATCATCGCGCCGAACCAGATCCCCTCCGGCGTCCCCACGCCCAGTCCTTTTACCGCGGCGAACGCTCCGAACGCGCACGTCACGACGATCTGAATCGAGCCCCCAATTAAAGCGACCCGTCGGACCGGCTGAAGATCGCGAAAGGACAATTCCAATCCGAGTGAAAAAAGAAGGAGAGCGACGCCGATCTCGGCCAGCAATTCAATGTCGTGAACTTGCAGGACGGTCGGGCCGGCGGTATTGGGTCCGACCAGGACGCCTGCGGCGACGTAACCGACCAGCAAGGGGAGCCGAAGCGCGCGAGCGGCCAGTCCGCCAAGCAGACCGGCGATGACGATCAGGACGAAGTCGGATGCAATGCCCAATCTTTCTTTTAGCAGACAGGGGCAAAGATCAAGTTATGTTTTCGATGGCAAAGCCAGAGTCCCGGTGCACTCATGCACCGATCGTTTCATTCGTTTCAACAACTTACAGCGATATTCGGTGAATGCCCGCACCGCAGCCGTCCATTCCCGCAGCAGCCTGTGTGTCAATCGGCGACTTCTGCACGCCGGCGGCGGACTTTTCTTGCGCCAGCGCTGCGACAATCCCGAACGTGAGCCTCTCCGCCTGTTGCGCCAAAAGGATCTGCACCTCCGGCAGCCGAACCTGGGTGTCGACGGAGAACACAAGGATCGCGTTCGTCGCGTTCGAGAGCCATCTCGACGTAATCGTGCAGCGCCAGTTCATCTCCCACGCTATCGGGGCCGGCGAGGAAGCGGATGAATGAGACGAACTCGAAGGCCATATCCGCCCGCAATTTATAGCGCCGGCGCGCAGGCGCCACCAGAATGAACTGGAGCGGCCCGCCTTCCGTGCCTTCCAAATCCAGCATTCCGAGACCGGCGTCGCCAGGGTCGTGGACGCACGCGCAGAAGGTCAAGCGAGGCTCGCCAGGCAAATCGGCGTGCAGCTTGCCATACCAGCAGCCGGCGGAGCGTCGCAGTTGGTCGATGAGCTTCGCGCACTGCCTGGTCGAGAATTGGAGCAGTGTCGGACCATGCCAGGCGCGAGCGCGGGCGTCCCAGCCGTGCAGCTCAATCGAATCTCGTCTTATACGAGACATTCAGATTTGTTTATCTTATTACGATTTGCGCCCACAGTAAACAGCAATTTCCGGTACTCTACTGCCGAACGGCGCCACGGCGCGGGTAACGCTTCCGGAGGGTCCTGACCGGCGCCGAAACCATGCGGATGGCCCGCTCGGGACAGATTGTCACGCAGAGCCCTTCACCGCGGCACTCGGCGCGGCGAACCAGCGCGGCCCGTTCCTTCACGATTCCGAGGCAGCCGTGCGGGCAGAACGAAACGCACAGCTCGCATGCGGTGCAACGATCGAAATCGACAGATGGCGCCTGCTTCCGCACAGTAAACATCCCAGGCCGATAAACCCGGTATATCATGACACCCGCTCCGGAACAAGCCTCCACCCCGTTGTGCCACTATAAAAGGACAGTGCCCTTCACCTGTTATTTGGACGCATTTTCTGGGATTGCCGGCGATATGCTCGTCGGCGCGCTTGCCGACGCAGGCGCCGACCAAAGCGCCATTTCCAACGCGATCCTCTCGCTCGATGTCGGGGCGACGGTTTCTTTTGAGAAGGTGAAGCGCGCCGGCATTGGGGCCACCAAGTACCACGTCCATTCGGAGGAACAGAAGGCTCACCGGCACCTCTCCGGGATCGTCAAAATCATCGATCGCGGCGAGCTTTCGGAGGCGGCGAAACGAAGCGCCCACGCGATCTTCCGCAGGCTCGGCGAGGCTGAGGCCGAGACACACCAGGTTCCTATTGAGAAGGTGCATTTTCACGAAGTCGGCGCCGTCGATTCGATCGCCGATATCGTGGGCGCGTGCGTGGCGTTCGACCAGCTCGGCGTAAGCGAGGTCTTCTGCTCGCCTGTGAACGTCGGCAGCGGCACGGTCGAGACCGAGCACGGGACACTGCCGGTCCCTGCGCCCGCTACGGCGCGGCTTCTCAGCGGAGCGCCTGTTTACTCGCACGGACCGGCGATGGAGTTGACGACCCCGACCGGCGCGGCGGTCGCGGTGACGCTCGCGACGCGATTCGGTCCGTTGCCGCCGATGACGATCGCGCGTACGGGACATGGCGCCGGGACCCGCGACTTTCCCGGGCAGCCCAACGTACTGCGCGTGATTCTAGGGGAGACCACAAAGGCCGATGAGGCGCTCACCGTCTCGGTTATCGAAGCGAATATCGACGACCTCAATCCGCAGGTCCTCGCCTGGTCCGCCGAGCGGCTGCTCGAATCGGGCGCGCTCGACGTGACCATCGAGCCGATCATCATGAAGAAGGGCCGGCCCGGCACTCTCCTGCGCGTAATCGCCAAAGCCGAGGATCGCGAGATGCTCGCGCAGCAAATCTTCGCCGAGACTTCGACGCTGGGCGTCCGGCTCTACTCCGCCGAGCGGCGGGTGCGCGCGCGGTCGTTCACGGAGGTCGACACCCCGTACGGAAAGGTGCGCGTCAAGGTGTCGAGCGAGGGCGATTTCGCTCCCGAGTACGAAGATTGCCGCAAGCTCGCCATCGAGAGCGGCGCGCCCTTGAAGCAGATTATCGCGGAAGCCAGTTACGCCTACCTGAACCGAACACGATGAAATACTACATCACGACCCCGATCTACTATGTGAACGCCGCGCCCCACATCGGGCACGCTTACACCACGATCGTCGCCGACCTGGTGAAGCGCTTCAAGCGGATGCAGGGCTTCGACGCCAAGGTAACTACCGGCTCCGACGAGCACGGCGTGAATGTCGAGCGCGCGGCCGAGCGCGTGAATAAAACGCCCAAGGAGTTCTGCGATGTGATCGCGGCGGAATTCGCGAAGCAATGGCAACTGCTCGATCTCGACATAGACTTCTTCCAACGGACGACCAGCCCGCAGCATGCCAAAGTGGTCCAGGAGCTGTTCAACCGCTGCCGCGCGAACGGCTACATCTATAAGGGTTCGTACAGCGGCCAGTATTGTATCTTCGACAATCTTTACGTGAACGACGCGAAGCCCGGGGACCCATGCCCGGACTGCGGCCGGCCGACGGAGACGATCACCGAGGAGAACTTCTTTTTTAAGCTTTCCGCATTTCAGGACAAGCTGCTGGAGCTGTATGAACGCGATCCGAACTTCATTCAGCCCGACACGCGGCGCAATGAAGTGATCTCGTTCGTCAAAGCAGGGCTGACGGATCTCTCGATTACGCGCACGAACCTCAAGTGGGGCATCCCGGTGGCGGGCGAGGCGCCGCACGTTTTTTACGTCTGGTTCGACGCGCTGACCACGTATATGAGCGCGGTGGAAGGCAAGGACCTGTGGCCGGCCGACCTGCACCTCATCGGCAAGGAGATCGTGCGTTTCCACGCCGTTTTCTGGCCGGCATTCCTCTGGGCCGCCGGCCTCGAACTGCCGAAGCGCATCTTCGCCCACGGATTTCTGCTCATCGAGAACGACAAGATTTCGAAATCGCGGGGGAAGATGATCCGCGCCGAGCCCATCCGCCAGGTGATGGGCGCCGATCCGCTTCGCTATTATCTGCTGCGAGAGGTCGTCTTCGGACAGGACGGAAACTTCAGTTACGACGCGCTGGTGGGCCGTTACAACTCCGATCTCGCCAACGGACTCGGCAATCTCGCCAGCCGCACGCTCACCATGATTCATCAATATCGCCAGGGGCTAATTCCCGAGAGCGCCGGCGATTCCGAGATCGCCTCCATCGCCGCGCAGACGATCCAGACGGCGCAGGAAGCATTCGACCGCCTCGAATTCTCGAAAGGGCTGGAAGCGGTGTGGGCCTTGATCTCGGCCGTGGATAAATTTATCGTGCAGCGCGCGCCCTGGAAACTGGCGCGGCTGACGGACGACGTCTCGCGGCAGCAGCTCGGAGATACGCTCTACACGTCGGCCGAAGCGCTGCGGATTGCGACCGCGCTGCTCTATCCGGTGATGCCGCAATCGACTCCCAAGATCTGGGCCCAGCTCGGCATGACGGACGGCCTGGACGGCGTACGTCTGAATTCCCTCCGGTGGGGAGGACTGGAAGCGGGGCAGAAGATCGGTGAAGTCGCGGGCGTGTTTCCGCGGATCGAAGCTAAAGACGCCATCGCCAAGATGCAGGCGATCGAAGAGCAGGTTACTGCCTATCAGCAATCGCTATTCGGCAAGACCGCGCAACCAGGGCCGGCCCCGGCGGAACCCGATAACCGGATCGCTATCGACGAATTCCTCAAGGCGGAGCTGCGCGTCGGCCAGGTTCTGACGGCACAACCGGTGAAGGGCTCGACCAAGCTCATGCACATGACGGTCGATATCGGCGAGCCGCAGCCGCGGACCATCGTAGCGGGGATCGCGGAGGCGTACGGGCCTGCCGACCTGATCAATCGTAAGGTCGTCATCGTGGCGAACCTCCAGCCGCGGAAGCTGAAGGGCATCGAATCGAACGGCATGATCGTGGCGGCCTCGGTGGGGGACGGCAAGCCGGTGCTCGCTGGTTTCCATGAAGACATCCCGGTGGGGGCGCGTCTGAAGTGACGCTGGTCGATTCGCACTGCCACCTGGACGATTCCAAATTCGACGAAGATCGCGAGCAGACAATCGAACGCGCTCTGGCTGCGGGCGTTACGCGCCTGCTGGCTATCGGCACGGCGAACGGGCCACCGGAGCTGGACGTCGCCATCCGCCTCGCCGAACGTTATCCGTTTGTCTACGCCACCGTGGGCGTGCATCCTCACGATGCGTCGAAGGCGACCGAGGACACCTTTGCGCGCCTGCTGGACCTGGCCGCGCATCCCAAGGTGATTGCCATCGGCGAGATCGGCCTCGATTACCACTATGACTTTTCACCGCGCGACGTACAGCGCGCTGTCTTCGAGCGTCAACTCGGCATTGCCGCCGACGCGAAGAAGCCGATCGTGATCCATACCCGCGAAGCATGGGAGGACACGCTGGCGCAGGTCACCGATCTGCCCCACGGCGGGATCATGCACTGCTTCACTGGCGACGCCGACCAGGCGCGCGCGGCCGTCAGTCGCGGGTTTCATATCAGCTTCGGCGGGGTTCTGACGTTCCCGAAAGCGGAGTGTTTGCGCGAAGCGGCTCGAATCGTGCCGGACGACCGCATTCTCGTCGAGACGGATTGCCCCTATCTCGCGCCAGTGCCGCATCGCGGCAAACGCAACGAGCCGGCATTCGTCGTGGAGACGGCGCGACGCCTCGCGGAAGTCCGAGGAACCACGCCCGAGATCATTGCGGAACTCACGACGCACAATTTCGAACGCTTGTGTTTGCGGTAAACTGGTGAACTTACATGAATTTAGGGAAGCTCGGGCAGGCCCTTACCGCGAAGGAGATTTTCGACCTCATCCAAAACGAACTGGTGGAGGTCGAAAAGCACATCGCGGCGGAATCGGTGGCGCCGGTGGACGCCGTCACTGCCATCGGGCAGTACCTCCAATCGAGCGGCGGCAAGCGTCTCCGGCCCGCGCTGTTATTGATCTCGGCGAAGCTCGCGGGCGGTGCCGGTCCGTCCGCGATCCATCTCGGCGCGGTCGTCGAGATGATTCACGCGGCCACGCTGGTGCACGACGACGTGATCGATGCCGCCCAGACGCGCCGCGGCCGTCCTTCCACCAATGTGAAGTGGGGCAATCACGTCTGCGTGCTCGCCGGCGATTGGCTTTATATGCAGGCGTTCCAGATCGCGCTGCGCGAGCGGAATTTTCAGATTCTCGACCTCCTCATCTCGCTCACCCACATGATGGTGGAGGGCGAACTGCTTCAGCTCGAGCGCATCGGCAGAATCCAGATCACCGAAGCCGACTGCATGGAGCTGGTGGACCGCAAGACCGCGTGCCTGTTTTCCGTGTGCGCGCGCCTCGGCGGGATCTGCGGGACGAGCGATCCCCAGGTCCAGGAAAGGCTCGGCGAATACGCCTGGAATCTCGGGATGGCGTTTCAGCTCGTAGACGACATTCTCGACTTCACCGCGCGCGAACAGATCCTCGGTAAGCCTGTCGGCGGCGATCTGCGCGAGGGCAAGGTCACGTTGCCGCTGGTGTACGCGCTCGAATGCGCCAGCGCCGCCGAACGCAGCCTGGTCGAGATCATTCTCCAACAGCGCAGCTACGACGAGGTTCCGTTCTCGCGGATTCTGAGCCTGCTCGAAAAATATCGCGGCATCGAGCGCGTCAAAGAGCGCGCGCAGGCGTTCACAGATAAGGCCCGCGGCATCATATCGGAATTTCCTGAGTCTCGCTATCAGCGCGCCCTGATGTCCGTCACCGAGCTGGTCACCGAGCGCGATCACTGATCATTTCCCGCGGGAAACCGCGCCCGGGCGTCTGCCGGACGCTTACGGAACGCTATACTGTCTGGGAACAGGCCACGTGGAATTCATCAGCTTTGACGCAGGATATCTGGAACGTCTCGCCGCGGGTGATCCGGCCGTAGAAGCGCATTTCAACGAGTATTTCGGGGAGCTGATTTCCATCAAATTGCGTTCCCGCCAGTACTCCCGCAGCACGGTCGACGACATTCGCCAGGAAACCTTCCTGCGCGTGTTTCAAGCCTTGCGACGGGAAGGCATTCGCCAGCCGGAGCGTATCGGCGCGTTCGTCAGCGCCACTTGCAATCACGTGGTGATGGAGTTCAGCCGGGCGGGGTCGCGGATCACGTACATGGACGAGACTCCGGACAGACCGGACAACGGTCTCGATTCCGAACGGGCTCTGATCGAACGGGAACGGCGGTCGATCGTGCGCAGCCTGGTCACCAAAATGTCGCGGAAGAACCAGCGTCTGCTCACGGCGGTCTTCCTGGAAGAGCGGCCGCTCGACGAGGTCTGCGGCGAGTTCGGCATCGACCGGAATTACTTGCGGGTCCTGCTGTTTCGTGCGCGGACGCAATTGAAGCAGGCCGTCAAAAAAGTCGGCAAGCCGCAAAGCGCCATCCAATAGACCTAGAAATGCGGGCCGCCGGGGCACACCAGCGGCCCGCTGAGGGGGTGCGCGGGAGCGGCGGGCCTCCGCGCCCGCCGTCTTCCCGTGGGTAGTTATCCAAATAGTGGCGGCGCCGGCCCGAACGTTTCACCACCGCGCGAAAAGCGGATCATTTTTCGGGAAGGAATTACCGATAGAATCGTCCTAGAGGAGTGGCGGATTTGGGGACGGCGCCTGTAGTGACCGGTCGTGAGCTCGTCGAGGCATGCCAACGCGGAGACCGCGACGCGTTTCGAGCGCTGTTCGAGAGCTACAAGAACAAGGTCTACTCGATTGCGCTCCGCTTCGCCGGGGATCAAGCCACCGCTATGGACATCGCGCAGGACACGTTCGTGAAGCTCTTTTCCTGCATTCGCGATTTCCGCGGCGACTCGAGCTTCGACACCTGGATCTACCGGCTGGTCGTCAACAGTTGCCTCGATTTCCGGCGCCGCTCCTGGCGCCTGATGCCTCTGGCGGATGACTTTGCCGGCACGCTGCGGGTCTCCGGCGATTCGTTGACGGAGCTGCTGCGGTCCGAGATGGGCGGGCGGGTGCGCTCTGCCGTGGAGCGCCTCTCGTCCGACCTGCGGATCGTAATCGTCCTGCGGTACACCGAGGGATTGTCTTACGACGAGATCGCGGAAGTGCTGGGTTGCTCGACCGGGACCGTCGCGTCGCGGCTCAATCGCGCGCACAAGAAACTGGAGCGGCGACTGTCGCCCCTGATGAAGGAGAACGGAGGCCGCCATGTCTGAGTGGCTCGATTTGGAATTGTCCGATCACCTGGCGCCCACGGAAGCGCCCGAGGAACTCTGGGGACGCATCTGTGCCGCGCAACAGCGGCGCCCGGAAACGCCGCACTTCGCGTTGCCCATCGCGGCGGTGGTGACGCTGATTTTGGCGGGCGCGCTCTACTTTATTGCGCGAGGCGAACCGGCCGCAACACCCTACCGGACAGCCGCGCATTCCGAATGCGTCCTCTGCCATACGACTCTCTAGCCAGGCTAGGCACAAGCACCACCTTCAGGAGGTTGTCAGCTTCGGAATTTCCTGCTACCGTGAAAACAGGTAGGAGGGAATATGCCTCAGACTCTTGTCGCCCCGGGGTTGACTACCGGACACGCTCCGTTTGTCGAGGAGGCTCGCGATCGGGGAGAGCTTTACATCACACAAGCTTACGACCTCTATTCTGAAGAAAATCATGAATCGTGGCGGCGACTCTTCGATCGCATCCGGCCACGCTGGGAACGTTATGCGAACGATCATTTCCTGAAGGGCATCGAAGCCCTCCATCTTCCCTCCGACCGCGTGCCGCGCCTTTCCGAGATCAACCGTCGCCTACAGCCGTTAACCGGATTCCAGGCCAAGCCGGTCAGCGGGTATGTCCCGGGGTTTCTCTTCTTCGACTGCCTCCGCCGCCGCGAATTCCCCACCACGATCACCATCCGCCCCCTCGCCAAAATGGACTACTTGCCCGAGCCCGACATCTTCCACGACGTGGCGGGCCATGTCCCGATGCACACCGAGAAGGCATTCGCCGATGTTCTCGTCCGGTTCGGCGATTGCGCCCATACCGCCGTCGAGATGACCACCGGGATCGCCGATCATGCCGAGCGCGTTCGACGCCTCACCAACATCATTCGCGCCCTCTCGCGATTCTTCTGGTTCACCGTCGAGTTTGGATTGATGCGGGGCGCCCGCGGCAACGTCGTCGCGTACGGCAGCGGCCTGCTCAGCTCCTACGGCGAGTTGCAGCACGCCATCGAGTCGGACGAGGTGCAGCGCTATCCGGTGCAGTTGGAATGGCTGATCAACCAGGGCGCCGAGATCGACCATTACCAGCCGCTGCTGTTCATCGTCGACTCGTTCGACCACCTCTTCGAACTGGTGGATCGGCTCGAGCGATGGATGCGCGACGGCAAGCTGAATAACGTCGCGCCAGGCCTTCCGGAAGTAAACGAAGGCGATCTCCAGAGCTTCATCGAAGCAGGCGATTCCATGTAGAAATTACCACAATTTGTGCGGCCTCCGACGTGCAACAATGGAGCGTTTTCATAACATTCCTGCTCATAAGGAGACAAGCACTTGTGGAATAAATCTCGTGACGAGGGCACAGCGCCGCCCAGGCCGCCCGCCGCGCCCGAACCGGTTGCCCCCGCGGTAACACATCATCAACCGATTGCCGCCCCCACGATTCAACGGCAGAAAGCTACGATCGGACCTTCCATGCACATCAAGGGCGAGATTCGCAGCGACGAGGAATTGCTGGTAGACGGCGAGGTCGAAGGAATCGTGGAATCCGGCAGCCTGCTGACAATCGGCAAAAACGGCAAGGTCCGCGCGAACATCCGTGCGCGTGAGGTGGTGATTTTCGGCTCCGTGAAAGGCAATATTGAAGCGCTCGAAAAGCTGGCGATCCGGGATGAGGGCAGCCTCGTCGGCGACATCAAGACTGCCGGCATCAGTATCGACGACGGCGCGTACTTCAAAGGCAGCATCGATATTGCGCGGCCCGAGCCCAAAGTGACCACGAAGGCGGTCCGGTCGGAAGCAAAGGCGGGTTAACGTGCGGGGCAGCCTTCCCTGCCCCGCCCTACTGATTCGGAGGATCGGGCTGCCGCAGCTCATATCCTTGCGGCGGCTCGGCGCCGAGCAGGTTTCGGACGAAGTAGTCCCAGCGGCGGCGCACCATATACGGCTCGTTTCCGAAACCGTGGCCGCGATTCGGTAACAGCAGCAGGTCGAAATCCTTGTTCGCCTTGATCAGCTCGTTGACCACCAGCAGCGTGTTGTATGGCGGGACGTTGTTGTCCATCGTTCCGTGTGCGAGCAGCAGCTTGCCCTTCAGATTCATCGCGAAATTCTGGTTCGCCTGACTGTCGTAGTTCGTCCCGTCAGGCGTCTTCTTCAGCAGGCCCTGCCACTTTTCGGCCCAATCATCCTCATACACACGATTATCGTGATTCCCCGCTTCGGAGATCCCGACTTTGAAGAAATCGGGGAATCGGAACATGGCCCCGGCCGCCGCGTAGCCTCCGCCCGAGTGGCCGTAAATGCCGGCGCGATCGATATCGATCCACGCGTTCCGCCGCGCCAGTTGCTTCATCCCGGCCACTTGGTCGGGCAGAGTGTTGTCCCCCATATCGCCGAAGTAAGCCTCGTGGAATTTCTTCGAGCGCCCCGGCGTACCCATCCCGTCGATCTCGACCACAATGAAGCCGAGCTCGGCGAGCGCCTGGCAATCGCCGCGCGCTGCCGAGAAACTACGCGATCCGACGCTGCCCGTCTGGGGCCCCGGATAGATATGGTTCACGATCGGATACTTGCGCGCGGGATCGAGGTTCGCCGGCTGGAACATGAGGCCGTACAGATCGGTGGAACCGTCCCGCGCTTTGACGGTGATGGGGACTGGGGGTCTCCATCCCGCCGCGAGCAATTTCGAAATGTCGGCGCGTTCGAGCGTCGCCAGGAGTCTCCCGTTCGCGTCGCGTAATACGGTGACAGGCGGCGCGTCGGGCTTCGAGTAGCTGTCGACGAAGTGCTTCCCGGAAGGCGATAGTGTGACGTCGTGGTTGGCGTCTTCGGGGGTGAGCAGCACAAGCTTCCTGCCATCCATATCGACGCGATACAGGTGTGCGAAATACGGATCGCGCCCCTTCTGCCGTCCCACTCCGAGGAAGTAAATGACGCGCGCGTCTTCGTCAACGTGGAGCACCTGCGTGACGTTGCCCTCGCCCGATGTGATTCGATGCTTCAGCTTCCCGCTGGAGGCGTCGTAAAGATACAGGTGGCCCCAGTTGTCCCGCTCGGAAAACCAGAGGATCTCGTTCGACTGCGGCAGATAGCGCCAGTTGACGCGGTTGTTGCCGGATTCGAAGAAGGTCGGCACGCTCTCTTCCAGCACGTCGCGGACTTCGCCGGTGGAGGCTTCGGCGATCCGCAACTGCTCGTGCTTGTGGTCGCGCGAGGTGGACACGAAGGCGACATGCGTCGCCTCGGGGCTCCATTGCACATCGCCCCAATCCCCGCGGCACGCGACGTCATCGCAGAGCGACGAACGATGCTGATCGGGCGGCATCTGCAAGCGAACCACGGCCCCGGACTCGACATCGATGATGACGCGCTGGATGGTGGTGACAACTTCGTCGCCGGGTAGCGGGTACTTCCAGGCGCGCAGGTTCGGATGCCCCACCCGCGTGTCGACCAGGTACATCTCGCCGACGCCGCGCTGGTCCTGCTGATACGTTGCGATCTTTTTCGAATCGGGCGACCACTTGACAATGGGACGGTCGCTGCTCGTCCAGCCCGCGTTGTCGGTGGCGTAGCCGAAGTCTTTGACGCCGTCTCGCGTGAGCTGCCTTTCCTGGCGGCGCGCAACATCGCGGACCCAGAGATTCCAGTCGCGGATGAATGCGACGCGCGTGCCGTCGGGCGATGGCGCTTCCGGAGGACCCTGCGCGCCGCCTCGACCGCCGCCCCGTCCACTGCGGCCACCGGTTCGCGAGGGCTGCGCGGCGCCTTCCGACACGCACGCAGCGCCCGTGGCGTCGCATTTCCAGCGCTGGCCGGCGGCGTTGAACGAGACATACTGGGTGTCGGCCGTGACGTCGATTTCGGTGAACGGCAGGGCGCCCGCCTCGTATTTGGCTTTTGCCGCCGCGCTCAAAGCGGCAGCAAGCTTCGCGTGATCGAACGCCGGCGCGCGGGTTCCTTTTGCCGGGTCGACGAGGACAAATTCCGCGCCTGCCGGCGTGTTAACGCGATACCAAAATCGGTCGCCGGCAAGCCAATTCGGCCGGACGGTCGCGCGATACACCAGCGGTGTGGTGTTGTAGCTCATGAACTTCTCGGCGCGGGCGTAGTCGGCGGTTGTTAGCGCGCGGGGCTGCGCGAACAGCGGCGCGGCCAGGAGGAAGACAACGGCGAAACGCATACAGGTTAAGCCGCATCGTTACATCGCGCGGCTGCGGAAGTCAAGACGCGCTCGCTGCTGCAGTCTTACTCAAATCAGTCGGGCTCTTCGCGGCTGATCTTCTGCCAGAGCGGCTGAGACTGGAGCCAGCCGGCCTTCTCGCTCCCGACCTGTCCGCGCGCAATCAGCGCATGCTCGTGACCGATCGGAATCGAAGCGCTGGCAAATTCCGCCAGCAACTGGGCCCGGCAGCTTCGATCCATGGTGACGGGGCGCTACCCCATCCACTCGGGATGGAGCGCCGTCCCGTCGAACCGCGTCGCCGTTTTGAATAACTCGAACTTGCCGGTCATGGCCGCGTCCCGGGTCTTTCCGACCAGAGCCGATACTTGCGACTTTGTCAGCGGCTTGAACGTCCGCGCCGCCTCGAACGCCTGATCCAGGCGCTCCATGCTGTCGCATCCGTTGATCACCACCGAGGTGGGCAGGCTCAAGGCAAAGTGCAGGCACTCGATCGCTCCAGCAATATTGTTCTGCGGAATCGCGCCCGATGCCAGCGGCTTCATCCCCAACACCGCGATCCCCTGCTCCACCAGCTTCGGAACCACCTGCTGCCCGAAACTGCGGAAGCTCGCGTCCAGGACGTTGAGCGGCATCTGCGCGGAGTCGAAGTGGAACTTGTTCGCCGCCGCTACCTCGAGCATCCGCAAATGAACGACCGGGTCCTTGTGGCCGGTGAATCCGATATATCGGATCTTCCCCGCTTTCTTCGCGTCCATCAACGCCTCCAGCGGGCCATCAGGCGCGAAGAAACGATCCGGGTCCTCCATCCGGATGTTCTCGTGATACTGCATGAGGTCGATCACGTCCGTCTGGAGCCGTTGCAGGGACTCGTCGATCTGCTTGGCCGTCGCGGCTTTGGTGCGCCCGTCGAACTTCGTCATCAGGAAGATCTTCTGGCGATATCCATCGCGCAGCGCCTTGCCCATCCAGACTTCGCATTTCCCGTTGGCGTAATCCCAGCAGTTATCCAGAAACGTGATCCCACGATCGATCGCGCTGCGAATGATCCGGATCCCTTCCTCCTCGTCCTTCGCGCGTCCGATATGCGACCCGCCCAGACCGATGGCGGATACCCGCTCGCCCGTCTTGCCGAGAGTGCGGTAAATCATGTCGCCCGAACGCGTTTGTCCAGCCAGGACCTGCGCCGTCGCGGCGCCGAGCAGAGCGGTGAGAAACTCACGCCGTTGCTGTTGCATTGCTGTCCTCCGCTGTGGAGGATGTTATCACCTTCCGTTGCGGCGCCCGTAGGGCATAAAAAAAACCCGTCCCCGAAGGAGACCGGCCTGGGACCCTGATCAGAACATCAGCCGAACCGCCAATTGAATAATTCGCGGATCCGCCGTGGAGGAGACCTGCCCAAAGGTGCTGCTGGTAATGGTGGTCGACGGATTACTGAACTGCGTGTGATTCGTCAGGTTGAAGAACTCCCCGCGAATTTCCAGCTTGACCCGCTCCGCGGCGAGATCGGTGATTTTTGAAATCGCCAGATCGCCGTTGATGCGATCCGGGCCACGGAAGGCGTTCCGTCCCAGGTTGCCGTAGGTGGCCTTCGCCGGGTCGGTATTGTTTTGCAGCGCGACCACTCGCGTCCGGTCGAATGCCGCCGGATCGAAGTAGAAGTTTCCCGTGCGGCCGGTCGATGCCTGCTGAACGAGGTGGGGGTCAAAAAACACGATCTGCCCGGCGAGATCGGGACGAACCAGGTTCGGATCACCAAGACCCGACGGGCCAGTACGCGTCGCCGTTCGCGAGATATTGGCTGTCACGTCTAGTGTCTGGCCGGACCGGTAGGTGAGAATCGGGAAGAGCCGCCATCCGCTGGTCAGGCGCCTGGGGCCGCCCAGCTTGTAGAACGGCAGCTCCCAATCTCCGCTGATTGCCAGCACGTGCGTCAGATCGTAATCCGACGGAGCTCGGAAGTGATTCCAGTCGTAGGTCGGGACTCTGCTAGTGCGCGCCCGGAACCCGGAAATGTTGTCTATCGTTTTTCCGTACGTGTACGAAACCTGGAACTGGAGTCTCCCGACCCCACGCATCTCGGCAAGACGCTTGTTGAGACCCACCAGCAGTCCGTTGTAATTGGCGGATCCCACGTTGTCGAAGGTGTCCAGATAACTGAAACTGCTGGCGGCCGGTAATCCGCTTTGCAGGTTGTAGATTCGTTTCGTGGAGCCCAGCAGCATCGGATTCGAATCCAGCAGCCCCGTGAGTTTATGGGAACTGGAGCCGGCATAGGAAACTTCCAGCGTAGTGTCGCGCACCAGCTCCCGCTGGACGCTCAGGTTGTATTGGTAGATGTACGGGGTCCGCAGGTGCGGGTTGACGAAGTACACGCCGCCGCCGCCGGCGGGCAGGAAACCCGCTGCGGCGAAGTCCAAGTCTTTTGCCGGCGGGCGGGACGGGAACGGATTCGGCTGACCAACCGCGACGAACGGCTTGGTCATGTAGTTGACCTCGGCCGTAGGATTCTTCTCCAAGGGATCGAAAAATAGATCGGCGAACCCGAAAAACGGCGCCTGCCCGTTGAATTGCAAATTATCCTCGGCCTTCAACACGTCATAGAACACGCCGAAGCCGCCGCGGATCGACGTTTTGCCGTTGCCCTTGGGATCCCAGGCGAAGCCGAAACGAGGGGCAAAATCATTCTTATCCGGGAAGTTGGCGCCGGCGGGCACACCGGGATCGCCGGGGAATACAAGGCCTTTCGGCGCCTTTGTAAACACGGTCGACTGCTGGCCGAAGTTCAGTGCGAACGACCGGCCCTGCGTGTCCAATTTCGGCGAGCTGTACTCATACCGGAGGCCCAACGTCAGGGTCAGATTGCGCCGCACCTTCCATTCATCCTGCACGAAAAACCCGATATTGTGCTGCCGGATGTTGCTGGGCGCCTCCGGAAACTGGAGGTATTCGTCCGGGAGACCCATCAGGAAGTCCGCCCGGTCATTTCCGGAAAAGCTGCTTCCGCTCGCGCCGTAGAAGTAGAACTCCCCGTTGATGTAGAAGTCGTAAACTGTGTTGTCCTGGTACGGCGTGTACCAGCCTCCCACCTTGAGCGCGTGATGCCCCTTCGTCCAGCTCAAGGTATCGGACCAGTTGTAAGTGTTATCGATCAGGCTGGTCGGACCCTGCACGCTGAAGCCGGTCGTCATGCCGCTATCGAAAGACAGGTTCGGTGGGCCCGTCGGATGATCCGAAATGACGCCAATACCCAAGTCCGTAGCCTTGGGCAGATCGTGCGCCGGAACGGATTGAAACTGATTCGAACGCTGCGCGTTAAAGCGGAACTGGTTCACCAACGAGGCGGAGAAGGTCCTGGTGTAATCCAGGCTGCCAAAGGAGCGCGCAAAGCTCGTGGTGTTCGGATACCCGGGAACATTCGCCCCCACAAACGGGCTAAGCGTCGGGTTTGTGAAATGGCCAAGCGTGAACGACAAACGGTCGCGCGACGAGAGCATGAAATCCGGCTTGATGGTGTATTCGTTGCGGTTATCGGTGGCGCTCCCCTGGGAAGTCAAAAATCCGCTGCCCGAAGACGCCAGGAGGCTGTTCTTGATATAGGACTGAGCAACGCTCGCGATGCGCGACGGATCGATGATTCCCTGAGCCGCCTTGGCCGCGTTGGGTTGGTAAAACGGATTGTCCTGAAGGAACGCCACGACATTCTTATCCGGCCCGGTGTGGCTGGCGTTCGAAAGCGAAAAATCTCCCGTCAATTCGCTCGGCGTGAAGACCGCAATCTTAGAGGTCGTCGTGAGCTGCGACTGGCGTTGGCCCTGGTAAGAGAAAAAGAAGAACGCCTTATCCCGGCCATTCAGCACTTTCGGGATGACTATGGGAGCGCCCAAGGTGCCGCCGAACTGGTTCCGTTTCAGAATCTCGCGCGGCAGGCCATTCGCATTATTGAAGAACCGGTTGGCGTTTAGGGCGTCGTTGCGGAGGTAATCGTAGGCGCTACCGTGCACCTGGTTCGTGCCGCTCTTGGTCACCACGCTGACAATGCCGCCGCCGCTACGTCCATATTCCGCGCCGTAATTGCTGGTGAGAATTCGGAATTCCTCAACCGCGTCTGGGTTCGGGTTGTAGACGACACGATTATCCAGCAGGTTATTATTGACGCCTCCATCGAGCAGGTACGTCACCGAGTCGCCGCGGCTGCCGGCGACGCTGAACGAGCCGTTGCCCGACAGGTTTGGAATTACGCCCGGCTGGAGCAGCGCCAGGTCGAGCGTATTGCGTCCGTTCAAGGGCGCGCTCACGATCTGGTTCGACGTGACCGAGTGCCCGAGCGTCGCATTCACCGTCTCCACCCCGCTCGCCGTCGACACGACCTCGACCGTCTCCGTGCTCGACCCGACTTCCAGTTTCACGTCCAGCTTCAACGACTGATTGATCTCGAGTTTCTGCGGTTCAATGGTCGACTTGCGGAAGCCGGTGGCTTCCACTGTGAGCTGGTACCTACCGATCGGTAGAAGCACGATCTGGTAGGCGCCCTCGCTGTCCGTCACGGTTTCCCGCTTATTGCCGGTGTCGACGTTCACGGCAGCGACCTTCGCGTTAGGCACCACCGCGCCGGTCGCATCCACCACGGTTCCAACGATACGGCCGGTCGCATCCTGCGCCACGGCCGAAGTAAGCAGACAGAACGAGACGAGAAGCACTCCAAGAGCGTTCCGCATGATGTATCCCCTTTCGAGCGCCGGCCGGCAACTCCGTTGTTGAACGCCGCCGCTTGTGATTGTTTCTGGGGTACCACGGGACAGCCACTCAAGTCAATGCTTTTGAAAACAAGTTTTCAACCGCGGCGCGCCGGGCTGCTACACTGTTTGGCTATGTTGGCCGCTGGAAAACTTCGATTCCTATTCGTACTGGTATGTCTATCTCTCGCATTCTCCCAAACAGCGAAGAGAGCCTTGAAGATCGAGGACATGCATGCGTTTCACGACGTGCGCGATCTGCAAATCTCGCCTGACGGCAAGTGGGTGGCCTATACGCTTTCCAGCGTGGACGCCGCTGCCGACAAGACGGACACGGATATCTGGATGGCCAGTTGGGACGGCGCCCGGCAGCTTCGCATGACGTCCAGCCCCGAGCCCGAAAATGCGCCCCGCTGGAGCCCGGACGGCCGCTATCTCTCGTTTCTTTCGGGCCGCACCGGCGGCAAATCGCGCGGCACGCAGGTCTGGCTGCTCGATCGCGAGGGCGGCGAGGCGCAACAATTAACCGATGTAAAGGGCAGGCTTTCTGCCTACGAATGGTCGCCGGATGCGAAAAAGCTCCTGCTGACCGTCGCCGACCGTGAACCTGGCGAGCCGGACGACCCGGCCACACGCGGCGGTGGCGCTGGCGGTCGCGGCGGCGCGGCCGGTCCGAACGCGCCTGCGCCGAAGCCGATTGTGATCGATCGCTACCACTTCAAGCAGGACATCGTCGGTTACCTGACGCAGAAACCCGGCCGTCTCGTCCTCTACGACGTCGCAACGAAAAAATCGGATGCCCTGACGCCCGAGACTCTCGAAGTCGGAGCGCCTTCCTGGTCTCCCGACGGAGCCTCGATCGCCTTTATGGGTAAGGAGGGGAGAGACGCGGAGCGCTACAACACCTGGAACGTATATGTAATGGAGGCGCGCGCTGGCGCGGCGCCGCGCCTGGTGACAAAATACGACGGCGTAAAATCCTCCGCCGGACGCGGCCGGCCCGACTGGAGCCCCGACGGTTCCCGCCTCACGTTCACCCAGAGTTCCGGCGCCAAACAAGGCGCCTACAACATGAACCGCCTCGCCGTGGTCCCGGTGGCCGGAGGCGAGCCGAAGATCTACGGCGAGAAACTGGATCGCAGCGTCTCCGCGCCCCGTTTCACGAAGGACGGCAAGTCGATTATGTTCCTGGTCGCCGATGATCGGTGGGAATATCCAGCGATCGTGCCGGCCAATGGCGGCGATGCCGAGCGCCTCCTCAAAGGCCCAGGCGTGATCAACTCGCTCGACCAGTCGAAAGACGGCAAATTAGCTGTCCTCGCGGGCAGCGATACCACACACCCCGAAATCCATGTGGTCGAGAACGGAAAGCTGCGCGCGCTCACCCACCACAACGACGCCTTGATCGCGGAGCTGAAGCTCGGCGTTACCGAGGAGTTCACGTGCAAGGCGAAGGACGGCAATGAAGTCCACGGCCTGATCACCAAACCGCCGGACTATGAGCCAGGAAAGAAGTATCCCACCCTGCTGCGCATTCACGGCGGTCCGAACGGCCAGGACGCTCACCTGTTCAACTTCGAGCGGCAGCTCTTCGCGGCCAACGGCTATGTCGTCGTGAACGTCAATTATCGAGGCAGTTCAGGCCGCGGCGAAAAGTACCAGATCGCGATCTCGGCCGATTGGGGCAACCTGGAGGTAGTCGACCTGCAGGCCGCCGTCGATCACGTGATCGCCATCGGCCTGGCCGACCCGGAGAAACTCGGGGTCGGAGGCTGGAGCTACGGCGGCATCCTGACGGACGCCATCATCGCGAAGGATCAGCGCTTCAAAGCCGCCACCAGCGGGGCCGGAACCGCGTTTCCGCTCGGCCTCTACGGCGTCGACCAGTACATCATTCAATACGATGAAGAGATCGGTCCGCCCTGGAAAGTCGGCCTGGAGCCCTGGGCCAAGATCTCATACGCGTTTCTGCACGCCGACAAAATCAAGACCCCGACTCTGTTTCTCGGCGGCGAGAAGGACTTCAACGTGCCACTCGTCGGCGGCGAAAACATGTACCAGGCGCTGGCGAGCCTGGGCGTCCCGACGCAGTTGGTGGTCTATCCGAACTCGTTCCACGGCATCACGCGCCCGAGCTATCAGAAAGATCGTATGGAACGCTATCTCGCCTGGTACGCCAAGTATTTGAAGTAACCTTTACACGCCGTGCAGCCAGCCGTGGAGCCGGTGCACCCAGCCGGTTTCTGGCAGATACATCAGCGGACACTCGCCCGCGATCACCGTCATGCCGTGCGCTTCGCAGAACGCTACCGCAGCCGCCGATCGCCGGTACATCCACACTCGGCGGATTCCCGCATCGGCGCAATCCTTCACGATCTGATCGGTGACGGCCGGCGCAGTCATCAGCAGCACCGTATCGACAGGCGGCTGGATGTCCTGCACACGCGAATAGCAAGGCGTGCCCTCGATCTCCTGCGCCGACGGATTGACCGGGATCGCCTCAAAACTCCGCTCCCGGAATGCGCGAAACAGCGCCCGCGAGAAATGCCTCGGCTGCTGGGACACCCCGACGATCGCGAGCCGCTGCTGCGATAAGAAGTCGCGAACGGTATCGAGCATAAGATCCTCTACTCTGAATATACCGCTCGCGGACTCGAACAATTCGCCTCGACCAAAGACGCGCTGTCGGCCTTACGCCGCCGCTTCCACCGCGTTGAACCGGACCGACACCAGTCGCGATACCCCCGGCTCCTGCATCGTCACACCGTACAGCGCCTGCGCCGCTTCCATCGTCCGCTTCGAGTGCGTGATCACCACGAACTGAGTCTGGGACGACATTTCCTTCAGCAGCTTCGTGAGCCGGAGGATGTTCGATTCGTCGAGGGGGGCGTCTACCTCGTCCATAATGCAGAACGGACTCGGCTGGTATTTGAAGATGGCCATCAACAGCGCGACCGCCGCGAGCGCTTTTTCGCCGCCTGAAAGCAGCAGCACATTTTGCAGCCGCTTGCCCGGAGGCGAGCAGACGATCTCGATTCCCGAGTCGTTGAGGTTCTCCTGATCGGTCAGCCGCATCTCGCCCATCCCGCCGCCGAAGAGGGTTTGGAAGATGTGACGGAAATTCGTATTGATGGCGTCGAACGCCTCGGCGAATTTCTGCCGCGACACGATGTCGATCTCCTGGATCGCCTTCTCGGTGTCGCGGATCGAATCGATCAGGTCCTGCCGCTGCACGCTGAGGAACTCATGCCGCTGCTGCGCTTCCTGAAACTCCTCCATGGCGGCCGCATTCACCGCGCCCAGCCCCTCGATCCGGCTTCGCACGTCGTTGCATTGTTGTTCGGCCTGAGCAATCGCGTCAGCGTCGGGGATCGGCTCGTCGGTTGCCGACAGCTCTTCGACCGCGCAGTTCAGCTCTTTGCGGCTGGTCTCATCGAGGAACTTCAGCTCGGCCTGTTTCCGGACCAGATCGACCTCGGTCTGAGACCGCTTCTCCTGCCACTCCTGCACCAGCGCGCGGAGAATCTTCAACTCTTCTTCACCGGCCCGCAGGGCCTCTCGCATTGCGGCGTCCTGCGCCGCCATTTCGTTGACCCGCGCCTCCAACTCGCCGATTTGCTGAGCCAGAGCGTTTGCCCGCTGGTCCAGCTCGATGTTGTCGGCGAGCAGCCTGGCGCGCAGCTCGCCCATCCGCTCGATCTCCGGAGCGATGGCATTCCGCCGGTTCGTCGTCTCGCGGAACTGGTGTTCCAAGCGTGACATTGCGGCTCGCTCGCCGCGATGCCGTTCTTCGAGCCCGGCCAGCTCCGCGCGGGTCGCCGCATGCTCTTCGCCGATGGTGGCTGCCTGACCTTCGAGCTTTTCGAGTTCCTGCCGCTCCGCCTCGAGGGCCTCCTCGCGCTCGCCGCGTAAACGCTCCTTCTCCGCCACGGCCGCTCGGTTCCGCTCCCGCTGCTCCGCTGATTTCTCCCCGTCGCGGCGCAGGCGCTCGAGTTCCAGCCGCGCCACGGAAAGCCGCGAATTGGCGCGCGACAGATCCTCGCCCAGCTTCCGCATGTCGTGGTCGAGCGATACCCGATCCTTTTCGCGCGATTGTTGTAGGGCGCGCAGGCGCTCCAGCTCGGCCTCGAGACCAACGATCTCCTGTGTGACACCGTCCAGCCGGCCGGACATCTCGTCCAAGGCGCCCTGCCGCGCCTGAAGCTTCACTTTCAACTCGCGTGCTTCGCGCTTCATCGCCAGCGGGCCGGCGCCAGATTTCTTGCCGCCAGTTACCGTATGGCCGTGATAACAGACGCCATCGCCCAAAAGAAAATACAGGTGCGGGTATGCGACGGCCAGCCGCTGTGCCGCGGCCCGGTCCTCGGCGAGGAAGCACAGCGAGACCCGCGGCAGCAGGTCCACTGCACGGTCCTTGAACCCGTTCGTCAGCCGCAGCGATTCGCTCAACCGCGCGGCGATGCCGGTCTCGGGACCGATGGCAGGCTCCGGCAGCCGCGCCTGTCCGTTAGCGGGCTCCTCGGGATGCACCAGGAAGGTGGCCCGGCCTTCCAGTTCGGCGCGGATGAAGTCGAGCCCGCGCTCTGCCTGGCCCCAACTCTCCACGACGACATATTCCAGCTCCTCATGGAGAAATTCTTCCGCCGGTTTTTCGAATTGCCGATCGACTTCGACGTAATCGGCCAAAACACCCAACGGCTTCAGGTCTGAGGCTTTCCCTTTTTCGAGGGATGCAAACAGGCGCTTCACGGAATCGGTCGTGTACGTGCGATGCGCCAGCACCTGTTCGAGCGATTCCTTGCGTGCTCGAATCTGTGAGACCTCGCCGCGCACGCCGTCGATTTCGCGCCGCAGTTCGGCGGCGGTCCGGCGGCGCTCGGCCAGTTGCTCCTCAGTGAGCCGGCGCTCGCCTACCACCGTCTCCAGCTCCATCTGCCGCTGCGCCACCGTTTCCGAGAGCTGCTTGCGAGCGAGTTCCAGCCGCTCGATTTCGGCGGCCGACATCTGCTCTTCCCGCGTGGAACGCGCCGTCTCGCGATCGATCCCGGCCAGGTATTCGTCGATTTGCGCGAGCTGATTCTTCAGAGTCGAGGCTTCCCCGAGCAGCCGCAGAATCAACTGCCGTCCCGTTTCGATGGCGCGCTCGCGCTCCCGCAGCTTGCCCTGCAAGACTTCACGCTGCTGGTTGATTTCGATCATCCGGTCGCGCGATTGCGCCGTCTGGGCTTCCAGGCTGTCGAGATTCTTCTTGTGGTTCGCGATCTCCTGGTCGAGCGCTTCCAGCCGGACGCCCAGATCTTGCGATTCCTTTTCCGCCTGCGCGATGCGCTGCTCGATCGCGCCGCTTTCCTTCACTTGGGAAGCCAGCCGTCCGCGCGTCCGCTCCGCCTCGACGTTCTTCTCCGAAAGCTGCTGACGGGCCTCGGTGAGCTGGTACTCGATCTCGTAGCAGGCCATCTGCTGCCGCTCATGGGCTTGTTCCTTCTCGGCGACCTGCTCACCGGCGGCCTTCAATTCGGCGGTCGCAACACTCAAGTCCAATGCGCTCTTTGCGGCATCGCGCTCGAGGAGCCGGTATTTACCGGAGAGAACCACGCGGAGCCGGCTTTCGAGTTCGGTCTTGAGTTCGCTGTACCGCTTGGCCTTGGCGGCCTGCCGTTTCAGGGAGTTTACCTGCCGCGTGACTTCCTCGAGGATGTCGTACACGCGCGCCAGGTTTTGCTTCGCGCCTTCCAGTTTGGCTTCGGCCAGGCGCTTCCGCGTCTTGAACTTCGTGATTCCCGCCGCTTCCTCGATGACGTTGCGACGGTCCGCCGGCTTGGAGCTGAGGATTTGGCCGATACGGCCTTGCTCGATGATTGCGTAGCTCTCGGGGCCCAATCCGGTTCCCATGAACAGTTCCTGGATATCTCGGAGCCGGGCGGCATGCCCGTCGATGAGGTATTCGCTTTCGCCGGAACGATACAGGCGCCGCATAATCGTAATCTCGCCGGTGCGCTTCGGAGCTCCCTCAACTGCTTGAATCTTATGCGCTTGCGGGTCGTCGTGGATCTCCGGATCCACGAGCGTCATAGTGACGTACGCCATGCCGAGCGGCTTACGGTCGCGCGTTCCGGCGAAAATTACATCCTCCATCCGGCTGCCGCGGAGGCTTTTCGCCGACTGTTCGCCCAGCACCCAACTGATGGCATCGCTGATGTTCGACTTGCCGCAGCCGTTCGGGCCGACGATGGCCGCGATGCCTTCCCCGTTGAAGCGCAGCTCGGTTCGCTCGCAAAAGGACTTAAATCCTTGGACTTCTACGCGTTTGAGTTTCAGCAAAGCCTATACCTCACAGCGTTCGGGGGAGTTGTAACTATACTAAGCGCGCCGGAGCGAAAAGTAAAGTACCCCGACCACACTATCTTGTACCCTCCCGCGGGAGAGCGCAAGATCTAGCCCGCTACTCACTCCAGTGACGGCCATTTCGGTTTGCGCTTCTCGCGAAACGCCTGAATTCCCTCCAGAAAGTCGTCGCTTTCGAAGATTTCGCGCCGCACCATGCGGGCGAGCTCGCCGGCATCTTTCCAACTGCGATCACGAGCTTCCTGGAGGAACATCATCCCGCTGCGGATCGAGGTGGGGCTGTACGAAGCCACGGTTTGGGCGATTTCCAGGGCCCGATCGGCCGCATTTTGCGCAATTTCGTGCACTAAACCTGCTTTTTCCGCCTCTATTACGTCGAAAATGCGCCCTAAAAGCGCCATTTCGAGGGTTTTTCGCTCGCCAACAGCGGCCACGACCGGCCGGAATACCAGAAACGGCCAAAGTCCAAGCCGGATTTCCGTCAGCCCGAAACTGGCCTTTTCGGAAGCGACGACGATGTGGCAGTTGGCCACCAGCCCGGTTCCACCGCCGAGCGCCGGGCCGTCGACCGCCGCGATCAACGGCTTGGGCAGCCGCGAACCGACGGTAAAGAGTTGCTCGTGCGCCTGGTCGATGCGATCGGACGATATGCCCCCGATTTCATTCAGATCCATGCCAGCGCAAAATGACGGCCCATTTCCGGTGAGGAGAATCGCGCCGACCGCCGCGTCCTTTGCTCCGTCCTCGATGGCGCTGACGAGCACATGACACAGCTCGGCATTCAGAGCGTTTCGCTTTTCCGGCCGATTGAGGGCGATGCGGAGGACGCGCCCCTCGCGCGCGATTTCGAGCAGGCCGCTCACGGGAGTTCCACCTCGAGCGAGAGCAGAGCGGCGCCGAACGTCTTGCCCTGAGCGTCGGTGCGGAGCGAAACGGTGCCGCCGCCGCCGAGCGCCTGGTGGAGCAGGAAATTGAGAGCGCCGAGATTCGGCAGCTCGAAACGCTCCACCGGCCCTTTCACCCGTTCGCCGAAGTGGGCCTTGACGCGATCTGCCGTGACTTGTTCAACGAGGACGGGGTAGTGGCCAGGATCATAGGCGATCACGCCGATATTGCACGTATCGCCCTTATCGCCGGACCGGGTATGGGCAATATCCGAGAGGTGAACTTTCATGCGGCCTCGCGACTATCATAGTTCATGCGCTTGTTTGCCAGTCTTTTCTTGATGTCGCTGCTTCCGCTCCTGGCCCAAAAGCCGGGCGATGACGCAGCCGTGCGGGACGTTGTCAAACGATACGTGGATGCGCGCGAGCAGCGCGACCCGAAAGCCGTCGAGGCGCTGTTTACCAACGACAGCGATCAGCTGGTCTCCTCGGGGGAGTGGAGGAAGGGCCGCAATGAAGTGGTAAAGGGCACGATGGCGAGCTCCGAGGCGACAGGAGGAAAGCGGACGATCACGGTCGAGTCGGTCCGATTTCTTTCACCCGACGTGGCGATTGCCGACGGCCGATATGAGATCAGCGGAACGGCGGGCGGGGAGACACGGAAGATGTGGACGTCGATTATCTGCGCGCGGAAGCCGAATGGCTGGAAAATTGCGGCGATCCGGAACATGCTGCCCGCGGCTCCGGCGCGATAGAAACAGACCAGTGGACCGCGCCTTGCTGATGTTTTGTACATGGCTAACGATCAACGCTTCGAGCAGTTGAAGCAGAAATACCAGTCGGTTATCAATGCAATGGGCCAACACCAGGTCCATCTGCAGAATCTCAACATGCAAGGCGACAAGCTCTTCATGCGCGCGGAGGCGCCGTCACAAGAAGCGAAGAACCGCGTATGGGATCAGATTAAGCTCGTCGATCCCTCATATTCGGATCTGACCGCCGATATTACGGTCAACCAGAGCGCGGCGCCGCAACAGCAGTCGCAACAGCAGCAGGCGCCGAAGACGATGGGCGCAGGCGCCGGGAGCGCCGGCCATCGCACGTACACCGTCAAATCGGGCGACTCGCTGTCGAAGATCAGCCGCGAATTCTACGGAAACGCCAACGACTACATGAAGATCTTCGAGGCGAACCGCGACAAGCTGAGCGATCCGGACAAGATTCAGCCCGGCCAGGAACTGGTGATCCCGTGAGCTGGCTCGACGCGCTTTCCGGACTGGCGCAGCGATACTCCGGCCAGGCGGGCGGGACATCCTCCGCCCCGGACGATCCGCATCAGGACTTCGACGCCGTGACGCGCCATGCTCCTCCCGAGGAAGTGGCGGGCGGACTCTCGGAGGCCTTCCGTTCCGACCGGACGCCGTCGTTCCCGGAGATGGTCTCGAATCTTTTTCGGAACTCCGATCCGAATCAGCGGGCGGGGTTGTTGAACCGGCTGCTGGCCGGCATCGGGCCCGGAGCTCTCGCGGGACTCCCCGGTGGATTGGCGGGACTGCTGGGCGGTCGGGGAGAGGTGTCGCCGCAGCAAGCCACGCAGATTTCGCCGGACCAGGTGCAGGTCATTGCATCGCACGCCGAGAAGCAGAACCCTTCGGTGGTCGACCAGGTCAGCAGCTTCTACTCGCAGCATCCGCAGGTGGTGAAGGCGCTCGGCGGGCTTGCGTTGACGATCGCTCTGCAACACATGATGCGGAGACGGTGACGCCCTTCGGGCCGGCTTCGCTGTGTGCGAACGGCGGGGCCGGCCAGGAGTTTCTCGGTCGTTTACGTGGGGAAGACCGCGATCGCGGCGATGTGCGCGTTGGTTAAGCGCACCAGATCCCCGGGCGAGAGCAGCATCTGAACCCCGCGGATGCCGGCGCTGACGGAGACGAGGTCCCAGAGCTCGGCCGTCTCGTCGAGATAAAGAGGGTAGGGCTTTCGGCTTCCGATGGGCGAGACGCCGCCGCGGATGTACCCGGTAAGACCGAGGATCTCCTTTACGGCGACCAATTCGATCTTCTTGTTACCGCTGGCGGCGGCGAGAGCCTTGAGGTCAAGCTCCGAGTTAGCGGGGATGCAGGCGAGCACGACACCAGACCGGTCACCGCGCGCCACCAGAGTTTTGAAGACCTGCTCGGGCGGCATGCCGATCGCTTGAGCGACATGAGGCGCGCTCAGGTCGGATTCGTCGACCTGGTATTCGCGTAGCTCGTACCGCACGCCGGCCGCATCGAGGATGCGCGCCGTATTGGTCTTCGGCGGCATGGGACTGGTACAATTAGAGCATCATCATTGACGCGGAGAGGTGGCAGAGTGGTCGATCGCGCCCGCCTCGAAAGCGGGAGTACCTTTACGGGTACCGGGAGTTCGAATCTCCCCCTCTCCGCCAGTTATCAATTTCGGGCCTGTTTGCCTGTAAGCTCTTGTAGTTACTACCGGTTACGGAGTTCGAAAGTCGCAATTCTTCAAACGGCGTTTTAAACGACATCCGCAACTCGCCACCCTTCCAATCGGCTTTTTGCACCGTCAGTCGCAGCAAATCGCGCTTAATCCGGGCATCCCCTTCAATGAAGTCTTTCGCCAGCGCGCTAATTCCAGCCATGAAGTTGACGGCGTCACTCGCGGACGCGACCGGCGTCGTTTCGCCAAGCTGAGTCCTTCGTCGGAGGAGTCTCTCCTGCTGCCGAACCTCGGCCGCTTTGCTGTCGTACGTGGCCGTGTCGATTCGGCCGTCGAGCCGGTCCTCGTACAACCGCCCAAGACGCGTCTGCAATCGTTCCAGTTCGGCTTGTTCGCGCCGTAGGTTCTGCGCACGTGCCGCCTGCTCCGTTTCGTCCGATTCCAGAACCTCCGTCTTTAGCCACTCCAGAATGGCCGGAGCAATGACGAGTTCCTTTAGACGGATCGCAAACTGCCGTTCCAGGGCCTCTTCGCGCGTATACGGCTCTCCGCACTTGCCCCGGTATCCCGTGCAGTGATAGTACACGTAGCGTCCCTTCTTCAATTCCCCCACCAATGAGCACTCACAATGACCACAACTCACCAGACCGGAATAGGCGAACGAGCGCGGTTTGTTGCCAGCCTGCTTGCGCTGCCGTTCATCCAGAATTTCTTGAACTCGCTCCCAAACCTCCTGCCGCACTAGCGGCTCATGGGCGCCGCGGTACCTTACGCCGGCATACTCAAATTCCCCCGTGTAAATCCGCTTGCGCAGAATTTTGTGGAGCGTCGAGACCGGAATCTTGTGGCCGCTCTTGCGGAATCGGAATCCTTCCTCATATGCTTTCTTGGCCAGCGTTTTCAGCGAGTACTCTCCGGTCGCGAACCAGCCAAAAAGCCGCGTCACAACCGGTCCCAATACCGCATCCGGAACGATGATGCGTTTGCCTCCGTCACCGGCTGCATTGCAATATCCAGGCGGCGCAAACGAAGGCCAGAGATTTTGCGCGGCCTTGGTGTGCAGACCTTTCTTGACTTCCTCCGACAGATTGTCAATGTAGTTCTTCGCCATCAGCACTCGGATGCCGTGCATGAATTTCTGCGCGGAGCGCGACGATCTGCTGAGAATCTCGTTTTCCTTCACCATGTGGATCTCCACGTCCAGTTCGTCCATGGTGACGTAGTCCTTCAGGTTCCGGTACAGCCGATCCGTCTTCTCTACCAGCACCACCTCACGACCGCGTCCGCAACGGAGAAAACTCACCATCGCTGCAAATCCCGGACGGCCGGTCCTCTTCGCGCTCTCGATATCCACAAACTCATGTGCGATCGTGAGCCCGAGCTCGGAGGCATAGCGCCGCAGCAATTGCTGCTGCGCGGGAATGCTGTACCCCTGCTCCTGCTCCTTGCTGGACACGCGCGCGTACAAAACCGCGCTACGCAGATTGTTGTCGCCTACTCCTTCACCTCGTGGGTCTCGCCGCATCCGCATACGCAACGAGCCTACCTGAGATTCGTCTCAAACGCCACCGACGTCGTTCCTCGTGGTCACTTCATCGCGCGCGGGACAGAACGCGGCAAACGGCTCTCTTAACGATACCGTCAACGCCCCGCCCTTCCACGCGGCCTCTTTCACGACGACATGCAACAGCTTGCGCTGCTCTGCGGCGGCTTGTTGGACGAACAGATCTCCGGCTTGCGTGGTAAGCGCAGAGAGATCCATCTCTTCGTTTTGTGCTGGAAGCAGTTTCGCCTGGGCATTCTCGATGCTCCCCTGAATTTGGCTCTGCTGCTCGCGAATCTCTTTCGCTTTGCGGTCATACGTGGCAGCATCGATTCTGCCGTCCAAGCGGTCCTCGTACAGCACGTCCAGCCGGGTTTCCGACCGCGCCATCTCGCTCTCGTGGCGCCGCAAAGCCTGCTCAAGCGCCGCCTGTTCGGTGCGTTCCGATTCCACAAGTTCGGCTTCCAGCCATCGTAGTGTCGCAGGCGGTATGCACAGCCCTTTTAAACCGGCGGCGAACTCCTGCTCGAGAATTCTCTCAGGCGTATACGGCTCACCACACTTGCCGCGATACCCCGTGCAGTGGTAGTACACGTATTTGCTCTTTTTCACCTCGCCCACCATCGAGCATCCACAGTGTCCGCAACAGACCATCCCCGAGTAGGCAAATTCGTGCGTGACCTTGCGGTGCTTCTTCTTCGAGCGGCCAAGCAGAATCTCCTGCACCCGCTCCCACACCGGACGGCTCACCAGCGGCTGGTGAATGCCTTGATACCGCACGCCGCCGAAGTCGAATTCGCCCATATAAATCCGATTCCGCAGAATCTTGTGCAGCGTCGTGGTCGGAACTTTCCCCTGACTCTTGCGGAAACGGAAGCCTTCCTGGTAAGCCCGTTGCGCCAGCGCTTTGAGCGAATACTCCGCAGTGGCAAACCATTCAAAAAGGTTCGTGATCATGGGACCCAGCACCGGGTGCGGCTCAATGATGCGTTTCTGATCCGCACTGACCGTGTTTTGGTATCCGAGCGGCGCGTAGGAAGGCCACAGACCCTGTGCCGCCTTCGTCCGCTGACCTTTCTTGACCTCCTCTGACAGGTTGTCGATGTAGTGCTTGGACATGGCGACTTTGATCGCATGCATGAACTTGTCGGCGGCGCGCGACTCCTTGGAGACGATCATGTTCTCCTTCACCAGGTGAACTTCGATCCCCAATGCCTCAACCGCCGCGATATCTGCGAAGTTCCGGCAAAGCCGATCGACTTTCTCCACCAGAAGCACGCGGCAACCCTGATGCCTTTTGAAGTGAGCGATCATGGCCTGGAATCCAGTGCGTCCCGCGGCCTTGGCGGTTTCAACATCCACGAACTCCTGCTCAACCGCCATACCGTTGTGGTTTGCATAATCGCGCAAAAACTTCTGCTGTGCCGGAATGCTGTAGCCCAGTTCCTGCTCCGCGCTTGACACACGCGCGTAAAGCACTGCCCGGATCGCGGTGGATGTTGATGCTGCTGAGTTTTGTGATTGTGGTTCTGACATATTTGTAATCTGGTTCCGAGAGGAGGGCTGACGATATGCGCCTTCAGGCGGCTTGCAGCAGCGTCTCAGGGAAGGCGATAATCTCCGCGCGTGGGCGTCGATCCGTACTGGCCTGTTGATGCCAGCCGCGAAGGATGCGCGCGAAGGCGACCAGGCCCAGTTTGGCAGCGGCCCATTCCGCATCGCTGACGCGACGGCCGGCCTGCGCATCCAGTTCGGCGCGCGCCGCAAGTTCCAGGTGCTGATCTCTATTCGTCTGTTGAACCGCGCGAACTGCCGGGGACCGTCGTCCGTCGAGAATGGACGGATCCGCTGATCGCTCGACCTGCCGAATTTTTTCACGTTGCATTACTTCCCTGTCCTTGCGGCGGCTCCCGAACTGAGCACGAGCGTTAGGCTCTGTCGGCGGCTACCCCTCATCAATCCTTCGCAAGCGGACTTTGCGTTGCTCTTCGAGCCACTGCTCGTACGACATCCGACGACCGTGTTCGCCGATGTAATGAATCAGCATAGGTGCACCTGGTGGCGTCTGCGTCGATCTTTTTCGCAATCGGTTGCGGTTTAGCAGCAATCGCTGAAAGTCTTCGGGTGTCGGACCCCGCTGTTACTGGCGACAGAGCTGGTATTGGCTGTCTCAACATTGGAGAATCGGATTGAGGCGACGTCGCGGCGCCGGCCGTCGAAGAGCGCTTGTGTTTGACGCTTGGATCTCTGAGGGTGCTCGCCCAGTTATCGGTTCATTGTTTCCGCGGGTCACCGGGGGATCGCGGTTAGGTGCGCCGTCCAACTAGGAGTTAAGTAGACTTGCAGCTTATTCCGCAGAATAGAGACTCAGTTGTTACTGCAAATTGAAGATTAACGCACCACTCTGCCCGATGCAAGGTTCAAAATAGGGCGCCCAAAGGTTAAAAGTTCAGACCGCAAGGCCCGATCACGACGCGGTGCAGCGGTCGAATACCCTCAGATGAGGGCAACACGCTCCCCACGAGCGAGGGACTCGGGATTCGGTATTGGACATGCGTGCAAGCTGGCACGCCGCCCATCGGTCGACAGCAGCCAGAGTTCCGCGGAACGGCACAACGGCAGACGTCAGGACGGAACTTTCCCTGTTTCGACGGTGTCTGATGGACATGCCGGATGCCGCCCAGCCGATTGTGTTGGAGAACGTCTGGAAGAGCAAGACCACGGCGGTCGCCGGGCTGTCGCTCGCAGTCCCGGCGGGGAGCGTCTTCGGATTTGTCGGACCGAATGGGCCGGAGAATCGACTGCGATTCGTATCCTTCTCGGATTGCAGCGACCGTCGCGCGGGACGTCTCTTTGTTCGGGCGTCAACTTCCCAAAGGCCGCGCCGACGTCCTGCGGCGCGTTGGATCGATGGTGGAATCTCCATCGTCGTATTTGCACCTAACCGGGCGAGAACCTCGAAGTGCATACACGCTTGCTGGGATTGTCTCCGCGCGAAATCGACGAGGCGCTTGTTCCGCTGGGGTCGGCCTCGATGATCCAGATCCGAGTCTCGGTTGTAAGCGTGTACGGCGAGAGAACTCGCAAGCCATTGGCGACCGAACTTTCGTTCTCTTGCCGGTGCTGTTCGTCGAGTTCGCCCCAGTCCCCAGTGACGGGCCACGAGCCCGATCGGGTCGCTGCTTGGCCGCTTCGAGCGGTTGGAGTCCGCCGGGCGTGGCAACCACGCGGCCCAGTGGAACGCGCGGTTTTCATTCGCTGCCCTCGCTACTGTGAACCGGAATCGCTCCCGACGCCGCCCAACGCTGATTTTGGTTCATTACGGTAATCCCGAGGGAAATTGTTGTTTGCAGCGTTCTCAGGAGATTGCGGAATGATCCGGCGATGGATGGGAGCAGCGGAGGGCAATGAAGAAAAATAAGGCCAAAGGCCTGGCGAGCACCGGGTGTGCGGAAACCATAAGGTTTCCGCATAGGCCGATGGAGGCTGAAAAAGCTGCAAAACCGTTTCATAGGTATGAAACGAAAAAACTCGTGTTTTTCGCCGTAACGGACTTATTTTCTTTGTTTTGCCCGGAAACGCAAAAAACGCCAGAGCCTCTTAGCTATGAAGCAAAAACGCCAGTTTTCATGGATGTCCCGATCCGCGACGTCAAAAGCGATTGAGTCGCTTGGTGGTTATCCGTGGGCTGCAAAGAGTACGAATCGGGTACTTCGGACGCGAACATTTATGAACGAGTTTCTGCAAAATCGCTCGTGCGCAGAGGAGCGCGCAGAGTGCGAGGGCGCGGACCGACTGTTTCCAAAGTGCGCGCTGGCGATTTGCCTCATTAAATCGCTGTTGAACCCTAAGGTAATCGACTGAAGAGTTTACAAGGATCGAGAATCGGCGAAGATATGTACTCCGTTTCCGCGGTCAATCGAAATCCCTTTTTGTCGAGTTAAGGTGACAAAAATCTATGCGTGCTCCTCGAGGAGAATCTCGACAATGCGTCGAGCGGCGTGTCCGTCCCACTTTTCGGGCACCGAGGCTCTTCTCGGCTCGCCCGCCAGGACGGAATACGCGGCGGCCCGGATACGGTTGGGGTCTGTTCCTACCAGGACATTGGTCCCAATTTCACAGGTGATCGGCCGCTCGGTATTCGGCCGCATTGTGATGCAGGGAATTCCCAGAACCGTTGTCTCTTCCTGAATCCCGCCACTGTCCGTGAGAACCATCCGGCAGTGCGACACCAGACCTAGGAACGATACGTACCCGAGAGGAGGGATCAGCCGTATCGCCCGCTCCTCTTCAATAGCACGCAACATCCCGAACTCGTTTAGTCGCGCGACCGTCCGCGGATGGGCGGGGAACACGACGGGCAGGCGGCGCGAGATATCTTGAACCGCCTGAAATAAAGCGCGTAATGTCTTCTGGTCATCCACATTGCCCGGCCGATGAAGGGTCAGGACCGCATACTCTGTTTTGCGGATACCTTCCGGAAGCGGCAGGGCGCGTGCGCGGTCGACGTGCAACAGGAGCGTGTCGATCATGGTATTTCCGACAAAATGAATTCGTGCCTCGGCGACGCCTTCGCGCCGTAGATTCTCGTCCGCAAGGCGATCCGTCGTAAATAACAGATCCCCCAGCACATCCGTGCAGACACGGTTGATCTCCTCGGGCATGCTCATGTCTTTCGATCGCAACCCCGCCTCTACGTGTGCGACACGAATACCAAGCTTCTTGGCAGTAATGGCGCAAGCCATCGTGGAATTCACATCGCCTACGACTATCACCCAATCCGGCCGCTCTCGCAGGCAGGCCGCCTCGAAACCGGTCATGACACGGGCGGTTTGCTGGGCGTGTGTGCCGGATCCCACCCCGAGATTGATGTCCGCTTGCGGAATCTGCAGGTCGGTGAAGAAGGTGTCGGACAGTTTCGCGTCATAGTGCTGGCCTGTATGAATCAGAAAGATTTCGAAATCGGAAATAGCCGTCTGTCGTTGCCGGAATGCCGCCATTATCGGCGCTATTTTCATGAAGTTCGGTCGGGCTCCGGCCACTAGAAAGAATTTCATGTCAGAGTCGTACCTTATTAGATGTCTTCGTCGCGCTAGATCTCTTCGTCCGCCCGGAGGGAGCCGCTGTGAGACGTCACAAACTGCCCGCTCATCTCTTCCGCTGCCTACAACGTCGCCGTCCTCTTTGAGAAAGAACCGCTATAGATGAAACCTTGATCGTTCCACCGCGGCCGCGGGCACCCCGGACGGATCCATTCGCAGATCCAGAGGGCACGACGCGCTCTTTGAGGACGGGTCTGTAGTGCCCAGCAGCAGCTTAGGAGCGGCCGATCATGGCCCTGCCGCGCCAACAACGCGACCCGAGGCAGAGGCGTATCAGTTCACGACTGCAGAACATCGGTCTTACACGTTCGCGTCGGTTGCACGGAGGGGCCCGGAAATCGACCAGGGCGATGCTTGGTGTGCGGATTTTGCAAGTGTGGGTGGAAGGTGCTCCGCGATCGCATCCACGAACGCCATCGAGAAGGAAGCGGAGACATCGCCGAAGGGATTTCTATTAAGGAGAACGCGGCCCCCGCCCGACAGCCGGAGTTCGACGCTGCAGGCGGGCGCGTCCGCGTCGGGCCGGCGGACATAATCTGCCTCGGAATTCCAGTGGACCTCGGAAAAGCCGAATTGCGCCGCATGCAGACGTATGATCCCGACGCACTCCAACGGCGACTGGCCGGTCGCCAATTCCTCGATGAAGTGCGAGATGGCCAGCCGCTTTGAGATGTGGGACCGCAGGCCGCCGAATACCACCCGCGCGACCGTCGTGAACTCGGGATACCGGAGCAGGCGAATTCCGCACACCACGGCTGCTGCCGTCGCGATGGAGCCGATGAGCGGCATCGCAGGATGACGCAGGCCTGAGACGGCCGACAGCAGGGCCGCGACCGCGCAGACCGCCCAGACCACGTAGGCCACCTGACGCGGCGTGAAGCCGCGATCGAGCAACCGATGGTGAATGTGGCCTCGGTCGGGGTGGAAGATCGGCACTCCCCGAAGGTATCGCCGCGCGATCGCGAGCGAGAGGTCCAGTAATGGGAACGAGAGCGCGATCGCCGCCGAGATCATGCCGAAGCCGTCAGTCGCCGTTCGGGCGGAAAGGATCCACCCGCAGCCGATCAGGAAGCCCACGGACAGGCTGCCGGCATCCCCAAGATAGATCGTCGCCGGATTGAAGTTGAACACGAGAAACGCCAGGAGCGCTCCGGCCAGACACATCATCAAGACACCAACGTCAAAATTGTTCCGACTATACCCATGAAGGATGACCGGCAGGACTGCGCACACGCCGGCGCCGGCGGCGACGCCATCGCTTCCGTCAATCAGGTTAAACGCGTTGGCGCACAGCACTAGCCACGTGACCGTTAGGGTGAACCCGAGTGGGGCGGGAAGCGTGAAGGCCCCTAAATGTGTGATCTGTATGCCGGCGAGGTAAACGGCCGCCCCGGCGACGATCTCGACACCGAGCTTGAGGTATGGGCGGACACCGCGGGCATCGTCCCAGACGCCGAGCGCAAACACGACGATCAGGCCGGGCAGGAGCTTCGCTGCAAGCGCCAGTGGGCCATCCAGTGCGCCGGCGCGCGAGACCAGGACGGAAGAGCCAACAGAAACAAGAAAGGCGATTACCAGCGGCACGCCTCCGAATCGCGGAACGGGACAGGAATGCAATTTGCGCCGCCCGTCGGGGAGATCGAGGAAGCCCATACGGACGCACACGTCGCGGCAGAATGGCGTCAGGAACATCCCGATCGCAAATGCCAAACAAAATGTCAGGGGGGAAATCATGCGCGTGTTCTCAAACCGGATTCAGTGTTCAACCGCAGATTCGAATGAGCAGGACAAGCCCGGCTCAGACCGGGCGACGGCGTAGCATCGCCACCCCGCATTCGCGCGCGAAGCGGAACAGGCAGAACTGCCGGCGGAAGCGCGAGGGTTGTGTGATCAGGCGGTAGAGCCACTCGGCACCGCATGCCCGCACGATCGAGGGAGCGCGCCGCACCTTGCCGGCAAGAACATCGAACGTCCCCCCGACGCCCTGGCACACTTTTACGCCTGAGCGCTCTGCATTGGCATGGATCCACTTCTCCTGGCGCGGGCTACCGAGCGCCACGAAGAGGATATCGACGTCGAGCGACCGGATGCGCGCCACGAGTTCGTCCATCTCCTCATTGGGGATATAGCCGTTGGCACGTCCGACAATTCGGATGCCCGGGTACCGACGCTGCAGTTCCGCGACCGCCAGGCCATTGACATCCTCGGAGGCGCCGAAGAGAAACAGGCGGTACCCGCGTTCCGCGGCGAGTCCGCACACCGACTGCATGAGGTCCGCTCCGGTAACACGGCCGATTTTTCGGCCGTGCAAGAACCGCGCGGCCATGACGATCCCGACACCGTCGGCGAGGAGTAGGCCGGCGGAATCGAAGAAGTGTGCGAGGAATCGGTCCCGGCGTAGGGCGTATAGCTTTTCGGGGTTAACGGCCAGCACATGCATGGGCCCTTCCGCTTGGCGAACTTGGTCGTCGATGATGTCGAGCGCGGATTCCATCCCACTGAGACTGTCGACGGGAGCGCCGAGGACACGAAGGCGCTGAATTGTACGGATATTAGTCTGCATGTTGATGACTGTAAGTGTGTCGTTCTTAGCTGACGGCGATGCCCGAGGCGGCGTCCGGCGGCCGCGCGATAGCGCAGTTCAGGGCATACGCGGTCAATGCGTGAAACATCCATGCCTGGGCCCAGCGGATATACGGAATTCGGTTGACTGAGCGCGGAGCCCGCCGGAAGTAGAAATAACCGGCAGGATCGCGCAAATTTTCAAGCGTCCATGCCAAGATCGCGTCGGTGAAATTCGCCCACGCCTCTCCGTTGCCACTGAAATAAACAATAGCTTCGGCGGGGGAATGGATATCGATCGGGTAGACGCGGTCGTGATAATACTTAGGCGTACCGTCCGGCAGGAACATTTTGTCCGCGTAGTAGCGGGTCCCGCGCTCGCGGGCGTCGGCCACGCTACGGGAGGCATCGAGCATGCCGAACCAACCCAGTGACTCCAAGACGAATCCGGTATGGAACGAGTCGATCCAGGTCGAGCCCTTCCGCTCCGAATAGGGCCAACTCCCATCCGGACGCTGCCTGTCGAGGGTGTACGCGAGGGCGCCATGCGCGGCGTCGAGGGCTTCGCTATCGTTTGCCAGATAGCCGAGGCGGGCGAGGAGCGAAGCTGCCAGCATATTCGCGTTGTGGACGGGGTAGTGGTCGACCGGGCTGTAGCTGAAGCAGAAGCCGCGCTCAGCTTCGATGCGATTCAAAGCGTGCAACAGGAAGTCGCGGATTGGAAGCGCCAGTTCGAGTGCGGTCACGTTCTGCGTAGCGTCGTAGGCGTCGAGCAGCGCGTGGCCAACGAACGAGGACACGACCGAAGTTGGAGTGAAGCGGGGCGCGAAGAAGGCTCGGGACTGCCAGGGAAAGTTATACCCCCAGCAATTCCCGACAAATCCGCGGCTCCGGAGTGTGGCCAACAGACCGACCAGGCGCGAGATCGTTCGAAGCGTTGCGGGGTCGGGACGCAACCGGGCGAGGCGGCAGTAGCCAGTAAGGAATAGCGCCAGCGCCTTCGGGTTATGACCGGAGCGGATGAACAGGGCCGGCCGGAAATTGACGGGCGATCGGCGGAGAAGCTGAGTGAGCGCAATACGCCCCCACTTCGTGCCCGCTGTGAGCACACCTGCGAGCGGGCTGTTCAGTGCGTCGTATGGATCGTATCCGCTGAAGTCGCTCGCCTCGACATAGCCGCGCAACTTCTCGATCTGAGGATCGACAACCATCGTTTCAGTCCCAGGGTTCAATATGTCTCGGTCAACCGATGCCGACGTCCACGGGCCGTCGCTCCCGAAGGGAAGCGCTCACCGCGAAGGTCGCGGCGGTCGTGTCATAAAATTCGGCGAATGATGCTTCGAAGGGAGTCCCGGTCTCGAGCGCGGCCGTGAAGGCGCGCATCATTGCGGGCTGTCCTTTGTCCTGGTTCCACAGGCGCTCTTTCAAGCGAACGCGGTTTCCACGGACAGAGGCTTGTTTAAAGTCGGCGATGCTGGCCGTCATCCCGTTCCGATGCAACTCGAAATATTCTTTTCCGGCAGCCGCGCAGCCGTTCGAGTAATACGCGACCGCTCCGATGGAGCCGTCAGAAAAATCGATGTTGAGATTTAGGCAGTCGCCGTGGGTGGCCGCGAGCAAGGGCGACGCGAATACGCGGACGGGTGGCGCCCCGGCCATCCAGCTCATGAAGTCGATGAAGTGGCAGAGCTCTCCCACAATGCGCCCGCCACCTTGCTCGGGGTCGTGAATCCAAGATCCGTCGGGAATAGCGCCCGCATTCACGCGATAGAGCATCGCGGCCGGACCGCCGCCAGTGCCCGCTCGGACCAACCGCGCCAGCGGGGCGAAGCGCCGATTAAAACCAACGGCGAAGACCGGCGCGAACCCTCTCCGCCGCGCCGCAGCATACGCATCGGCGACTGCCTGCAACTCATCGGGATTAATCGCCAGCGGCTTCTCGACAAAAACATGCTTGTTCTCGTTCAGTGCCCGGATCGTATAGTCGGCGTGAGACTCATGCCTTGTCGCGATCACCACCGCGGATACGTCGGGGTTCCGGAGAACGTCCGCGGGATCGGACGTGCAGAGTTCGAATCCGTACTTCTCCGCGACGCGTCTCGAAGTCGTGCCGTTGTTGGAGAGGATGACCTTGCGCACACCGCCGGCTCCGTTCTTCGGCAAGTTGGGCAGAAGTTGGCTCTGGGCGTAACTGCCGGCACCGATAAATGCGATGCCGCGCCGGCCGGGTTGGCCGTCGTGGACCTCGATTTGCCGCGGGCCATCGAGACGTTTTTCCGTGTCGTACCGGATAACGACGCCGAGCACGGGCTCCTTCCTCGAAAGGATGGTGTCGTACGCCTCGTCGGCGCGCTCGATGCCGTACTCGTGCGTTGTCAAGTAATCGATGGAGATGTGATTTGCGGCGATCAGTTCCTGAAACGCCTCCATGTTCCGCTTCTCGGTCCATCGGACGTAGCCGATCGGGTAGTCGACGCCCTTCTCCTCATACGTGGGGTCGTAGCGCCCCGGACCGTACGAGCACGACATTCGCAATTCCAGCTCCTTGCGATAATAATGGTCACGATCGAAGCCGGTGGGAACGGCTCCGACAACCACGACCCGACCTCGTTTCCGAGCGATGCGGCCGGCGAAGTTGATCGGGTCCAGGCTGGAAGTTGCGGCGGTAATGATCACCGCGTCCGCGCCCGCGCCGCCGGTCTTTGCGACGATTGTCTCGGCGAGGCCTGGCTCGTTGCGGAGCCAAGAATCCGCCGCCGCGTGCCGCGCGGCGATCTCGACCATATTAGGGTCGATGTCGATGCCGAGGACGCGGACCCCGGCGGCGCGCAGCAGCACGCACACGAGTTGGCCAAGAAGGCCGAGACCAATAACGGCGCAACTTTCTCCGAGACGGACATCCGCCTGTCGCACGCCTTGCATGGCGATCGCGCCCACCGTGTTGTATGCTGCCGATTTGAGATTGCAGCCGGGTTGCAGTTTCACACAGAGGTTGACTGGAGCGGCGATCATCTCGGCGTGGTTCGCATATCCGACGCCACCTGCAGCGACCACATCTCCCACGGCGAAGCCCGACACGCCGGCGCCCACCTCCAGCACTTCACCGGCGCAGCTATAACCCATGGGAGAGTAGGCATCCAGGCGCTTCCTCACCGCGCGAAAAGTCGCGAGAGGCCCCTGGACAGCGATCGCGTCGAGGACTTGGCGTATCTGTTCGGGCCGCTCAATCGCTTTGCCGAGGAGGCTCTTGCGGGCGGTCTTGACAGTGGATCCCTCCGTGCCGGGACTGATGACCGAGTAATGGGTGCGAACCAGAATCTGCCCACGGCCGCAAATCGGAGGTGGAAACTCTTCGACGCGCAGTGCGCCGCTACCGAGTTGCTGTGTCAGTTGTTGCATTTTGAAACGGTTGTCCTTTCTGCGGCAGCGGCGATGACGTCGGAGTGACAAAGGCAGTGGCGGAGCGCGCCAGCCTCTTCAGTTTGGTAATAAAGGGAAGCCAAACGCCGACCATGCAGCAGACAGCCTCCGCGCGCGAGATGTTATCCGCCACCGCGAATCGCGACAGACGGAGAGGGTGCGAAAAGCGGTCGATGAACCCGACCTCAGTTGTAACCGCCAGCCGAAAGCCGGCTCTTCGGACGGCGCCAAGGCAACGGGTGTCGTAGTTTCCTCGCGGGTATGAGAAAACGTCGATGCGGCCCCCGGTCCATGTATGGAGCAGGTCGCGAGAAGATTGCAACTCGGTATCCAACTCGGCGTCGGAGCAGGTGCGCATATCGGGATGGGTTGCCATGTGGCTGCCGAACGTCACGAGGCCGGAGGCAGCGAGTTCCTTCAGATCGGAGGCGGACAGCGATTGCGAGACGCCCATGTAGGTATGAAGCAGGGGCAGGATGGACCGCAGCCGCTCCGCCGACTGCATTCCCCAAAGCCTTTCAGCGAATGCCCGGCTAACCAGACGCGCGGCCCGGAACCAAAAGACGCCGGTTTCGACGGCTTGAGTCACGGGGAACATGGTTACGGGTATGTTTAATTGCTTAACGACCGGCATTACGTTGTCGAGCGTCGATCGGTATCCGTCATCGAAGGAAAGCCAGATGGCGCCGGGCGGAACGCGGCGGCCCTCGTACAGCGCCGCCGCCACCGTTTCCGCGGACACAAAGTGGAAGCCGTTATGCATGAGCCATCGAACACAAAAATCGAAAAGCGATCCATTCGGATTGTGGAAATAGACAGCCGTGATGATTCCCGGCCGCAATGCCTGCCGCTTCGCCCGCCGGACGAAGCCAAGCGCAATCAGCACAAGCGCGAACGCGCCGGTCACAATATTGCGCAGTGTTGAAAGAAACGCTCCTCGACCTGTGGGCCGAACGACAGCCGACGGCGAAGCTTGCGGTTTGGACATCATAAGTGATGCTCCGCTGTGGGAACGAGGACCTCAGGCAGCGGCAGTTCGGACGTTGTGCTCCAACCCTACCCGCGCTGAGATCCATGCATATGTCTCGGCCAGACCGGTCCGCAGCGGTTGCGACGGCGCCCAGTTCAGCTTCTCCCGTATCAGCCGGTTATCCGAATTGCGGCCGCGAACGCCGGTCGGACCCTCGATGTGCGTAACGCCGAGGCGCTTCCCGGAGATGGCAATCGTCATCTCGGCAAGCTTATTGATCGTGACCATTTCTTCCGAGCCGATGTTGACGGGCCCCGTGAAGTTTGATTCAACAAGCCGTCGCACGCACTCGAGACACTCGTCAATATAGAGAAAGGAGCGCGTCTGTTTTCCGTCGCCCCAGATTTCAATTGAATGGCCGTCGGCCGCCCGTGCAACCTTGCGGCAAATCGCCGCCGGCGCCTTTTCGCGGCCGCCCTCCCATGTGCCCTCCGGTCCGAAGATGTTATGGAACCGGGCGATCCGAACGCGCATACCGTAGTTGCGGGCGTATGCCAGGTAAAGCCGTTCGCTGAAGAGCTTCTCCCATCCGTACTCGCTGTCGGGCGCGGCCGGGTAGGCCGAATCCTCCGAGCACTTCGGATTATCCGGATCGAGCTGGTTGTACTCCGGGTATATGCACGCAGAGGACGAGTAGAAGTAGTTCTTCACGCCCGCGAGACGGCCGGCCTCAAGAATGTTCAGATTGATGGTCGCCGAGTTGTGCATGACCACGGCATCGTGTTCGCCGGTGAAGATGTAACCGGCGCCCCCCATATCGGCCGCCAACTGATACACCTCATCGACGCCATGCACGGCTTCGCGGGCAGAACCCATCTCGCGGAGGTCCGCGAGGATGAATTCGTCCGCTTTGCTAGTGGCGAACTCGTGTTCTTTTATGTCGACACCGCGAACCCAGTAGCCCTCCTTCTTTAGACGGGTGACGAGATGCCCCCCAATAAATCCGCCGGCGCCGGCGACCAAGACTCTTCCCTTGTTCCTCATCGATTTCCTTTCAACCGGCAGAAGCGTGCCCGAGCTTTTAAAAAAAAACTTCAGTAATGAACTGCAGTTAAGCCCCGAGGCTCTGGTCCGCCGGCGCGTTCCGCGCGCTGGCGATCACGCGCTCATAGATACCGAGGAGCCGCGTCGCGACCCTCTCGGCCGAAAACGTATGGGCCGCATAACGACGGTTGTACTCTCCCATACGAGCGGCAAGCTGCGGTTCGCGCATAATCCGCTCGAGCAGCTTTTCGTAAACAGCCGGATCCAGGCTGTCCGTTAGGAATCCCATGACACCGTCCTCGAAGAAATCCGCGATTCCTCCGACCGGACGGGTGATGACCGGTAAACCCTGCGCCATTGCTTCGAGCACCGAATTCGGCATGCCTTCCGCGTACGACGCCAGGACGAACACGTCGGCGTCTTCGTACAAGCGCATTTTGTCCGTTCCGGTTACATGGCCGGTGAAGCGGACGCCTTTCGCGCCCGCGCGCGCGACATATTCCTGAGCCCTCTCGCGTTCCGAGCCATCACCCGCGATCACCAGCTCAGCGTTCGGGCATCGCGCGCGAATGCGCCGAAAAGCTTCGATCAACTCGTAAATGCCCTTGGCTTTCTCCACGCGCGCAAGAAAGAGAATTCGCAGCTCATTGGGCTGGCGCTCCCGGAGCCGGACAGCCGCGCGGCCCACGTTCGATGCGACGGTTGTTTCCTGCTCGATAAATCCGCGATAACCGAGATCGCGCAAGCGCCGAGAGTACTCCGCTGCAAGGACGAGAAACGCGTCCGCGCGGCCGTACACGAACCGGAAGGGCGATCGGAAGCGAAGCGCGACGCGGCGTTCGGCCTCCGGATCCCAGCCGCGGACGAACACCAGGACGGGGCAGCCGAACAGCTTGGCGGTCAGCAGAAATAGCGCATCCCGCGGCAGTGATTTCAGGGCAAATGACGGGTTCAAATGCACAAGATCGTATGAGCCGTGCGCCATCCGCCAAATAAACCGGGTGTAATCGACGACGAGGCGCCGTGTTGATCTGAGCCACGATTCGCGCTGGGACCTGCGACCGACAGTGTGGTACTCGGCTACGTTTTGGAGAAACGGGCGAAGGACGCCAAAGTAGTTGCCGACGCCGCCGGGCATCGCAAAATCGGGTGTTGTCACGAGTACGCGCATGTTCAGGCAGCTTCCCCAACGCTCGCCGGCGCAGTGGCGAACCATTTGCTAAGCAGCATCGCCATCCAGATGAAGTTGCCGTGATCCACCTTGAGGCTGGCGTGCTCCGCAAGGAGGGCATCGATAGCTGCGGGACTCCACGGCATGTTAGATCCGAGTAGCCGGTTTCGAACGTCGGCAATAATACCGGGATTCGCAAACCAGCGGCGAACCGGGGCGACAAACCCTCGCTTCCGCGCCCGCATCACCGACGGCGGCAGCGTATTCCGTAGCATCTTACGGAGCACCGCCTTCCGCGCGAACATGGGCATTTTGACGTCCTGATGCACGCACACCATGAACTCGATGAGCCGATGGTCGAGGAACGGCGTCCGCACCTCCAAAGAATGCGCCATGCTCATCCGATCCACCTTGATGAGCATGTCTTCGGGAAGACTGACCTTCAGATGGAAGTACATCAACTGATAGAACGGGTCCGACCACGGGCAGCGGTCGAACAGGTCGGCGAAGAATTCTTCCAGGCGGATCTGCGGCACATCAATACCCGCGAGCAGCGAGCGCGTCACGGCAATTGGCGCCCAGGCGGCCCTGGCCATCAGGCGGTTCTGGAAAGTCTCGTGCGAGAGCCGTAGAAGGCGGGAGAAGCGGGCGGCCTCACGACGCCTCGCCGGTCCGGCTACTGCGGTCGCGCCTTCGAGTATCCGAGCAAAGCCACGGACGGCCGAAGAAGGCAAGTGCCCCATATACCGCGCAAGCTTCTCCGTTTGATAGGCGTTATACCCCGAGAGCACCTCGTCGCCGCCATCGCCGCTCAACACCATCTTCACGTAGCCGCTGGCGGCCTCCGCAACAATTCCCGTCGGCACCGCAGAGGAGTCGCCGAAGGGTTCGTCGGTATGGCGCAGGACGTAGGACAGCATGTCATCCAGCTGCGGGTATTCGAGCACCTCCTCGTGATGGGCGCTGGCGAATCGCTCCGCGACAGCCCGGGCCAGCGGCCGTTCATCGATGCTCTCGTCCTGGAAACCCACGGTGAAAGTCTGTATGGGACGGTCCGATAGCTGCGACATTAGCGCGACGATCGTACCGGAATCGAGGCCGCCGCTGAGGAAGGCGCCGAATGTCACGTCGCTGCGCATCCGGAGCCTCACGGAATCGCGCAGCAGCCGTTCGAATTCTTCACTGGCCTTGACGGCGGACCGGTTCATCGCGTTTTGGTCTATCGGCGGCAGATCCCAGTAACGGCGCAGGTCCATGTGGCCGTTGCGGAGTACGGCGAAGCATCCGGGCTCCAGTTTGCGGATCGATTTATAGAACGTAAGGGTTGATGGCAGGTATCCAAGCGTCAGAAACAGCTCCAGAACCGAGAAGTCCGGCGTGTCGGGAACCCCGAAAGCCAGAAGCGCCTTGATTTCGGACGCAAACACGAAGACGCCGTCGCATTGAGCATAGTAGAGCGGCTTCTCGCCGATGCGATCACGAGAAACGAGCAGGGAATCGGTATTGACGTCCCACAGGCCAAAGGCCCACATCCCGTTCAACCGCCGATGGAGATCGCCGCCCCATTCGGCGTACGCGCGCAGGAGCACTTCCGTGTCGGATACGGTCGTGAAGCGATGGCCCAGGCTCTGCAACTCCTCGCGAAGTTCGACATAGTTGTAGATCTCGCCATTGAAGGTGATCGCCAGGTCGCCGTCGGCGCTAACCATTGGCTGAGCGCCCGCCGCAACGTCGATGATCGACAGGCGGCGATGTCCGAGCGCGACGTTCCGGCGGACGTACTGGCCTCCGCCATCGGGCCCGCGATGCGTAAGCAATAACGTCATTTTCTGGATCGCGGACGCCGAGGCGGGCCGGCCCTGGTCAGCGTACACGAATCCTGCTATTCCACACATGCTTTCACGGCCTCTTCGGAATTGATAGATGCGGGGAATACGACGTCGTGCGCCAGAGACTCGAGGGGACGGGAGTACGCGTTATAGTCGAGCTTCTCCCGTGCGGTGGCGCATCCCTCGGCACCGACCTCATCGGCGCGGCGCGGATGGGCCAGAATATAGGCGATTCGGTCGGCGCAGCCCTCGATATCGCCCGGGCGATAGAAGAACCCACTCACATGATCCTGAAGCAGTCCCTGCATTTCGCCGATCTCGCATGACACGACCGGGCGTCCGGCCATCAAGTAGTCGCCGATCTTGTGCGGGTACCGCGTGAGCGATCGGTCGTCGTTCCACATCGGCAACAGTAGGGCCGAGGCCGACGCGCAGAGCGTGCGCAGTCTTTCGTCGGAGACAAATCCAGTCAATTCGAGCTCGCCGGAAGCGAGCCCAGCGGCCTCCGCGGTTTTCAGCGACCGGGCCGTCGCCTGGGCGCTGGCGTATCCGGCGCAAATGAGGCGACATGCGTGCCCACGGCGCCGCACGGCCGCGACCGCTGCGATGCAGAACTCGACGTCGCGAGGATATGGGTCAACGGACCCGACCCATAGCAGGAATGGCGATTCGGCGCATTCGTCCGGGACGAAGAGCGCGGCGTGCTCCGAGTCGAGCAGAACGGGGATTCGCAGCACCCGGAGGCGCTTCCCGTCTTCGGAAATTCGCTGCAGACGGGATTCGATGGCACGCGAGATCGCGACCGCCCCACCGGCAGACCACGGAAGAAACGAGCGGAATACCCAGTCGGTAAAGCGCGATCTGCCCGGTGTGCCGGGCCACCACTCGCAAACCTTTCCAGCACATTGGGATCCTAAGCTTAGAATTCCACGTGGACAAGTTGTCGCG
>JADMIO011545360.1_pt1 | contig 51613 bp, 30 predicted proteins | sample 8958161 | NCBI WGS metagenome assembly JADMIO01 (sample SAMN16585339, study PRJNA669376) | soil metagenome | isolation source: Crop rotation soil | place: USA: Cullars Rotation, Alabama | collected 2011
CGCGACAACTTGTCCACGTGGAATTCTAAGCTTAGGATCCCAATGTGCTGGAAAGAGGCTGACGGCAGCTGCTTGCATGAGCGATAGCGCGGCTTGCTCGCGTGAGATGTGGCTACTTTGTTGTTGTGTGTTGTTACATATAATACCCCGGGCAAAGGTATCGCGAGATGTGGACATCTTCAACGTGGCTGGGGGGGACTGGCGCCGTGCGGCGGCCATTGTAATTGCAACGGGCGGTGCGGCGGCGCGCAGCGGTGAGCTCGCGTGAGCTGGGGAGTCCAACATGCCTCCCTTGGGACATTGTGGGACTTGCCTCCCAGGTCTCACGCAGGGTTTACGGTATTTTATCGCAGCTCCTCAATCCATGTCGAAGGACCCGTTGCGCCCCTTCTCCGAGCAGGCTCTGCGTGGCTGCCCGCGATTCTGCTGCAACAAATCACGCTCTGCGCGCAGACGCCTGCCCGCGTGACCAACTTCAAGGTGGTGCGCGCGCCGTGGCGTCCGTTTGTCCCCATGTCCCTCGCCGCTCGCCTACGTATTGCCAGCGTGTACCACCGCTTCATCTTCCTCGGCGTGGCCCTCGCCGCGTTATACGCCACGCGCCGCCACTACGGCGCGAAGCTTGCGGCCGAGAGCCCCGCGACCGACGACCGCATCAGCCGGAAAGGGTTCGTCCTTCTCCCCGATGGGCGCCTTGCGCAGGTGCCACCCGACGGCTTGCCTCCATGCCAACACCCGGCGCTGCTTGCGCGCGCGCAGGTTTGGCCGCAGGTGGACGTGCGCATGGGGGTGCGGGACATCTTCCAGACGCTGTGTGAGTCTCTCAACCCCGTCCCTTAGCCCTCTCCGCGTTGCGTTCCGCCGCCCCCCACACTGTCTCTCCATCTCTCATACCTCCGCGCCGCCTGGCTGCGTCGCCGTCACCCGCGGCCGTCCGATTGCTTGCGAGCGCTCTCGCCGCGCTAGCCTTGGGTGGCGGCGCACGCTCGAGTCATGTGCATGTACCGCCCTAACAGAGATAACGTATCGTATCGCATCTGGTGCCTCCCGGTCTGGTGTGTGTGGTGCGTGTGGTGCGTGTGTGCAGGGGAGGGGGGGAAATTGAGTGAGAGAGAGAGAGAGTAAGCACGCAGCGGACCGAGGGCGATCAAGACAAGTTGCGGGAAAAAGGGTGGGGGAGAAAAGGACGGAGCGTGCACGGGCTAGTGAGCGCACTCACAGGAAGCTGCGAGCCCCAGGTGGCACCCCAGGGCGGCCGCCGCCGAACTGCTGGCTACCGCCGAACTGCGGCTGGCCACCACGGAACTGCTGCTGCCCGCCGAACTGCTGGCTGCCGCCGAACTGCTGCTGCCCGCGGAACTGCTGCTGGTGCGGCTGGCCGCGGAACTGCTGCTGGTGCGGCTGGCCGCGGAACTGCTGCTGCTGGCCACCGAACTGCTGGCCACCGGGGAAGCCCGCACGCATGGGCGACACGGCGCGCTGCTGCTGCTGCTGCTGCTGGGGGTAGCCGCCGGCGAACTGCTGGCCGCCGTAGGGAGCGCCGCGCATCGGGGACTGGGCGCGCATCGGGGACATGCCGCGCTGCGGCGTCAGTGAGCGCTGCTGGGCAAAGCGCTGCTGCTGCTGCATGGCGGCGAGCTGCTGCTGCTGCGGGGAGAACTGCTGCTGCCCGCGCTGCCCGAACTGCTGCTGCTGCCCGAACTGCCCGCCGCGCGCAACGGCGCCAGGGAAGAAGGAGCCGGCGCCCTGCGGGTAGCCGCGCTGGCCCTGCGGGCGGCCAAACTGCTGCTGCTGGCGCTGCTGCTGCCCTGGGAAGGGCGACTGCTGGCGCATGAACTGCTGCTGCTGCCCACGCTGCTGCTGCTGCTGCTGGCGGAACTGGGGCGGGTACCCGGGAACCTGCTGCTGCTGCGGGTAGCCCTGCGGGTAACCCTGCGGGTGCTGCTCGGGGTGCCCACCGAAGTGCTGGTGGGGATACTCGCCGCCGTAGTGGGGCTCGCTCACGATGTGCTCATGGTGGTGCGGGCCCGCCGGCAGCACCACCTCGGTGTGCGCGTGGGCATGGTCCGCGGGGGCATGCACGTACTCCACGTGCTGGTGCGCCACCGGCGTCGCCACGTGCACGTGCGCGGGGGCCACCGCGGGCGTCACGTGCACGTGCGGCTCGTGCACCACCACCTCCGTGGGGGCAGCGTGCACATGCGGCGCCGCCACATGGTGGTGGTGGACCACGGGCGCCGCCGCCACGTGATGGTGGTGAGCCGGCGCCGCATGGGCGTGCACAGGCTCCAGCACGAACTGCTGCGCCGGAGCCTCACGGGGGGGCGCCTCGGCGATGTGGGTGACGGGGTGGTCGGCCAGGTAGGCGTGGGGAGCCACGTGGTGGTGGTGCTGCTGGGGCACTTGCACGTACTCGATGTACTGCTGCTGCGGGGGCGCGCGCGTCTGCGCGTAGAGCACACACATATAAAAATGAGCCGAGTTGCGGGGAAACAGGCGTGGCAGCAGCACCTGGACCTCGTAGGGCACGGGCACTGGGCGGTCAACGTAGACGATCTTCTCGACGTGCACCGGGCGGTCCACCGTCACCACCTTCTCCACCGTCACCGGCCTCTCCACGATCTGCGCGGCAGAGAGTGCCGCCATGCGGACAAAAAGGAATGAGTTGCTGCCGGGCTGCCTTCTCCACGATGCGGTCCACGGGGTAGGGGCGCGGGACCTCCACGACCTTGTTGCGCACCACCGTGCGTACCGGGACGACGCGCTTGCGCACTTCAATCACCTCCTCGCTGTCGCTCGACGTGTCACTGTGCGCACGAATCGTCGCGGCCACGGGAGCGCGCCGATGCACGCGCACGAGCTCAGTCGGCGGCGTGCGCGCAACAACGCGAGTCTTACGACTACGGGTGGAGTGAATGACACTGGAGTTCGCGCGGCAAGACGCCCCATCGACGAAAACACGGCTCGCCGAGTAGGATTGCGCACACGGGTCAACAACCGACGCCACAAGTTGTGGGTGAGGGTCGAGGTACGAGCAGCTTGGGTCGCGGACCTGCAGGAAGGCCATTTTGAAGGTCGTGATGACAACTTCGAATGTCGAGTTGTCGGACGAGTGTCGCATTGCTGTCCCCATAATGGGAGATTTCCGACCACAAAAGAGGGGCCGTGTACTTGAGCTGTGCACTTGTGCACACCGCCCCACGGGAGCCCCCGCCTGGCAATTTTCTAGAAGACACACCACAAACAGGCCGCAAGTTACACGCGCCACAGCCGGCCGTACAGCTCGATACCCGAGCAGCACAAGCTCTCCACGCCAGCGTTGTTCAGCCCCGTCTGCATCACGCGGAATGCCCGATACCCGTGCCCCCGCGCCTCCACCTCCCACGCCACCGTGGCGTCCGCCTTCTCCAGCGCCTTGTCGCCCCCGTGCCGCCGCAGCGCCACCCACACCTTGCCATCGGTTGAGGCCTGCAGCTCCCAGTGTATGGGGTGGCACCGCTCACGTGTGGTGAAGATGACGGAGATGTCGGCGCGCAGGCAGTAGTGGGTGGGCTCCACCCGCCACTCCATCCCGAAGTCCACCGCCATCCAGCTCCCCGCCTCCTGCTTCGTGCTGTTGCAAACGGCTGGGTTCGGGCAGTGCTGCACAAAGTGCGCCGCATCGCCCAGCACGCGGCCATCCTTCGCCACAAACGTCGAGCTCATCCGCGCCAACACCGCCCCACTCCTGTGCGGGTTCTCGTAGGGCCGTGTCTTGCCCGTCGTGCCAATCCACCACAGCACTCCACCCTCATCAAACGACACGCCGTTATACGGCAACTCAACCACGCGCTTGGCCAGGCGGCCCGGCAGCACGCGCATCACCTCCACGTGCAGCCCGCCGTTGTCCAGCGACCCCACGCTGGCCGCCGCTGCATCCACCTTCGCTCGCTCCACCAGCATCTCGGCTCGCAGCGCCGCCTCCCGCCGGGGCCCAGCGTCTGTCGCGGGCTCGCGCGCCAGCGCCGCCGCACGCTGCGCCTCTTGTGCCAAAACGAGCCCCGTCCGCGCCGCCGCCTCCCGTGCGCCCAGTGCCACCTCGCGCGCCGCCACGTCCGCCTCCACGAGTGCCAGCAGGGCGGCAGCATGCGCATCCACCTCCGCGTGCGCGGCTGCGCGCGCCGCCTCAATCGCCTCGCGCACCGTGCCCGCGTCTCTTTGCAGCTTGCGCGCGGCGGCGGCGGCGCTGCGCAGGTCGGCCACCAGCTGCTCCTCCAGTGCCTCTGCGCGCTCCATGGACGCCACCGCCACCGCGCGCTCCGCGCTCTCGACGGGAGCAACCCCCACGTGCGTGTGTGCGTGGTGCGCCCCGCCCGGCGGCTGCACACACTGCTCGCACAGCAGTATTCCCAGCTCGGCGGATACACACTGGGGCGTCAAGCACACACGTGTGGCGCGTCGATGGTGATCCCTGCATCGCAGCGCAGGCCCGCGCGTGGCCGGGACGTCCGTCCTGTGCTTCTCCTCGGCAATCTGACTGGCGTACATCCGCGTGTGCGCCGCCTTGCACTGTGCGCAGAAGTTCACGTCGCACGCAGCGCAGTGCACCGCCGCATATCCCACGCACTCTGCGATCTCGCATCGTGGGGCTCCGTCTTGCCGTACACGCGCGGCATCCGCGGCTGCAGCGCAGCGTGAGCACACATCACGCTTGCTTGTCCCGTCGTCCTCCACCAAGTTGGACGCGCACATCTCGCACTTGTCCGGCAATGGAGGCGCATCGCGCTCGTCCAGTGTGAGTACGTCACCTTCGGTGACGTGGTCTAGAACCTTGTCTTCCAGCTTGAGCATTATTTGACCACGCAATTTCAGCTCAAAGCGCGAAGCGTCAATCTCCGCCAGAGAGCATGTGTAAAAAAGAAGCTGCCCAATGGACTCACATTCGCTGAGTTTCACGCGATGCTCTTGGGTCTCAGAGTTGATGACGGTGAACGTTTCGAGAGAAGCCTCAAAACGTGACCGCGATTGTGACGTGAGAGGGTCAAAAAAAGACACAGGTGGTTAGAGTGAGAGTGCCAAAGAGAACCAGTGTCTTTCGCACACTTTCCCAGCGTACACGTGGCTTTAGAGCTCCTGGCAATGGCTGGTATGATAGTATGATGCAGTGGATAAGTCTGCAAATAAAATGCATACAAACGGCAAAAAGGTCCGACTGGCAGTGCCGACTCGTCATTGGCGAACGGAGTGGGCACCTCGGCGTACAGAACAGGACAAACGTGGACCCGTAGCCGCTGCGCGGCTTCATCTGCTCGCCGATTCGCGCGCTCCCACGAGCAAACAAAATCACTGGCGTAGCGGCCTCACATCACCGACCAGCACGATGGACATTGGTGCAGGTCTGCGCGGGGCGTGCGCAGAGCCAGCTGATGTACGTCATCGGGGGCACGTGGCGCGGGTGAGCGGCTGCCACGGAGCAGGCGCTTGCCTGCCGACCCTCCGAGGCCATTCCATGGGGTGACCGGCATCAGGTACGCTTGGGCGGGAGCGGATGGGGAAGGACGAAACGGAGAAAGGTGCTGCCGGAGCACCACCAAGCAGCCCGAGATCGAAAGTCAGTGACTACAAGCCCCACACAACAACGAAGCGGGGCGTGCGAGTAGACCCCGTGCTCAGAATTGGGGTTACACGAAGCAGGGCCGCGGGGGTGCGGAGCACCACCGGATGTGGACAACCCAGTCATGCACTGTGGAAGCGGGTGATTAACGCAAAGTGGTTGAAAACCTCCGCAGCGCTGCTCCACGTACGAAAACGAGGCACAGTGGGAATCAGCGCAAACGATAGCGAATGACGTGAAGGCGCAGACGAGAAGCGCGCATGTGTAACTCCATGATCGCCACCGTTTCTGACCGCTCGCCTTATTAATGCGAGGACATGCGCGCGAGCAGCGCCACTGCACTCTCCAGCACTGCTGCCGCTCCCGGCCGCCGCTCCACTTCCACCGCCGCCATCCACCGCACCAGGTGTCCTGCCGCCTCCACCCACTTACCCTCTCCCCTAGCCGCCGCGCACTCCCGCAGCCGCTGCGTCGGAAAAGGGTACACTCGCATGTCCTGGAACATCGCCAGCAGCTCCACCACCCTCCGCGGCTGCATCCGCCCCTCCTCCGGGTAGTCATACGGCTCCCGTCCCGTCAGCATCTCCTCCAGCGTCAGCCCCATCGCCCACACGTCCCCCAGCGTGCTCACCGCGCCCCCCATGATCACCTCCGGAGCCACGTACTGCAGCGTGCACTCCACAACATCTGTCCGTCTCCCCGCCGGCATCGCGCATCCGAAGTCCGCGAGCACCGCCCGCCCATCGGTGCACACCAGTACGTTTTGAGGCTTCACGTCCATGTGCACCCACCCCTGTGCGTGCACGTGTGCCAGCCCCGCCGCCACGTCACGCATCGCGGTCACCGCCGTTCGCACAGTCATCCCATGCTCCGTACCTCGCACCGCGTCCTTCAGTGACCCCACAGCCAGCTCCGTCACGACCACCGCCCTCTTCCCCGTCATCCCGTGCGCCAGCACCGCCAGCACATGCCGGTGCGCCAGCGCCACCATCCTCGTCGCTTCGTTCATCCCAGCGCTCGCCCCTGTTTCTTCGTACACCTTCGCCGCCCCCTCTTGCTCGCTTGCACGGTGCACCGCCAGCCGCACCGTGGCCTGCCCGCCTCGCCCCAGCACCTGAGCGCGAATGTCCCACTGCGCCAGCGCCCCGTCGGAATCACACATCGCAGGCATCTCCTCCGCGGTCCCGAACAACGTGCCACTCTCCGCATCGTCGACACATCTTGCCGCACTCCGACGGCGCCGCCGCACAAGGCACAGTGCTGCCACCGCTCCGCCCGTCGCCACGGCCACAAGCAGCACACTGCCCGCCACAGAGACCGCCACTGTCACCGCAGAGTCGTTTGCGGGCGGCGGCATGAGCGACGCCACAGCAGGCGCTGGCGCAGGCTCGTGAGTCGCCGGCAGGACCGACGGCGGAGTCCTAGGGATAGGAGGCGCTGGATGCGGTGAGGTCTCCGGAATGATCGTACCACCTGCCAAAACCGGAAAGGGCATCGGCAGTCGATTCACAACAAAGGTAGGGGCATGTGACGGCGTCACAAAGGGCAAATGCCCACCCTCCGGCAGGGGGATATTCGTCGGCACTGGCAGTGCAAGCACAGCTGAGCTCGGCGCCGGGTGCACGACGGGGACAGCAATAGGTGCCATCAATGGATCAGACCGCGGTGCCGGCGCTGGGAGTGGCGAGAAGGTTGCGCACGGCCCACAACTGATCATCGTCATGCTCGCACAGGAGGCTGGACTGCTGCCATTGGCGCACGCGCCTACCGCTTCGCACATTGCTGCCCCGCGCACAGTGCTTGTCCCGCACAGCAGATTGTTCCCCAGCGACACCTCCGCACCGCTCGCCACCAGCACAAGCGTCAAGTGTCCCTCAATGCGGTTGTCAGCGAGGTACAAGTAGACCAGGCTTCTGGGCATGGCAGCGCCACCGACCACGGCGGTAAACGCATTGTCACTCACATCAAGGTATTCTAGGCTCGCAGGCAGCGCCCGCAGGTCCAACACCCCGCTCAGCTGATTTCTCCCAACATCCAATAAACGGAGGGTGCGTGGTAAGGCCGGCAGATGGAGGTTCCCCGTGAGCCGGTTGCCAGGTACTTCAAGCAAAGCCAAGCCAGTAGGCAGCTCGCTCACATTCACCGTGCCCGGCAGCCCGCAGTTGATGAGAGAAAGGAAGGTCATGTTGCGCGGCATGGCCACCGCATGAAACTCGCCCACCAGTCGCCCCGAGAGCTCGAGCTTAAGGAGCCCTGGCGGCAGCGCCTCCCACACCAGCGTGCCCGTCACGTTGCTGCTTCTGCTGAGATAAAAGTCCGTAAGCGCACGCGGTAACGCGGAGCACTCCAGCCTCACGTCGAACTCGTTGTTGACGAGATTCAAGTAGTTGAGCCCGTGCGGCAGCGCTGCGACGTCGAACCGGCCCGAAAATGTGTTTGCGCTCAGATCCAGCTGCTCCAGCCCAGCCGGCAGCTTGCTCAGATCCGCCACACCGCTCAACGAATTGTTGCGCATAAAAACAAGTCGCACCGTGGCCGGCAATGAAGTGAAGTTAATAGTTCCCGCGAGACCAAACGATCTCCAATCAATGCTTACGACGGTTTCGCTCACGCATTGGACGTTAAACCAGCCACACGCACGTGGAGACCCTCGCGTGATCTTTGTAGGAATTTGTAGACCGGCGATCATTGCCTGCATGAGCACAGTGTCATCCCCTGCTGCCAACGCCACGACAGTGAGGAAGGTGAGGAGCTTTTGAGCAATAAACATCAGAGTCGATTGTCCCACTTTTGTCCCCAAAAGTGTCCCAGAGGAGATGAAAGGAGAAAAGCAACCCAAACTCTTAGTCCTTGATCTTGACGGCACGGTGTGGACTCCAGACATGTACATGTGCTCCGGACCGCCCTTCAGGCGCTCTGCCGACAACACGCTCACTGATTGTCGCGGAGACACCATTCGGCTTTTTGATGGAGCGCTTCAGGCGATCGAGGCGGCAGCTTCCGACCCGCTCGCGCCACGCGTGGCGGCAGCATCTTGTTGCGACGAACCCGCCTGGGCTCAAGCGTGCCTCGATCAGTTCAAGTTGTCTGACGGCCGACCACTCCGCACAGGCATGCGGCGCACGTCTGTGGGAGCCACGCGTGCACTGCTGCCGCGGCGCAGGATTCAGCCACCTGGAGATCTACAAGGCCGACAAGGGGCGCGGCCACTTGCCCGCGCTGCATCGCAAGACGGGGGTGGCGTACGAGGACATGGTGTTCTTCGACAACGAGCGCTACAACATCACCGACGTCAGCCCCCTGGGCGTGCACTGCGCCCACTGCCCCCGCGGCATGGATGTCCCGTGCCTCGACCGCGCCCTCGCGGCGTTTGCGGGCAGCAGGAGATAGATTGGCACACCCCCCTACATCATCTGTCCGCATTCCCTGTTGGCATGTTCCTGTGCATGGCATGCCGCGGCGCCTCTGCCTCTGGCTATCCTGTATTTGTGCAACGTGTGCGTGGGCATTGCGTGTGCGGTAGTAGTACTAGTTAACCACATGACACAATCTCTCGCAAACCGAGTTATGTAGAGTCAAACATGAAGACCACGCGGGGTTCCTGCGGAAGCGGACGGGACTTGGCGGCTTGGCGGAGTCAGCGCCTGAGGACGCTGCTTTGGGACACGTGTGACGACGCATCTCGATTGGCCACTCTCCCAACTTGTGGCCCGTCCGATTCCGACCAGCCAATTCTCAAAGCAGCCATCGATCCGAATGCTGGCGGCGACTTGACGGAACACACTCTACTTCCTTCTGGCGTCGATGAGGAAGAGGCAGCCGCCAAGCGTGTTGTACGTAAGATCGATCTCTTCCTTCTCCCTGTCCTCTCCTTTCTGTACTTGCTCAACTACCTCGACCGCTCCAACCTGGCGAATGTCAACCACGAGATCTCGGGCGACCTGTCCATCTCGAAGGCGCAGTTTGGCTTCGCGTCCTCCGTGTTCCAGATCTCGTACATCGTGTGCGAGGTGCCCTCCAACATGCTGCTGCGCCGCTCCGCTCACAAGGCGGTCTTCCTGTGCGTCCTCGTGGTCCTCTTCGGTGCCACATCCCTCGCCACTGCCTTCGTGACGTCCTACGCCTGGCTCCTTGTTGCGCGCGTCGCCCTCGGGGTGGCGGAGGCTGGCTTCGCACCGGGGGTGCTCTTCTTCCTCACCTTGTGGTACCGTCCGGCGGAACTTGCGTACCGCAATGCTCTTTTCCTCGTCGCGTCCTCCCTCGCTAACGCCGTGGGCGCACTGGTCGCCCGCGCCATCCTCCTCCTCGATGGCGCGGGTGGCCTCGCGGGGTGGCGGTGGGTGTTCCTGCTGGAGGGCCTCGCCGCCATCCTCGCGGGGGCCGCGGGCGCAGCCTACCTCCCCGACCACCCCGCCACCTGCCGCTGGCTGTCCCCGGACGAGCGCGCCCTCGCAGTGGCGCGCACCGCCACCACGCGGCGCCGCGCTGAGGCCAACGTGCCGGTGGAGGAGGCGGGGGGCGCGCGGCACACGCTGGGGGAGGTGGTGGGACTGGCGTCGTCGCCGCTGTTCTGGGGCTTCGCCACCATCAATGTGTGCACCAACGTCGCCAGCTACGGCCTGGGCGCCTTCCTGCCCTCCATTGTCGCTGACCTCTTCGCCACGCACGACGCATGCCTAGGCCCAGCCAACGCCACCGCCGCAAACGTCTCCTCCATCATCACCCTCACCCCGGCGCCCTCCGACCCCGCCAGCACGCTGCAGGGCAACCTGCTGGTGGCCCCTATCTACGCCTTCCAGGCGCTGGTCGTCATCGTGGCGTCGCGCGCATCCGACTGGTTGGGGGAGCGTGGGCACGTGATCGCCGCCCTCCTCATCGCCTCAGCCGTCGGCATGGCCCTCCTCGCCTTCTCCGTGGGCCTCTCGTGGCGCCCCGCCCTGCAGTACGCCTTCTGCTTCTGCGTCGTCTTCTACTCCGCCGCCTCCCCCATCCTCCTCTCGTGGCTGGCGGCCTTGTATCGCGGCTCCGGGGACGCTGCCTTCGGCCCTGCGGCCGTCCTGGCCATCGGCTCGGTGGGTGGCTTTCTCGGCCCAAACATCTACGGCCTCTCCGGGTCGGACGGCTGCGACCTGTGGGGGGTATCCGCCGGGCACTTCATCCTTGCCGGCTTCTTCCTCCTCGGCGCTGTGGTCGCCCTCGTCCTACGCGTGGCCGTCGTCGTCGACATCGCGGGCACGGGGGTGGAGGGCAAGGCCAAGCGCGCGTGGCACTGGAGGTGGCAAGTGCTGCGCAACGTCGCCAGCGACCGCGACCCTCTCCTCGCAGCCGCTTGAAATTCGCATCGTGTATCACGTGTTTGCAGCTGCTGTATTGTGTGCCACACTCCATGGGCGCTTGTAGTCATCGCCGACTTCAACGATGACCGTGCGTATTACCCACTTCCGCCTGTCTAAGCGGCGATCCCTGTGTACCATTTCTAGGTTAGCCCAATACCACTTTTCCTATCTCCCTACCTCCCTAACTTTCGAAAAGGACAAACAGTAGTACCTACTGTAGTAAGCGCGTTGTTCAGCGTGCTTGGCAACCAGCTTGCGCCGGTAACATCGCTGCCAGCTCCTCGGCTGTGGCCCGCACCTGCGCGTCCATCACGCAGCATGCCCGCACCACAGCCGCCACCTCCTCTGCTACGTCATCAGCTACCCGGTGGTGCGTCTCTCCGCGCCCCATCGGCCCTACGACTGCCCAGTAGCACTGCAGCATGCTCTGCAGTGGGCCGTCAGTCTCGAAGTACGGATCCATCCCCGTCCACGCGCTCTCCACCGTCAGCCCCGCCGCCCACACATCCGTTGCGAACGTGTACTGGACACCTTCAGATAGCATTTCCGGCGAATAGTAGATTGGGGTGCCCCGCAGCGACAGCACGCGACCGTCCGACGGCAGGCGTCCTTCCGATGACTCAACCACGGCACCGAAGTCCGCCAACCGCACCTGCCCATCTCCCCCCACCAGCACATTTTGTGGCTTCACGTCGCAGTGCACGTATCCCCGCCCGTGCACATACGCCAGCGCCCCAAGCAGCTGCCGAGCAAGCTCCACCACCATCTGCGGCCCGTCCTCTCGCCCCTTCACCACTGAGACCACTTCTCCAAGCAAGTACGGTGCAACCTCCAGCGCACAGTAAACGTCCCCGCGCCGCGTCCGGTACACCCCGTAGCACCCCACAATGTGCGGGTGCGCAAAGCTCACAAGCAGCTTCCCCTCCACCACCGCCGCCCGCAGCTGCTCCGCACTCGTGCCGCAGCAGCGCGTGATCTTCATCGCTGCTGCCACTTCCGGTGCGCCCCGCAGCCCCACCAGCACCACGCTCGCTGTAGCTCCGCGCCCCAGCGTTCTCCCTTGCGCGGAGAGGTTCCACGCCGAGAGCTCCTTCACTCGTCGCAAACCTATGCGACGCACCACTCCAACGTCAGCGGACTCACACGCCACAAAGCTGCTCGTCGGCTGTGTCCCTGCCCAGCCCACTGTGCTGGCATTCGTTTCAATCACAACTGCCGCTTCACTCTTCGTGGCCACCGAGCTTCCAGCCACGCTTGCGGCCGCAACACCGACCGGCGGCCACAGCTCCGCCTCTGCCACGCACGCGATCCCCGCGGCAGGAACCATGCGCGCCCGCGACGCTCGCAGCATGCGCCACGCTGCAATCCCCATGCCCACGGCTACCGCCGCCACGCAGAGGCCAGCCGACAGCGCTGCAATCGTCACGGTATTCGAGCCACCACCTCCTGCCGCATTGGACACAGCCTCCACCCCAGCAGGCTGGCTCCATGGCCTGGGGGCAGCAGCAGGTCCCTCCACAACTGCGGGTGCGCCCAGCGGCTCATCGGCAGCGAGTGGTGGTGCCGTGCGGGATGGCGCCGGATGCGCCACTTCCACCCACGCGCCCGGCAGGGGCAGCGGCAGACTAGCAGCCGGAAGCACAGCAGGCAGCTGTGCGACCGCACTCGGCATGGGGACCTGGGGTGGAGGAGAGAGCACGCACGGTGCGCACAGCGCAAAACCGCAGTCTCCATTCGGCGACAGGCGTGGGCCGCATGCCGCATCGAGAAAGCAGGTGGCGCCAGACAGGGAGATCTGCCCGCAAAGCGCGTTGTCACTTAGCGCTGCCCACGAGTTGGGAGCCGAGAAGACGAGCGTCACGCTCCCCCGCATGCCGTTGCCGCTCATGTCCAAGCCATGCAGCCAGCGGGGCAGCGTGTCCCCCCCGATCACTCCTGTGAAGGCGTTCCAGCTCAAGTTCAATCCGGTGATGTTTGGCGGCAAGTCCCGCAGGTCCAGCTCCCCGGTCATCCGGCTGCTGCCCATGTACATCACCGTCATGCCCCGCGGCAACGCTGGGAGGGCCAGAGTGCCAGTAAGCCGGTTGCCCGTAAGGTGCAGCTCTCTCAGCCCAGCCGGCAGCTCGCTGGCGTTCAGGGTGCCCGGCAGCCCGCAGTCTGTGAGGGCGAGGTAGCCAAAGGTGCGTGGCACGGCGGCTGCGTGCACCTCCCCGACCACCCGCGCCCCCACCAGCGCAAGGTGATAGAGCTTCGGGGGCAGCGCCTCCCACGCCAGCGTGCCCGTCACGTCATTGTACCCCAGCTCCAGTCTCTCCAGCCCCCGCGGCAGCGCGGCGCACTCCAGCTCCACCTCAAAGTTGGCTCCAAAGAGACTCAGAACCTTGAGTCCGCGCGGCAGCGTGGCGACGTCAATGCGCCCCGTGAGCGCGTTGCGAGAGAGATCCAGGTGCACGAGGCGCGGTGGTAGTGCGCTCAGGTCAACGTTGCCACTCAGCATGTTATCCGCAAGCAAAATGGCGTCAATGTCCAAAGGTAGGGTTGTGAGGTTCATGCTTCCCCTGAGCCCAAGTTGATTCCAGCGAATTACTCGCACGACCCCAGCAGCGCATGTAATGCCCTGCCATTGGCACACGTCCAATTTTCCGAATGTCACGACCGCAGGATTCTCGAGAGCGGCGATCATCGTCTGCATGAGCGGAGTGTCATCTCCCGCCGCGACCGCAAAAAAGAGCGCAAAACTCAAAAGCGCCAGGCAGGGAGGTCGGGAGGTGGAGTTTGAGACGGCAGCGCCTCGGACACCTGAAGCGCGCAGCCCATGCGCATGCACACCCTGTGATGACCATCCACCCTTGTCTGTTGTCGTTTCAGAGCAAAAGAGATCCAACATCACCGGTTGGAAAAGGACTTTTGGGACACTGAAGTCGGCGAGTTGCGAGAAAAAGGTAGAGGGGATTCTTACCATGCCGCGGGAGTTGCCGCCGAAGCCAAGCGCTGAACTTATGTAGCTGCACGCCCGCCTGGAGCTCTCTCTGGTGTTGCGGGCTTGGGCGTGAAGTGTACCCATACCAGAGAGCCTATGGCATAGAGTAGTGAACATACCTGTGCAGCATGTCGCAGGAAGGTGCTTAGTGCAATTAGTCGAAGGTATGCGACATTGTACGTAACAATCGTATCGACGCTACACGTGGGGACGAATCGCACCCCTCACTCTCGAACGGTTCCAGCCCTCACACCGCACGTATCACTTTCGTGGGCCATGATGACGCTGGACTCAGAGCGCGGTAGGGCGTCACCAAAGCAGCACTCTCACCAGGGTCGTCACGTTCACGTTAGATAGGCGTAATGCTCCGCATCACTCACCGAGGCCGCAGCCTCGCCGTCGCTGGCGGAGTCCGCGCGGTCGCCAATTGCGTACGGGGTGGGGGAGCGGCTGCCCGCGATGGGGAACGACGGAGTGATCTGTGGGTCGAGGTACCCCGCGTGGGCGGGCGGCGGTGGGCGACGAAGCCACAAGGCGAGGAGGACGAGGGCCGTGGGGATGACCTCCAGCACCGTGTAGAACTCGCCGGGCAGCCCGTCGCACCCAGAGGAGGCGGAGGAGGAGGCGGAGGGGAGCGGGGAGAGGCTCTGCGCAAGGATGTAGCCGGCGCGCGCCAGCAGACACAAGGAGTTGACGGCGGATATGGCAAGGATGCGCCACTTGAGCACTCGAGTGCGCGTGGACTGCAGGGGCGAGCGGTGGAGGAAGAGGGCGAGGCGCACAATGCCAACGTGGAAGTACGCCACACCCAGCCCCACGTCCAGTAGGCCGTAGCACGCCAGCAGCAGCCGCGCAGGCAGGGGCATGGTGTACACCTTGGGAGTGCGCACGCCGGCGCAGCACAGCAGGAGAAGCGGGCCCGCCGCGTAGTCGAGGGCGGTGGAGGTCACGGAGATGACAACAAAGAGGCCGCCGAGGAGGGCGATGAGGGCGGCGAAGGCAGAGCGGGGTTCCACCAGGGATGTGAGGCGGACGGCGGCAGCGAAGCGAGCGGCGTGGTACTCGCCCCACCAGAAGAAGAGGAGTAGGCAGTGAACGACCATGAGGACGAAAGAGACCGGGCCGAAGAGCGTGATGTGTAGGTAGGGGTCACACATCATCGACAGGTGGGACTGCGCGGTGCAACGCTGCCACATCGGGGATGACGCGGAGAGAAGGAACGAGAGGGCGCGCAGTGCGGCAAAGAGGAGGATGAGGGAGTAGAAGACGCGCGATACTGCCGCTGCTTCTCGAGAGCGAGGGAGGCGTTGGCGAGCGAGAAAATACAGTGAGGCAAGAGCGACACCAGCAAACGCAAGAAGAGGAAGAGTTACGAACGTTAAGCGACCGCAAGCATCGATCGATTGCGCAACGAGGGCGCTCAGATGCCGCGAAATTTTTAGCGCCGAATTTCCGCATCTTGAGCTTTTGAGAAGTTCGGTCGCTTCCTACTACCGGTAAAGGCTGCAGTCATGCGAGTCGTCGAGCTTCTCCCCCTGTTCATATTTGCGGCGACCTTCACCGCCATTGTCGCCTCATATGTAGCAACCTACTCCAGCGGTGTTCTGCGACCGTTTACTGACACTGTTTTGACGCCACCAATTAGCCTACTGATGTGCGCGGGCGGCGGTCGCCTGATTGGCCAGATTGCCTTCCCAGCGGTTCTTGTCTCCGCCCTACTGTGCACTCCCGCGCTTCACCGCGCCGTCACCACCGCCCTCGGCCCCACTCACCTCCCCGCCTTGCGTGGGCGTGTGCGTGCCTTCTTCGCGGCGTGCCTGTTGGCGTTTGTTGCCCTTGCCTTTGTCGGCCTGGTGCCCCTGCAGCCCGACATCTTGCGCGCCGCCGTGCCCACCCCCGCCACCGTCTTCCACCAGGTGTGTGCTCTAGTGTTTTTCCTGACGTCCATGATGTCCCTCGGCCTGTGGCTGTCTCTCGCCTTCGCCGTGCCCCCCACGTGCCCTCTGGCCTTCTCCGCGTCGCGCCCTCGCTCTCTCTTCAAGCTCCTGTGTCTCCTCCTCGCCCTCTTCCCCCTCCCCTCCGCCGTCGCCCTCCACCCCGCGTCCCCACTCCGCTCCTCCCTGGGTCTCTCCGACATGGACGCTGGGGGTCTCCATCAGTATGCCCTCGTCCTCGCCCTCGCCGCGGCCTTCGCCTCCTTCAGCGCCGACCTGCGCGCCTTGCGCCCGCGCCGCGCGGCCCCGTCTGCCGCCTCCCTCAGGTGAGACGCGTCACTGTGCAACTGAATGTCCCAAATACCTACTGTTCCATCAACACCACCCGGACCACCCCCGTTATTCAGAGTGCAAGGGCCGCTTTTGGGACGTCCCACATGAGATTTTCCTTGCGCGATTCCCTCTTACGGTAGTGGTGCATGAGTGAACTTGTGCGTGTGTTTCCTGGATGTGCAATGCCAAAGTTTCACGCCATTCGTGGTGCGGCGCCTTGCTCCATCATGAAGAAGCCGATTCCAGTCACTGGGTTTCGCGATTGCTCTCCATCGGAAGCCAGCAGCGTACACGGAGCTAAGCCATGTCACATGTGCTTTCCAGAGGGTTCGACCATCTTCGGCAGAGGCTCCGCCTCGGTCCCCGCGAGCGCCAATGCTGGGCGACCTGTGCCTGTCCTCTCTTCAATCACGCATGCTGTCACTGGTGCGGAGGACGCCCCTCCCGCCCTGCCCTCGGCGCGCACGCGCCCTCGACCGGTGAGCCCTGCGCAGTCGATCCCTCCACTGCCTGACAGCGCAAGAGCGCCGGCGGCATCCGCGTCGGGCAGCTCCCCGGAGGAGCTCCCCACGGACTCCAAGCCGCCATGGTCTACTACCAGCGCGCCACCTGTGGATGCCGGCGCTGCCGCAGCCGCGGTGGCACACCCCAAGCTTGTGGCGGTGCGGTTTGAGTCCTTCGACGATGTGTGCTCCGCCTTCAAAAATACCAAGGCACAACCGCCCATCACAAAACTGCAGGACTCGTCGTACGTTGTGGTGCTTCCTTGGGCGGAAGTGGAGGCTGTGGTCGCCAGCGCGCAGCTGCGCAAGGTGGCCGTGCGGGTGCTCAAGGACATCCCCAAGGCGGTGCCCGGCTACGACCACCTGCGGCAGAGCAGCGACGCGGCGAGCGCCCCTCTCACACTTGAGCGCTTTGCGCCAACGAGCTCCCTGGTGGCGGCGATTGAGTATGCGTTCGCATTGGTGTTGCATCGCATGCCCGAGTCCGATGTGGTGGAGTGTGCGCTGGCGCTGCCCACTAGCGAAGTGCCGCCCGAGGGGCGCGCGTGGCGTGCCTTGGTTGTCACACTGGTGGCCCACGGCTGCTTTGTGAGCTGGATCCGCCACCCTGAGTGTGCCCGCATCCTCGCACGTGAGCTGGTGGCTCTGCCGTGGCGCGAGCTGGTGCGCAGTGCCGCAGCTCACCCCGCACCCCCCTTGCAGATCAGCGCAGCCGTGCTGGGGCTGGCACGCGCGCTTCCCAGCCACCGTTGGCTGCTGGTGTGGCCACTCTACATCCTCTTCGACCCGCGGCGGGAGCTGTGCTCGAATGCGCAGTGGACGGAGCTAACCTACCAGTCCTTCGCTGCTGGCGTTGTGCGTGAGGTGCTGGAGACGCTGCGTGGTGGCAACGTGCTCAGTGCGGACTTCTTGCGTGTCCCACCGGGGGCCGCTCTGGCGTCCCCGCTGCTTGTGTTGGTGCTGCGGGAGATGGACGCCCGGGAGGTGGTGTCGCGCGCACTCATCGCCGAGCTCCTCCCCGGCGCCATCTTGCAGACCCTGCTGGCTGCCGCGCCCGCTTCAGCCATCTCCTGCCGCCATGTGGCTGTGCTGCACAGCGTCGTGGAGGGCTGCTGTGGGACTCTCAACTTCAACGCGTTGCGCGCCCCCGATTGCTGGGTGGATGCTGCCGACATGCTGGTGGCAATGCTGTGGCGCGATCGCCGAATTGACGCAGCGACCACGGTGCGATGTGTGCGCGAGCTGCGCCGCCTCACCGTGCCGCGGTCGGAGCGCGACGTGGCGTGCTGCGTCACCGCCTTCTCGGCGCTAGCCAGGGCTGCTCCAGTGAGCGGCGCCGCGGTGACGGACGCCGATCCCGTCGCCGTGGTGCGCGGGCTGGACATCGATGGGGCGCTGGTGGTGGAGGTGCTGGACAAGTGGCCGCCGGACGTGCCCAAAGTGATGCACGAGGGCGTTGTGGGCGCGCTGGTCATGCGTTTGGCTGACGCGGCGGTGGGCGCGAGCGCTGCGCGCCCATCTGGCATGCTGTCCATGGTGGGGGACACCCTCTCACGTGTGCTGTTCGGCCGAAACACTCGCGTGGTGGCCTTTTTGAACCAAGCTCTGGCCAAGGAGCGGATCCCCACTTCGCTGATGGACGTGCCGAGCAGCGGTCTCGCTGTGTGGACGGTGGCGGCGCGTGCCGATGTGCAGACGGTTGGGGGGCTGGACGAGCACCCGCGGGCTGTGCTGGACGGACTCCAGCAGCTGCTGCGGGTGACGACGGAGAAGCTGGAGAGTGGCAGCATGGTGCTGTCGGAGGCCTTGGACTTCTTTGGCCCACGCTGCGGTGTGGCCATGCTACTGGCGAGCACCAGCCCACGTACGGCGCAGTGCATGGACCCGGCGCGCCGCGCAGTGGAGCGAGGGTGCGCTGCGCGCGATGAGCTCATGAAGGCCGCAGCTGTGGCCGAGGAGCTGCTGTGCGGCCGCTGCACCTCCGGCAGCGCCTCCGCGGCCACTTGCCTTGTCGGTGACTTGCCAGCAGCCCACGACTTGGCGGCGCGGGCGGTGCTGGACGTGCGTGTCGCTGACGTGGTGGAGTGGGTGGACGCCGCGATGAGTCCGGTGTGGCGCTCTGTGCTTGTGGCTGGCGGAGCTTTCTTTCGCACGGCTGGCGCCGTGCAGCGCCTCACTTCCCACGCTCCGCTGCTGCAGGCGCTGGCACAGCGCGTGCTGCCCACAGTCACCGCCGTGCTGGCGCTGTACCGCGCGGCCGTGACGGGCCAGTGCACCCTGCGTGACTTCTGCACGGCTGTGCTGCAGCGTCCCACGCTGCCCACCTCTCGTACGTTCGACGCCCCAGATGTTGAAGACGTGCACGCACTGCTGCAGCGGATGCGGGACTTCCTTTCACTCAGCCCCGTGCGCGATCTGCTGGCCCAGACGGGTCCGGCTGTAGAGCTTGCGCTGCCGCCGCTTTCGACGCTCTGCGCCGAGCGGGCGCTCGCTGCTCTCATCATGGTGAGGCGGAGGGAGCGTGCGTCCGCATGTGCCGCAGCGCTGCTCGGCGCCCTGCCGGCGCTGGGCGCACCGGCGGAGCTTGGCGCTGCGCCTGCACTCTATGCACTCGCAGCCCCCGCGGCGCTGTGGGACCAGACCATCGGGCAGGTGGAGGCGGCAGCTGAGGCTCAAGGGGAGGTGGCGCTGCGGCTAGGTGACGCCTCGCCGGAGGAGGTGGCGCTGCTGCGCATGATGAGTGACCCAGCGTGTGCTGCGCTGGTGCAGTGGCTGCGCGCCAATCGCCAGTCGGCCGACGCTCTGCTGCGCGACTTGCGGGACGAGGCGGTGGGGGAGATGCGGGACGTGGCGGCTGACCTGGTGCTGGTGCGGCAGGCCTTGGACCCCTACCTGTCGCGCGACCCACCCGCCACCGAGCAGGCGGCTGTGGCGCTGCTGGCGGCCAGGCCTTGCGACGCCAGAGCTGACCAAGCGCTGCGGCGCGTGGCCACCAACCTGGAGCGGCTGAAGCAGGTGCGCAACGAGGCCATGCGCGACAGCGCCCAGCGCGCCCTCGACGAGGTGGAGGAGGTGATGCTGGGGTCGTTCGTTGTGACGATGCCGGTGGCCAGCGCGGCCACGCACCGGTGGGAGAATGCAGCGAGGGGTGCGCGGCGTGACGCTAGCAACCTGACGCTCTTGCAGTCGCGCGTGGCGGTGCTGCGGACGTCAGAGCGGCATGACACCCTCATCCGAGCATTCTTGGCGATATTGGACACGGTGGAGCGCTACTGCACCGCGCTCACCCAACGCGGCACGTCGGGAGCCCTGCGGCACGTGCTGCACTCTGCGCAGCCCGTGGACAAGCGCATCAAGGCCACCACTCCGGTGCACGCCATCGACCTCCTGATCGCGCGGCTGCGCGAGGAGTCGGCACTGTGGGAGGCCCAGCTGGCGCGCGAGCGGCAGCAGCGCCCCGCCCTGCGGGCTCTCGGAATGAGGGAGGTGGGGGCCATGCTGCGGGCGGCGGTGGACGTCGACAACACGGAGGCTCTGCTGGAGGCGTGGCGCCAGTGCGGCTACTGCTTTCCCCGCATGTCGCTGAGCGAGTTCGCGGAGTGTCTGCAGTGCCCGACTCCACGCGTGGCAATGCGCGCCGCTGCGGCTGCTGGCGGCTGGCGGTGCACGTGCGCGGCTGCAGATGCCACCGTTATTGTCGCCCCGGTGTGTGCGGCGTGTGGCGCATGGTACTGCACCACCTGTGCCCACGTGGTGGCGTCGGGCACTGCGCTGTGCGTACGGTGCAACCGGGCGTGGCGCTGTCTCGCGTGCACGGCTGTCAATATCAGCTCCGCGCGGTGCGCGGGGTGCGAGGTGTGGCGCTGCGCTTGCGGCAGCCTGTGCGCGGCGAGTGACGCCACATGCGTCATGTGCAGCCGCCAACCACCCGACGATGCTGCGGCGGTGGTGCCTGTGCAGGCCCCGCGGGGCATTGCGTGCGCAGTGTGCACGGCGGATGGGGCCATGGTGGCGGGACGGTGCACCGTGTGCACGGCGTGGGCGTGCGAGACCTGCACCAGCCACAACGCTGGCGACTTCGGGAACTGTGGGGTGTGTGATGCGGCGCAAACGCCGGCGTCCCGAGCGAGGTCTGTGAGTCGGAAGCGATGCGCCGCAGATATGGCGTGGCTGGTGAATGCGCTGCACGAGTGCGACACCGCGGTGCTGCTCGGGGCTGTGGACACCATGTGGGAGCAGCTGGCCCGCCGCGCCCGCGAGACGGATGTCGCGGTGGCGCGGGAGCGGGGGGCGGCGCCCGCGCCGGAGGTGCCCGCGGGGTGGGTGCGCCGCGTGCGGGTGGTGGAGGCGGCAGCGGAGGCGGTGATGGCGGTGACGCTGGCGGAGGTGGCGGGGGCAGCGGGGCCGCAGGGGGTGCTGCCGCTGTTGGATGCGCGGTGGTTCATGTGCTGCGCCGAGGACACTCCCATGCAGGAGGTCACGCGGGTGCTGCTGCGGATTGAACATCGGGATGCCCCGCTGGTGGTGCTCATGGACGCCCACCTGCTGGCCCGCCCCCACCAGCTCCTCATTGTAGAGCGGCTAGCCCACATCGCGGCGCGCGGGGAGTGCGCCCACACCCTCATCGTGCACGCCAACCACCGCGCACCCGTGGTGTCCCGCCTGCCCCGCGACATTGCCGACGTCGTGGACGCGGCCGCCCTGCCGAGCGATGAGGACATGCGGAGGCTGATGCGCACGCCCCTGCGCGTGCACGTGGTGACGGGGGACGGCAAGACGGCGGCCATTCGGCGAGTGGCGGGGGTGCGGGGTGGGGAGCGGGGGGGAGGGGGGGACAACCTGCCCTACCACCTGGCGGATGAGCTGAGTGCGGATGCGCTTGTGCAGGCCCTGGCCCTCCACGGCCCCAGGACTACCAGCGCACATGGCGTGATCGAGGTGCGGGCGGTGCGGCTGGCGCGGTGGGTGCACCCGCCGGCGCGGGTGCAGCGGGCCCTCCTGCAGGCCCTGCTGCTGGGGTACGTCGATGCACCGCCGCTGCGGCCTGTGGTGCGTGCGGCCACCACTGCGCCGCTGCATGTGGCGATTGAGGCGGACGAGGCACTGGTCGCGTGCACACCGCTGCTGCGCTGGCTGGACGTCACGCGCCTGCCGGCCCCGCGGGAGGTGCTGGCGCGGCTGGCGCCGGGCGCGGCGCAGGTCGCACGTGCGGCGCCGCCCACGGAGTTTGAGCGGCTGGCGGACGCGGGGGTGGAGGGAGGGCTGGACCGCGCGTGGCGAGGGGAGCGCGCAGCGGCGCACTTTGTGGCGCGGGTGGCCGTGTGGTGCGCACGTGTGGGGGCGGCCGACAAGTCGGAGGCGCCGCTGGCGATGGCGCGGACGGTGGACGTGACGCCCGAGGAGGAGGTGCGGGTGCTCATCGCAGCCACGGGGCTGCCCGAGCCCTCGTGGCGCACCCTCGCCAACCTGGTGGCCTTCCTCGATGGTGAGCTGCGGCGGCTGGAGGACCCCAATGCCTCCCTGCCCATGTACGTGCAGCAGCACCCAGGCCTCGGCCGGCTGCTCGTGTACATGACGCTGCGGCTGGCCAAGGACTTCGCCACCCCCGCCCTGGCGGCGGCCAACGCGCGGGACCTCTACGGGAGCAACCTGCTGCAGGCGTATGCCCTCACCCCCAACTCCCGGTGGGCGGAGCGGCCGGCCCCCTACGTGGTGCAGGGCACGGGGGGACATGGGGTGCAGTTCCTGGGCGACCCCATGGTGGACGAGGTGATGCGCCTGTGCGACCGCGATGGCCGGCCGGTGGACGAGGCGGCGTGCATGACACAGGCCTTCTACGTGGAGGAGCTGCTGCCCTACCGCCTGCTGCGCCCAACGGCGGCGGCCAGCGCGGCGGTGGGGGAGGCGGCGGGTGAGGTGACGCCGGCAAGTGTGCCGCGCAGCATGGCGGAGCAGCAGCAGGAGTTTGTGAGTCAGCTGGCGCGGCTGCTGCCGGCCGGGGGGGTGGTGGACGAGGACCTGGTGTGGGGGCGGCACGCGGAGTACATGGACGAGACGCCCGGGGGCTTTGTGATCACCGGGGACACCATCAAGAAGCTGGCGGGGCTGGCGGTGCGGTGGCGCAACGGACTGCCCTCCGTCATCATGGGGGAGGCGGGGTGCGGGAAGACGGCACCCGTGCAGTTCCTGGCCCGACTCATGGGGGCGCAGGTGGTGATCGAGAAGCTGGCGGGGGGGACAACGCTGGGGGCCATACACGAGCTGGTGAAGAGAGCGGAGGGGCACGCGCAGCGCGACGGGGAATGCGGGGCGGTGCTCTTCCTGGACGAGTGCAACGCCTGCGAGCACGTGGGGGCCATCGAGGTCCTCCTCCTCGAAAAGCTCGTCTTCAATCCTGAGGTGCGCGAGTGGCGCCCTGTCGTTGGCAACGTCCATGTGGTGGCTGCCTGCAACCCCTACCGTCGCCTGCCCGCCCGCCTCCTCGAACGCCTGCAGCGCGCGGGCATGGGGTACCTGTGGGACGACGCACATGCGGAGCAGTTTGGGGCGGTGCCCATGCGGCATCTCACCTATCGTGTGCGCCCGCTGGGGGAGGCGATTGTGCCCCTCATTGCGGACTATGGGCGCCTGGACCCTGCGGAGGAGGAGCAGTACATCCGATGCATCCTCGCCGACCCCGACACGCCTGCCGCTGCGCCGCAGCCTGCTGCACCGCAGCCGCAGGCCTCTCCGCCGCAGGCTGCCCGCGATGTGCCCATGCGGCCCCCGCCGGCACAAGGCATGTGGCAGCCACCCGCTGGTCCTGGGCGCATCCACGCAAGAGGACGTGGTGGGCCACCATCCGGCGGCCGGCGGGCGTTTGTGCCGCATTTTTTCAGCGGTGCGGCCGGCGATGACTCCGCCGGGCCGCAGCCTCATGGCCTCCCCGGCATGTTTGCTGCGTTTGCCGCCCCGGCTGTACCAGTGGGAGCTGTGGTTGGCGTGCAGCGCGCTGCTGCTGGCGCTGCGCCGGCTGCCAGTAGCACACCGTTTGCTCGACATCGGGCACTCTTCGAGGCCGGGGGCTTTCCCCCGCCGGACATGGGGCCGGGCTTTGCCGCGGCTCCGGGCGTTCCCGTGACGATGCTGTGCCGCTGCCGCGGGCGGGGGTGCCCACGCTGCCTCGTCGCGCAGCCGCCGCCCGCACCCGGTGCCGCGGCGGCTCCGCGCGCTGCTGCCAGGCGGCCGCCGCTGTCGGCAGCTGCACGCGCCGTGCTGGACCCCGCGGCGTGGAAGCTGCTGGCGGACGCGGTGGTGATGGTGCACCGGGCGCTGGCGGCGCAGCCGGAGCTCGCGGCCCCCGTGTCGCTGAGGGATGTGCAGCGGGCTCGGCTGCTGCACGTCTTCTTCTCCACCCACCTTCCCCTCCAGCACGTTGCCTACGGCGCAGCGGCGCCCGAGCCCTTTGTTCGCCCCGGGGAGCTCACGGAGGCGCAGCTGTCGGCTCTGCTGGCGGTGGTGGTGGGGTATGGCGGGCGCGCCGCCGACTTGGAGGGCTTCATGGACGACGTGGCCCAGTGCTTCGGCGTGGAGAGTGGGGGGCGTGCGCGGGCCATTGTGCGCGCGGTGCAGGAGGCGGTGACGCGGCAGTGCGCGCCGGGGGAGCGGGTGCTGGCATACAACACGGCGCTGGTGGAGAACTTCTTCACTATGGTGGTGTGCGCCGCCCTCAAGATCCCCCTCTTCATCGTGGCCCGCCCGGGCACCGCCAAGTCGCTGGCCAAGACGCTGCTGGAGGCCTCCATGCGGGGGCCCCTCTCCCAGAACGAGTTCTTCCGCCGCCTCCCCGAGCTGGTGGTGCGCTCCTACCAGTGCATGCCCCTCTCCCAGCCCGAGACCATCCTCGACGTGTTTGCGTCTGCGCGGCACATCCAGAAGCAGCTCACCGCACACACTCCCGCCCGGCGGTCCCCCACCCCCCAGCGGCGGCGCGGCACTCTGGTGCTGCCGACGGCCGTGGGGATGGTGGGGCTGGACGAGATCGGGCAGGCGCAGGCCGCCCCGCGGATGCCCCTGCGGGTGCTGCACGGGCTGCTGGAGGACGAGCGGCCGGACGAGCGGGTGGCCGTGCTGGCGCTGTCCAACTGGGCCATCGACTCCTCCATCCTGTCGCGCGGCCTATACCTCACGCGGGCGGGGCTGGGGCACGGGAACGACGAGGAGGACCTCCTCCTCACGGCGCGCGGGCTGTGCGGCGGGCAGGATGGCGTCCCCCCGCACGCCGCGGTGGCGCGGATGCTGCCGCCGATTGTGCGCGTGTACCTGCGTCTGACCCGCGACATGGAGGCCTCGGATGGGGACTTCGTGCAGCGCGAGCTGCACCGCCTGCGGGGCCTGGCCCCGCGCGATGAGGCGCCGACGCCGGCGCGGATGGCCGCGGTGCTGGAGGACGGCGGGGTGGATGGAGGCGGCATCGACGTGGACGCGGAGGTGGCGGCCGCGGAGGCGGCGCGAGCGGCGGTGGCGGTGGCGGACATTGGCGCAGCCGACGAGGACGACTCCGCGGAGGGGCTGGGGCTGCCTCCGGGGCGGGAGCTGTATGGGCTGCGGAACATGTACTCCTTGTGCTCGCAGCTGCGGGCATGGGCGGTGGCCAACCCCGCGGCGGCGGAGGTGCCGTGGGAAGCCTTCGAGCGCATGGTGCGCCGCGACTTCGGGGGCGTGCGCTTCCTCCCGCGTGTGCTGCGCGCCTTCAGCCACGCCCTGGGGTACCCCCCCGTGCCCTCACACCTCGCTGTCGCCGCGGGCATGTCGGGCAGGGACATGATTCTGGAGTGCCTCAATGACGCCTCGTCGCGCTTCCCTCTCGTCATCGTCCACGACCTTGCCGCCCTCTCGCTCGTGGTGGCGCGTCTGTTGGAGCCCGCCGTCCGCCGCCTGCGTGCTACGCTGCCGGCGGCTGACACCACCACCCTGCCGCCCCTGCAGGTGGTGTTTGGCCCCGCGTTTGCGGACGACTGCTCCCACACGCACATCTGCCGGAGCATCCGGCAGGTGAAGGCGGCGATGGAGGCGGGGTCGTGGGTGGTGCTACTGGACGCCAAGGAGCTGTACGAGCCTCTCTACGACCTGCTGTGCGGCAACTTCATCGTGGAGTGGGGCCAGCGGTACTCCCCCCCACTTTCCTTGTGTCGCCCTTCCTGCACACGTATTTGCTGTGGCGCTCAGGTATGTGACCGTGCGGGTGGACGCGGAGAGTGAGCGGCGAGGTGTCTTTGTGCACAACTTCTTCCGCCTCATCGTCTTCGCCGACGTCCCCTCGGCCACTCGCTTCCCCACCGCCCTGCGCCAGCGCCTTGCCCCGCACGCCGTGCCCATCAACGCCCTGCTGTCCTCCCCCGAGCACGCCTCTGCCCTGCAGCTTGCGCAGCGCGCGCGCGCGTTCGCCTCCATCACCAACGTGCAGGCGGCGGGCGCAGCTCCGCGCGTGCTGTCGGCGGAGTACTTCGTGTTCCCCGGGTGGTCGGCCGACACCATCCCATCGCTGGCTGCGGCGAACCGCGCGGAGGTGGCCGGGAGCACTGCTGTGACGGTGGACGTGGAGGCGGCTTGGAGGGAGCTGCTGGGCGCAGCGGTGCCGGATGCTGCAGCGCGTGCACGCCTGACGCGCGTTGCCAGCGATGCCGACGGCGCGGCGCGTGTTGTGCGTGAGCACGCGGCGGCGGCGTGGCCCACGCTTGGGGCAGGGCTGGCGCGGGTGTGGCCGCGTGGCGTGCGCATGGCGGTGGCCACGACCTTCGGGCCCCTGCCAGCGGCGGGGGAGCGGGTGTGTGGGGGCGTGGCGTGCGACGTGGTGGACGTGCTGGAGATGCGCACCTCTGACCACTTGCTGCGCATAGTCGCCGACGCCTACGGCGCCAACGCCCCCGCGGTGACAGTGCTGACGGCGGACGCCCGGGAGGTGCCGCGGGCTGTGCTGCAGCGCGTGGTGTGCGCCGTGCGCGACGCAGCGTCGGCTGCGAGGGATGCGGCGCGGCGAGTGGTGGTGCTGTGCCGCGTCGTGCGGGCGCGTGGCGCCGTGGGGGCGCCGCCGCCGCTGCTCTTCGACACGGCGTGGGTGCGCGTGCACTGCGACGCCGCTGCCACCCACGACCCTGTGGAGGGCGCCGCCGCAGACGTGGTGGACATGCTGCTGCGCAGCGGACCGGCGGAGCTCTTCCGGGCACCCAGCGATCGCGAGGACGTCGCCGGGGCGGCACCAGCAAGCGCCTTCTTTGTGTCGCTGATGACGTCCGCCATGCCGCGCATACTGGCTGGGGTGCCCGCGAGCGTGCGGTCCGCGCTGCTGGCGCAGGGCCCGGCGCACAATGGGCCACTCTCTGGAGCCCTTGTGCTGCGCACTCTCGACGCTGCGCTGGTGGAGGCCGAGGCCTTCGGTGGTGGTGGCACCGTGCCCGCGGGGCTGGCACTGCTGGAGCGGGCGGCCACCAACGCAGAGGAGCTGGTGCTGCCGCGGACCTTCCAGGCGCATGTGCTGGCGCAGGTGGAGGCGCTGGTGGCGCGCGCGCTGCGGCGGGTGGTGGCGCTGTGTGTGCGGGCGGGCGTGGCGGCGGCGCTGGAGGCTCGCTCCACTACCCTGACCCGCATCTGCGATGCCATGCTGCGCGACGCCGCCGCCACCCCCTTCACCGCCGACGTCGCCCTCGACGAGGCCGTCCTGCCGCCGCCGCCGGCCGCCGGGGCGCTGCCCTACCCCTTCGCCAGCCTGGTGTTCGACGCAATCGAGGACTGTGGGCGAGCCCTCTCCGTGCCTGAGCAGGCGGCGCGGGTGCTGCGCGGGCCCCTGGGCCCCTTTGTGCGCGACATGCCGCCTGCCTCGCTGCCCTCGTACGCCGAGTACGCCGTGCGCCGGCTGCTGGGGGCCGGGCCCTTGGCCGCCTCGCGCCATGTGGTGGTGCGGGCGGCGGTCGACGTGTCGTCAGCCCCGGAGGCTGGGGCAGTGGCGGTGCATGGGGCTGTCCGGCACCTGGAGGGCGCGCTGCGCACGCTGGCGGCGCTGGCCTCCCTGTGCCCCGCGGAGGTGACATTCCTCGTCAGTGAGCCGTCGTGTGGGGCCGCCGAGGCTGCGGTGGACGTGGTGAGCAAGCGGCTGCACTACGTGGTGTACGAGGTGCTGGCGCCGCCAGGTGGGGTGCTGCGCGGGGATGTGTCCACCCTTGCACGCACGCACGCGTGGCGGACGGCGCTTCTGCGGAGCGCCGCGGCGGTGCAGAGCGGACTGGCGATGCTGGAGGAGGAGGGGCACGATGATGAGGGCGGGCTACGCGCGCAGCTGCTGCGGGTGAGCGCCTTCGCCGTGGTGGCGCGGCGGGCCGCCAATGTGGCCTTCACGCAAACCCTTGGGCCACTGCTGCCGGCGATGTGGCACGGGCTGGAGTCATGCGAGGGGGTGGGGGGACGGGCACCCATGGAGGTGCAGGTGCTGGAGCACGTGGCCGACGTGCTGCACCGCGCCATCCTGCGGCCGGCGGAGCAGCGCGTGCACGAGCTCTTCCCGTGGGGCACAATGTGCCCGGTGACCTTGGACACGCGGCAGGTGGTGCCGCTGCCGTGCGGCCACCCCGTCGCACGCTCCTACCTGCCGACGGCGGTGGCCAGCGGATGCCCGCTGTGCAAGCAGGCTGTTTCCGCCGACTGGCCCGCGCGTGTGCCCGCCGACGTGGCCGCATCGCTCGCCGGGCTGGGGGCTGCGCAGACGTCCGCCGCGTCGGTGCTTGCTGAGCTGCTGCTGCAGGTGCTGCCGCGCGCCCCATGCCCGCCTCCGCTCGCGTATGCGTCGCATGCGCGCAGGCCATTTTGCCGCCGCGCATGCGCGGAACAGACGAGCTGCTGCCGCCCCTCCGCGCGGTGCTGCGCGGGTGCGAGGAGCGCGAGGCGCTGGTGCCCGTGCGGGTGGCTCTTCATCTGCTGCTGCGCGTGGCGTATCCGCAGTATCGCCTACGGCGTGCTGACGACATGTGCGTACACGAGGAGCCCAGCGCTGCCGACGTGCGTGGGGAGCTGGCGCGGCTGCTGGAGCAGCATGACCACCCGGACGATGTCATGAGCGCGGCGGTGGCGGCGATGCAAGACCGCTTCGCTGTGTACGAGGCGTGCCCCGAGCGGGAGCTGGCGGAGGCGCGGAGCGTGGGCGTGCCGATGCACCGAGCGGATGTGGTGGTTCGCGTGGCCAGGCTACGATTCGTGGCCTCCGCAGTGGTGGCGGCGGCCACGGGTGGTGGGGATGTTGCGTTGGCGCGTGGGCCATGGGTTGCGGAGATCATGGCCATGACGGATGACGAGGCTGGGCTGAGGCAGCATGTGGTCGAGGCGGTCGCCCGGCTGGTGGGGGCGGAGAGCGTGGTGGAGCTGGCGGATGCGCTGGGCGTGCCGCCGCCCCGCTGGCTGGTTGACCTGCGCGCTCGTGTGGCGGAGCAGGCTCGCCCGGACCCCTGGCGAGTGCGAGGTGTGGGGTACATGCAAGCGCTGCAATCTCGCATCGCCGACCCAGCGCAGGTGCACCGCCTGTGCCGTTTGTGTTCTTGTTGCATGGTTTTGTGCTTGCAGGCGGTGACACCGGGAGTGGACGGCGTACTGGCGGCGCTGCGCATGCAGGCGCTGCGGCGCCTCGGCGACGCGCCAGCTGCGCAGCTGGCGGCCAAGGGGTGGGGCCTGTGCGTGCTGCCCATCACTGGCGACACCGCGGTGCTCACCGTCCACGCCCACGCGCTCGCACTGCACGTAGCGGCCGCCTGCCGCGGCGTGCCGGGGTGCCCGCTGGCCGTGCTGTGCGAAGGCCACGCCGCGAGTGGAGGGCTGTACCTGCCCGCCATGCCCGATGCCTTCGCCAGCGAGCAAGCGGCGCAGATCTGGCACTGCTCGGGGTGCGGCTTCCAGTACCTCATTGGCGACTGCACGCAGCCCATGGAGCGGCGTCCCTGCCCCGGGCCGGGCTGCCGGCTGGTGATCGGCGGAGACAACCACGCCCCGGCGCCCGGGCAGGTGCGGGGAGCGCCGCCGCGCACGGGACACTGCGTGGGACCGGTTGGGACGGAGGTGGAGCTTGCCCCCGTGCGCACCCTGAACTTTGCCACCGCCGTGCTGCTGCGTGCGCTGGTGGACGCTGCGGCGCTGGCGGGTGCGGCGGCCTCCCCGGCGACGGCGATGGGCATGGTGCGGTCGCCCCATGCGCCCAACGAGGGGACGGTGGTGGAGTACTTCCGGCAGCATGTCATGGCGGATGTGCGGGTGCTGGCGGGGGCGCTCAACGTGGCGGTGGCGGACGCGTATCTGCTGGTGCACTGCGCAGCGGCGCGTGTCGATGGCACGCTGCATGGGGACTTCGCCACGGAGGCTGCACGCGATGCTTTCGAGCGCGCGGCTGCGGTCGCCCTGGTGGCCCCCGTGCTGGCCCAGCGGCAGTCGCTGCTGGTGGGGGCACAGCGCGCCGACGGTGTGCTGGAGGCGGAGGTGCGTGGACTGCTGAGCGACACGCCGCCCCTGTGGGCGCCGCACGTGCCAGCCACCCCCGCCGCAGTGCTGCGCTCGTGTGAGGCGGCTATGGGCGGGGCGGACCGCCGTACCACCGCGGCGGTGGTGTTTCTGCGGCGCCTGCTGGCCAAGCAGACGCTGGCGTCGTTGCCGTGGGCGCCGGGCGCCCTGCAGGTGCTGCGGACGGTGGCGGGGCGACTGGACCGGCGGATGACGCATGCGCGGATGGCGCAGGTGAGTGTGGGGTGGCTGCTGGGCAGCGACGTGCTGGCGCAGCACGAGCGCGAGGCCGTTACGGAGGGGCTCCGCGCACTGGAGCACTGCTTGTCCGCGCTGGTCCCGGCGGCCGAGCGGCTGACGCAGGAGTCCCCGTTGTCGGCCCTTGTGCCCATCGCGGGCTCGCCCTCGTGGCGGGTGCAGGCGGCGCTGGCGGAGCTGCAGAACCGCGTGGTGGGCGAGGCGTACGCCCTGCTGTCGCTCATGGACACACCCGGCGGCGCACGGCCCGTGCAGGGTGCTGACGCACTGCCGCTGCCGCCGGATGCGCTGAAGGTGTCTCTGGTGGACTACCGCGACGCCCACGCGCTGGCGGTGTCGGGGGATGAGTCCCTGCTGCCCTTCATCACAGCCTACCGCACCTCCACCAACGCTGGCGACAGCGGTGGGGGTGGGTTCGACCTTGTGGGGCTGGCGGTGGCGCTGGCTGAGCGCTTCGCCGCGCCCCTTCCCGTGGTGGAGCCGCGGAGCGCCATTGTCTGCCGGCTGGTGGACATTGGGGAGGTGAGGGCTGGAGCAACGCGGGGTGAGCGGCTGCCCGCGCGGGCGCGTGTGGCATTTGCGCGCGTAGGCCTGGCGCGAGGTGGCATGAGCGTGGTGGAAGGAGCGCTGCCTGTGTTTGAGCTGGTGGCGGGAGCGCCGGACACGACGGAGGGGCCGGAGCGGCCGGTGGAGCGCTGTGCAGCGGAGCTGGGCATGGCTCCTTCGGAGGCATTGGCCAGCCGCCTGGCGGCCCTACGGCGCGACCCCGCGCTGGCCGACGTGCTGACGACGCGCCACGCATTTGATGTGCTGCTGTGGCTGCACGTGGCGGTGCGCGCCGAGCGCCTGCGCGACCTGCCCCTGCTGTTCCCGTCGCTGCGCGAACTTGCCTACCCTCTTCCCGCGGGCACGCGCGGAGCAGTGGTTACGCAAGCAGTGCAGAGCTGGGTGGCGCAGCGCAGCGACGCCGCCCTCGCCGACGTGGTGGCGCGGCTGACGGAGCTGCTTGTCCTGTACTCGGCGCGAACGGGGGCGGAGGTGGGGCCCATGGCGTCCCTGCGTGAGCAGGTGGAGTGGCTGGTGGGGGAGGCGGGTGACGAGAGGCCGGAGTGGCTGGACGACATGCCCGGCGTGGACGACGCGGAGCTGCGGGAGCGGCCTGGGGAAGCCGGTGGGCCAGAGCGCGCGCTGGTCACCATGTACACGGTGGCGGTGTGGGCGCTGGTGGTCGCCGAGCTGCTGCGACGCTGAGGTATCGGGGACACTTGCCTGTGTGGCACAAGCCGATTTCTGCAAGCACGCTTTGGGGCGCTTTGCTGGCACCTTGCAGGATTTCATGGACCACTGAGAGACTCGCTGGCGGCTACGACGGGCGCGATAACGATGCTCACACATATGTGTGTGTGAACGTCATCTAAATATCTAACAACACACAACAACAAAGTAGCCACAGGTCTCACGCGAGCAAGCCGCGTTACCGCTCATGCCAGCAGCTGCCACCCCACACTCACCTCGCGCTCCCCAGCCCCCTGCTGTGCCGCCTCATTGGCTCCAGCGTATGTCGTTTCACAAGGAGGGAAAAGTCTCCCGCAAAAGAGCAACTCGACTGTTAAAACCGTTCACTCGCACTCATGGCTGCTGCAGCTCGCCGCAAGCAGGAGATCCCTGAGCCGCCGCACCGTGTAACTCCAGCCAGCGGTGGCCTCGTACACGGCCGCGCAAGTGAGTCCCGCCCTGCTCCCTCTGGTGCCGCGATTGGCGGGACGGGTATTGCCGCGATTGGCGGGACCGGCGAAGGGCGTCACTGGCACGACGGCTCATCGCAGAACACTGGGAACGTTCTCGGTTCGCGCCCTTCAATCCGCTTGGCAAAAGGAGCGAAGCATCAGCAGAGTGGCAACGACATGAAGGATGTGCTGGGGCAGGGCGGCCTGCGGTGGGACGGTGCGCAGCCGCAGCCGAGCGGCTACGCCGGTGACGCATAGCCTGCGCGCGCTCGACGTGGTTTGTCCACATGCCTTGCTCTCTGCTGAACACCATCATCTTCAGCAATCCTAAGCCCCGTGCGGGAGCCGAGCCTTGCACTGTAGTGTGTACGCTTATGTCTGCCTCTGTTGTCATCCTAACTTCTCCTACACTTCCCCCCTCCCTCGCCGTCCACTTCGTGGGTGTTGCCACCACCGCCAGCAACAGCAACAACCACCTTTCCCTTTCCCGTTGCAACAAATGCGCTCGGCTGGCAAATCCAGTGGACGAGTGCTGGGGGATATCTGGAGCAGCAGCGCCCAGGTCCCCTCTGTTGATGTGTGGCAGCCGCGGCGCGCAGGCGAAAGAAGAGAAGTGAAGTTGCAGGTCAGAGACACACACTGACACACACAACATCACCCCACTCCGGCAAAGGGGCACAATCAGCACAGCGCTGCCACACATGCGCGCTCAAGCATCACCAGCCCACCGTCACACCCACCGTCCCCCTCGAGGGTGCTCAGTAGCACTTGGCGTGCGCCGACGTCTTCACGTTGACGGGCACCTTGAACGTGAAGCTCCCAGTGCCAGTGCACGTGTTCTTGCTGTGGCGCCGGCGGCGGTGGTGGTGGCCGCCGGAGTGCTTGCTGGGCGCAGCAGCAGCAATGTGCACCATTTTGAGGAGGGTGATTGACGGGAGGGCTGCAGTTTGTGCGCCACTTCAGGAACGCGCGAAAACCACGGCGCGCGAGTCTCTTCTCACATTTTTGTGGATGTCCCAAAAGGGCGGCCGTGACAAGACACACACAACAAAATCTCCTCCTCCACCAAAGTGGAGGGAGAGACGGCCGAGAGCGAGCACGCGCAGCAAGAGCGTAAACGAGGGCGCGATGGAGACGGGCGCGAAGACGAAGGCGACTCCCTTGCCCACGATTTGAAGGCGGAGGCGCATTGCGCGCTGCTTTGGATGGGCGTGGTCAAGAGCGGCATCGAGGAGGAGGAGAAGCACGAGGGGATGAGCGCAGAGCTGCTCAGCCACGAGGCCCTCGGCACGGACTTCAAGGCGAGCGATGGAGTGCTGGCAGAGATGGGGCAGCGCGCGGGGGGGGCGGGCGCGGAGGGGCTGCTGCGGGCGAGCGCGGGAGCGGTGCCCGCGCGGCAGCGGGAGGTGGAGGTCATGGAGCGGCACGTCAGAGCGGCGGCGGCGCGCGCGGAGGCGGTGGTGAACTTGGAGGCGCGAGCAGCGACGGCGGAGGTGGAGGCGCGGCGGGCGCGGGTGACAGAGGAGGTGTGGGGGCGGGCGCGCGGGGTGCTCGTAGGGGCGGTGGGAGGAGGGAGGGAAGTGGGGTACCAGAGCAGCGGAGAGTTAGGGTGGAGGGGTCTGGGTGGAAAGGGCGGCGGGGCGGCGGTGGCAGGAGACGGCGGGGGAATTTGAGAGTGCGAATGATGCGCTAGTGAAAACCGCTCAGGCGCCCATACTGGAGACTGAAGGACAGTTCGCAGCTGTATGTGGAGGAGGTGCCGCGCTAGCGCACGTGAGAGTGCGGCGAGGCACGATGTCGGCAGCGGCGGGGGCAGTGGGGCGGTGCTATGCGATAGCCAAGCTGGAGGTGGAGCTGAGCGACGGGCAAACGGCGGCGGAGTGGGCGGGATTGCGAGCCGCGCTGCAAGGGCGGAGGGTGGTGGTGAAGGAGCTGCAGATCACTTGGAAGGGCGGGGAGGTCGGGCCAGCGGAGGTGGTGGCGGCGCTGCCGCGGGCGGACGCGGTGGAAGTGCTGCGAGTGAACATGACAGCAGTGGGGTGGCGGAGGCACGGAGCGCGGATGAGGGAGGAGATGGTGCGGTGCTGCCCTGCACTGGCCGACCTTGTTTTGTTCGTTCTTGACAAACAGCCTGCTGGGCAGCATGGAGTGTTTGGTGAGTTTGTGGAGACGCTGCCGCACCTGCGTGCTTTGCGTTACTCGCTCTGTATCCGGTTGAAGTGGCACGATGGCGATGCTGCCGCGGATGCCGGCTCTGCAGCGGCTATCTGCCTATGAGGTCTCGACGGCGACGGCGCGCGCGGTGGCAGCGCAGATGGGGCGGTGCGCAGGAGTGCGGGTGCTCGTCTTGGGCATGATTGCATGTGCTGACGTCGCCGCCGTCCTTGCCGCGGCCCCTCTGCTGACGACCCTATCACTTCTCTCGGTCGCCAACGCGACTCCTGACTCGCTGCAGGCGCTGGCGGCGGCTGCGGCGGCGCAGCGCCAGCTGCGGCGGCTCAACGTGCACTCTGAAGTGCCAGCGGATGCAGTGGTGGCGCTGATGGGGTGCCAGGCGCTGGAGGTGCTCAACATGCGAGATTGCTCACTCTACGAGGCTGAATTGGAGGCGGTGGCGGCAGCGCTGCCGGGGCTTGGGCAGCTGCGGGCGCTGCACTTGCGTGGGGAGCTGAGGGCGCAGGGGCTGGAGGCGCTGGCGGCGGCGCTGCCGCAGTGCGGTGCGCTCACCAAGCTGGGCCTGCACTGCGCAACTGCCGAAGATGCGGAAGTGGAGGAGGCGGCGGGGCGGGAGCTGGGGGAGGCGATTGTGGCGTGCGAGCAGCTGGTGGAGCTGCGGCTGAGCGCGTGTCTGGCGGGGGCAGCGGTCGGCGCAAGCATGGGGGAGCTAAAGTCTCATGCAGGGGTGTGTGGGCGGCTGCAGGAGCTGATGCTGCTGGACCTGGACCTGTGGGCGGCTGCAGGAGCTGATGCTGCTGGAGGGACACATGGCGGGAGTGGCGGGGCTGGTGGGGCGGTGCACTGTGCTGCACACGCTGCGGCTGTTGTTCATCCAGCTTGAGGAGGGAGGGGTGCGGGAGCTGGCGGAGGCGCTGCCCCGGTGCGGGGCGCTGCGGAGGCTGGTTCTTCTCCGTGTCCAGCTGACGGAGGGGCAGGCGCGAGAGCTGGTGGAGGGGTTGCGGGGATGTGAGCAGCTTGAGGTGTTGGAAACGCAAAAGATGGCAGAGGGTGTGGGGGAGGAGGTGCGGAAGCTGCGGGCGGGGCGGCGGGCGGTGGCGGTGCTGTGCGTCGACTGAAGGCACTTGCGCTGAGCTGCGTATCCCGCCGACCATGTGGTGTTTCCATACCTTGCCGCCTGCGGTCATCTTGGTGGTTGCATGGGAACCATGGCGCCCAGTTCCCGCCTCTTCTTGCCTACTCGCAGCAGTGTCTGTGGGTGCGAGTTGCGACGGTGCCACCGCCTCCGCCCAGCCTCACTTCCCGCACCCCTCCCCGCGCCGCCGCCGCTGTCGCCTCCGCCGCCGGCACTACCACCGCCACGAACGCGTCGTCTACGCGGGGTAGCGTCCCCGCCGGCGCTTGGTGATGTTGCCAATTTCAGCCTGCCAAAATGGCCATCTCGCGGTGGCAACGTGGCTGGCGCAGGAGTTGCTGGACGAGCAGTGTCCGAACGGCGCTACTCCGATGCACTACGCTAGCCAGCTGGGCCACTTAAAGACTGCGCGTGAGCGGCCGGCGCAGCTACGCACCCGCATGCATGCAGGTGTTGGCCAGTCTTCCTTGCGTTCTACACCGCCTCCACATTTCCGTGTCGGCCCGAGTCCCCGCGCCAACCAAGCCGCAGTGCAGCCTGCACAGTGGCAGAGGCAGGTGATCGCAGTAACCAAGGCGGCGACCCAAATCCAAACCAATTTTGGTTTCGCAGCTGAAAATTCGACTGCGTTGGGATGCTTGTGGCCCTCCTTCTGCACGCTGCAGGGGCATTGCGATTCCGTCTTGCGATTAGCTATCCACTCGCAAGCCACCCTGTGTCCACCACAGGTGCCACTCTGTTGAATTCGAGTGACCCCAGCGGTTTGGGCGGCTTCGTTGCAATCAGCGCGCGGTTGCGGGCGGCAATTCGCACGGCTAGTCCCGACACAGTCTTCGCCTCCCTTGTCTCGTACCTCCGCGACGATCTCACGTCGTCTCATCCCCTCACGCTGTTTCTGCCGGTGGTGTTTGCCAGGCTGTACCCTGGGGTAGTTGGGATGCTGGACTACACGGAGAATCTGCTGCACACCACCGACCCCGCGTTTGCGATCGACGGGCTGACGCAAGTGCCGGGCTCCCCTGGGGTGCTGCTGACCAACCTGAACTCCATGGACCCGCTGGTGGCGAGCATCCACTTGTACCGCCCATGGGCACTGGTGCGCGGCCGCACCCCTGCGGGCGAGGCGTACGCCCTCCTGGCCCTCGCCCTCCATGATCCCTCCCGCATCACCATCGACGCCGCCGACCCCGCGAATGCCGCGGCCAAGGCCTACCGCATCGCGGTGGCGGCGGTGCAGGGGCCGATCAACGCCTCGGTGTGCATCTGTGTGCGGCCGGCGGCCAGCCCCCCGGAGTGGTGCCTGCAGCTGCCCCCCGCCTACTGCACGGTTGTGGTGGCCAGCCGCGTGGACCGCGCCACGGTGCCGCTGGGGCGGGTGACCCCGCCCCCCACTGTGCAGACGGCGGTCAACGGCACGGAGCGGCACGTCGTCGTCATCCCCAACGACCCGGATGTGGTGATCGTGGACATCGACACCGCGGGCACCGTGAGCGTCGAGGGGGTGAGTGTGGTGCGGTACAACGTCAGCAGCGCACTGGCCGATGCCGCTGCCGTGGGGCCCGCGGAGGTCGCGGCGGTGCGGGCGGACATGGCGCGCCTGCAGGTGACCCTCAGCGAGACGCAGGCCGCCATGGCCACCGTCTTCACGTACTCCAGGGTGCCCATGGAGCACGGGCTGGAGCCCGCCGTGCAGTCGGTGCCGGCATGGGCGCGCATGTGCTGGGTGCGCACCCGCGCCGCCCCCTGCGGCGTGCTGGCGACCGACGCCATGGCCCGCGGGTTCCCCAACACCGACATCCAGGCCTTCAACGGCGGCGCCCTGCGCACGGGGTGGCCGGCCGGGCCTCTGTCCCCCGCCGCCCTGCGGGCACTGGTACCCTTCTCGTCGCAGGCGTGCCTGGTGTCGCTGCGCGGGGTGCACGTGTGGGCGCTCCTCAACTTCAGCGTGGCGGGGGCGCAGCCCAATGGCACCTACCTGACCAGCGCGCCGCACGGCCGCTACCTGCAGCTACGCGGTGTTAACCTGACGTTCGACGGCAGGCTGCCCCAGTACCCCACGCGTATCACATCCCCGATACTCGTGCAGAACCGCATCACAGGCGTCCCGGAGCCCTTGAATCGCGCACGTGTGTACGACCTGGCGCTGCCAGACTATATGTGCACGGGGGGGGACGACTATGGGCCGTACGTGGACATCGCCCTCAGCAAGCAGCTGGTGCAGACGAGCGTGGCGGGGCTGATACGCGAGTACATCGACGAGCGGGGGGAGGTCTCCGCGAGCATGCTGGCCCTGCGGGGCGACGTCGTGCGCACCGACTTGGGCACCGCCACCCCCGTGCCGCAGCGCGTGTTCGCGTCCTCCGACGCGTGCGACGCCGGGCAGCGGTACGACGCCGCGGCTCTCGACTGCCTGGACTGTCCAGCGGGGTTTATTGGCTCATTCGACCGCACCACATGTGTAGTCGCGCCGCAGCGCGGGGGCGATGCGGGTACGAGCAGCGCGGTGATCGGTGGGTGTGTGGGGGCGGCGGTGCTGGTGGTGGTGGCAGCCGGCAGCGCGGTGGCGTGGGCCATGCTGCGCTCGCGGCAGGACAACAAGAACGCCCCCAAGGACGCGGAGCGGCCCATCGCGGTAGCCTTCACGGACATACAGGCCAGCACCACGCTGTGGGGCACGGAGCCCGAGGCCATGGGCGTGGCACTGGAGGCCCACCACGCCATCATGCGGCGGTGCGTGCAGCGGTGGCGGGGGTACGAGGTGAAAACCATCGGGGACTCCTTCATGGTCGCCTTCAGTGACCCAGCGGACGCTGTGCGGTTCGCTCTGGAGGTGCAGGAACGCCTTCTGGAGCACCCGTGGGGCACCACTGCGTTCGATGATGTGTACGCCGAGCTCCTCGAGGACACCACGGCCTCCTCCCCCAACGCCTCCGCCGACACCGCCGCGTCGTTACCGCCCGCCACCGCCACCATCTTGCCTTCGCCGCAGCCCATCTGCGGGCTGCGCGTGCGAGTGGGACTACACTACGGCCCTGCGGCCGTGGTGCTGGACGACACCACCAAGCGCTACGACTACTACGGCCCAACCGTCAATGCCGCCGCGCGAGTGGAGGGCGCCGGGCACGGCGGGCAGGTGATCGTCACTTCCGCCCTGTGGGTAGCGCTGCCCGCGGATGTGGCGGCGGAGGTGGCGGCGCTGCCGCTGGGGACTTTCACGCTGCGCGGGGTGGCAGATCCCATGGAGCTGGTGCAGGTGTCCAGCCGCCGCCTGGCGGGCCGTCGCTTCCCCCCTCCGAAGACCGAAGGAGGCGGGGAGGACGAGGTGGACAAGGTGGGGGCAGCAGAGGATGCGCCGTCTGACCGCGCATCGCAGATCAGCTCTGCGCGCGGTGCGGATGCCCCGGCCTTCCCCGTAGGGCAGGTGCTGGCCACCCTCTTCTCCACCCTGCGGGGACCAGAGCGACTGAAACACGTCGAGACGCTGGCGGGGCGGTGGGGGCTGAACGCCCATGTTGGGGGGGCGAAGCGCGTGGAGGTACTCACCGCCATGCTCGTGAGCAAGGTGGCGCTGGTGCTGCGCGCCACACATCGCCTCACTGGCTTCGCGTCCGCTCGCTCCATGGCACTACACGAGGGACGCGGCAATCCTGCGTCCATACGGTACCGCAAGCGTCAATCCGTCGCTGTGGCCCCGGAGTCCTCCAGCGGCACCGCCCTGGCGGTTTTGCAGCGCCACGTCAGCGCCTCCGCGGTGACGTCGGTCACCGACCTCTTCCCGAGCAACCCTTAGGTTTATTTGTGTTGTTTCCGCTTGTTCCTCCTCTCTGCTCTCGCTCTCATATGATCGCTCCCTCCGCTCTGTTTACTCGGGGTTTCCCCCTCTTTCCCCCTGCGTTGTTTACCACTTCCCCAATACCTTCTGCCCAGGGCGCAACCATCCCCTGCCCCTGCTGTCTCTCAACATCTTCCCCTCTTGTAGCACGCATTGCCCGCCCCGTTCCATCACCTGATAGTTAATTTCCCCCTCTCTTCTCCTCAAAGTGTAGGTAGGCAGGCATCATACGCCGCATCCGCCGTGCGCCGGCACGTCGCTCGCCATGCCGCCATCCCCACCTCCGCACTCTGCGTCGTCGTCCACCATGTCAGCCATCCCGCCGCCGCCCATCCCTCCGGAGGGCAGCGGGAAGCCCTCCGCCTCGCGTACCTCAGGGTCCATGTCCTCGTCCCCTAGCACCCCCTCCACGCGCGGCGGCTCCTCCATGGTGAGCGGTGGCACTGGCGGCGCGGCGTGCAGCCGCTCCACCTCCCGCAGGGCCCGCAGTTCCTCCAACGCGCCTTCCAAGCGGGGATCGGGTGGGGGGCACGGGGGACGCTCACCGCGCGCCACGCGTGCGGAGTAGTCAGCCAGGGCGGCCGCCTGGCGCGCGCACTCCATCTCGTCGAAGGTGCGGGCCCGCAGGGTCAGCTGCGTCTGCAAGGTCTTCGGCGTGAAGTCCCGCCTCACCTCGCCCCACGCCACGTGCACCCGCGCCAGCACCCGCGCCATCCCCACGGGCGGCCCCGGCATGCACATGAGCGCGCGCGCCACCCGTGCCAGCCCCGGGTAGTGTGCGCGCATGCGTCGCATAAAGGCCTGCAGCGCCGCCAGTGAGCATCGCCGCGCCGCCCCCCCCATCCCCGCGCCGTCCATCGGAAGGCTTCCCCGCAGCGCCGCCTTGCCCAGCCATCGGTCCGCCTCGGCCGCCACGTCGTCGCCGCTGGGCGGTGCCGGCACCTCACACATCATCCGCGCCAGCGCCGTCCCGTCGAACCCATCGCCGCCCACTCCCACACCCCCACCATCCCCCGGCGCCCCCGCCGCCGCCCCGCCCTGCATCTCCCGCGGCGCCGCCAGGCGGCGGTACGCCTCCAGCAGGCGCGCCTTGGCCCGCTCCATCCCAGTGTTGCGCTCTGAGGCGTCACGCAAGAAGTCAAAAGCCAGGAAGCGGGGGTCGAGGGCGGCGGCGGGCAGCGTGAGCTCGAGCACCCCGCGGCACCGCGCCTTCAGCGCCCGCACTGCGTCATTGCACGCCGCCACACCCGCCGCCGTCCGCATGTGCACCCTCGCGTCCACTACCCGCACCAGCAGCGAAGACAGGACATCCGGCACACACGCCGCCGGAAACGGCTCCGCCGCCGCGAGCTGCGCGGTGGCTGCCGCGAATGCCAGCAGCAGGTGCACGAGGTCGTCCGCGTGCTCCCTCTCCGCCGCGTCCAGCAACGCGTCCTGCAGCTCTCCCACCCCCGCCAGCACATGCCCCGCCGCTCGCACTGCGCGGAGGGACAGCAGCACACTGTACCAGTGCGTCCCCACCCCGCCCGCGAGGGCGGCCGCCGGGGACAGCGGCCGCACCAGCCCTGCGGCGGCGAGGGCGTGGCGGGCGGCGGGGTACTTCCACCCCTTGGTCGCCAGCATGGCCGCCTTGCTGATGAGGTCACGGTGGGCCCGCGGCAGCACGCCCACGCACTGCTGCGAGGGGGAGAGCAGCACCATGTGCAGCAGCTCCGCTGGGTGCCACCACCACGAGTGCCCGCCGTCCTCCGACTCTGCCCCATCCACGCTCAGCACCACCATGCGGTCCACGCTGAGCCCCAGCCCCGTCACCTCCGCGCGCACGCGCTGGGCCGCCTGCTCGCGCGCCGCGCACTCCACCACCCCCACCGCCACCTCGTGCACGAAGAACTCCGCATCCACCCACCGCACCACTATCGTCCCGTACCGCCGGCTGCGCACCCTCGCTGTGTCGACCACCACACTGTACATGTCCACCCCTTCCAGCAGCCGAGCCAGCCGCTGCGCCTCCCGCCCCACCAGGTTCCTCACTCGCCGGCGCGCCACCCCCCCCGACACCTGGCGGAGCTTGGCGTGTACCCCGTCCAGCATGCGCGAGAACTCGGGGGCGTCCAGTATCTGGGGGGGCAGGCCGCACGCACCCACGAAGAGGGCGACGGCGTCGAGGGCGCGCTCGTAGAGCTCGTGGTCGGCCTGCCGCCGCCACACCCCGGCGTCCACCTCTGCCTGCGCCTCCTCCGATTCCTCGCCATCCGACCCAACCATGTCCCCCGAGATGGCCCCGGGGACAGCGGTGGGGACATTCCCGCCGCCGGTGGCGGGGCGGGCGCGCTTGCCCGTCATGAAATTGCGCGTCTGCACGACGGCGGGTGGCGGAGCACAAAAGGCAGGCTGCGAGAGGGGGAGAGGTGCCTTGGTGCGGAGGGGCAGCAGACTGTCGCGGTAGCGGTCGGGGTGAATTAGCTCGTTGTGATCGAAAAAATGGCCGGTGACGTTCACCTTGGAGCCGATGGGGTGTTTACGCCGGAATTGGCAAGGCGGCAAGTTGCAAACGACGTAGTCGCCTGTGCAACAGTGGCGTGAAGGGATCAGCTGTTGCGAACGTGCGCGGCACCATCTTGGCGGCCCATCTGGTAGAGTGCCGAGGCGCGGCGCCGCCCACCCTGTCGGTCGGACTCAAGCTGCGGATCCATGATACCTGATCAACTTGCCAGCCTGAATTCAGGGTTAAACCGCAGCTCGCCGCCACAAGCCTTCCCATGAAAATAGCTGACGAGATGTCTGTCTTCGGTCCGTTGCGGCCACAGTCTCAGGTCCGTAGCTATGCCTCTGAGCCTGCGCGTTCGATCTCCATCGCCCCACGAGCTCCTGCGCCTCCGCCCTCTCGTCCTCGACCTTCGACTGCGCATGCCGCCAACCGCTCTGCCTTGTCTTCACCTCCCGTGCATACGCGCTCCGCTGCGTTGCGCACCATCGCCGCTCTGCGTGACGCCATCACCGAAGAGGCGGAGGAGAGGTTGCACCTGGCCACCACGGAGGCTGCCCTGCGCGCCGTCCTGCTCTCCGAGTGGCGCACGTGCGTCGTCGTCGCCGCCCAGCGCGACACGTCCGCCCTGGCGGCCCACCGCCACCACTGCGCGTGCGTGCTCACGCGCTTCATGCGGGTGGCTGCGGCGCGCACCCGCGCCCGCAGGCTCGCTGCGCAGCGGACGCAGCGCGAGCGCCTGCGGCGAGGCATGGAGCTCGCCGTGCACGCTGCGCGCATCATCCAACGCGTGTGGCGAGGCCACCGCGTACGCCGCGGTTGGCCCGCTTTGGCGGCCGCCCGCAGCCGTCTGCGGACGGCACGCGCGGCGGCGGCGATCCGCATCGAGCGGACGTGGCGGGGGGCAGCAGCGCGGCAGCGTGTGGCCCGAGTGCGGCATGAGCATGCGCGCGCAACCGCCGCGGCACGCGCGCGAGCGGCGGCGGAGGCTGAGGTGCGCGAACGAGCGGAAGCGGAGAAGCGCGCGCTGGTAGAGGCGACGGACGCGGTGGCGGCGGCGCGCGAGGCGCTGAGCGAGCAGTGGCGCGCCTTGGCCGCGCGGGCCGCCGATGTGGACGCTCAGAGTGCCGCCCTGGCGGCCGCCGCGGTCGCCTCTGGGACGCAGCGCACGGCCCGGTGCGTTGACGACGAGGTGGCGACGCGGGGAGAGGTGCTGGCGGCGGAGGCGCTCGCGCGGAGGCTCTGCGGCGAGGCCGCGCGAGTGTCCCGCGCAGCCGCCGCGCGGGTCGTGCAGGCCGTCTCGCGGGACCACGCGGGCGCCCTCGCAGCCGTCGTGGCGGCTGAGGCGGCTGCGCGCGTGGCAGTGGCGGGGGCGGAGGCGGGCGCACGAGCGGAGGTGGCGCGCGCACACGTGTCGCTGCGCGGCAGCCTTCTGCTGTACGCTGCACGCCAGGCCGCTGCGGACGCCCCGGCGGCGGCCCACCGCGCGGCCTTGGGCGACCGCCTGGCGGCTGCGCGGCTGGGAGCGGCGGAGGTGGAGGAGCGGGCGGGGGAGCTGGCGGGGCTGACCGCGCGCATGCGGCGGGCCCGCACCCAAGAAGCCGCCGCGCGCGCCAACGAAGCCCGCGGCGCGCGAGTGGCGGCGGCTGGCGACGCCGAGGCCCTGGAGGAGCTGCACGCTGCGGCGCGCGGAGTGCTAACGGACGCCCTGGGCCAGGCGTCCGCCATGCGGCAAGGGGTGGTGCGCGAGGCGGTGGGGCTGGCGCGGGCGGCGGCGGCGGTGGCTGGGGAGCAGAACGGGCTGGCGGAGGTGCGTGCGCGGCGCTTCGCGGAGCTGAGAGCCGCAGCGCAGCGGCACGACGTGGAGGTGCTGCGAGGGGCCAGGGTGGGAGAGGAGGACGCGCGGGCGGCGCGGGCGGTGGCGGAGCACAACGCCCGTGTGGTGCGAGTCATCGGGGAGGCCGCTTTGCGGGACGCTTTTGACGCCGAGCACACACTTGAGTTGCAGATTGCCGCCGCGCTGCACACCAACGCACTGGCGGAGGAGGCGCACAGCGCGCGGGTGGCCAGTGCACATCTCGCTGCCGAGCAGGTGCGCGTCGTGGAGGCCCAGCTGCGCAGCCTCGAGGCCCACGCCGCAGGCGAGCGCCAGCGCGCCGACGCCGCGGCTGCTGCCGCCCGCGTGATGCGGGGGCACGTTGCGGAGGTGGAGGCGGGGGAGGTGCTTGGGCGGGCGAACGCCTGTTCCGCGGAAGCTGCGGCACGCGGAGAGTTGGACCTTGCGGCGGCTGCCTCGCGGTCGAGAGTGCCCGTGGCCCCCACTACCCTCCCGCCGGTGGCGGGGGGTGAGCAGCGGCGGGCGAGCGCGGCGTGGCCGGCGGCGGTGGTGCGCGAGGAGCACGCGTGGCGGGAGCGTGCGCGGCGGGCGGAGGTGCTGGAGGCGGCCGCCTACTGGGCTATGGTGCCCCTGGAGGGGCACTCGCGCGCCCAGGTGTGCGCGCACGAGGCGGCGGAGCGGGGCCACCTCTCCGAACGCGCCGCCGCCAGCGCGGCGGTGGCGGGGGAGGCGCGGCGCCGCGCGGCGTGCGTGCGCGTGCAGCGCTGGTGGCGCCGGCGACTGGCGCGCGTGGCGGCAGTGCGGCGGCGGGCGCTGGCGCGGCAGTACGAAGCCCTGCAAGCGGCCCTGCGGGAGGAAGCAGCGGCCACCGAGCGCTTCGCCGCTGCCGCCGTGGCGGACGCTGAGGCGGCCGCCCGCGCGCTGTCGCAGTCCCGCCCCGCATCGCGTGCGGCGCCCCCGCCACCACCACCGCCGCCCGCACCGGTGGTGGTGCGCGTGACATCGCCTGCTGAGCCGGCCGTGGGGGGCGGGGTCGCCACGTGGATGGCGCAGTTCCGCGCGGCAGAGGCGGCTCGTCTGGACGCCCTGCGGGCGCTGGAGGCTGACATAGCCATCCCTCCTCCTCCGCCTCCTCCGCCGCCACCACCACCAGCGCCGGCGCCAGCGCCGGCGCCGCCGCCGCCGGTGCGCCGGGCGCCCCGCGTGCTTTCCGCCGCCTCCGCCCCCACGCTCTTTGCCCCTCTGGCGCCGGTGCCGCCCCCCGCCCCCCCCCCTGCGGCGCCGCCGCCCTCGCTGGCGGTGGTTCCGGCTGTGCCGTGGCGAGCGGCCCATGCCGCCGCCACGCGCATCCAGGCGGCGTGGCGGGGGTACGTCACGCGTCTGTGGGCTCGCGAAGCCCACGCCGCCCGCGCCGCCGCCCGCGCACGTGCCGCTGCCGCGGGCTCCCCCGCCTCCCGCCGGGGGTCCGTCCTCCGCCCAGCGTCCGCCCTGGCGTCCGCCCGCGCGGCCCCGAGCGCCCGCTCGCGCCGCCCGGCGTCGGCCACCTCGAGCCGCCGGGGCGGCGGGGGCGAGGCCCTCAAGTACCCGCTTGTGCCCGACCGCTGGCTCATCGCGTGCGATGCCCCCGCCGCCTCCCCCCGCTCCTACCCCGCCATTCCGTCCCCCACACCCCTCGCTCTCACCGGCCCAGTTGTCCCGGCCACCTACATCGGCCCGTCCGCCCGCGTCCCCGGCCCGGCGCCGTCGCATCCGCGGTACGTTGGCGGCCCCGCTCGCGGCCCGGCAGGGCTGCGGGAGCGCCCGCTTAAACCGCGCCGTCCCTATCTCGCCGAGGTCGCGGCGCTCTTTGCCGCCACGCCCGCCGAGCACGCCGCCCTCTCTGCGGACGCACGCGGGCCGTCGGCGCCCCTGCGCAAGGCCGCCCCTGTGCCGCTGAGCCAGGCTGCCTTCGCGCTGTGCGCGCAGCACGACATGCCTGACCCTCTCCACCGCATGCATATGATGACGCGGTTGCGCCTGCCTGACGGACGTCTGCCACCGCGCAATCGTGCGTTGGCGTGACCGTCTCCCCAGCCATTGACTTCCCCCCGTATTCACTGCCGAACGCAATAGACCATTCCCCACATCTGCACGAACGGGTGTGTTGTGCCTGGATGCGCGCGTCGGACACAGCCACGGTGCACCGCTACGCGAACCACGAGTGAGAATCGTGCCGATGAAGTGTAGCCTGCACGCACTCGTGGGCTTCAGAGCGTCGCATGTGTGTGGAAGTCTGCAACAGCTGCTCCCCTGCGGGCGCATACACGTCCAAGACACGGAGGCCAGATACGAAGGATAGCTGGACACACACATGTCATTACCTCACACACTCGCGCCACACACATACAAAGAGGGATCAAAGCAAGCACACACACGTCCGGCAGCCACTAGCGCATCTCGTGGGCCATGTTGTAGTTAACAGTTGTCTTCGTCACGCCCGCTCCCCGTCCCTCGGCGTCCTGCCGCTGCAGCAGTGCGTCCTCATCCGCATCCCTGCAACACACGCGCACACAAAGCAAGCAGCATGTGTCAGCTCTGTGAGCGACGGCGGCGGGGGGGGCGGCGGTGCCTCTTCGACATGACGATGTTCTCCACCAGTCGCTCAAACTCCGGCTTGAAGCACGGCTGCGAGGGCTCGATGTACGTCTGCACCACCTTCACCTTCTGCAGCGACCGCGGCATCTTCGGCTGCACACACACACACGCAGATGGTGGTGATAGGCGGAAGCGGGCTGGCGTTGGTGGCGTCACCTTGGGCTGCTCGGCCGCGCCCTCCGCCCCCGTCTTCTTGTGGGCGAAGATCACGCAGCATGAGTCCTTGAGCTTGAGGGGTCCGCTGAACGTCTTGTAGAACTGCTCCACCTCGCGGTCCTGCGTTTTCACCTCTGGGTTGAACACCAGGATTAATCCATCCGCATCCTTCATGATCGCCGGCCAGCAACTCTGGTATCTCTGCGAGCCGCTGAGGTCCCAAACCTCCACCTTCGCCGACCCCGTGCCGGCGATACCACGCGCTGCAGTCGCTTTGTTGAAATTCAAACCTTGCAACTCTGTCTCCAGAATGCGGCAGGCGACGGTCTCACGATAGGGCTCGAGAGGAGTTTCACGCACACCGCACAGGAAGTTGGCAACGCACGTCTTACCGCTCATGGATGGCCCCACCACGAGAATCTTCACGTGCTCCATCAATCCACACTCCCAAAAACCTGTTCAAAAAATCCCCCTTCGATGCCTCCGGACGCTGCAAATTGTCTCGAAAGCGGCGGGCCCTCGATGTCTTCCCTGAAGTGTGTGCTGCTTGGCGACGAGCAATGCGGTAAGACTTCGATGCTAGCTAGCTACATCTCGCAGGCACCGTGCACAATTTACCAGCCTACGATCGGTGCGGACCTACAGATGAAGACCGTCGTCGTCGGCGATGTGGCACACGAAGTCGAGATCTGGTGTGTCACTGCTCTCTCTTGCTTGTGGAGGTGGGGGTATTGCGCGCTCGCGTAGGGATACAGCAGGGCAGGAACGCTTCCGCACCGCCAATCCGTGGTATCTGAGAACAGCCAACTGTGCGCTGCTGTGCGTCGACACCACGGTGGCCGACGCAGCAGCAGCCGCCCAGGCACCAGCACGATCTCCCCCCTCTGTCTGCAATTTTGTGTTGTCGCGCAGCGGTGGTTGACGTATGTGCTCGAGCGAGCGCCACCCGTATGCCGCGCTTTTGTCGTGCTCTGCAAGGCGGACCTCGCGGCTCCCGCCCCCGCCGCCCTCGCCGCGATCTCCGCGGCGTGCGGCGGGGTGGACGTGCTGGCGTGCTCGGCATGCACGGGGGCGGGCATCCCCCAAGTGTTTGCCTGTGCCTTCTCCGCCCTCACCGCCACCTCTGCCGCCCCGCCCCCGCCGCTGGCGTCGCCTTCACCTACCTCCCGCTCCCCAGTCTCCGCCGGCGCGGCGGCTGTCCCCGCGCTGGGCACGCCAGTGGTGGAGCTGACGGGTGGGCATCTCACGGCTGCCGACGTGATTGCGGTGGCGCGCCACGGGGCCAAGGTGACGCTGACGGCGGCGGCGCTGGCGAAGATGAGCGCGGCGCGTGTGTTTGTCGAGCAGGCTGCCGCCAGCGACCGCCCCACCTACGGCGTGACCACGGGGTTTGGGGGGCTGGCGTGCGTGAAGATTCCCCACGACCGCCGGTGCGAGATGCAGGCGGCCATCCTGCGGTCGCACGCCGGCGGCCTGGGGGCGGCCGTGGGGCGGGACGTGGTGCGAGCTATGATGGTGCTGCGGCTGGCCACCCTCACCAAGGGCATCTCCGGGGTGCGAGGCCGGGTGGTGGAGGTGGGGTGCGCCGTGCTGAATGCGGGGGTCACCCCATACGTGCCGGAGTATGGATCCCTGGGTGCAAGCGGGGATTTGGCCCCGCTGTCACACTGCATGCTAACCCTGCTGGGAGAGGGGCTTGTCCTCCCCGAGAGCGGCCCGGTGGCGTCCTTGGCGGCGGCCCGGCCGGCGGGACCCGCCCTGGAGGCGGCCGGGGTGCGGCCGCTGGCGGGGCTGGAGGCGAAGGAGGGGCTGGCGCTGGTGAACTCGACGGACGCCATGCTGGGCATGCTGCTCCTCACTCTGGATGATGTGGGGCGGGTGCTGCCAACGGCCGATGTGGCAGCCGCCATGTCCATCGAGGGGCTGCTGGGCACAGACCGCCCCTTCGCTGAGCGGCTGATGGCGCTGCGGCCGCACCCCGGGGCGCTGGCGGTGGCGGGGAACCTGCGTGTTTTGCTGGCGGGGAGTGAGCTGGTGGCCGCGCACGTGGACGCAACGCATGGGGTGCAGGACGCATACTCCCTGCGGTGCCACCCCCAGATCCTGGGCGCCGTGCGGGACACCGTGGCGTTTGCGCGGCGCACCGCCGAGGTGGAGTTGGGGGCGGCGGTGGACAACCCCGTGATTGTGGACGGCGCCGTGCACTCGGTGGGCAACTTCCACGGCGAGCCCCTGGCGTTTGCGTGCGACTTCCTGACCATCGCCCTCACCGACGCCGCCAACCTCGCCGTCGCGCGCATGGACCGCCTGCTCGACCGCGCGCGCTCGCGCGGCTTGCCGCCCTTCCTGGCCTGCGACCCCGGGGTGGATTCGGGCATGATGATCGCCCAGTACACGGCGGCGGGCATCGCGGCGGAGATGCGGCGGCGGGCGCACCCGGCGAGCGCCGACAGTGCGGTGAGCAGCGCCATGCAGGAGGACCACGTGTCGCTGGGGTGGGGGGCGGCCCGCAACGTGTGCGCCGCCGTGCGTGACTTAGGGCGGGTGGTGGCAATCGAGGTGGCCATCGCCGCCGCCGCCCTCAACTACCGCGAGCCCCTGCGCCCCGCCGCCCCAACCGCCGCCGCCCTCGCCACCGTGCGTGCGCGAGTGCCGCGGCCCGGGCCGGATCGCTACCTGGCGGCCGACCTGGCGGCGTGTGACGAGCTGGTGTGGAGCGGAGAGGTGCTGCTCGCCGTCAACGCCACCCTGCCGGCGCCCTTGGCATGATACGATGCGTGTGATACGATGTGTACCTAATTTGTGAGTGGGAGGGTAGGGTAGTACAAGACGGTAGGAGGATAGGGGGCTTAGGCTGCACACAGCAGGGGGGGCGAGGGGAGGGGGAGTGGTCATACGCGCTCGCCCTTGACGCCATCTTTAAACCAGAAGAACTGGGGCACGCTGCTCTCCCCCTCGTACTTGGCCAGCACAACCATCCCCTGGAAGGCCTCATCCGCCTGCGCCATGTAGAACACGTAGTCATCGAAGTTGGCCATCACCTGCACAGCAAAAGGACATGGTGGGAGACGCGCGGGGGCGGGGCGGGAGGGCGGCGTGCCTTCGTCTGGACGAAGGCGGCGGCCCCCTTCTTGAACGCGTCCACGCGGTCGGGCTTGTTCTCCTTGAGGTACTCCACCATCTTCTTCAGGTACTCCTTGATGTGGGCCTTGTACTCATCCTTCGAGTAGTCCACCTTGGTCAGCCGGTTGTTGTGCACGATGTCGATCACCTGCACCTTGTCCGTCACCGCCGACCCGGCGTCCGGCTCCGCCTCCTCGTCCGCCTCGCCACCACCGGCGGCGGCGTTGGCACCGATCGCGGCGCTGAAGTCCTCGCCACCAATGGTGATGAGGGTGCCGCGCCGGGTGTACACGATGTCATCCAGCTCCTCAACGGGCCGGTCCTGATCGCACAGCACCTCCTCGCCGGTGAAGATGTCCTTGTAAATGCGCCTGCGACGCGTTTCGAAATGGAGATTACGCGTGAAAGCAAGCGTACGAGAGCATGCGAGTGAAAGGCGCAGCGGGAAGCGCGGGCACACATTGCACGAGGCGGAACGAGATCGTTTTTTATTTATGACCTGACTTCACCTGACGTGACGGGGTGGTCTCCAAATTTGGATGCTTTGACGCACAGAAGTTGGATGGCGTCCGCATGTCGGCTACGGGCGGGCAGCAGCAGCGACGAGTGTGTGGAAGTGTCTAGTGTTCGTTCTGATGAATAATCCACATTACACACATACAACATGGCCAGCTGCACAGGCTGTGCCCAGAGAGGTATACACATCATCGGTGACTGATCGGTCACCAGTAGGCAGTCGGCACTACCATGCGCGCCGGCGTGTAGTAAGGTCCCATTGAGGCATCCGTAGGCATCGAATATGCGTACGGGCCGTCCAGCGGCGGCGGGCTGAGCAGCAAGGGCTCGCGCTGATGCCCTGCGGCCTCCACACCATCGACCCACTCCCACCCGCCCCGCGCGCCGGGCAGCCGCCGCGTGCGCGCGGGGCTCGCGGAGAAGTAGCTGCTGCTGGCGGTGGGGATGGCACCCACGTGCGGGCCCACGGGGGGCACGCGCGCGCGGCACACCACGGCACATGCGAGGGCGAAGAGCAGGCACACCGCCAGGGCGCCGAGGGCAGCGGCAGCAGCAATGGCAGCAATGAGCGCCGGCTGGGTGCCCACTGGTTCGGCCGGAGAGGCGGGAGGAACTGAGATCACAGCGGAAGGAGGAGGCGGAGGCGGTGGTGGCGGCGGCGGCGGCAGGGACGGAGGAGGCGGAGGAGGGGGAGGGGGCGGGTCGACAAGCACGGGCGCAGGGGCGGGCGAGGGCACAGGTACGGGGACAGGTGCGGGATATGGGGCTGGAGCTGGCAGCGGAGCTGGTGATGGCCGCGGAGCCGGCATTGGGGCAGGGGTTGGGGCAGGTGAGGGCACTGGGGCCGGCGCGGGGGACGGCGCGGGGGACGGCGCTGGGGCGGGAACCACAGCCGGGGCAGGGGCGGGGGCAGGAGTGGCAATAGGTGAGGGCGCGGGTGCGGGAGCCGGGGCAGGTGCAGGTGCTGGGAGCACAACGGGCGAGGGGGCAGGTGCGCTTGGCTGCGGGAGTGGCGCAACGCTTGGTGCCGGCGGCACGGGCGCCGGTGGAGGCAGCGGCGCAGGCGGCAGCGGCACAGGAGCGGGCTCAGGGGCGGGGGAGGGTGTGGGGCACGGTGGGCACACGAGGGTGGTGTTGGAGGCGTTGGATGGGGTGCTGCCATTGGCGCACGCCCTGGCGGCGACATACTCAGCGCCGCGCACCACACTAGTCCCACACAGCGCATTGTCACCCAACGACACCACCGCACCGCTCGCCAGCAGCACAAGCGTCACGTTACCCCGAATGCGGTTGCGGCTGAGGTCCAGTGTCTGCAGCTTGTCCGACAGCGCGTCGCCCCCCACAACCCCAGTGAAGGCGTTTCCATCAACAGCCACAGCCACCACGCTGGGTGGCATCCCCCGCAGGTCCAGCACCCCGACGAGGCGGTTGTTCGACACCGTCACTTGTGCGACGGTGGGGGGTAGCGCCGCAAGGTCAAAAGCCTGGAAAGCTTTCCAGCACAGTGGGATCCGAAGCTTGGAATTCACGTGACTTGAAGTCGCGGC